>Ga0256405_10006489_pt1 | contig 18652 bp, 16 predicted proteins | sample RumenRJG_02DNA_FD_189096 | JGI IMG/M metagenome (GOLD analysis project Ga0256405, IMG submission 189096) | Bovine rumen microbial communities from Lethbridge, Alberta, Canada - RJG_02 | ecosystem: Host-associated > Mammals > Digestive system > Stomach > Rumen | place: Canada: Alberta... | reverse complement strand
TTCTTCAGTTCTTCACGCTTCTCCGCCGACTTCTCAATGAGGCGAAGGCCCAGAACCTGATCAAGATCCGCGATCAGTGCGAGCTTTGTAGCGTCGTTGGTCTTTGCTTTCAGTACGTCATACAGCGCCGTCACGCCGAGGGAGGTGTTGAGGTCGTTGTCCATGGCGGCCTTGAATTTGGCCGTGAGCTCGTCAAACGCGGCCTGCTCCACGGGCTCGCCGCTCTCCGGGTTCAGCCCGGCGATGCGGGCGATGAGCTTCCGGTATGCCCCCTGTGCGTTATCCAGATTCTCCCAGGTGAACACCAGGGACTTGCGGTAATGGCTCTGCAGGCAGAAGAAGCGGTAGCTCAGCGGGTCATAGCCTTTTTCCTCCAGCAGCGACACGGTCAGAAACTCTCCGCTGGACTTGGACATCTTGCCCGAGGAGGTGTTGAGATGCAGCACGTGCACCCACCAGTTGCACCACTTGTGTCCCAGATAGCTCTCGGACTGAGCGATCTCATTGGTGTGGTGGGGGAAGGCGTTGTCGATGCCGCCGCAGTGGATGTCCAGATCCTCACCCAGGTGTTTCATGGAGATGCCGCTGCACTCGATGTGCCAGCCGGGATAACCCACACCCCAGGGGGAATCCCATTTCAGGGCCTGATCCTCAAACTTGGACTTGGTAAACCACAGGACAAAGTCGTTGCGGTTGCGCTTGTTGGTGTCTTCCTCGACACCCTCGCGCACGCCTACATCCAGGTCTTCGGCATTGAAGTCGTTGAACACGTAGTAGCGATCCAGCTTCGAGGTGTCGAAGTAGACGTTTCCGCCGGCAAAGTAGGCGTAACCGGTGTCCATCAGCCTGGAGATGATCTTGATGTACTCGTCGATGCAGTTGGTGGCGGGCTCCACCACGTCAGGCCGCTTGATGTTGAGCTTGCGGCAGTCCTCGAAGAAGGCGTCGGTATAAAACTTCGCGATCTCCATCACGCTCTTGTGCTCGCGGCGTGCGCCCTTGAGCATCTTGTCTTCGCCCTCGTCCGCGTCGGAGGTCAGGTGCCCCACGTCCGTGATGTTCATGACGCGCTTGACCGGGTATCCGACATAACGCAGATACTTCTCGAGCACGTCTTCCATGATATAGGACCGGAGATTGCCGATGTGGGCATAGTGGTAGACCGTCGGGCCGCAGGTGTACATCTTGACGATGTCCGGATGGTTCGGGACGAACAGCTCTTTCTTCCTGCTTGCAGAGTTGTACAGATACATGCTTTTGCTTCCTTTCCGTCAGTCGATGTCCCGGAAGACATCCCTGTTTTTAACAAAGTATTCCGCACCGCTGTAAACGGTGGTCACGAGGATCAGCCCCGTACAGATCAGATCCAGCCGTCCGGAAGGGAAGACCGTCATCAGGCCCAGCGCAACCATGGTGACCGCGGTCTTGATCTTTCCGGACCAGGCTGCCGCGATGACATGCTGCTGCTCGGCGGCGATGAGGCGCAGGCCGGAGACCGCAAACTCCCGGAACAGCACGATGGCCACGGCCCAGCCGGGCATCTGCCCGTTGTCAACAAAGTAGCACATCGCCGCCAGCACCAGCATCTTGTCCGCCAGCGGATCCATGAATTTGCCGAAGTTCGTGATCTGGTTGTAATGCCGCGCGATGTAGCCGTCCAGCATGTCCGACAGACAGGCCGCGACATAAACGATGAGCGCCGGAACCGCGAGGCCGCGGTAGGCGAGAACCAGCCACACCGGGATCAGCACAATCCGCAGGACGGTTATTTTATTTGCCGTGGTCTTTAACACCTGTGATCATCTCCCCGGTTTTCCGTACAGCTGCCGAACAGCACGCCGTTCTCCGCCCGCTCGATCCGGACCCGGACAAGCTCCCCGGGGCGAACGTCGCCGTCCACCACCGCGAAGGAATCGATTTCGGGCGAATCGGCCCAGGTCCGTCCGGTCATCAGGCCGCCGTCTTCCTCCCAGGGCCCTTCGATCAGAACCTCGAGTTCCCGGCCGACCTGCGCCTCTGCGAACTCGTCCAGAATCCGCCCCTGAAGCGCCAGCACCTGATCCGCGCGCCGAGCGGCTTCCTCCGCGTCACAGTGCTCCATCCGGGCGGCTTTTGTGCCCTCCTCCGGAGAGAAGGGGAACACGCCGACGCGCTCGATCCTTGCCTCCTTCAGATACTCCAGCAGCTCTTCAAACTCTGGCTCGCCTTCACCGGGGAGGCCGGTGATGAGGCTGGTCCGCAGGACCAGGTCCGGAATCCGCTCCCGCAGGGTGCGAAACAGCGCGCGGATCTCGTCCCCGGTTCCGCGCCGGTTCATCCGCCGCAGGATCTCGTTGTTGATGTGCTGTATGGGGATGTCGAGATACTTCACGACCTTGTCGTTGCGGGCGATCTCGTCGATGAGCTCGTCGTCGAACTGATCCGGGTAGAGATAGTGCAGCCGGATCCACCGCAGGCCAGGAATCTCCGAAAGTCGGCGGATCAGCTCCGCAAGACAGCGCTTCCCGTAACGGTCTGTCCCGTAGCGGGTGATGTCCTGCGCGATGAAGATGAGTTCCTTCACGCCCGAGGCAGCCAGGTCTTCCGCTTCCTTCACGACCGCTTCCAGCTCCCGGGAGCGGTATCTCCCGCGGATAAACGGAATCGCGCAGAAGGCGCAGAAGTTGTCGCAGCCCTCCGCGATCCGCAGCCAGGCCCAGCCCGGCCCCGTGGAGATATCCCGCGGCGTCTCGTCCACGGGTGCGCTCTGATCGCCGAAGGCGCGGTAAGGCCGGTGGGCCAGTACGGCGTCGGCGGCCCTGACGATCTCGCCGAAGCTCCCGACGCCGAGCACCGCGTCAATCTCCGGCAGCTCCTTCTGGATATCGTCCTGATAGCGCTCGGAAAGACAGCCCGTCACAATGATGCCGCCCAGTCTGCCTTCCGCCTTGAGCTGCGCATGCTCGAGGATACAGTCGATGGCCTCAGACTTGGCCGCGTCGATAAAACCGCAGGTATTGATAATGGCCAGATCCGCCCCGTCGGAGTCCGCCGCGGGGATATACCCGGCCTCACGCATCAGATGATGCATCTGTTCGCTGTTCACCAGATTCTTGGCGCAGCCCAGCGAAACAAGAGAAAATGTCGCCTTTCTCTCTGTCATGCTTTCTCTTTCTCCGTCTGACAGAACCGGCCGATCAGGCTCCGGTTCCGCCCGTCATTCTTCATTGATCATTTCACATTGTGCATTGTCCATCGCCCGGCGGATCTCGTCCCAGGAAAAGCCCCGCCGGACCATGGCCGCCGTGACCTTCCGTACCTCGTCCCGGTCCGACGGGTTCTTGAGCTTTGCCCGGATCAGGCGTTCAAGTGTGCCGTCCGTCTCCGGCATCTCGGCCAGGGCCTCTTCCCGGAGTTCCTTCGGAATTCCTCTGCGGCTGAGCTCTGACAGCGCCCGCTGCGCCCCGTAGCCTTTGCGGGCACAGCTGCGTACTACGGCCGCGGCATAGGTCCGGTCGTTCAGAAAGCCGAGTTCTTCCAGCCGGTCGAGGACTTCGTTCAGTTCCGCGTCACCGCAGCCGGTCTTCTGCTTCAGCTTGTCTGCCAGCTCCTTCCGGGAATGCGCCCGGTAGTTCAGCAGGCTGACGGCCTTTTCCAGCAGGGGATTCTTTTCCGACGCTCCCGTCTCTGTTTCCCGCCGTACAGGTTTTTTCTCATTGCTCATCTTCGTTGATCATGATCATTGATCATTTAACAAGGAACATTATTCTTCAATCCTGCCGACGACCACGCGGTCCGTGCCGCCGCTGTCCTGACGGAATTCCGCCGCGGCGAAACCGCCCTCCAGCAGCATATCGCGCACCGCCTCGGCCTCGCCCTCGCCGACCTCGAAGAAGATCAGGCCGCCGGGCTTCAGCACCGAGCGCCAGTACTTGATGATGCCCTTGTAAAACTTCAGGCCGTCCTCGCCGCCGTCCAGGGCCCAGATGGGCTCGTGATCCCGCACAGAGGGATCCAGGGCCATGATCTCGCCGCTGGCGATATAGGGGGGATTGGAGACAATCACGTCGAACTGACCCATCCCCATGGGGGGAAAGGCGAGGGCATCCGCCTGCAGGCAGAGCACGCGGGAGTTCAGCCGGTTCAGCGTCACGTTCTCGCGGCAGACCTGCAGCGCACTGGCACTGATATCCACTGCCACCAGCTTGGTCGCGGGAAGCTCCTTCGCGATCGCGCAGGCGATGCAGCCGCTGCCGCAGCAGAGGTCGAGCACCCTCGCGTCCATCTTCCGGCCGGTGAGAAACTCCTTCACCGTGTCGATGAGCACTTCGGTGTCCATGCGGGGGATCAGCACGTCCTTGGTTACCACCATCGGCAGACCGTAGAACTCCCAGGTACCTGTGATATAGGCCACAGGTTCTCCGGCAAGACGGCGGTCCACATAGGACATGACCTTATCCGCCACTTCCTCGGTGGTATACAGGTTCATATCCCGCAGCAGCTCCGCCACCGGCTTTCCCGCGGCGTGCGCCACCAGCAGTCTCGATTCCAGCTGATAGCCCGGAATGTCCGCCTGCATCAGCTTTTTTCGGGTCATCAGGGTCAGGTCGTTGTACGTTCTCAAGTGTCTGTCCTCATTCCTCTTGTGATCGGCTCAGGCGCCCCAGGCGTCGGAACCCTTTTCCTCCGGGATCACCAGCTCCATGGCCCGGATCGCGCATTCAATCATGCTGTCGTCCGGCTCATTCGTCGTGATCCGCTGCAGCCACTTCCCGGGCGCGGAGAGAATCGCCGAGAGCGTGTTGTCGTGCAGGCCGCACCAGCGGTTGATCTCATAACTGATTCCCACCACCACCGGCAGAAGCAGCAGATGCACGCCCACGCGGGCAAAGGGATTGGCCACGCGCACCGTGGCGTTGACCAGAATGCTCACCAGCACCACTACCAGCAGGAAGCTCGTGCCGCAGCGGGGATGGAAACGGCTCTCCGGACGGACGTTCTCCACCGTCAGAGGCTTGCCGTGCTCATAGCAGAAGATGGTCTTGTGCTCCGCCCCGTGATAGGAGAAGAGTCTCTTGATGTCCTTCATGTGCGATACCAGCGACATGTAGACCAGCAGGATGACGACTTTCGTAAAGCCTTCGGCGAAGTTCCGGATCAGATAGCTCTGAGTCAGCGGTTTGATGGCCGACACAATGAAAGTCGGCAGGAAGATGAACAGGAACACGCTCAGCGCGATGCCGAGCACCACCGCCACATAGATGATGAGCTTCTCGGCCTTCTCGGCGGGGAAGTGTTCCGTGATCCATTTGTCGATCTTGTCCGGTTCCTCCTGCTCTTCCAGCGGGACCAGGCTCGCCGAGTACATCAGGGCCTGCATGCCCTTGACCATCGAATCGATAAAGGTGACGCAGCCGCGCACCAGAGGCCAGCCGAAAAAAGGATACTTTTCCCGCAGCAGGTGAAGCTCTTCGACCTTTTCCGTGAGGCCCTCTTCGGTCCGGCAGACGATTGCCTGCTTCTTCGGACCCCGCATCAGGATGCCCTCGATCAGGGCCTGTCCGCCGATGGAGGTTCTGAAGCCGCAGCTTGTTGCTTTTTCATGTTTTCCAGCCATAATTGCCATTGTTTTTCTCCAGAGTCAGAAATAGCGGTATGTGTTCTCGTGATGTTGTCTCGCTGTATCAGGGTCTTGTGCTGATGGGCAGGGAAAGAATGACCAGACATCCGCCGCCGTCGGCATTGCGGATGTCCATCTTTCCCTTGTGGCGGGTGATGATCTCGTCGCAGACCGCAAGGCCGATGCCGGTGCCGCGGTTCTTGGAGCTGCCCTTATAGAACTTCTCCTTCACATGGGGAAGCTCCGCCTCGGGGATCCCGCTTCCGTAATCCCGGAAATAGATCTTCACATAGCCGCCGTCGCGTTCCAGACTGACATCGATGATCTTGCCGTCGCCGCCGTGGATCATCGCGTTGTCCAGAAGGTTCAGGAAGACCTGCTTCAGGCGTTCCGAATCGCCCGGGATCATGGGAATGTCCTCATCCGGCGCTTTGTAGTTGACGTCCATTCCGGCCTGCTTCATGAGCTTGCCGTAGGTGAAGAGGGCGTCTTCCAGCTCCTCGGCGATGTCGATCATCCCGATCCGAAGATTGAAGCGGCCGTCCTGAATCCGGGTGAACTCCAGAAGCTCCGTCACCATTCCGGTCAGACGTTCTGCCTCTTTCGAGATGATGTTGATGCCGCGCAGGGAATCCCCCTGTACCGCCGGGTCAAACTTGATGGTCTCGCTCCAGCCGGTGATCGCCGTCAGCGGGGTGCGGAGCTCATGCGAGACCTGAGAGATGAAGTCCGTCCGGGCCTTCTCCGCCTGGGCGACCTTCTCCGACATGTCGTTGATGGCGTCGGTCAGCTGGCCGATTTCGTTCTCGCTGCGGTCTTCCAGTCTGCTGCCGTAGCTTCCGGAGGCGATCTCGGCGGCGAACTCCGTCAGCCTGTCGATCGGCTCCGAGACGTTCTTCCAGAACCAGAAGAGCAGATAGATCATGTAAAAACAGATCAGCACGAGGACACAGACAGCCAGAATCATGTAATCGCGCGTGACGGCCCAGATGCTCAGAAGCATGAGAATCAGCGCTGCGATGACCGAAACTGTCAGCTGTGTCCGAAGATTCTTAAACATAGACGCGTACTTCCTGAAACCTTAGTTCTTGCCGCCCCGGCAACCCGCGGGGATCCGGGGGAGGCGGATCAATAGCCCCACTTGTATCCGTAGCCCCAGACCGTCGTGATATACTCCGGTTCGGTGGGGTCGGACTCAATCTTGATGCGCAGACGGCGGATATTGACATCGACGGTTTTGAGCTCCCCGCTGAAATCCGAACCCCAGACCGCGCTGAGGATATCCTCACGGCTCATCGCCTTGCCGGGATTCTCCATAAACAGCTTCATGAGCTGATATTCGATCTGTGTGAGCTTGAGACGCTGCCCGTCCTTCTCCAGCGTGCGGTTGCGCGGGTTGAGCACGAAGGGCCCGCTGACGAGCTCGATATTGGCGTTGTCCTCTTCATCCGCCCCCAGGCGCCGGACCAGCGCGTCCACTCTTGCGGTAAGTTCCGCAGGGGAGAAGGGCTTGGTCACATAATCGTCCGCGCCCGTCATGAGCCCGGTGACCTTGTCGATTTCCTGGCTCTTGGCGGTGAGCATGATGATGCCCATCTTGGAACCGGAGGCGCGAATCCTGCGGCAGACCTCAAACCCGTCGATATCCGGCAGCATGACGTCGAGCAGCGCCAGACAGATGTCCGGATTGGCCTTGACCTTTTCCAGCGCTTCCGTGCCGGTGGCGGCCTCGATCGGCTCATAGCCGCTGCGGCGAAGGTTGATCACGACAAAACTGCGGATGTTGCTCTCGTCTTCCATGACCAGTATTTTCTTCATCTTGTTATCCCTCCTGATCTCCCGAAAGAGACTTGGTTACAAACTGACAAGTAATTATAACATAGTCTGTTCAAAAATGGTAGTCAAAGTTTCAGAAAAAAGAAAAACGGTTGAAAAACCTTTGCGCGCTTGCATCGGACGGAGAAAACTGATAGAATCCACAGCATGGATAGGAAAAAACGAATTGCCCTGAGCATCACGGCCCATGTCGACGCAGGAAAAACGACCCTCGCCGAAGCGATGCTCTTTGAGGCGGGACAACTGAAAAAACGGGGCAGGGTGGACCACCGGGACTCGGCCCTGGACTATGAGGAATTCGAGCGGAGCCGTGGAATCACGGCCTTTTCCAAGCAGGCCGTCTTCCCCTGGGGCGGGACCGAGTTCAGCCTCATCGACACGCCGGGCCATGCAGACCTCTTTGCAGAAACACGGCGCGGCCTGCGCGTGCCGGATGCGGCGGTCCTGGTCATCAGCGGCAGTGAGGGGATCCAGGCCGACACCGGCGTGATCTGGGACCTGCTTCGCACGCGGGCGATCCCCACCTGGATCTTTGTTTCCAAGATGGACCTTGCCGGCAGCGACCGGGAAAAGCTTCTCCGGGACCTCAGGGAGCGGTTTTCGGACGGAGTGATCGACTTCTCCGCGCCGGAAGAGAGCGTCTTCGAGCAGGCGGCGGAGCTGGAGGAAGGCTGCCTGGAGGCGTATCTGGAAAACGGGGAGATTCCGGACAATCTCCTTGCCGCGGCGGTCGCTTCCAGACGGATTTTCCCCTGTTACTTCGGTTCCGGCCTGCAGCAGACGGGGGTGAAGGAGTTCCTGGACGGCCTTGACCGCTGGACGCAGGCCCCCGTATGGCCGGAGCGCTTCTCCGCCCTGTGCTATAAGATCAGCCGTGACGCCCGGGGCGCCCGCCTGACCCAGGTGAAAGTAACCGGCGGCCGGCTCTCCGTCCGTGACCCGGTGCGGTATCGAAGCGCCGGCGGAGACCTGAAAGAGGAAAAAGTCGCCGGGATCCGGATCTATTCCGGTGTGCGTTACGAGGCGGTCGAGAGTGTGGAGGCCGGCCAGGTCTGCAGCCTGCTGGGCCTCAGCGGCACCGCGGCCGGCGGTTTTCTCGGCGAAGAGAGCGAAGTCGTACAGGAGAGCGTGGAATCTGTCCGGCGCTATGTCCTCCGTTTTGAAGGCCGGCAGGATACCGTCGTTCTGCTGGAGCAGCTGAAGCAGCTCAGCGAGGAGCTTCCCGAGCTCTCGCCGCGGGCCGGCCGCGACGGCATCAGCGTCTGCCTCTCCGGTAAAATGCAGGGAGAGATGCTCCGAGCGCTGCTGCTCGAGCGCTTCGGCCTGCGTGCCGAGCCGGAAGAGGGACAGCTGATTTATAAGGAGACCGTCACACGCCGCGTAGAGGGCGGCGGCCACTTTGAACCCCTGCGGCACTATGCCGAGGTTCACCTGGTTCTGGAGCCGCTGGCGCCGGGCAGCGGGATTCGGCTGGAGTCGAGCTGCCCCGAGGATGTCCTGAGCCGAAACTGGCAGAATCTGATCCTGGATGCGCTGAGACACGAAGCGCTCCCGGGGGTCCTGACCGGTTCGGAGCTGACGGATACCCGCATCTGCCTCGTCAGCGGCCGGGCCCATCCGAAGCACACCGAGGGCGGCGACTTCCGCGAGGCGGCCCGTCGGGCGCTGCGGCACGGCCTGATGCAGGCGGAATGCCGTCTGCTGGAGCCGGTCTATCATTATGAGCTGAAGCTGCCGAATGAACAGCTCGGCCGCGCCATTGCCGACCTCCGCGCCATGCACGCGGAGCTGGAGAGCCCCCGCCAGGAAGACCGCTTCAGCTGCCTGAGCGGGGAAGTCTTCGTCAGCGAGTTCGGCGAGTATCCCGAGACGCTTCTCTCCTACTCCCACGGCCTCGGAAAGGTCACCGTGCACACGGCGGGATACCGCCCCTGCCACAATGAGCGGGAGGTCCTGGAGCGGATCGCCTATGAGGCGGAGCGGGATACGCTCTGGCCCGCGGATTCGGTCTTCTGCGCCCACGGGGCGGGCTTTGTCGTCCCCTGGCGGGACGTGACGCAGTATATGCACCTGCCTTCCGTTCTGGAAGAGCAGAGCCGCCGCGCGCAGAGTGCGGCCGCAGTTCACCGGCTGCAGCGCATCGACGACCGGGAACTGGAAGCCATCATGCTCAAAGAGTTCGGACCGATCCGCCGTCCCTCCGTCGGAAGCGCCTCCGCGGGCGGAAGGGAATCCGGCCCGGACCGGAAAAAGCCGGAGCAGCAGGCCCAGGGAAAACAGATCCTGATCCTGGACGGGTATAACTTCATTTTTGCCGAGCCGGAGCTGAAGCAGCTGGCGGCGGATCACCTGGGCGCGGCCAGGGAACGCCTGATGGACCGGCTCTCCAATTACAGCGGCTTTACCGGGCGGGAAGTGATTCTGGTCTTTGACGGCTTCCGCACCGCTGGAAATCCCGGATCACGCAGCCTGCATGCCAACATCCGCGTGGCCTTTACCCCGGAGGGGGAGAGCGCAGATGCCTATATCGAACGCCTCGCCGCCGAGATCGGGAAAAACGACCGGGTCGCGGTGGTGACCGGGGATACCATGATCCGCGTCTCGGCCATGCGCTCGGGGGTGCTGCGCATCTCTCCGTCGGAATTCATGCTGGAGCTGGAGGAGGCGGAAAAACAGCTGGAAGCAATCCTGCGGAAGTCGAACTTCCTGGCCCATCAGACCAGCGGCGCCGACGCGGGAATGGGAAGCGAAACAACGGACCCGAGATAACTGTTCGGAAAACCAAAAGCAGGGCCGCTCCGTCCGGAGCGGCCCTGCGGGCTTACGCGGCAGAAGCGGCAGGAACCGTCAGCCCTGCCAGATCTTCTCCTCGGTGATGTCCCTGAGGCTGGCGGTGCCGCACATGGTCATCGTGCCCTTCAGCTCGCCGATGATCTTGTCCATATAGACGCGGTAACCCTCTTCGCCGGCGCCGTAGATGGCCGTGAGGACCGGACGCCCGATCAGCACGCCGTCCGCGCCGAGGGCCAGGGCCCGGAACACGTCCAGACCGGAGCGGATTCCGCCGTCGACAAGGATCGTGATCTGACCCTTCACCTGACGGACGATGGAGGGCAGCACCTCGGCCGTGGAGGGCACGCCGCCCTGAACGCGTCCGCCGTGGTTGGACACGACGATGGCCGCTGCCCCGGCGTCGACCGCCTTCTGGGCGCCCGCAGGGGTCATGATGCCCTTGATGACGAAGGGCATTTTGGCATATGCGGTGATCTCCCGCATCTCGTCCACCGACTTGCTGCCGGCGTTGGGGTTCATGGCCTTCAGGAAAGGCAGGCCCGCCCCGTCGACGTCCATGCCGGCGGCGAAGATATGATTCTCGTTGAGGATATCGAGCTTCTCAAAAACGGCTTCCTTGTTCCAGGGCTTGATGATCGGCATGCCGACGCCGCCGACCTTGTTCATGTCCTGCACCGAGGCCTTCATGATCTCCGGGTTGACGCCGTCGCCGGTCAGGGCCATCAGGCCGTATTCGTAAGCGGCTTTGATCAGGATCGTGTTGTAGGCGATGTCGTTGTACTTGGGGCCGTAGTGCAGGTCGATGGCGCCGAGGGGGGCCATGAAGATCGGCGCGGAGAACTTCCTGCCGAAGAACTCGAAGGAGATGTCCGGCTCGGTATTCGGACACAGGGTGTCCATATTGACACAGATCTCCTGCCACTTGTCAAAGTTGCGCGCGGCGACGTTGCCGGGGGCCTTGCTGCCGGGACCCGGCATGGAATTGGCGCAGGCGCGCCCGTTGCAGACGGGGCAGGCTTTGCAGTACGGTCCGACACAGTCGCGGGCCGCGGCGAGAACTTCTTGATAATTCATACTGATCACTCCAAACGTAGTATTACCGGGGTTGCCTGAATATTATCGGGCATGGCGCCTCAAAAGTCAAGCCCGCTTCCGTCAAAAAGCGGAATACTTTCTTCCCCGACCGAAGAGACCTCCTGCCAGAAGCCGTCCTGAAGATGCCGCGCCTTCAGATAGTGGATCAGATTCCCGTTCTCTTCGGCGCTGACCGTGCGCCTGAGCTCCGGAAAGCGCTCCAGGCCGGGCATGGGCGTGTACTGGCTCATGAGGGAGAAGAGCACGGTCCCCTGCGGAAAGGTGTCGGCCACATAGTCGATCACGTCCATGCTCTCGGAGATCTGCCCCGGCAGAATCAGGTGCCGGATGAGAACCCCGCTCTGCAGCAGGCCGTCCCCGTCCAGGCGGTACGCCCCACGCTGTCGGACCATTTCGCCGATGGCGGCGGTCGCGGCCTCCGGATAATCCGCCGCGGCGGAATAGCGTTTTGCCGTCTCGGAATTGAGGTACTTGAGGTCCGGCATGTAAACCTGCACCAGACCGTCCAGCAGGCGGAGCGTCTCGACGCTTTCGTATCCGGAACTGTTCCAGACCACGGGAATCCCGAGCTCCAGACCGTCCAGGGCCTCGGCGATCACGCGGGTGAAGTGCGTCGGCGTGACAAGCTCGATGTTATGCACGCCCTGATCCCGCAGGCGCAGCATCAGCGTGCGGAGCTCGGGGACGGAAAGCGTTCGGCCGACGCTCCTGCGGCTGATCTCCCGGTTCTGACAGAAGACGCAGCGCAGATTGCAGCCTGAGAAAAAAATGGTGCCGGCCCCGCGCGTCCCGCTGATGCAGGGTTCCTCTCCGTAGTGCGGCGCTGCCCGGATCACCCGCGGCAGCAGGGGACTGGCGCAGACCCCGCCGACGGCCGTTTCGCCGCGCCCCGCGGCGCAGCGGCGCGGACAATCGCTGCAGATTTGTTCCATGGATACCTCCGGATAAGAAAAGATTCCCCTCTCACAACAATGGGCAAAATGACAAAAAATGGAACTTGCCGCTTGCAATTATACCTTAGATTTGTACATTATGCAAGAATCGAATAAAAGTTAGAAAAAACAGTACATTTTTTGAAAAAATGTGATAAAATACCATCGAAAAGCAACCAATCCAGCATGTTCCGCTTACTTTATTTTCATCATTTTTCAGGAGGTCATGAAATGAATTACAACAAGAAGACCATCTATGACGTCGACGTCAACGGGAAGAAAGTTCTGCTCCGCTGCGATTTCAACGTCCCCCAGAACAAGGAAACCGGCGAGATCACCAGCAATAAGCGTATCGTTGCGGCGCTCCCGACCATCCGTTACCTGCTTGAACACGGCGCCGCCGTGATCGCCTGCTCCCACCTGGGCAAGCCCAAGGGCGAGTGGAAGACCAAGCTCACCCTGGCCCCTGTGGCCCAGCGCCTTTCCGAGCTCCTCGGCCAGGAAGTGATCTTCGCCAAGGACATCATCGGCGAGGACGCCCAGGCCAAGGCCGCCGCGCTTCAGCCGGGTCAGATTATGCTGCTTGAGAACCTGCGCTTCGACATCCGTGAGGAGAAGAACGACGCCGACTTTGCCAAGGCCCTGGCCGACATGGCAGAGATCTTCGTCTCCGACGCCTTCGGCACCGTGCACCGCGCCCACGCCTCCACCGCCGGCGTCGCGGCTTATCTGCCCGCCTATTCCGGCCTGCTGGTCGACAAGGAACTGAGCATCATGGGCAAGGCCCTGGACGATCCGAAGCGCCCCTTCGTCGCTGTCCTGGGCGGCGCAAAGGTCTCTGACAAGATCGCCGTCATCAACAATCTCCTCGAGAAGGCCGACACCATCATCATCGGCGGCGGCATGGCCTATACCTTCCTGAAGGCGCAGGGCAAAGAGATCGGCAAGTCCCTGCTGGAAGAAGACAGGCTCGACTATGCCCGTGAGATGATTCAGAAGGCTGCCGACAAGGGCGTGAAGTTCCTTCTGCCGGTTGACCATCTCTGCGCGGCCGAGTTCTCCGCTTCTGCCGAGCCGGTTCTCGCCGAGGGCGACATTCCCGCCGACCTCATGGGCATGGACATCGGCCCGAAGACCGCCGAGCTCTATGCCGCGGCCGTGAAGGGCGCCGGCACCATCGTGTGGAACGGACCCATGGGCGTGTTCGAGTTTGACGCCTTTGCCGGCGGCACCAAGGCGATGGCGAAGGCCCTGGCCGAGTCCGGCGCCGTGACCATCGTCGGCGGCGGCGACTCCGCTTCCGCGGTCGAGAAGCTCGGCTTCGCCGACAAGGTGACCCACATCTCCACGGGCGGCGGTGCTTCTCTGGAGTTCCTGGAAGGCAAGGAACTGCCGGGTGTGGCCTGCCTGCTGGATAAGTAATAGAAACAAAATAATAAGGAGTTTTACTGATATGAACAGAAAGTACCGCAAGACCGTGATCGCCGGCAACTGGAAAATGAACCAGCTGGTCTCCGGCGTGAAGCCCTTCATGGAAGAACTGAAGGAGAACCTCCCCAGAACCCGCAGCTGCGACGTCGTCCTCTGCACCCCGGCCGTGATGATCCCGGCGATGGTGAAGGCGGGCAAGGACTGCCGCGTGGCCGCCGGCGGCGAGGATGTCTCGAAGTTTGAAAAGGGCGCCTATACCGGTGAGATCTCTGCGGATATGCTGGCCGATGCCGGCGCGAAGTACTGCATCGTCGGCCACTCCGAGCGCAGAGAGTATCATCACGAGAGCGACGCTCTCGTCAACGAGAAGGCCAAGACCCTGTTGAACAAGGGAATCATCCCCATCATCTGCGTCGGCGAGAGCCTGGAGCAGCGTGAGAAGAACCTGACCATGGAGTACATCGCCTACCAGGTCTGCGCCGCCCTCTCCGGCATCGACGGAACCCAGGTCCGCCGCTGCGTCATCGCCTATGAGCCCATCTGGGCCATCGGCACCGGCAAGACCGCGACCGCGGAGCAGGCGGAAGAAGTCTGCTGCGAGATCCGTGCCGTTATCCGCAGACTCTACGGCGCCAGAAGCGCCCGCGCCGTCAGCATCCTCTACGGCGGAAGCATGAATGCCAAGAACGCGGCCGAGCTCCTGGCCCAGCCCGATATCGACGGCGGCCTGATCGGCGGCGCCTCCCTGAAGCCGGTTGACTTTGCGACGATCGTCGCTGCCACGGCGCAGGAGTAATCCGAAGATGAAAGCAGCGATTAAGAACCGTGCGGTTCTGATCATTATGGACGGTTACGGCATTGCCCCTCCCACAGCGGGCAATGCCATCGCCCAGGCGAAGAAGCCCAATCTGGACAGGCTCTTTGCCCGGTATCCCCATTCCCAGCTCCAGGCCTCCGGTCTGGATGTCGGCCTTCCCGCCGGCCAGATGGGCAACTCCGAAGTCGGCCATACCAACATCGGCGCCGGCCGTGTCGTGTTCCAGATCCTTCCGAAGATCTCCAAAGAGATCGCGGAAGGGAAGTTCTTTGAAAACGCTGTCTATCTGAAGGCGATCCATGACGCGAAGGCGAACGGAAAGGCGCTGCATGTCCTCGGGCTTCTGTCCGACGGCGGCGTGCACAGCCACCTGACCCACATCTTCGCGATGCTGGATATGGCCAAGCGCGAGGGCGTCGAAAAGGTCTTTGTCCACTGCTTCCTGGACGGGCGTGATGTCCCACCCACCAGCGGCGCCGGCTTTGTCCGCGCCCTGCAGGAGAAGTGCGACGAACTCGGCAACACCCGCATCGCCACCGTACAGGGGCGTTTCTGGGGCATGGACCGTGACAAGCGCTGGGACCGTGTCGAGGCCGGCTATGACGCCATCGTCCGCGGCATCGGCGTGCAGGATCCCGACGCGGTTCACGCTGTGGAGGCCAGCTATGCCGAGAACGTGACGGATGAGTTTGTCAAGCCCATCGTCGCCTGCCCCGAAGGGGTGATCAACGCCGGCGACAGCGTGATCTTCATGAACTTCCGTCCGGACCGCGCCCGTGAGATGACCTGGGCGCTGAATCTGCCGGACTTCGAGGGCTTTGAGAGAAAGAAGACCGTCTATCCGCTCTCCTATGTCTGCACGGCGCAGTATGATGAGAACCTCACGCTGCCCATCGCCTATCCGCCCGAAGAGATCGAGGCCACCCTCGGCGATCTCATCAGCGAGCAGGGCCTCAAGCAGTTCCGCGTCGCCGAGACCGAGAAGTATGCCCATGTGACCTTCTTCTTCAACGGCGGCGTCGAGAAGCAGACCGAAGGGGAGGACCGCTGCCTGGTTCCCTCTCCGAAGGAATACGCCACCTATGACCTGATCCCCCAGATGAGCGCGGAGAAGGTCTGCGACAAGGTGGTCGAAGCGCTTCAGTCTGAGAAGTACGACCTGATCGTCTGCAACTTCGCCAACTGCGACATGGTCGGCCATACCGGCATCATGGACGCGGCTGTCAAGGCGGTCGAGACCGTGGACGCCTGCATGGGGCGGATCGCCGCCGAGGTTGAGAAGCATCCGGACACCGTTTTGCTGGTGACGGCGGACCACGGCAACGCCGACTGCATGTTCGACGAGACCGGCAAGGTCAACACGGCCCACACCACGAATCCGGTTCCCTTCCTGGTGACCCGGGAAGGCGCGTCGCTGGAAGACGGACGTCTCGCCGACATCGCCCCCACGATCCTGCAGATCATGGGCCTCAAGCAGCCGGACGTGATGACCGGCAGATCGCTCCTTCACGAATGAGCGCATGAAGGGCAGACTGATTGTTATAGAAGGACTCGACGGCAGCGGCAAGGCGACCCAGGCAAAACGCCTTGCCGCTGCTCTTCAGCAGCGTGGGAAACGGGTCCGTGAAATTTCCTTCCCCAATTATGAAAGCCCTTCCTCCGCCTTGGTCAAAATGTATCTCTCCGGCGCCTTCGGAACCCAGCCGGGAGACGTGAACGCCTATGCGGCCTCCAGCTTCTATGCCGTCGACCGCTATGCCGGCATGAAGCAGGACTGGGGCGACTTCTATGAGGACGGCGGCATCCTGATCGCCGACCGCTATACCACCTCCAACGCGGTGCATCAGTGCTGCAAGCTCCCGAGAGAACAGTGGGATCAATTTCTCGACTGGCTCTTCGACTTTGAATACGGCCTTCTGGGCCTTCCGGCACCGGATCTGGTGGTGTATCTCCGCCTCGGCATCGAGACCAGCCAGCACCTGATGAGCGAGCGCTATCACGGGGATGAGAAGAAAAAGGACATCCATGAGTGCAACATGGCTTATCTTGAGCAGGCGCATCTCGCCGCCGATTACTGCGCAGGCAGGTACGCCTGGAAAACCGTGGACTGCGCCGAAAACGGCAGCCTGCGGACCATCGAGGAGATCGGCGCCGAAGTATGGAACCTGGCGTCGCGTGTGATTGAACTGTAAAAATGACAGGATCAGAACCGGCTTCTTGACAAGGAGGCCGGTTTTGCATATAATCTGTTTGCGATTCTTTATTTTGGTAAAGTGGTGAAGTATGAATATCTCTCTCAAAGCCGATGAAAGGCTGCTCTTCTCGCTCCGTGAGCTGTATCGCCGGTACGGATACCGAAGCTTCCGGATGAGCAAGTTTGAAAAATACGAACTCTATGCCGGCAACAAGGACTTCCTGGTGAGCGACCGCGTCATCACCTTCAACGACACCAACGGCGAGCTGCTGGCGCTGAAGCCGGACGTGACGCTTTCCATCGTCCGCAATGCCTCGTTTGTTCCCGGCTGCAAGCAGAAGCTCTACTACCATGAAAATGTCTACCGCCCTGCCGGCAGTTCCCGTCAGTTTCGCGAGATCATGCAGTGCGGCCTGGAGTGCATCGGGGATCTGGACAACTATGACGTGTATGAGGTTCTCCACCTGGCGGCGGAGAGCCTCCGGGCGATCTCGGCCCGCAGCGTCCTGAGCGTGTCGCATCTCGGCATCCTGAAGAGCCTGCTGACCTGCCTCGGCGCCGGCGAGCGCGAGCAGGGCGAGCTCCTGAAGCTGACGGCCGCCCGCAATGAGCATGAGCTTTCCTCACTCTGGCACCGACAGGACTGGGACCCCGACAGGCTGCTGGATCTGCGTGCGCTGCTCGGGCTCAGCTGCCGCCTCGAAGAACTGCCGGAGAAGCTGGCCGCCCTGCGGCTGGAATGGCTGGATCCTTCGGTCCGGCAGGAGCTCTGCGAGCTGAGCGCCCTCTGCGAAGCGGAGGACGGCGCCCTCTGTTTTGACCTCTCGGTGATTAACGATATTCATTACTATAACGGCATCGTCTTCCAGGGCTTCGTTCAGGAAGTTGCGGAGAAGGTGATCTCCGGTGGACGCTATGACAGCCTTCTGAAGCGCATGAACCGGAAGGGGAGCGCCATCGGCTTTGCCGTGTATCTCGGCATCCTGGATCAGCTTCTCTTCACCAGCGAGGGAAACGACGCAGATGTGCTGCTGTTGTATGATCGGGACACGCCGCTCTCCCTGGTGCGCGAGACGGCGAAGAAGCTGCAGCGCGACGGACGTTCGGTCAGCGCCCAGCGCAGCCCGGACGCCGGACGATTCGGCGAGACCGTGGATCTCCGGGGAGGTGAGAAGCATGCTTGATATCGCGCTGCCGAAAGGCCGCCTCGGCGACCGGGTCTACGGCATGCTGAAGCAGGCGGGCTACGAATGCCCCGCCATCGAGCAGCCGGACCGCCGCCTGATCTTTGAAAACCCCGAGACCAGCGTGCGCTATTTCTGGGTCAAGCCCTCCGACGTCACCATCTATGTCGAGCGCGGCGCCGCCGACATCGGGATCGCCGGGAAGGACATCCTGCTGGAGAACCGTCCGGAGCTCTACGAGCTTCTGGATCTGAAGACGGGAATCTGCCGCATGGCCGTGGCCGGGCCGAAGGACTTTGTGGAACCAAAGGAGCGGACGCTCCGCGTGGCGACCAAGTTCCCGTATATCGCCGGGAATTTCTATGCGGCCAGGTCCCGTGATGTCGAGCTCATCAAGCTAAACGGCTCCATCGAACTGGCTCCCATCCTCGGCCTCTCCGATGTGATCGTCGATATCGTCGAGACCGGGAAAACCCTCAAGGAAAACGGCCTGACCGTGCTGGAGACCGTCTGCCCCATCAGCGCGCGCCTCGTGGCCAATCCTTCCAGCTTCCGCTTCAAGGCGGAAGAGATCAACACCTTGGTGCGGAAACTCGCGGAACAGCTCGAACAGGACTGAAACATCAAAAAGAATGAGCACACCGGTTATGGTATGCTCATTCTTTTTGATGATGGGATGGACTTCAGACCGGTTCAGCCGGCCCAGGGTTCAGGCCATCGACTCGACAAGCCAGTCGGCGATAGCTTCTTCGTTGACGTTCAAGCCTTTGG
>Ga0256405_10006488_pt1 | contig 18653 bp, 15 predicted proteins | sample RumenRJG_02DNA_FD_189096 | JGI IMG/M metagenome (GOLD analysis project Ga0256405, IMG submission 189096) | Bovine rumen microbial communities from Lethbridge, Alberta, Canada - RJG_02 | ecosystem: Host-associated > Mammals > Digestive system > Stomach > Rumen | place: Canada: Alberta... | reverse complement strand
GAAAACAACGATATAAGTGTAAATGTTGTGGATGCAATTACACTGGTGGCAAGAATGGTTATCCTAATCATATTAAGCAGAAAGCCATTAAATATTATCTTGAAGGCAATAGATTCAGAAGAATCGAGAGACTGATGGGTGTTAGTCACGTATCTGTTATCAACTGGGTCAAACAGTTTGCTTCTAAATTTAAGAATATTCCTAAAAGGTGCGAGAAAGTAGATATTCTAGAGCTTGATGAAATGTGTTTGAGCTCAAAAAAAAATATGGCTTTGGACTGCTGTAAACAGAAAGACTAAGAGGTTGGTTGGATTCTATGTAGGAGATCGAAGTTCTAAGAGTTTTGAGAATCTTTGTGAGAATATTTCCCACATTGATGCTAGATTTTACGCTACTGATCAATATTCAGTTTATGATATCATTCCAAGGCATAAGCGTCTTGTTGGTAAAGCACATACTTACAACGTGGAACGAATGAATCGTCTTCTTCGTCATTATCTAGCTCATTTTGCTCGCAAAACTTATTGTTGGTCTAAAAGTTTTAATATGATTATCAATTCTACTTTTTTGTTTTTGGCTCGTGACTTCTTTTTATCTATTTGCTTTTAGCAATGCCCATAAAACCATTTCTTCAAAATTTTTTTATTGATAATCGTCATCATCATAGACAATTATTATTTCAAAATAGTACCTTGGTATTTACTATTATAAGAATAACCCTTTTTTGTCAAGTTTTTTTGATTAAATTTATTAATTCTTGGATAAAAAATAGAAACAAATCAAGATAATAGTTGATAATAAAGTATTTGGCAGTTTGAAACTAAATAGATAAATAAACTAAACATAGCGTACAAATCTATTTTTAATGAATAGGTTTGTTTTATTTTATATTTTTTAAAATATATTTATATTTCATTTTGAATCAACCAATTGCCTAACAGCAAATTTATAAAATAGACCTTTATTATTCATTAATTCATCGAATGTTCCAGATTCGGATATTTTTCCTTTATCAATTACTATGATTCTATCACAATTTTTGATAGTAGACAATCTATGAGCAATAACTATCCTAGTGCATTTTAATTTATCTATATTATCCGATACTATTTTTTGAGTTATATTATCGAGAGCGGAGGTAGCTTCATCAAAAAGAAGAATCTTAGGATTATTAATAAGAGCTCTAGCTATCATTAGACGTTGTTTTTGTCCTCCAGATATTCCCCCTGATCCTTCAGAAATCAAAGTATGCATTCCCATAGGCATCTCTTCTATATCTTTGTCTATTCCTGCCATTCTAGCAGCATTCCATGCATCATCCATTGTTTTCCAAGGAGCAGTTACTATTATATTTGAAAATATATCTCCTTGAAATATAGATCCATTTTGCATAACTACTCCAATTTTTTGTCTCAGACTTTTTTTATCTAAAGAACTTATATCTCTGTTATCATAATATATAGCCCCTTTTTCAGGAGTCTCAAATCCTAGCAAAAGACGCATAAGAGTAGATTTTCCGCATCCTGTCTTTCCAACTATTGCAATGTATTCTCCTTTTTTTATTTTCAAACTAAAATCATTTAAAACATAGTTGGAACTACCATCATATTTAAACGTAACATTATTAATATCAATATTTCCATGTAATGAATTTACTATTTTTCCATTAGAACTATTTTCAGTGGGAGTTTCTAAAAGAGGCTTTATCAAATTTAAAGAAGGTTTCAAATTTGAAAACTGTAATGCAATACCATTGAGAGACATTATAGCTCCGCTCACTGCTCCATAAGCAACATTAAATGCCATATAATTAGAAATAGAAATTTTATTCATAGCAGACAACCAATATATAGCAATTGTTCCTAAAGAAGAAATAACTAATCCTATTACTCCTGAAATTTTTATTATTAAAGGAGGATTATATTCCAATTTTTGAAGTTGAGAATATTTTTTAGCCCAAATAGAAAATGCTCTAGTTTCCGCTCCTGCAATTTTTATTTTTTGAATTCCACTAAAAATATTAAACACGAGAGATTGCAACTTTGGAGACAATTCCATTTTCTTATTGTTTATACTTTGAGTTATTAATGTAATAATTATAGAAAAGCATAAAGATAAGAATATTATCAATAATGATACAGAAACCAAACTAGGAGCCATGGATACCATTTGAAAAATATATGCGAGGGAAAACAAAGATGTTAATATAGTAGATAAAAAAGTTTCCGAAACTACAGAACAGAAAACAGATATATAATCTATTCTATTTGATAATTCTCCTGCGGAATATTTTCTAAAAAAATTAGCAGGCAAACTAAACAATCTCATCATAGTAGCGCTATGAACAGCCAAATTCAATTTTCCTTTTAGACGAGATTTAACACAGTTTTGAATTATTCCGGTGGACAATCTTCCAATAGTTATTCCTAATAAAGTGCATGATATAGTATTAAACAAAGAAATAGATTCAGAAGGAATTAATGAATTATATATAATATTAGTGATATATGGAGTAGCCATCCCAAAAAGTTGCATAATCAGATAAATTAAAATTAGAATTGTGAAATCTAATGACGAAATATTTGATATCATAAACTTGATTAAATCTATAATTTTAATAGGTTTATTTGGAAATGGTTTATAGAAACAAAATGCTGATGTATTAAATTCTCCTGCATTTTTCTTAGATATTCTTATAGATTTACCATCACTATTAGTATATGAATATCCGGACCATTTCCCAGGAATAAGAGCAACAATTTCTCCATTTTTTTTACTTGTAAGTAGAACTCCTGTAGAATCCTTCCACCATTCATCTCTTAATTCGACTCTACGCTTTAACATTCCCGAAGGACGCAATATAGATTCTAATTGGGACGAAATATTATCAGAAGAATCACTTATATCTGGAACTTTTTCTCCAAAATAAGACAAAATTTTAGATATAGCCCTGTTCGCTTCTAAACTTCCTTCAGGTCCAGAAATACCTAATACTCCTAAAAGATCTCTCATCGCATCGCTATATAAATTTTCATCTGATTTCTTTTTCATTTTCAGTTGTTCATCATCTATCATGTTATGTCCTCCTCTTATTCTACAGTGACTAATTTAGAATAAAATCCATTAAGATTCATAAGTTCATCATGGGATCCCGTTTCAACAATTTCTCCCTTATCTAAAACTATAATTTGATCACAATCTCTAATGCTAGATAATCTATGAGCTACCACTACACATGAACACGCAAGACGACGAATATTATTTATAATTCTAACCTCAGTAGAAGCATCTAATGCAGAAGTAGCTTCATCTAAAACTAAGAGAACAGGTTCCACTGCTAACGCCCGTGCAATTTCTATTCGTTGACATTGACCTCCTGAAAAATCTTTTCCTCCTTCAGCAATTACATGATTATATCCTTCTGGTCTAGAGACAATAGTATTATGAATATCTGCATCCTTTGAAGATAAAATAACTGAGAAATCTTCTATAGAATCATCCCACATTTTTATATTATTGCTTACAGAATCATTAAATAATATTTTTTCTTGATCTACCATAGAAACATATTTATGAAATGTATATGGATCTATTTCTGATCTACGTTTTCCATCAAATAAAATCTCCCCTGACCAAGGCTGATACAATCCCATAATCAATTTAGATAAAGTAGATTTTCCACATCCACTGGGGCCAACTAGAGCTATCCACTTTCCAGGATCCAATTTAAATGAAAAATTTTTAATAATAGGCTCTGCTAAAGGGCTATATCCAAAAGTCACATTACGAAATTCAAGAGATCCTTTCAAAGGATCAGAACTAACTTTTTTCTGATCTGAAGAAACAGAAACATCCAATTTATAGTCTAAAACATCTTCTACACGTTCAATTTCATTTTTTACTTCTAAGAAGCTTTGATACACATCGAGAGAATTATCTATAGGTTGTCTAAATCCAGAAACAAATCCCTCAAATGCGGTAAGCATTCCTATAGTGAATTTTCCATCCATGATTAAATAAATTCCTAAAATTTTAAGAATTAAACTTGTTAAAGCATGAACTGCGCCTGGAATATTTCCTATATATTGTCTAAATTTCATCAATTTGACATCTGCATTATTACTTTTAGTGTAGAATCCTGCCCAACGTTCGAAAAATCCATTTTCAGCTCCGGTAGATTTAATAGTCTCTATCATCTCTACTGCGGAATAAGTTACACTCATTAATTTTCCTGAATTAGGAGCAGCTTCATTCTGAATCTCTACTAATCGTTTGGAACTATATTTAACAATAAAAATATTTAATAAAATTGACAAAATCCCTATTATGGAAAGCTGCCAACTATAATTAATCATAAAAAACAAATAAAATATTAAAGAGAAAAAGTCCATAAAAATAGGAGCAATCTTCTTAATTAATACCAATGAAATTCTCGCAGCAGATCCTTGACGAGACACTATATCTCCGATATATCTTTGAGAAAAAAATTCAAGAGGAAGACGTAATGAATGCCACATAAATTTCGCTCCTGAAACAATAGAAAATTTTCCCTCAATTTTTAACCAATGAACAGATTGAATTATTCCTATAAAGACATTCAAAATTAAAGTTCCAAATGTAGCAATTAAAAACCAATCTAGCCAAATATAATTTTGATTTCCAAGAATATTATCTATAAAAAATCTATCAAACAAAGGATAAATTAAATTTATTATTCCTAAAGACATACTTATCAATGATGCTAATAAAAATGGAAAAAAAGAATTTTTCAAACATTTTTTTACAAAAGACACTATTCCACGAGGTTTTCCTTCAGGTTTAAATTTTTCATTAGGAACAATAGACAAAAGAATTCCTGTAAATGAATTGTCGAATGTTTCCATAGATACTACAACTCGACCTTTTGCAGGATCATTCAGATAAACTTTTTTTCTCTTGTAATCTATTTTAGTAACAACTACATAATGATTGAAATTCCAATGCACAATGGCAGGTAGAGTCATTTCTCCTATATCAGAGGGTTCTACTTTATATCCAGCAGCATCGAATCCATAACTTCTAGCAGCAGTGAGCATATTCTTAGCTATACTACCATCTCGAGATACCCCACAGTCTTTTCTGGCAACAGGCAATCCAATCCATTTTCCGTAATAAGCAGCAATCATACATAGACATGCCGCACCACACTCAAGAGCTTCCATCTGCATGACAACGGGAACTTTACGACTCACTCGAATTCACCCCCGACTTTTTATTAAATATAAAATCTATAGCTTTTTCTTGACCTATAACCACTTTAGATATACATATAGATCCGTCTATGATGTCAACAGAAGCTATTTCCTCTTTAGACGGAGATCCAAGCTCAGTTACAACTTCAATACATGTTCCTGAAGGAAGAATGTTAGCCACTATGCTGGGATTAGTAAATTTATTCATTATATCCTCGGAATCCACTACTTGAAGACCAATCTTGGTTATTTTTCCATTGATATATCCATATTCTTCAGGAGGTAAATAATCAGGAGAAATCCTAGTATCCATACCAACAGTCAATTTCTTAGATGTTCCAATATCCACATATGAATAAAGATTTTTTTTTCCATCTTCAGACATAACAACCCCAGGAATATTTTGATATTTAGGAATATCAGAACTAAAAATCCAAACTAATCCTGCAAACAAAATGGAAAACACTGCTATTATCATTAAAATTAAATTAGGATTAACTACTTTAATATATTCATCAAGCTGTTCAGGAGAAGAAATTCTTTCTAGAGAACTCTTTCTAAATAAATCAGATTTTCCCACAAAAAACATCTCCTTTCTCACACCATTCTTGTTTAAAGTATACAAAAATGTGCAAAAAAAAACAAATCAACTGTTTCAAAGGGTCGTTTTCTATGATAGTTTATCAAGTTCCCTCCGACGTTGCCGGAAGAGATTTATCAACCTTACAAATGAAATATATTCGCTGAAGATATATCGACATAAACAGACCAAAACTCACCCTGACAACAACACAGAAAATTTGGCATTGCAAAATAATATAGAAATCAGAATACTAGTTTTTTAAAAGAACACTTATCTAACTACTTTCCCCGGCGTTGCTGGAGAGAAATATTTATTAATTTTTGCAATACTGAAAATTCTATATTTTTTCACAATAACAAACTTCTCATGTACAACTAAACCACAATTCATTCTGTTATATAAATATCAAAAAACTTCAAAATAATAAAAGATAAAAATTGGTGGGCCGTGTAGGGCTCGAACCTACGACCAATCGGTTATGAGCCGACCGCTCTGCCAACTGAGCTAACAGCCCGGACTCCATGATTATATAACAAGAGCATTTTAAATGTCAACTACTTAATGATAAATTTCGTCAAAATCCAGTAGATCCAAATCCCCCTTTTCCTCGATCAGAACCACTCAATTTAGAAACAGAAACAAAATTCAACGATTCAACCTTCATTACAATCAACTGAGCAATTCTGTCTCCATTATGAATCACATAGGGATCTCCATCAGAAATTCTTGTAAGACACACCTGTAATTCTCCTCTATAATCACTATCAACTACTCCAACAACATTCGCAAGGGAAATACCATACTTAGTAGCCAATCCACTTCTAGGAAAAATAAATGAAGCAAAACCTGGAGGAGTTTCTATGGCAAATCCACAAGGAATTTTTAATAATTGCCCACGAGAAATATAAACATCAGAATTTATACAAGCGTGCAAATCATATCCCGCAGCCCCGGGAGTTGCATGAGTAGGAATAATAGCAGAATCTCTTAATTTTAAAATTTTAATATCCATAAACTCTCCTAAAAAATGGTGCTGGTGATCGGACTTGAACCGATACAGTATCGCTACCGAGGGATTTTAAGTCCCTTGTGTCTACCTATTCCACCACACCAGCACGAGTGCCCAAAAAGGGCAATCAAGCAAAAATCTTAGTAACTACTCCTGAACCTACAGTTCTGCCTCCCTCACGAATAGCAAAACGCAGTCCTTCTTCAACAGCGATAGGAGTAATCAATTCAACATCCATAACTACATTGTCTCCAGGCATACACATTTCAGTGCCCTCAGGAAGTTTAATAACTCCAGTAACATCAGTAGTTCTGAAATAGAACTGAGGTCTGTAATTATTGAAGAATGGAGTATGACGTCCTCCTTCATCTTTGGTCAATACATAAACTTGACCTTGGAACTTAGTGTGAGGATGCACAGTGCCAGGTTTAGCAATAACTTGCCCTCTTTGAATATCTTCTTTTTCAATACCACGCAATAGAACTCCGATGTTATCTCCAGACTCAGCAGAATCAAGAAGCTTTCTAAACATTTCAATACCAGTGACAACACTCTTCTTAGATTCACCTAATCCAACGATCTCTACTTCGTCGTTCATTTTCAAAGTACCTCTTTCAACACGACCAGTAGCAACAGTTCCACGACCTGTAATTGTGAAGATATCTTCGATTGGCATCAAGAATGGCTTATCTGTGTCTCTTTCAGGAGTTGGGATAAACGAGTCAACAGCATCCATTAATTCTTTAATGCACTTATATTCTTCTGCATTGGGATCAGTAGAAGACGACTCAAGAACTTTTAAAGCAGATCCCTTAATTATTGGAGTATCATCCCCAGGAAATCCATATTCAGTTAAAAGTTCACGAATTTCCATTTCAACTAAATCCAAAAGCTCAGGATCATCAACCTGGTCTACTTTGTTCATGAATACGACGATATGAGGCACTCCAACCTGACGAGATAGAAGAATATGTTCTCTAGTCTGAGGCATAGGACCATCAGCAGCGGACACAACCAGTATAGCACCATCCATCTGTGCAGCACCAGTGATCATATTTTTAACATAGTCCGCGTGCCCAGGACAGTCAACGTGTGCATAGTGTCTTTTCTCAGTTTCATACTCAACGTGAGAAGTATTAATAGTAATTCCACGTTCTCTTTCTTCTGGAGCATTATCAATATTTGCATAATCCATGAAGCTCGCTTGGCCACCGAAGCTCAAAACCTTCGTAATAGCAGCAGTCAAAGTAGTTTTTCCATGGTCAACGTGACCAATAGTTCCTATATTTGCATGGGGCTTATTGCGCTCAAATTTCTCTTTTGCCATAAAAACAACCTCCTAAAATTTCAATATATATAAACAGCAGCAATGATTAGGATTTATACCAATAAATTAAAAAAATGTCAATGCTATTCAGCAGATTTAGATCTTGAAGAAATAATTTGCTCAGAAACGGATTTCGGGACTTCTGCATAATGACTTGGTTCCATAGAATACTGCCCTCTTCCTTGAGTGCGAGACCTCATATCAGTGGCGTAACCAAACATTTCTGACAAAGGAACCATAGCCATAATTCTTTGTGCTCCAGAAACTTGTTCCATACCTTGAATAGCTCCTCTACGGGAACTAATATCTCCCATTATGTCTCCAAGATATTCATCAGGAACAGTTACAGAAACTTTCATAATAGGTTCAAGAATGACAGGATTTGCCTTTCTCATAGCAGATTTAAATGCCATAGATCCAGCAATTTTAAACGCCATTTCAGAAGAGTCTACTTCATGGAATGATCCATCATATAAAGTAACTTTCACATCAACTACATTATATCCTGCCAAAACTCCAGTTTGCATTGCTCCTTTAATACCAGCATCTACAGCAGGAATATATTCTTTCGGAATAGCTCCTCCAACAATGGAATTGACAAATTCATATCCCTTTTCAGGATTTGGTTCGATCTTAATTTTAACGTGTCCATATTGTCCACGACCACCTGATTGTCTGACATATTTTTCTTCAACATCGGCGGATTTCTTTATAGTTTCTTTATAAGCCACTTGAGGTTTACCCACATTAGCTTCTACTTTGAATTCTCTTAAAAGCCTATCAACAATAATTTCAAGGTGCAATTCACCCATACCGGCTATAATTGTTTGTCCGGTCTCCTCATCCGTATAAGCTTTAAATGTAGGATCTTCTTCAGCTAATTTAGCAAGAGCTATTCCCATCTTTTCCTGACTATCTTTGGTTTTTGTCTCGATAGCAACACGAATAACAGGATCAGGGAATTCCATAGATTCTAGTATAACAGGATGCTTTTCATCACATAATGTATCTCCTGTTCCTACTTTTTTCAATCCTACAGCCGCTGCTATATCTCCTGCATGAACTTCTGTTATCTCTTTTCTATTATTTGAATGCATTTGCAACAGTCTACCTAATCTTTCATTTGAGCCTTTAGATGAATTGTAAACAAATGATCCAGCGTTAACAGATCCCGAATAAACCCTAAAGAAACAAAGCTTACCTACATAAGGATCAGTCGCAATTTTAAATGCTAATGCTGAAAATGGTTCTTCATCAGAAGATTTTCTTTCAGTAGGTTCATCAGTTTCAGGATCAATTCCACTTATAGCGGGGACATCACAAGGAGAAGGCATATAATCTATAACAGCATCAAGAAGTTTTTGAACTCCCTTGTTTTTATATGATGATCCACACAAAACGGGAACCATCTTACATGCAATAGTACCTCTACGTATACACATTTTCAAATCGTCTGCAGAAATCTCTTCTCCATTCAAATATCTCTCAAAAACAGAATCATCGAATTCCGCAGCAGATTCAAGAAGTTTCTCTCTATATTCATTCGCCATATCCACCATATCAGAAGGAATATCTTCACATCTTATATCCTTGCCGAGATCATCATAATAGACATAGGCTTTCATTTCTACTAGATCAATTATCCCTTTAAAATCTGCCTCTGCTCCAATAGGAAGTTGAATAGGAGTCGCATTACATCTAAGTCTATCTTTCATTGTTTGAATAACATAAAGAAAATTCGCTCCGATGATATCCATTTTGTTAACATAAACCATTCTAGGAACATGATATTTGTCAGCTTGTCTCCAAACAGTTTCCGACTGAGGTTCAACTCCTTCTTTAGCAGATAAAAGAGTGACTGAACCATCCAAAACTCTCAGGCTTCTTTCAACCTCAACGGTAAAATCCACGTGCCCAGGAGTATCTATTATGTTAATCCTATTTCCATTCCACATGCAAGTAGTAGCAGCAGAAGTAATAGTTATTCCTCGTTCTTGCTCCTGTTCCATCCAGTCCATGGTAGCAGCACCATCATGGACTTCTCCTAACTTATGATTAATTCCCGTATAAAATAGAATCCTCTCAGTAGTAGTGGTTTTTCCAGCGTCAATATGAGCCATTATTCCAATATTTCTAGTTTTCTCAAGAGGTACTTGTCTAGGCATAAAATTACCCCCTTACCATCTGTAATGAGCGAAAGCTTTATTTGCTTCTGCCATTTTATGAGTATCTTCTTTTTTCTTAAATGCAGCTCCTGTAGAATTAAAAGCATCCATTATTTCAGCAGACAGTCTTTGAATCATTGTCTTCTCAGATCTCTCACGAGAATATCTAACTATCCAACGCAATCCTAATGCTTGCTTTCTATGAGCACTTACTTCTATAGGAACCTGATAAGTAGCTCCTCCTACACGACGAGCTTTAACTTCTAAACTAGGACAAACATTTTCCATAGCTATATTAAAAGTTTCCATAGCAGGTTTTCCTGATTTCTCGGATACTATTTCCAATGCATCATAAACTATCTTAGATGCTAATGATTTTTTCCCATCTAACATAACATTATTAATTAATTTGGTAACAACCTCAGATCCATAAACAGGATCCTTCATCACCTTACGTTTACTAACAGCTCCTCTTCTAGGCATAAATCCATCCCTCCATTATTTTTTAGAATTTTTAGCAGCAGCCCCTGCTTTGGGTTTTTTAGCTCCATATTTAGAACGAGCTTTCATTCTATTAGCAACTCCTTGAGTATCAAGAGTTCCTCTAACTATATGATAACGAACACCAGGAAGGTCCTTAACACGTCCTCCTCTTATAATAACAACACTATGTTCCTGCAGATTATGTCCTATACCAGGAATATATGCAGTAACTTCATATCCGTTAGATAATTTAACTCTTGCGACTTTACGAAGAGCAGAATTCGGTTTTTTAGGAGTAGTAGTCTTTACAACTGTACACACTCCTCGTTTCAAAGGAGAATTCTGATCAATTTCTCTCTTTTTTTTAGAATTCCAACTCTTTAAAAGAGCAGGAGCCTTAGGTTTTCTAGCCAGTGACTTCCGTCCTTTTCTGACTAACTGATTAATAGTAGGCATTACATCTCCTCAATTCACACAAATATTTGAACCTACATTCTATCATCAATGATATTTTATGTCAACTATTAAAAGGTGCTAGAACATTACAAAATATAGATAGATCTTTCTCCAGCGACACCGGAGAAGGCATATTAGTTTTTTATTCCAGCCACCAACGGCGAAAATAATTTTTCATGAATCAACTATTTCTATTCATTTTTAGCAATACCAGGCGCCTAGACATGTAAACGAAATTTATAATGAGATTTATGATAATAAATCAATAAAACACTAAAAATAAAACGAAAATCATTAGATTTTTTTCCAAAAAGTAAAAAAATGCATTTTTATGCATACGATAAGCTAGATTCTATTTTTTTATCACTTTTATAATTTTATTCTTGATTTCTTATTTTATGTTAATATGCCCTAGTATTGTTAAAATTGCAGAAAATGAAGTACTTGTTTATATCAACTAAACTTTGAACATTTTTTCTTTTATAAACAACCAATCAACTTCAATTTATCATCGATTTATTTTTTATATACTGCACAAATTGTCTTAAGCCTTCAAGATAAAATATTTGAATCACAAACTAAGAATAAAATGTATAAGATAATAAAAAGACGTTGGAGGAAAAAATGCGATGCCCAAACCAACATCCAGGAGCATTAGCTCTTGCATTCAGCATCGGAATAATTATTCCTCTTATTTTTCCCGATAAATTTATAGCTATATTAATTTCCCTAATTGTGATTTTCTTAGCTTATATATTAATTAATTGTTGTAAATAGGAGGAAAATTGAAGATAATAACAATATTTTATCCTAAGTTTTGGGGATTTATTTTAAGAAAAATTTATAAAATAGAAAAAAATAAATAGTGGATATCCACTATTTATTAAATTTAATCACATTTAAAATATATTTACATTAATTAAATTAATACACATTATAATTCAAAGACTTGGTATTACAAAATATAGACAACACTTTCTCCGGCAACGCTGGAGAAGGTACATTAAATTCTTTATTACAGTGATAATAACGAAAATAATTTTTCATAAATTAACTATTTCTACTCATTTTTATCAATACCAAAGACTCGGTTGTGTCCTAAAGTAGTTGAAAAACACAAAAAGAAATTTTAAAAAATATAAAGTGTGAAAGATAAATCCTCTCCGGCAACTACGGAGAAGACTTATCTCTTTTCGTAGTACCGTTTGTTACTACTGTAGATTTCAATATAAACTATTCTAGGACATGACCCAAATGCTCTACATTATACTAATCATTAAATGGATATGTTATTATTTTTCTTATCAAAAATTATATATTGCAATATTCTCAAAATAGGTAAACAAAATGATTAGAAAAATGAGCCAAAATACTTACTTCCGAAGTCACTAAATATAGATTATCTAATCATCTTTGCAATATCTACTCTATTATTTCCATTGAATTTCATACAACAAGCATATATAATAGTAGAAAGTAGGTAATTTATGGATTTGGATAAAAAACAAAAATTCGAAAATCTGAAAAATAATATCGAAAATAATAAAATTGAAACTATTCATGACTCAAATAAATCAGATAAAATGGAAGATAAAAAATACATAAAATATGCTATGAATTATCTTTCAAAAAGATTGGTTTCTGAAAAACAATTATATAACAAATTAAGATTAAAATTTGGAAAAGATGATTTCACCAATACAATAGAAAAAATGAAGTCATTGAAATTTCTTAATGATGATAATCTTGCCGAGATGCAATGCAGATATCTTGCAACTAAAAAACTTTATTCTAATAGGAGAATAAGAGTTCATTTGATGCAAAAAGGATTATCGAAATCTATTATTGACAAGTATCTTGAATCTTATGATGACGAATATCAACGAGCTTCTATTCTTTTTAAAAAACGTTATAAATCAAGAGACCAAATATCCCGTTTGCTGTCGTCATATGGATATTCTTTTGATATAATCAGAAAATGTTTGGAGGATTATGATATCTGCTAATTCTATAACTATATCAAGAATAATTCTTTCTCCTATTTTATGTTTTTTATTATTAAATCAAAAATCGTTTGAAGAATCTCTTATTTCTGTTATTTTGTTTATATTGATATTTTCTACAGATTGGATAGATGGATTTTTAGCACGAAGAACAAAAGTATCTAATCTTGGAAAAATTATTGATCCCGTAGCAGATAAAATATTTGTGTTCTCCGTCATGATTTGTTTAATTTATATAAACTTATTATCAGTTTGGCCATTCATAATTATTTTGTTTAGAGATCTTTTAATGTCATCAGTTAGAATATTCCTTGCAAAAAATAACATAGTATGTGCTGCCAATGTATATGGAAAAATCAAAACTTGTACACAATTTTTATCTCTTTTGTTTTTTCTTTTAAATAGATTACCATATTTAAATTCTACATTCTATATGGTATCATATATCCTGGGAACAGTTTTTATTTGGATTTCAGCAATTCTTTCTTTTATATCATTCTTTGAATGTATTAGAATGTATAAATCAGAATTAAAAAAAATAATATCGGAGTAAATATGATTTTATATAATACTTTATCTAAAAAAAAAGAAGAGTTTATTCCTTTAGATAAAAAAAACGTTAAGATATATGCATGTGGTCCTACTGTTTATAATTACATCCATATAGGAAACTCTCGTCCTCTTTGTGTTTTTGATGTTCTTCGAAGATATTTAATTTACAAAGGATATAATGTCAAATTTGTTCAGAATTTTACAGATATAGATGATAAAATAATAAAAAGAGCAAATGAAGAACATGTCGAATTTTCTGAGATTTCAGAACGATTCATAAAAGAATTTAAAATAGACTCCGATGGATTAAACGTTCTTCCTGCTGATATTCATCCGAAGGCTACTGAAACAATAGACGAAATAATTAGTATGGTTTCTGATTTGGTGGAAAAAGATTATGCATATGTTATAGATGGAGACGTGTATTTCAGATCATTGAAATTCAAAAAATATGGATGTCTTTCCGGACAATCTCTTGACGATTTGATTGCAGGAGCTCGAATAGAAACTGATGTTCGAAAAAAGAATCCTCTAGATTTTGCTCTTTGGAAGTCATCTAAGGAAGGGGAACCATTTTGGAATTCTCCATGGGGGCCTGGACGCCCTGGATGGCATATAGAGTGTTCTGCAATGATAAAAAAATATCTAGGAGAAACAATAGATATTCATTGTGGAGGTCAAGACCTTATTTTCCCTCATCATGAAAATGAGATAGCTCAAAGTGAATCAGTAACTGGAAAATCTCTTTCTCGTTTCTGGATCCATAATGGATTTATTAATGTGGATAACAGAAAAATGTCAAAATCATTAGGCAATTTTTCAACCGTTAGAGAAATTTCTTCGAAATATGGATATCTTCCTATTAGGTTTCTCATGGTTTCGTCTTATTACAGGAATCCTCTAAATTTTTCATTTGATATTCTTTCTCAGTGTAAACGTTCTATTCAAAGATTATCGAATTTTAAATGTAATCTTTTGTCTCTCAAAAAATTTTCTTCGTCTTCAGAGAGCATTTGCCCACAGTTAGACCTTTATAGACAAAAATTTGAATCATTTATGGACGATGATCTGAATTTTTCAGGAGCTATCTCTGTTATTTTTGATTTGGTGAAACATATCAATGTCAAAATTTTTGGACCAAATCAATACTCTTCCGACTCTATAGATAAAGTTATCAATCTTCTCGATGAGCTATTGAATATTATGGGATTAAGAATTGATGCAAATTTTGATATAAGTTCTGAAGTAATGGATCTTTTTGAAAAGAGAAATAGAGCAAGACAAGAAAAAAATTGGAATCTTTCTGATCAAATTAGAGATTCTTTAACTCTCAAAGGATTTTCCATCAGAGATACTAAGCAGGGATCATTTCTTCTTTTAGATGATAATAATGTAAATTAATTAGGAGAACATATGAAAAGTGATGAAGATATAAATTTAAAAAGATTAAGAATTCTAGGATTTATTAAAGGAAAAACAATTAAAATTATAACAAAAGCTCCATTAGGTGATCCGTTTCTTGTTGAACTTGGAGACCTAACCTTAATATTAAGTAAATCATTGATAAAAAAATTAAACCTGGTTCTATGTGGAGAAGATGTTTATAAAATAACATAATTGTTAATCATAAACAAAAAAGGATTCATCAGGATCCTTTTTTTTACATGCTAAATAACAAATTCGAAACTCCAAATGTTAAAATCGAAAATACTAAAGCTATCAAAGAATTAATAACAAACGAAATGCATGCAGACGATAAGCCTGCTTCTTTTCTGAAAGTTGCAAATGCAGAGACACAAGGAGGATATAATAAAATAAAAACTATCATTGCTAAAGCACTTGATCTTGAAAAATTCGCCAATAAAGCCTCATTCAAAGATATATTGTCTGATCTATAAACAACAGACATCGTACTGATTATAGCCTCTTTCGATAAGAGACCTGTTATAAGCGCCACAGCAGCCTTCCAATTCCCAAATCCAGACCAAGAAAAAATTGGAGCAATTAAATTTCCAAGGGACGCCAATATACTTTTAGAACTGTCTTCTATAAAATTAAATGAAAAATCAAACGATTGCATAAACCAAATAACAATAGAAGAACCTAATATGATTACACCTACACGCTCCAGAAAATCTTTACAATGCTCCCAAAGACGCAAATAAGAATTTCGTAATGAAGGCATTTTATAATTCGGCATTTCCAAAAGTATCGGATTTTCTTCTATCTTATTCATTTTTCTAAAAACAAAAGAAAATAGAACAGACACCAAAATTCCTAATAAATAAATTGAAAACATCATAAGAGATTTATATTTTGGGAAAAATGCATTTAAAAACATCAAATAAACCGGTATCTTAGCTCCACAAGACATGAATGGAATCAAGTAAATAGTTAGCTTTCTTTCTTGTTCTGTACGAAGAATACGAGCACTTAATATTGCTGGTACACTACATCCAAATCCCATTAGCAACGGAACAAACGCTTTACCAGAAAGACCTATATGACGCATAATTTTATCCATTATGAACGCTGCTCGAGCCAAATAACCTGTGTCTTCCAATATTCCAATTGATCCTAAAAGCAATAATATTTGTGGAAGAAATGATATAACATCAGACAGTCCTCCAATCACAGCCATTGTAAAACTTGAAAATATTTCATTGAAATGCAACTGATTAATTAAAAAATTCACCGGATACTCTATCCCTCGAGAAATCATATTCTTAGTAAAATCATGACATACAGTTCCAATAGGTCCAAAACTCACATAAAATATTGCAAACATAATCAAAAAAAACACTGGAAACGCTGTATATCTGCCGGTTAGTATTTGATCTATCTTGCGAGTCAGTTTGACATAATTATCGGGATGCGTTCTTTTAACGACTTTCTTGTAAATATCTTCACAAATTTTATGGCGTTCTTCGTTTATTTTCTCCTCATAATTTATATCTGTGCCTCTAATTTTGTCTATTTTCCTCAAATCATTTAAATTTAGATTAAATGATTTAATGACAGACAGATCTCCTTCTAAAACCTTCGTCAACATGAATCTATTATATTGGCACCCATTTAGATCTAAAATTTTCTGAATAGCAGACAATTTGGATTCTATATCAGAACTATATCTCAATGTTTTACTTGGAACAGAATTGAAATTATCAATCATTTTTTTTAATTTTTCAATTCCTACATTATTTCTAGCAGAAACCGGGAGGACAGGGACCCCCAATATATGTTCCAAAGAACAATAATCTATCGAGATCCCTGCAGATGGTAACAGATCAATCATATTAATCACAACCATAATGGGAAGGTTCAATTCCAACAGTTGAGTTGTTAAATAAAGGCTCCTATCCAATGACAACGCATCATGTGCGTTCACCAACAGAGCTGTCCCATGGTTTGGCAGATTTTGGCACCATTGGCAGGCCAGGGCACTTGGAATATGCCCCCAATCCAATCCCGGTGTGTCCATCACCACGGCCCGCGAATTCGGCATTCTTCGCCAGTCACTGTCCACATTCGTTGTTCCGGACCAATTCCCCGGTCTGCTATACTCCCCAGTCAACCGTTCGAACAACTCACTTTTACCGGCATTGCTTAGCCCCACCATTATGGTCTGTATTTCTCTATCAGTACCGCCTTGTTTATCTGCGCGCGTTTCCAAGGTATCACGTCCATTACCAATCGCCGTTTTCATCCTCTTTTTCGTCGGGCACTTCCCTATAGTTAATAGCAGCTACCGTCCTTTTTCCTATCATGTTGTTGAGCTTCGCGCGGGTGTTCGGGTTAAGGACGCCGCTGATTTCGTCGTTGTTGAACCCGAACACCTCTGCGTTGACCCCCGGGTTCGCAATGTCTCTTCCTATTATCAGGCAGCCCAATCCGTTGCCGTTTTTTGCGCCGGCATACGGCCCACCCGCGTTAGCCGCGGCTTGACCCCATGCCACCCCGGAGTCTCCCAGCGTTAGTCTGTGCATCTGATCCACCCGGAATCCTCTGTGGTTATTTCCTAACCATGCTCCAGTTCCACTCTTGTCGGGCGTGAGGGCCGCCCATCCTACAGGAACGCACCCGCCAAGGAGTTCCTTGAGTTCACCAGCTAGGAGGCAATCCCCAGCCGCATAAGACGCCTCATCGTACTTGGCAGTGCCGCTTCCCTGTGCACCGGCCGATGCCGTGACTGCATTAGCGAACGCCCCGGTCACGGAAGCTTCGGGAACGAGCGTACTGTCAGCCACCTTCACCTGGTGGACAGTCGCACTAGCTCCCTTTCCGGTCAGAGCAACCCACGAATTTGCTGTATTTTTCGTAACGGGCCCGTTAGCCAGTTTGTCTATCGCGTCCCCAATTAGTTTGTTTCTATTAGAACTTTCCTTTATCTCATCCCGTAGGGCTTTGAACATCGCTGTCTCGTGGGTCGCGTCCACGGCGTCTTTACCGGCCAGAAGGACTTTTGCCCCCGATTTACCCCTGTCTAACACGGTTTGAACCACGGATTCGTTCACCGTACCCAGTTTTCTTTTGCGTCGGATGTTGTTTAAGTTCCCGATAATCTTACGAACTTCGGAGGTGGTGGCCCCAATCTTCGCCGCCGTCTTTTCTTCCTTGTCCTTAGCCTCTTCTCTTTCTTCCTGCACCTTGTTGTGTCTCGCGGACTCTTCCTGTCCTTTTGCGGTGAGTTCTTTGTTTCCTTTGTACTGCAGGTACCCCGCACCGATCGTCGCCGCGCCTACCAGTGCGGACACACCTATTGAGGCACCCGTGGCAGCGTTCAACCCTCCGGAATTGCTCGTTTGTGTCTCGGGCCGTGTAGTCTCGGACGCCATGTCTGAGCC
>Ga0256405_10006487_pt1 | contig 18658 bp, 13 predicted proteins | sample RumenRJG_02DNA_FD_189096 | JGI IMG/M metagenome (GOLD analysis project Ga0256405, IMG submission 189096) | Bovine rumen microbial communities from Lethbridge, Alberta, Canada - RJG_02 | ecosystem: Host-associated > Mammals > Digestive system > Stomach > Rumen | place: Canada: Alberta... | reverse complement strand
ATCGGCTCGGTTGTCCTGATGGGTCTCATCGGCGCGCTCCGGCTCGGGACGGGGAAGATTGTCCGCCAGCCGCTCGTCCTTTCCTCGGACCCGAAGACCGTCTTTTCGATGGTCGGCCTTGCATTTTTCCTGTTTCTCGGATGCGAGTTCGTGATTCCGATCTCGAAAAATGTCAGAAACGCGAGGAAGACGATTCCGCTCGGCATGATCCTCTCGCTCCTTATCGTCTGCGGGATGGAGATTCTCGTCGTGCTCGGCATGCACAATTACACGGACTGGTCCGCGCTCGCCTCGAGTGCGTCGCCGCACATCTACTACGGCGTCCATCTCCTCGGAAATGCAGGGCGCATCTGGATGGCGCTTGTCTCTGTCTTCGCGGTCATCAGCACGGTCAATTCCGTGATCAGCTCGCTCGCCTATATCTGCGCGGGCATGGCGAAGATCGGCCTGCTGCCAGAAATCTTCATGCACCGCAACAAGAAGGGCGCGCCGCACGTCGGCATTCTCCTCATCGGCGGCGCGATGGTCCTCATCAACGCGACGGGGCTTTCGAATACGTCGCAGCTCTCGAACCTCATTTTGATCGGGTGCTTCTTCTGGATGATGGCCTACGCGGTCTCGAACGTGAATGTGCTTATTTTCCGGGCGAGACTGCCGAAGGCGCCGCGGACCTTCCGCGTGCCGCTGGGCCCCGTTCTTCCGCTCATCGGCATCGCGGGAAATGTCTTCATGATGGGCAATATTTCCTCCGACCCGTCCGCAAGGGCGATGATCTACCGCGTTGTATTGCTCACATTTATTGTTCTCGCCGTCTACGCCGCGGTCTGGACGAAGCGCGTCATGCATTTGCCGCTCTTTCGGCCGATCCGGATCGAGCACGTCATGGCGATGGAAAATGAAATGTACGGCCGGGTGAGACGGAGGAGAAATGCGAAGAGGAAAGAGGCGGTGGCAACGGCGCAGGCGGAGTGAGAGCTGCCAGGATGGTACACGACAGAAAAGAATATGAGATGATAGTGGCAGATAGGCCGGCGCGCACGACTGGTGAATGACACGACAGACAGGCCACATGAATGATGCTGCACAACGGAAATCCCTCGCGGGTAGGAAGAAATATCCTGCCTGCGGGGGATTTTTGCTGTGTCAGGATGCGCTATTTTGGACAATTGTGCGTAAAATCAGACGCTGTAGACTTTTCCGCAGGCGGATTGAGATGAAATTGGACATGCGATTGGACAGAGAAGATGAACGCAGCTGCGTTGACGGCGGATGTCGGATTCTTATAATTATAGATAGATTTTGGTGCAGAGTTCATTGCCCGATTGTTGAAAATCAACAAAGCGCGGGAGATTATCCATTGCGGATGCCGGGCCTTGTTCCTATATGGCACACGCATTCGGGAATAGAAGTTCCGGGCTCTGCGATCCTTCAGCTTTCCTGCTCATGAAGCAGGCCTGTACCTTGATAACTGCACAGCCGGCGGGAGAAAATTTCTGTCGGCAGTATCTTGGAATTCTCTTAAGGGCAGGATTCTACGTATCTAAAGTCCCGCGGACCCCTTGGCAGAGGACCGCGGAAACAATTGGCAGGGAGGAAAAAGGATGAAGAGAAAACGACTCCTGGCAGCGGTGATGGCTGCCGTGATGGCATCGACGCTGACAATGGGCATGCCGGTGACCGGGTATGCAATGGATCAGGGAACAGAGACAGTGGCAAGCGAGCCGGAAGGAAGCAATAGCAGTGACGCGGCTGTTACGAATCCGGAGCAGGATGTGGAGAGCGTAGCGGAAAAGTCTGTAAGCACGGATGAATCTGCTGGTGTGAGCGAAAGTCAGGAAACGAAGCCAGATACTACGTCAGTGGCGGAGAGCACGGAAGCAGAAGGCGGAGCCGTGGCAGCTCCGGACGCGCAGAACAACACAGTCGGTACGGCAGAAGAGAATGGGGCGGCTTCAGCAGGAACGGTTGGGGCGGCGGAAACAAAAACTTTCGGAAACTTCGAATATAAAGTGAAGGATGATGGCACCGTAAGTATTACGAAATACACTGGGAGTGATGCGAATGTAACGATTCCAACGACTATTGATGGGAAGACGGTGAGTGAAATTGGAACATACGATGTTAATACTCCTATAGGAGTTGATGCACGAGGAGCTTTTTACAATTGCACATCGCTGCAGCAGATCACGATCCCGGATAGTGTGACCAGCATCGGAGAGGCGGCTTTTGGTTATTGCATATCGTTTACGCAGGTCACTATTCCGGACAGTGTGACCAGCATAGGAAAGTATGCTTTTTGCGAATGCACATCACTTCAGCAGATCACAATTCCGGACAGCGTGACCAGCATAGGAGGGGGTGCTTTTGGATACTGCAGAGCCCTTCAGCAGATCACGCTCCCGAACAGCGTGACCAGCATAAAAGGGGACACTTTTTTCGAGTGCACATCGCTTCAGCAGATCACGATCCCGAACAGCGTGACCAGCATAGGAACTGAGGCTTTTGACGGTTGCAAATCGCTTCAGCAGATTACGATCCCGGACAGCGTGACCAGCATAGGAGAGTGTGCTTTTGCGAGCTGTATATCGCTTCAGCAGATCACGATCCCGAACGGAGTGACAAGTATCGGAGGCGCTGCTTTTGCGAGCTGTACATCGCTTCAGCAGATCACGATCCCGGACAGTGTGACCAGCATAGGATATGACACTTTTGTAGGGTGCACATCCCTTCAGCAGATCACGATCCCGAACAGCGTGACCAGCATAGGAAATGAGGCTTTTCGTGATTGCGAAGCCCTTCAGCAGATCACGATCCCGAGCAGTGTGACCAGTATAGGAGAGCGTGCTTTTAAAGGCTGCACATCGCTTCAGGAGATCACAATCCCGAATAGTGTGACCAGCATTGGAGGTGATGCCTTTTATACGTCGACATTGGAAGAAATTTATTTTTATGGAGACGCACCTACAAACGTGACAGATGCAGGCATTCCATCTGATGCGACTATTTATGTCCTGAAAGGCAAGTCCGGCTGGACGGTTCCTACGTGGAATGGGTATAAAACGGCTTACTTTACGCCTGAAAGCAAGCCAGCGTCCACGCCTACTCCTGTTCCGACGGCAACGCCGACTATTAAGAGGTTAGATTTTTCAAAAGAGGTTTTCTCGTTCCATAATATCACGCACAAAAGATCACAGTTTGGCTGCCTCGATACGCTAAATGAAAAGGATTATGATGAACTTTTTTCCAGGGCGAAACCATCTACTAGGAATTTCCTTGGCCTTTATCTTTCCGGCAATGGGTATGGAGGACATTGTTATGGGATGTCTTCGGCCGTTATATTAAATAAAGCTGGCAGAATAGACTTTTTGAAAGATGTGGGCTCCGGTGCTAAAAACATTCATAAAGTATCACAAAAGGAAGCAACTTCCAGATTGTGTTTTTATCAGGCGCTCGCGATTTTGGATAAGCCAACATCTATTAGACAGGCTTTTGCCGGCTATTCTGAACCTCAGAAGCTAAATGAGATGGTAAGCGCTGCTGACAAAGCTCATAATGATGGCCTGCCTTTTCTCTTAGAATACAAAGTAATAAGCGAAAAAAAACATTTCGCACATGCAGTTGTAGCTTATGACATAGAGCATGACAAATTTACGCTTAGTGGCAATAAATCCTTTGATGGCAAAATACTTGTTTATGATTGCAATGAAGATGGAAACTTTTCTGAAAAATCTTGTGTCTATTATAATCAGGGACATAGTGAAATTTATGTACCTTATTGGAATGAAGCGGGAAATAGTGTGTACATTCAAGCAGTGTCTCAGAATCTTGATTACATTGATGCGAGAGACGACAGCTCTGATAATTTGACAAAGGAAGTAGTTTTGCCAGGGAATTCTTCCTTCAGGCTTAATGCAGGAGCTGGCGATTCTTCTCAGAACGGATGTACAGTTACGAATGGAAAGTTAATTGGTGACAATAGCTGGCATGCATACTACGATACGAACGACAACGAAAATTCTCTTGACGGATTCGTGCATGTAATCGTACCGGATGGAGACAATAAAGAAGTTGAGATTCGGCCCGATGGAGGGCGGACGTCGGCTGTTGTAAGGGATGATGATTATTCTGTTGTAATAGATTGCAAGGATGCAAACAATGCTGTAGTTTCTCCTAATGGAGCGACAAAGCTCTCAGGAGTTGAGGGCGAATTTTATATCTCTGTAGCAGAAAATAGCATGGAGGGATCAGACCACCATACGTTTGCAATAACCGGTAATGGGAATCGGGAAGATGTATCCGTAGATATTAACAAGTCGGGAGTGAACGTTAATGGTGGTGAGAATGTAGTAGTAAAAGCTTATGGTGATAATAAAACTGCCGAGATTCAGTCTCGAGAAATGTACCGCCTCTATAATCCGAACAGCGGCGAGCACTTCTACACAAGCAACCAGGGCGAGCGCGACCATCTGGTATCCCTCGGATGGCGCTACGAGGGTGTTGCGTGGAACGCGCCGCTTACGGGAGCTCCGATCTTCCGTCTGTACAATCCGAACGCCGGCGATCATCATTATACCGGCAGCGAGAAGGAACGGGATGATCTTGTGAAGCTTGGCTGGAAGTACGAGGGTGTTGCCTGGTACACGGCACCGTCGACAACCAAGAAGCCGCAGTATCGTCTGTACAATCCAAACTGCACGGGCGCAGGTGCCCATCACTATACCGGAAGTATTAAGGAACGGGATGGACTGGTCAAGCTTGGCTGGCGGTATGAAGGTATCGCATGGTATGGTGTATGACGACATGAGTGCATGATAGCACACGACAGATGGCGTACGACAGATAGACTGCACGGAAGATAAGCTGCACGACAGATAGTGCACGACGTAAATCCCTCGCGGGTAGGAAGAAATATCCTGCCTGCGGGGGATTTTTGCTGTGTGGCGACAATCTTCGAACTCTGAGCATGCTCGAGATGTTCCGTCCGGCCAGATGTCCGATCAGGACAGTGCCGAGCATGTTTCCATCTCGGAAACCGACCAGGATGAAGGCAGCAAAAAGGCAGCCCTGGGGATTCCAGAGCCGCCTCTATGAAACTTACTTAATTTGCGTATTCGGCCTGAGCCCATTTCCTGAATTTATCGACAGCGTTACTGAGAGTGGCCCTCGGCATGGCGAGAATTGCATCCAGCTTGTGCTCGGGATCGTGCTCACCCATGAGGTAGTAACGGAAGATATCTGCGTAGCAGGCCGTGCGCTTTTTTGCCCTCGGATGAGCCGCGTTAAACCTTCTGCTTTCTTCGTCCCAGCGGGAGAGCTCAGCACAGATTTCCTCGCACGTTACCTTGGTAATAGCATCGCTAGAGGTGGCGTCCTCAAACTCTGTGCTGGTGTCGTGAGAAGCGCGCTCACATGCATCGTCGGCTTCTGTGTCGACGTCATATTCCTCGTTCTGAGCATCTGCACATAAGACAACGCGTTTATGATATCTCTCATCTCTCTGGGCATCCGTCTTGTGAAGCCGGCGGATAGAAGGAGCAGCAGAATCTTTTACGAGCACGAAGAAGCTGAGGCTCTCCGTCGCGCTGTAAATGTGCTTCATGACGAATCTCGGATCATAATTCATTGCCTTAACATAGTCCCAGTTCTTAACCGGGGTGGAAACGAAACGAGTCCCCTCGGGAGCATGGCGGAGATCGACCCGTCCTCCCTTCTTGAATCTGATCTCGTCCATGTGCTCATCGTTTTCACACGATGCATAAACTCTCGGTGCTACATTTTCATTCTTGTTTCTTTTGTTTGCCATAATGGGGCCTCCTTGGTCCGTGTCCCGACTCCGGAGGCCGCACAAAAAGAGCATGACTGACCGCCGGGACGGGAAGTTTGTAGTGCTTTGTTCCGTTTGGTCAGCCATGCTCGTAGGCTGTACCGCTATGTAGTTGTTCTCGCCGCATCCACTCGAGCCACCTCTGTGCACCGGGTGAGCGTCTGCGACGGGAGGACGGTTTACCGACATGTCCGGGTCAAGAATGTCTCCTTTGAGCGATGTTTCTGCTCTTGTGGTGGCCTTCTTTTGATGCTTTAAGTGTATCGAAAAAGCTATGAATAATAAAGCTCGCAGTTTAAATATAAATATTTATAAATATAATAACTCTATCCATCATGCACATTTCCAATTCACATGACAAAAATGTTCATTCGTGATATAGTGAAATTATTCATAGTACGAATATTTACTTACATCGACGGCGGATTTCTTCGCTCACTTTATATATGCAAGAAAACGAAATGAAAATGTTGAGATCGTCGAAGACAATGTCATGAGGAAAAGTGGAATCCCCATATCCCCGTAGAATCCATACGGTTGCTCATAAGCGTCAGGTTTCTGCTCCGTTTCGTATCAGTGGCCGTCAGTTTTCGTAAATTGCAGCGCGTTGTGTAGGAATAAGAAATGAAATCAGAAGTGATAAGCAAGAGATTGAAAGAAGCTTTCGGCAAGGATACTCAAGAAACCGTTGCTGCGAAATTACATATGTCTCAGGCAAATGTCAGCAAGATACTATCTGGGCGACAAATGCCGACAGCTGAGATGCTGGAAAGTGTGTCAAATATTTATGAAGTCTCTGTAGATTGGCTGCTGGGTCTTTCCGATGATAAGCATGTGCATAAGGTCATCAATGCTCCGACATACGAAGAAGCAGTGAAGATTCTTCTTGACGCAGAAGCCTGTGGAGCGATTAAGCTTTTGATCGAATCTAATGGTAATATAGAGATAAAAGTAGAAGATCCACTGCTGCAGATTCTTCTCAAAAAGGGTAATGGCTTAAGGAAGATAGATTTTGATATTTATAAGGACTGGCGTGAGCAGCGTCTGTCAGAGTTTGATGGAAAAGAAATTATTAACAGTGATGTATGGGATGATGATCTTGATCTGATTTTTTACCTGAAAGAAGCGGGCAATGAGAACAATCTTGTAGAGGTTTATGAACGAGCTCTCAAAGAGCAAAAAGAATATGTGCGAATAGTAGGACCGGATCCTGGGCCATTTGATCAGTGAGGTGACATATGAATCGTTCAGAATCAGAAGTAAAGAAGATTGTCAGTTCAAGGTTAAAAGAGTTAACCACTGATGAGACAGATGTTCAGACCGCTGGCAAGCTGCAGACGTCTCAGTCTAATTGGAATCAGATCAAGAATGGCATTCATCCTCCAACACTTGACACATTAATCTTGATAAGCAAAACGTATCATGTTTCTGTAGATTGGCTTTTAGGGCTTAAGGACGAGAAAGATATCAATGTTGTAAATATTGATGCCCTTGACTATCGTCAGGTTTTCATGGTGCTGAATAAACTGCAGGAATACAAATCAATTGTTCCTGCTCAATCAACTGAGCAGATCGTTTCTACTGAGGGGGATGATAATTCTGAGCATAAGAGCGAGCCTTCTGTCAAAACAAAGGGCGTAGATTATGATCTTCTGCGAATAAACGATCCGGTCTTATCGTTTATGCTCCGTCGCAGGATGAAGCTAACTGAGGTTGATCCTAGTTACTTTCATGACTGGGAAGAAAAACACTTGCCAGAATATAAAGATTTGGCGCTCAGTGAATGCAATGAAGAAATGAAAAACTATTTTGATAAGCATTTAACCGGCAAAAGTGATGGGGATTTGCTTACTTGCTTAGCGGAATATATCAACATGAAAAAGAAAGGTGACAGTGATGAGTAATACAAATACTGCTGACGTTGGATTTGAAAAGGAACTATGGGATGCGGCCTGCGTTCTTCGCGGCAATATGGACGCTTCAGAATACAAGAATGTTATCCTGGGGCTTATCTTTCTTAAATATATTTCGGATAGTTTTGAGAAGAAGCACCAGGCGCTTGTCGATGAAGGAGAGGGCTTTGAGGAAGATCGGGATGAATACGAGGCTGAGAACATTTTTTATGTTCCTCAGGGCGCTCGGTGGGAGGACATTGCAGCAGCTGCTCATACCCCGGAAATCGGTGCTGTCATTGATAATGCCATGATTGCAATCGAAAAAGAAAATAAGTCTCTGAAGGGAATTCTTCCTAAGAATTTTGCACGACCGGAATTGGATAAGCGGAGACTGGGTGAAGTCGTCGACATCTTTACTAATAAGGTGAAGATGGACGGCACAGATGAAAAAGATGTCCTGGGGCGTACTTATGAGTATTGCCTTAGAAATTTTGCCGAGCAGGAAGGCAAGAATGCGGGCCAATTTTATACTCCATCCTGTGTCGTCCGGACAATCGTAGAAATTCTGCAGCCGTACAAGGGACGTGTATATGACCCGTGCTGTGGTGCTGGAGGCATGTTCGTGCAGTCTGCAAAGTTCATTGAGGCCCATCAGGGAAAGATCAATGATATTTCTGTATTCGGTCAGGAAAGCAATCCGACCACATGGAAGATGGCAAAGATGAATCTGGCAATTCGTGGGATCGATGCAAATCTTGGAAATATCCCAGAGGATACTTTCTTAAGCGATCAACATCCGACCATGAAAGCGGATTTCATAATGGCGAACCCTCCGTTTAATCTTAGCCCTTGGGGGGCTGATAAACTCAAGGAAGATCAGCGTTGGCAGTATGGCATGCCACCGGCTGGAAACGCCAACTTTGCATGGATGGAGCATATGATCTGGCATCTTGCGCCGGAAGGTAGAATCGGTATGGTACTTGCAAACGGATCTCTTTCATCCAATACAGGTGGAGAAGGTGACATTCGAAAGAATATCATTAACGCGGACTTGGTGGAGTGCATCATTGCTATGCCAGGGCAGCTCTTCTATACAACGCAGATTCCGGTTTGTCTGTGGTTCTTGAATAAGAATAAAAAGCAAAGAGGAAAGACACTGTTTATCGATGCCAAGGGCATGGGAACAATGGTCAGCAGGAAGCTGAAGGAACTCACAGACAGTGATGATCCGAAACATCCGGGAGATATTCAGAAATTAGCGCAGACCTACAAAGACTTTGTGGCAGGAACACTGGAACCGGTTAAGGGCTATTGTGCTGTTGCAACGACGGAGGATATTGCCAAGCAGGACTATATTCTTACGCCAGGACGCTATGTGGGTATTGAGGAACAGGAGGATGACGGAGAGCCATTTGAGGAAAAGATGGCAAGGCTGACAGGTGAGCTATCAGAAATGTTCCAGAAGTCACATGAACTTGAGGATAAGATACGGAAAAATCTTTCAGCAATTGGGTTCAATGTTTGATTTTTATTAATATTTGTAGGTGTATGATGGCTTTTAAACAGTATAAAATTTCTGAACTTATAAAAGATATTTCTATGGGGCCATTCGGGTCTAAGGTGCATAAGAATAATTACGTAAAAACAGGTGTCCCTTATCTTAATGGCTCTAATTTAACTGGCTTTAAATTGAATGAAGAAAAGTTTAATTTTCTCACAGAAGAAAAAGCAAGCGAGCTTGGACGTGCCATAGCCCATCGAGGAGATATAATTGTAACTCATCGAGGTACGATTGGACAAATTTGTTATATACCACGGGATTCTAGATATGAAAGGTATGTTACAGGAAATAGCCAGTTTAGATTCACCTGTAATGAAAAGGTTATGCCAGAATTCCTGGTTTATTATTTCCATTCACCAGTAGGGAAAAATAAACTACTAAGCAATACATCTCAAGTTGGTGTACCGGCACTAGCTCAGCCAACGACTACGTTTCAGAGCTTAGAAATTGCAATACCTGGCATTGAAACTCAGAGAAAGATTTGTTCTGTTATTGGAGCAGTACAAAGCAAAATTGAAAATAATCAACGAATAAACAAGAATTTATTTGCGGCTTAGATATCGATATCGGAGACGTCAATCTCACCAGACATGAGGCGGGGAAGAAGCGAATCACGAATTCCTGCAAGCCTTTTATTTTCGGCATTATTATTTGCGATCAATTCCAATATTGGAATCACTATTTCATTAAAACTTGAAAGCTGGTCGGCTGAAGGGTTGATAATAGGATAATGCATGATTTGCTGTTTATCCCCTCGTGGCATCTTGGTTCCCTTTGAACCAGCGACCATATATTCGAAGAACTTATCCGCATACAAGGTTTCATATAAGAATGTAGACAACTCTTTCGATTCAGGGACGAAACATAATACATCAGTAGAACATCCACATCCGGAAACGATGTATTCAATTTTCTTGAAATAAGGACGGATATTGGATACAAGAACATCACCGGGATTACACTTTGTTGTTTGTGGCACCGATGGAAGGCTTGTGGCAACTGTGGCACTTGCTTTGTTCGGCTGCATATTCTCGGTTGAGAAATATGTTGTAACTGTCAAATTTTCTATAGGAACTTTCTCAGTAGAGTAATGACAGATGTCGGAGATGATGCCTGTTGGAGCATGAACGGCCGTATCAAATTTTTCCGCATATATTGCCTGAGCCTGGTCAGCTAAATTCTTGTTTATATCTCCCACCAACGGCGGGAGAAACAAACCAACGGAACTGCCGTTGATATCGTTCTCTGGAAAATCAATGGAAGGAGAAACGACAACATGAAAGAAGCTATTAAAAAGGAAGTACTGCAGCGGATGCTGCCGTATCTGGACAATGCGCAGGCAAAGACATTGGAACAGACACTTGAAGCTGTGCTTGGCAAATACTTGGAGGATAAACCGGACAAGGACGTAACTAGCAGTCAGGAACTGCTGCAGAAGTTTCTAGAGGCAAAGCGCATCGAGGGATGCTCTGAGAAGACGTTAACTTACTACCAGAACACGATTAACCGCATGCTGACACAGATTGGAAAAGAGGTGATGCACATTATGACGAAAGACCTGAGATCATACTTGACTGATTATCAGAAGCAGAATGACCTCAGCCGCGTTACGATCGACAATGTGCGCCGGATCCTGTCAAGTTTCTTCTCGTGGCTTGAAGATGAGGAGTATCTCATCAAGAGTCCGATCCGTCGAATTCACAAGGTGAAGACGACAAGCAGTATCAAAGAGACTTATTCGGATGAGGATCTGGAGAAGATGCGCGACAGCTGCGTGGAGAAGCGGGATCTAGCGCTGATTGATATGCTGGCTTCAACGGGAATGCGTGTCGGCGAGCTGGTTCTGCTGAACCAGTCGGACATCGACTTCAATGAGCGGGAATGCAAGGTGCTCGGTAAGGGCAACAAGGAGCGTATCGTCTACTTTGACGCCCGCACGAAAATACACCTGCAGGAGTATCTCGATAGCCGGAGTGATGACTGCGAGGCATTGTTCGTCACACTGAAGCTGCCGCATTCGCGACTGACCATTGGAGGTGTGGAGTCGCGGGTCCGGGAAATCGGAAAACACATAAATATAGATAAGGTTCATCCGCATAAGTTCCGCCGAACGCTTGCCACAAAAGCGATAGATAAAGGAATGCCGATTGAGCAGCTCCAACAGCTCCTCGGCCATAAACGCATAGATACGACGCTTCAGTATGCTATGGTAAAACAGAGCAACGTAAAGATGGCGCATAAGAAATATATAGGATAAACGATATGATTTTTGACGTGCAAGAAATGAACGAACTCAATATTGAGGTCATTGACGGAGATAGAGGTAAAAATTACCCACATCAAGATGAGCTGTATGAAAAAGGAGATTGCGTTTTCCTTTCAGCAAATAATGTTACTTCGTCTGGATTTAAATTTGATTCTCTTGTCTTCATTACGGCAGCGAAGGATCAAGCCTTAAGGAATGGAAAACTGCAACGCGGCGATATAGTGATCACAACGAGGGGTACCGTTGGAAACGTTGGACTTTATAATGATTCGATACCTTATGATGATGTGAGAATTAACTCAGGCATGTTAATAATTCGGTGTCACCAAGGAATTTATAATGAATATCTGTATGATGCTTTGAGAAGTTATTATTTTCAACAGCAGATAAAACAAATCCAGACGGGGACAGCACAACCACAATTACCCAAATCTCATTTTTTGAAAATGAAGATAATGGTGCCTCCGATTGATATTCAGAAAAGAATTGCATCGGTCATTGGGAACATTGATAGAAAGATAGGGTGTAATGATGAAATAAACAAGAATTTACTTGAGCAAGCGCAAGCTCTTTACAAAGATAGATATATTGATCTTTCACCTTTTTATGGAAAGATTCCTAACGGTTGGCATATTGGCACCGTTTCGGAAATAATTGAGCTTCATGATTCAAAACGCATCCCGCTATCAAGCCGTGAGCGTGAAAAACTCGACAAGATCTATCCTTATTATGGGGCCACCTCAGTGATGGACTATGTTGATCGTTATCTTTTTGACGGCATCTACCTTCTTCTTGGCGAAGACGGAACAGTCATAGATGATAAAGGGTTCCCTATCCTCCAATATGTTGAAGGCAAATTCTGGGTTAATAATCACGCACATATCATCACCGGTAAGTGTGGCTTTACGGTAGAGCTTCTGTATCTTCTCTTCAGTTTGACCAATGTAAAATTCATTGTCACAGGAGCAGTACAGCCTAAGATCAGTCAAGCTAACCTAAACAAGGTTCCGGTACTGATACCGGATATAATTGAGCTCAAATCTTTCGATTCAGTGATCCAGCCATTTTTTGCTCAAATTAGAAATCTGAGAGCCGAAAACAATAGGTTAGCAACCCTTCGAGACACTCTACTGCCAAGGCTCATGTCCGGCGAGATCGACGTCTCCGGCATCGATCTCTAAGCCGCGTATAAATTCTTGTTTATATATCGTCCCGAGGGCTTATAATATCATCAGAAGTTGATGATAAAAATGACAGAAATGGAGATAAAACTATGGAGGGTTCATTTACAGAAGCAAGCTACGAGAACTCGATCATAGAGCTTTTTGAAAATATGGGCTATACGCATGTGTATGGCCCGGATTATGACCGTGATCTGACTGATCCGCTTATGGAGGATCAGCTTAAAAGTTCGCTCGAAATGATCAATCCTCAGCTGCCATCCCAGGCCATTAGCGAGACTATTTTTAAGATAAAGAACTATGAAGCCGGATCACTTCTCTCAAAAAATGAAGTGTTTATGGACTACCTCCAGAACGGTGTAGACATCGAATATCAAGAAAATGGTGAGCAGCGGGCGGCCCTGGCGAAACTGGTTGACTATGAAAATGTGGCAAGAAACAGTTTCATAGTTGCAAATCAATGGACCTTTAGAGAATATGAGACAAGACGAGCTGACATCGTTGTCTTTCTCAATGGTATGCCCGTGGTCTTGATGGAGCTGAAATCGCCGAAAGAAGAGGATGTCACCATCCAGAATGCGTATCTTCAAATCCAGAATTACATGAAGTCCATTGAAGGGGCCTTTATTTATAATGCCTTCTGCGTGATTAGTGACCAATCTCAGACTCGTGCAGGGACCATTACGGCTGCTTTTGAACGTTTTATGGAGTGGAAAACAGTCGATGGTGATTATAAAGAGACAAGACTTGCCGATTTCACCACGCTGTTCAAGGGAATGTTCGAGAAGAACCGCTTCCTTGACATTCTCCATAATTTCATTTGCTTCTCAAAGGACAACGGTCGCGATGCGAAAATCCTTGCTGCGTATCACCAGTATTTTGCGGTACGAAAAGCCATCCGGTCGACGCTCAAAGCAAGTGGAAAGAACGGAGACGGTAGAGGCGGTGTCTTCTGGCATACGCAAGGCAGCGGGAAATCTCTGTCTATGGTCTTTTATGCCCATCTTCTGCAGCAGGTCATGAATAGTCCGACCTTGGTTGTGATTACAGACCGAAATGATCTTGATGATCAGCTATACACGCAGTTCAGCAAGTGCAAAGACTTTCTTCGGCAGACACCTGTTCAGGCTGATAAGCGGGAGCTTACCATTGAGGAAAAAAAGAACCGCTCCAGGTTGATCGGTCTGATGGATTGGTTAGCAGACAGAGAGGCCAACGGAATCATTTTCACGACGATGCAGAAATTTGAGGAGACGGATACGCCGCTTTCGAAGAGAAAGAACATCATCGTGATGGCCGATGAGGCGCATAGAAGTCAGTATGGCTTCGAGGAGAAGGTCGACGCAAAATCCGGAAAAATTACGATCGGGAATGCCAGACGTGTTCGGGATGCTCTTCCAAATGCGACTTATATCGGATTTACCGGAACACCGATTGCTCTGGATGACAGAAATACAATTGAGGTTTTCGGTAATTATATTGATGTCTATGACATGACCCAGGCAGTCGAAGATGGGGCCACTGTGCCCATTTATTATGAGAGCCGGGTCGTGAAACTGAATCTTGACCAGAGAATCCTGGAGAAGATCGATGCAAAATATGATGAGCTTGCAGAGGAAGCAGAGCCGGGAGCGATTGAAAGAAGCAAGCATGAGCTGAGCCGATTAGATAGCATCCTGGACCGGGAGGAAGTCATTACTTCTCTCTGCAAGGACATCATTGATCATTATGAGAATTACAGACAGTATGAGCAGACGGGAAAGGCCATGATCGTAGGCTATTCTCGTCCAATTGCCATCCACATTTATCATAAAATTCTGGAACTGCGGCCGGAATGGAAGAAAAAAGTGGCGGTCGTGATGACTGGCAGCAATCAGGATCCTGCGGACTGGAAGGAGCTGATTGGTAACAAGGCGCACAAGGAGGAGCTGGCGAATCAGTTCAAGGATAACCAAAGTGAACTCAAGATTGTGATTGTTGTGGATATGTGGCTGACCGGTTTTGATGTGCCGTCTCTGTCAACGATGTACATTTTCAAGCCGATGAAGGGGCACAACCTGATGCAGGCGATTGCTCGTGTCAATCGTGTGTATAAGGACAAGGCTGGTGGTTTGATTGTCGATTACATTGGCATTGCCTCCGCCCTGAAGGCAGCTATAAATCAATATACAGATCGTGATCGAAAGAATTACAGCCAAATGGACGTCTCTAAGGAGGTTTATAAAAAGTTCCAGGAGAAGCTGCAGGTGTGCCGGGAGCAGTTTTATGGTTTCAACTATAGCGAGTTTATGACTACGCAAAGTGACCTGAGACGTGCAGAGCTGATCCGTGATGGGGCGGATTTCATGGCGAATCCGAAGCAGGAAGAAGCAAAGAAGAACTTCCTAACAGAATCACAGATGATGAAGCAGGCATTCTCCCTTAGTAAAAGTTTGGCGACGGCAAGTGAACGAAGAGAAGAGGCCTACTTTGAAACGATCAGAGCCTTATTGAATAAACTGGAAGGAAAAGAGCCCCTACGGCTAAATGAGATTAACCGGCAGATCAATGAGCTTTTACGGCAGACGGTTCACAGCGAGGGGATCGTTAATCTCTTTACGGATGCAGACAAAGAGTTTAACTTGTTTAACCAAAGCTACTTAAAAGAAATTTCTCGGATGCCTCAGAAAAATCTTTCCATCGAGATATTGAAAAAGCTGATTGCTGAGCAGGTTCATGTGTATCAGAAGACAAATCTTGTAAAAGCACAGAAGTTTTCTGATTTGCTGAATCGGTCAATGAACTCATACCTCAACGGAATGCTTACGAATGAGGAAGTCATCGACGAGTTGATGAAAATGGCTCAGGACATGGCAACAGCGAACCAAGCTGGTAATGATCTTGGACTTTCGGATGAAGAGATGGCCTTCTATGATGCGTTGACAAAACCGGAAGCTGTTAAAGATTTTTATACAAATGAACAGCTGGTGAGCATGACCAAGGAACTGACAGAGCAGCTTCGGAATTCCAGAACTGTGGATTGGAATTTGAAAGAATCAGCACGGGCTGGAATGCGTCGCATGGTTAAGAGACTTCTGCATAAGTACCATTATCCACCAGAAGGTATGGCAGATGCGATGAACACGGTCCTTAGGCAGTGCGAGATGTGGAGCGACAATTCAGAAACATGAGAGGGCATTCCAGCAAGGGGAAAATTTATGTCAAAGCTGAACATAGATCAAAAATGCGTGAAAGATCTCTTCACGGAAAAGAATACAGTATTTCTCATCCCGGATTATCAAAGGCCTTATGCCTGGGAAGAAAAGGAGTGCCAGACGCTGTGGGATGACCTCTTTTTGTTCGCCTTTCCGGATAACTACCGAGACAAATTCAACAGCAGCACGGATGAATATTTCCTTGGTCCAATTGTTACGTTCAAGAATAAGGAAGGAAAGAAGGAGATCATCGATGGCCAGCAGCGACTGACAACGCTTATGCTTCTCCTTCGAGCGTTCTATGATCGTTGTATACAGATCAAGGATGACAAGGCAGAAACGACCAGCAAGTTGATCGAACAGTGTTTATGGCAGACCAACGAGTTCGATCAGCCGGACTGGTCTGCCCTGAAAATAGACTCGGAAGTCGCGACAGATGAGGATAAGAATCAGTTTACACAGATTCTCATCTCAGGCACGATGAAAGATGACTGGAAGAGTAACTACGCCAATAATTATCGCTTCTTTCAAAAGAAGATTCAGGAGTTCCTGAACACATATCCGAGCTGGTTCTCGAATTTTCCAATGCGGATTATGAAGAACTGTATTCTTCTGCCGATCGAGGCAGAGTCTCAGGATACGGCTCTGCGGATTTTCTCGACGCTCAATGATCGCGGGAAGCCACTATCCGATGCGGATATTTTCAAGGCTCAGTTCTACAAGTATTTCTCCGCTAAAGGGCAAAAGGATCAGTTCATCGAGAAGTGGAAAGAGCTCGAGATGGCCTGTGATTCTCTCTTCCATCCTCTTTCAGGAACCCCGATGGATGAGCTTTTTACTCGATACATGTATTTTGAAAGAGCAAAGCAGGGAATCAAGTCATCGACCACTGAGGCACTGCGCAAATTCTATGAGCGGAATGACTATGCGCTGTTGAAAAGAGATGAGACCTTTGAGAACCTGATTGATTTAACGAATTTCTGGAAAGATGTCCAGAATCAAAGTGTCGATCGATTCTCGGACCGGATTCTCAAAAAACTCTTTGTACTGAACTATGCGCCGAATGGAATGTGGACCTACTTCGTGTCTGTGTATTACATGGCGAACCGAGATACGGATGGCAATCTGGATGACGAGTCCTTCTATCAGTTCCTGAATAAGACGATAGCTTTCATCTGGACGTATGCTGTCATCAATCCTGGCGTCAATGCTCTGCGAACACCAGTTTTCGCGGAAATGGTCAATGTGGTCAATCATAAGCCCGTGACGTTTTCTGAGTATCGGTTCCGTCCAGAACAGGTGAAAAATGCCCTCTATAGCTATGAGTTCCGCAATAGTCGTGCCATCACGAAGGCCATGCTGACGTGGTGGGCATTCCAGGACCCAGGACAGACATTACCGCTGCTGGAGAGTGCTTTCGAGATCGAGCATATCTTTCCCAAGAACCGAGACGAAAAGGAGCACATTCTCTCGGATCGACGAAACCTGGAGAGTCTGGGAAACAAAGCGCTTTTGGAAAAACGCATAAACATCAGGGCGTCAGACTATCGCTTTGAGGATAAGAAGAAATATTACCTTGGCTTCGAGAATAGCCGGAAACAGAAGAAGGAAGGCACGAAGATCAAGGAGCTGATCGATTTGGCTCATACCGCGCAGGATTTCACAGAAAGTGATATCGTGCAGCGGAATGCTAAGATCATTCTGAAGTTCCAGGAATACCTTCGAGAAAATGGTCTCCTGGCAGATAGCTAAAATGAATGATTTTTGAAAGATTTATGTTCATATGGTTCCTGACTAGGCTGACACGGAGGAAAAGGGAGATGTTTGACGATATTAAGAGTATGGTAAACGACGAAATTATAGATCATTTCAAGAAGGGGTCCTTCCAGGAAAAGTTAAGAATCATCCGCTTCATTGCATGCGCAATGATTATTTTTACCTGGGTATGTAATTCGTTTTGGAATTTGCTATCTCTTATAAACTTACAGGATGTTCCGCCAATAAATGATGATGTTAGCAACTGGCTCTTTTCAACAGGAAAGTGCGCACTGATCATTTATCTTGTACTCTACATTATTATATTTAGAATAATTTGCACATTAATAAGCAATGAGGCAATAAGAAAAATCCTTCTAGCTATAGATCGAGTACTAGATATTGCATTCACAATGTATTTTCTTCTTTACGCGATGAATATTCTTCTAAAATTCGCACAAGGAAACACGATGAAAATTGGAATGCAGACATTTATAGCTTTTGCATACATAGCTTTTTGGATAGGTGATACAATATATGAGAATGTAAATACCGCTTTTGAAGATGTAAATATTAGATATACGAATTTTACAGACAAGGATGGTGCGAAAATACCAGAAAATGCTAAGCTTTCTTATCGAGGGAAGGTATATAATGTGGTAAAATATGACGGTACATATAAAATTCATCCGCAAGGACGAGAAATTTCTGATGAAGACATTGCTCTCGAAGAAGCAGCAAGTGATCCAAAGGGGAATTTAAAACTACTTCAGTGATATTTTTTAGAAACATTGGAGAAAATAGAGTGCGGCAGCGGGCCAGATGGTTCCGCTGCCGTTTTTGCGTTAATCCTTCGTAAATGCTCCATAATCGGCACCTTGTGAAAAGGTCAGATTTTCTGTGATAATGGTTGCATCAACTTTTTACAACTACTCGTCAAAAATAAGGAAAAGGAGTGCAACCATCATGGATGAAACTACTC
>Ga0256405_10006486_pt1 | contig 18661 bp, 12 predicted proteins | sample RumenRJG_02DNA_FD_189096 | JGI IMG/M metagenome (GOLD analysis project Ga0256405, IMG submission 189096) | Bovine rumen microbial communities from Lethbridge, Alberta, Canada - RJG_02 | ecosystem: Host-associated > Mammals > Digestive system > Stomach > Rumen | place: Canada: Alberta... | reverse complement strand
GCCGCGCAGAAACACCGCTTCTCGCAGAGAAATGTGGACGTGCTGGACTGCAGGGAAAACCGCTATAAGGAGGTGCGGCTGGAGCAGCTCCTGGATGTGCTGCCGCTTTGGTATAAACGGATGGTCATGGAGCACGACTACGAGGCGGAGAGAATGCTCAGCGACCGGGGCATCTACAGGGACGTCTGGTTTGTCAGCTGTCAGCGGCTTCTCGAAAACCGTGTATTCACCGGCCTGATGCAGAGGATCCTCAAGACGCTTGAGCGGGTCTACGGGACAGCGGTGGACATTGAATATGCGATCAATATGGACAAAGACGGCGATTTTGTCATCAACCTGCTGCAATGCAGGCCGCTCTATCTGGGAGGAGAGAGCGAAGAAGTGAAGCTGGAGGGAATCGAACTCAAGGGGACGCTCTTTGATGTGCGGGACGCGTCCATGGGCACGTCAAAAAAGAGAAAGGTGGACGTTATCGTCCAGATCGATCCGGCTATGTACGGCGCGTTTCCCTATGCGCAGAAGCATAAAGTGGCTGAAGCGGTCGGGGCGATCAACCGGTATTATTCCGGAAGCGGTAAGAACCTGCTTCTGATGACGCCCGGGCGGATCGGCACATCTTCACCGGAACTCGGTGTTCCTGTCAGCTTTGCAGATATATCCTGCTTTGGCGAGATCTGCCCGGATCGGACAGACCTTTTCGGGATGGTCACCGTGAGAGAGCCCGAGAGTTTGTTCTACTGGCTGGATTCCGTGAAGAATCATGCCGTGTGCGGGATTGTATAGGTTGCACAAAGATTTCCAAATGAGAATTGTATTATTGTATACAAAAACAGTTTGACATTGCTATGTGTTCGTGTATAATAAGCGACATGAAGCAAAGGCGCTGCAGGAGGATCTCCGGCGGCGCCTTTGCTATTTAATAAATATCTCACCAGGGCAAAGGAGTCCGGATCCGCAGGGTTCGGGCTCCTTCTCTCTATGTATGGCAGGGTGCACGGTCATGCGGAATATGAGATGGAGAAAAGGAGGAAATACTATGAACTACGATGTGACAACTGTGATATGGGTATTGGTAGCAAGCGCTCTGATCTACTTCATGCAGGCGGGATTCGCGCTGTGTGAAGCTGGCCTTACCAGGGCAAAAAATACAGGCAATATTTTGATGAAGAACCTGATGGACTTCTGCATCGGCACGCCATGTTACTGGCTGGTCGGATTCGGGATCATGTTTGGCAGTACGGCACCGGTCATCGGACGGCTGGATCCCATGATCCGCGGGGTCTACGACGCCGGAAATACTGTGGTTCCGCAGACGATGCCTCTCTGGTGCTATGTGATCTTCCAGACTGTTTTCTGCGCGACAGCGGCGACTATCGTTTCGGGATCCATGGCGGAGCGCACAAACTTCAAGGCTTACTGCCTGTACTCGGCGGCCATCTCTCTTTTGATCTATCCGATCGGAGGGCATTGGGCGTGGGGCGGCGGCTGGCTGTCAGGACTTGGGTTTCATGATTTTGCCGGAAGCGCGGTGGTCCACAATGTGGGCGGCGCGATCGCCTGTCTGGGTGCCTGGATGCTGGGGCCCCGCATCGGCAAATATGACCGGGACGGCAAAGTAAGGGCGATCCCGGGGCACAACATGATGGCCGTGGCGCTGGGCGTCTTCATTCTGTGGTTCTGCTGGTTCGGGTTTAACGGCGGCTCAACTGCTTCCATGGCGGACGGCGCAGATGCTTTCCACGCATCGCTGGCTTTTATGAACACGAACCTGGCGGCGGCAGTGGCAACTGTAGTGGCCATGATCTTTACCTGGCTTCGCTACGGCAAACCCGACGTTTCCATGACACTCAACGCCTCTCTGGCAGGGCTTGTTGCCATCACGGCCGGATGCGACTGCGTATCACCTTTTGGCGCGTTTGTGATCGGTGCGGCTGCAGGATTTCTGGTAGTCCTGTCAGTCGAATTCTTCGACAACGTGGCTAAGATCGATGATCCGGTCGGCGCTGTTTCCGTGCACATGGTAAACGGCATCTGGGGTACGATCGCGGTCGGGCTCTTCAGCACCGGTGAGGACGGCGTTATGAAAGGCCTGTTCTATGGAGGCGGCGTCAGGCTTTTGGGCGTACAGACGCTCGGCATAATCGCGATTGATGTTTATGTCGTTGTCGCAATGTTTGTCGTGTTCAAGTTGATCGACCGCGTGATCGGGCTGCGCGTTCCGGCACAAGTGGAGATCGACGGACTGGATATGCATGAACATGGCCTGGCCAGCGCTTATTCCGGGTTCTCTGTCAGTGATGTCTCCAACATGGTCATGGATGTCAACGAGAACACTTATCTGGGCGAAGACGAATATGCAAAGGCTTCTGAGGCGCAGATCAGCGCAGCGGTCAAGGTCGCGGAGACACCTGCAGTGACTGATACTCCCGCTTTGAGACCGTCAACCGGAATGCACAGAGTTTCCATCATATGCCGGATGAGCAAGTTCGATGAACTGAAGCATGCGCTCAATGAACTGGGCGTGACCGGAATGACCATGTCGCAGGTCATGGGCTGCGGCATCCAGAAGGGTTCCGAAGAAAGATACAGAGGCGCTGTGGTCGACTCCACACTGCTTCCTAAGGTAAAGGTGGAAGTTGTCATATCCAGGATTTCCGTGCAGAGTGTCATAGACGCCGCGAAAAAGGCTTTGTATACAGGACATATCGGCGACGGCAAGATCTTTGTGTACGATGTGACAAGAGTTGTGAAGGTCAGGACCGGCGAGGAAAACTTCGACGCGCTGCAGGATGTGGAATAATAGTATAATTGTATACAAAATAGTGTTGACATTCACTACACACTATGTATAATAATGACTCAAAGGCAAGGGTGTCTTAACAGACGGTGACGACCGTCTTGTTAAGGCACCTTTTTTCGTTGTTCGAAAAAGGAGGTAAATCATGAACATCCCCGAAATCTACGGAAGCATGGTATTTAATGACAAGGTCATGCGGGAGCGTCTCCCGAAGGATATATATAAGGCAGTGCGCAAGACCAGCAAGAACGGCACGCACCTGGAGCTGGACGTGGCCAATACCGTGGCAGCTGTCATGAAAGAATGGGCCATTGAGAAGGGCGCCACCCATTTCACGCACTGGTTCCAGCCCATGACAGGCCTTACCGCCGAGAAGCATGACGGTTTCATTTCCCCTACCGAGGACGGCCAGGTGATCATGGACTTCTCCGGCAAGGAGCTCGTCAAGGGCGAGCCGGATGCCTCCAGCTTCCCGTCAGGCGGCCTCAGGGCTACTTTTGAAGCCCGCGGATACACCGCATGGGATCCCAGTTCCCCTGCATTTGTCAAGGACGGATCGCTCTATATTCCGACAGCTTTCTGCTCCTATGGCGGCGAAGCGCTGGACAAGAAAACCCCTCTGCTGCGGTCCATGGAAGCTCTCTCAGAAGCAGCTGTCAAAGTACTGCACCTTCTGGGCGACACTGATGTGACCCACGTCGACACAACTGTAGGCTCCGAGCAGGAGTATTTCCTGATCGACAAGGATCTCTATAAGAAGAGAAAGGACCTGCTCCTCACAGGACGCACGCTGATGGGAGCGCCGGCGCCCAAGGGGCAGGAGATGGAGGATCACTATTTTGGCGTATTGAAGCCCAAGGTGTCCGAATATATGCATGAGCTGGACAAAGAGCTCTGGGAGCTGGGCGTTCCGGCCAAGACCAAGCACAACGAGGTCGCCCCGTCCCAGCACGAGCTGGCGCCGGTCTTTGAGACAGCCAACGTCGCGGTGGACCACAACCAGCTGACCATGGAAGTGATGAAGAAAGTCGCGGACAAGTTCGGATATGCGTGCCTGCTGCATGAGAAGCCTTTCGAGGGCATCAACGGATCCGGCAAGCACAACAACTGGTCCATCGGCACCGACACAGGCATTAACCTGCTGGATCCCGGAAGGAAGCCCGGAGAGAACCTGCGGTTCCAGGTATTTCTGGTGGCGGTAATCGCGGCAGTGGATGAGTACCAGGAAGTGCTCAGGATCTCCGTAGCGACAGCCGGAAACGACCACAGACTCGGAGGAAACGAGGCTCCGCCCGCGATCATCTCTATTTTCGTAGGAGACGAGCTGGAGAAGGTGCTCACTTCTATTGAAAAAGGCACGGCCATTAAGGGCGGCGGCAAAACACAGATGGGAATGGGCGCCCACGTCCTGCCGCACATCACCCGCGACACGACAGACAGAAACCGCACTTCACCGTTTGCATTCACCGGAAACAAGTTTGAGTTCCGTATGCCCGGAAGCTCCCTTTCCGTGGCAAACCCCAACATCGTGCTGAACACGGCAGTTGCGGATAAGCTGACAGCGATCTATGAAAAACTGTGTGACGTGGATCCCGCCCACATGGAGGACGAGGTACACGCAGTCCTCAAGGAGATGCTCACCAGACACAAGAGGATCCTCTTCAACGGAAACGGATACACCGACGAGTGGGTTGAGGAAGCCGGCCGCAGAGGTCTTGCAAACCTCGTCTCCCTGCCGGATGCGATGCCTCGCTTTATCTCTGATAAGAGCATCGGCCTCTTCACCAAATACGGGATCTTTACCAAAGAAGAGATCTATTCCCGCTATGAGATCCTGCTTGAGAACTACGCGAAGACAGTGCACATCGAAGCGCTGACACTGATGGAAATGGTTCGCAAGGACTTCACAACCGGCCTGGTGCGATACATGAAGGACATCACGACAGAGGCGCTCAAGAAGAGAGATCTTCTTCCGGGCAGCAAGTGCACTTATGAGAGTGAGATCTTAAAGACCCTGGATGAGACAAGTGAGCAGATCCTGCTTGCTATGGAATCTCTGGCAGCGGACACTGCAAAGGCAGAAGGCATTGAGGACATTCTGGAGCAGGCCAAGTTCTACCATGAGACGGTGCTGGCTGAAATGGAAGTCCTGCGCAGCTGGACAGATAAAGCGGAAGCCATCATTCCTGATGAGTATCTGCCGTATCCGACTTATGAGAGAATGCTGTTCTCGCTCAGATAAGATGTTCAACCGACCTCTGGGGTAGTTTGCAGACACTTGTGGAAAAACTACCCCAGAGGTCATGATCAAGAAAGGCTGAAAAAATGTGGTACCAACAGGAGCACGATGCCTGCGGCATCGGAAGCATTGTAAACATTGACGGAAGGAAGGACCACAAGGTTCTGGACGACGCGCTGCACATTGTGGAGAAACTGGAGCACAGAGCCGGCAAGGACGCCACCGGCGAGGTCGGTGACGGCGTCGGCATCCTGACCCAGATCTCACACAAGTTCTTTAAGAAAGCGGCGCAGGAAGCAGGCATAAAGCTGGGCGGCGAAGGTGACTACGGCATCGGAATGTTTTTCCTGCCGCAGGAGACTTTGAAGCGCACTTTTGCCATGCGCATGTTCGAGGTCATTGCCGATAAGAGCGGCATGGAGATCCTGGGCTGGCGCGACGTTCCGGTTCACGAGGAAATCCTCGGCAAGGTCGCCGTCGACTGCATGCCTTACATCGCGCAGTGCTTCATCAAAAGGCCTGCCAAAATAGAGAAAGGCATTGACTTCGACAGAAGGCTCTATGTGATCCGCCGCGAGTTCGAGCAGTCCTCTGAGGACACTTACATCTGCTCCCTGAGCTCGAGGACCATCGTCTACAAGGGCATGTTCCTTGTGGGGCAGCTCCGCAGGTTTTATGAGGACCTTCAGTCGGAAGATTACGAGTCTGCCATTGCCATCGTGCACTCCCGTTTTTCCACCAATACAATGCCGTCCTGGCACCGCGCTCACCCCTACCGCATGATCGCCCACAACGGCGAGATCAATACCATCCGCGGCAACATCGACAGGATGCTGGCAAGGGAAGAGACCATGACCAGCCCTCTGATGGACAGCGATATTGACAAAATATTCCCTGTGGTCGACCGCAGCGGCTCAGACTCCGCCATGCTCGACAACACGCTGGAATTCCTCTATATGAACGGCATGCCCCTGGCTCTGGCCATGATGGTGATCATTCCCGAGCCCTGGAAGCACAACACCTTCATGAGCGAGGACAAGAAAGACTTCTACCACTACTACGCCACGATGATGGAGCCCTGGGACGGTCCGGCGGCGATCCTTTTCTCCGACGGCGAAGTGCTGGGCGCCACACTGGACCGAAACGGCCTGCGCCCCTCCAGATACTACATAACTGACGATAACCGCCTGATCCTGTCCTCAGAGGTCGGCGTTCTGGACATCGAGCCTGAGCGCATCGTCAAGAAAGCCCGCCTCGAGCCCGGCAGGATCCTCCTGGTGGACACGAAACAGAAGAGGATCATCTCCGACGAGGAGTGCAAGTCCTACTACGCCGGAAGAAGCCCCTACGGGGAGTGGCTGGACCGCAACCTTCTCCATCTGTCGAACCTTGAGATCCCCAACCGCAAGATCCCGGTTCACACACAGCAGATGCGCGACAGGCTGTACAAAGTTTTCGGCTACACCTATGAGGACGTCAAAGACGAGATCCTTCCCATGGCGGAAAACGGCGTGGAGCCGACCCTTTCCATGGGCCACGACGCGCCCCTGGCAGTGCTCTCCAAGGAGCATCAGCTGCTGTTCAACTATTTCAAGCAGCTCTTTGCCCAGGTGACTAACCCGCCCATTGACTCCCTCAGGGAGAAAATAGTGACCGATACCACTGTATACATCGGCTCGGACGGCGATCTTTTGCAGGAGAAGAGCGCCAACTGCACGGTCCTGGAAGTCAACAACCCGATCCTGACAGGCGTAGACCTCCTCAAGATCCGTAATCTGGACAAGCCCGGCTTCCACACCCGGACAGTTCCGCTTCTCTATTACAAGAACACTTCCCTTGAGCGGGCCCTGGACCAGCTCAACATCGCTGTGGACCGCGCCGCAGCTGCCGGCGCCAACATCATCATCCTCTCGGACCGCGGCGTGGACGAAAACCACGTAGCCATCCCTTCCCTGCTGGCGGTATCCAGCGTGGAGGAGCATCTGGTCCGCACGAAAAAGCGAACAGCCGTATCCCTGATCCTGGAGAGCGGCGAGCCCAGAGACGTGCATCAGGTCGCGACGCTCCTGGGCTTTGGCGCCCGGGCGATCAACCCTTATCTGGCGCACGAGTGCATCGGGGAACTGATCGAACTCGGTATTTTGGACAAGGATTATCACACAGCCGTAGAGGACTATAACCACGCCCTTTTATTCGGCGTTGTCAAAATAGCGGCTAAGATGGGTATTTCCACCCTCCAGTCATATCAGTCGGCCAGGATCTTCGAGGCCATCGGACTTGGCAGAGAAGTGATCGACCGCTATTTCACCGGTACGGTCAGCCGAGTGGGCGGCATCGGCATCAAAGAGATAGAGGAGGGGGTGGCATTCAGGCATGACCACGCTTTTGACCCTTTGGGACTGGGCGTAGACGAGACCTTGGATTCCGTCGGCTTCCATTACCTGCGCAGCGGCAGGGACAAGGAAGACCATATGTACAGCCCTGAGACGATCATCGCCCTGCAGAGAGCTGTGCGCACGGATTCCTATGAGAAATTCCGGGAATACACGGACCTCGTGGATGACGCGAAGAGACCACACACACTGCGCGGACTTCTGGAATTCGTCCCTGCCGGGGATCCGGTTCCGATCGAAGAGGTAGAGCCCGCGTCAGAGATCGTAAAGCGCTTTAAGACAGGCGCGATGAGCTACGGCTCTCTGTCAGAAGAGGCGCACGAGACTCTTGCGATCGCGATGAACTCCATTGGCGCCCGCTCCAATACAGGAGAGGGCGGAGAGAAGACAGACCGCTTCGGAACGAACAAAAACAGCAAGATCAAGCAGGTAGCTTCGGGACGTTTCGGCGTTACAAGCGCATATCTGTGCAGCGCGGAGGAGATCCAGATCAAGATGGCCCAGGGAGCGAAACCGGGCGAAGGCGGACATCTTCCGGGCAAAAAAGTGTATCCGTGGGTGGCGCAGACCCGATATTCGACCCCCGGGGTCGCTTTGATCTCGCCGCCGCCCCATCATGATATTTATTCCATCGAGGACCTGGCGCAGCTGATCTACGATCTTAAAAACGCCAACAGGGACGCCAGGATCAACGTCAAACTTGTATCGGAGGCAGGGGTAGGCACCATCGCATCTGGTGTGGCAAAGGCAGGTGCACAGGTGATCCTGATCTCCGGTTATGACGGAGGGACCGGCGCTGCACCCGGAAGCTCCATACACAATGCGGGCCTTCCCTGGGAACTGGGCCTCTCCGAGGCGCACAGGTGCCTGACTCAGAACGGCCTGCGCGACAGAGTCGTCCTGGAGACAGACGGAAAACTCATGAGCGGCAGAGATGTTGCCATTGCGGCGCTTCTGGGAGCGGAGGAATTCGGTTTCGCCACAGCCCCTCTGGTATGCCTTGGCTGCATGATGATGCGTGTCTGTTCCAAGGACACATGTCCGGTCGGTATCGCCACCCAGAACAGGAAACTCAGAGACCGCTTCTGCGGACGCCCTGAACATGTGACCCGCTTTATGTTCTTTATCGCGGAGCAGGTGCGCGAACTCATGGCGCGTATGGGATTTCGGTCTATGGCGGAGATGACTGGAAGGACGGACTGCCTGAGGGTCCGCAGGGAACTTATCACCGACAGGGCCTTTAAAGTGGACATGAGGGAGATCCTGGGAGAGGCTCCCATGCCCGTCCTGCCGCAGGGCGAAGAGAGCGGCGCGTGCGGCCTCTACGCTCCCAAAAATCTCTATGATTTCAAACTGGAGGCGACGCCGGACATGTCGGTTCTCATGCCTGCCTTCGCCGAAGGGCTTGCCAAAGAGGCAGCGGCCGGTGCGGCAGAAGGAAGCGTCAGCATAGGCCGTTACGAGAAATCTCTCAAAGTCTCCTCCACGGACCGCGCTTTCGGCACGATCATCGGGTCGGAGATCACGAAAAAGTTCGGCAGTACTTTGCAGGAAGACACTTTTGTGGTCCATGCGGAAGGCGGCGGAGGACAATCTTTTGGCGCATTCCTGCCAGGAGGCCTTACGATCCGGCTCACAGGCGACGCCAATGACGGATTCGGCAAAGGATTGTCCGGAGGCAAGCTGATCCTGGTGCCCGACGAACGGAGCAGGTTTGAAGCCAGTGAGAACATTATTCTCGGCAACGTAGCGCTCTACGGCGCGACGGCCGGAAAAGCCTATATCTGCGGCATTGCCGGCGAGCGCTTCTGTGTGCGCAACTCCGGTGCTATCGCTGTGGCGGAGGGCTGCGGCGACCACGGCCTGGAGTACATGACCGGAGGCAGAGCGGTGATCCTGGGTCGGACCGGCAAGAACTTCGCGGCAGGCATGAGCGGAGGCATTGCCTATGTGCTCGACACCGATCACAGCCTTTACCGCAGGATCAACAAAGACATGGTATCACTCCAGGAACTGACGGAGAAATACGAGATCGAGGAGCTGCGCGGTATTTTGACTGATTACGTGTCAGAGACCGGGTCGAAACTGGGCCGCAAGGTCATTGAGAATTTCGAGCAGTATATTCCTTACTTCAAAAAGGTCGTTCCCAACGACTATCAGAGGATGCTGACAGCCATCAGCAGGAATGAGGAGCAGGGAATGCCTTATGAGACGGCAGTATTTGAAGCGTTCAAGGAAGTTACGGGAAGCTGAGGTGCAGTCATGGGAAAAGCGACAGGATTTCTGGAATACACCAGACAGAACAATATCGACAGGGCACCGCTGGAGCGGCTGCAGGATTACTGTGAATTCCACCTCCCCTTAAGCTCCGAAGAGAGGAGACAGCAGGGCGCGCGCTGCATGAACTGCGGCGTGCCGCTCTGCCAGAGCGCAATGAAGCTGAGCGGAATGGTGACAGGATGTCCCCTCCACAATATGATTCCGGAGTGGAATGACCAGATCTACTCGGACCACATGCGTCACGCGCTTTCAAGGCTCCTTAAGACCAGCAACTTCCCGGAATTCACCGGCCGCGTTTGCCCGGCCCTGTGCGAGAAGGCCTGCATCTGCGGGATGAATGACGATCCCGTCACGATCCACGACAACGAGCTCTATATCATAGAGACAGCCTTCAAAAGCGGCTGGATGCAGCCCCGGATCCCCGCCAAGCGCAGCGGCAAAAAAGTGGCTGTCATCGGCAGCGGTCCATCGGGCCTTGCGGCGGCGGACCAGCTCAACCACAGGGGACACCTTGTGACCGTCTTCGAGAGGGAGGACCGGATCGGCGGACTTTTGATGTACGGGATCCCGAATATGAAACTTGATAAATCCGTTATCGAGCGCAGGCAGAAACTCATGGAGGCGGAAGGCGTGACTTTCCGCACCGGAGTGAACGTGGACACGGAGAGAGCGCATGCGATCCTTCAAGGATATGACGCGGTGATCCTGGCATGCGGCGCCAAAAAAGCGAGGTCCCTGTCGGTTATAGTCAGGGAAATGTCGGAAGATCCGCAAGGGGAACCGTCCGGTCCCGTGCCGGCGCATGAAGTGCCCGGCGTCCGCTTTGCTGTTGATTTTCTTACTGAGAACACGAAAAGACTTCTGTCGGGGAACAGAGAGACGCGGGGAACGGCCAAAGGAAAACATGTTGTGATCGTCGGAGGCGGCGATACGGGAAATGACTGTATCGGAACGGTCCTGCGCCAGGGCTGCAAGAGTGTCACCGCACTGGAAATGATGCCGGCGCCTCCCCTGGTGAGAGCACCCTCCAACCCCTGGCCGGAATGGCCCAGGGTCCTCAAGACCGATTACGGCCATGAAGAGGCGGCTGCATGGTTCGGAAGAGACCCCCGCGTGTTCAGAACGACAGTTAAAGAACTGATCACCAAAAATGGAAAACTTAAGAAGATCCAAACCGTAGAAGTGGAGTTTGCGGGCGGAAAATTGACAGAAGTCGAGGGGAGCGAAAAAACCATTCCCTGCGATCTGCTTCTCATAGCGGCGGGCTTTGTCGGCTGCGAGAACTATACGGCAGAGGCATTCGGCGTCCGGCTCACCGGAAGGGGCGTCGTAGAGACAGCGGACGGTCCTGACCACTACAGGACAAATGCTGCAAAAGTCTTCACTGCGGGAGATATGCACAGAGGGCAGTCTCTGGTAGTCTGGAACATCGTTGAAGGGCGCGGCTGCGCCAGGGAAGTAGACGAGTTCCTGATGGGATACACGTCGCTTCGTGAGCAGTAATAAAAATAAAAACGTTTATCAGTAACAGGGGTATTGCGCTGCCAGGGCGCAGCACCCCATTTGCTGTGAAATAGAGAGGAAACGCAAATGAATAAGTATGTGTTTGTGACAGGCGGCGTTGTCTCAGGCCTGGGAAAGGGAATCACAGCGGCGTCATTGGGGCGTCTTCTGAAGTCACGCGGCTATAAGGTGACTATGCAGAAGTTCGACCCCTACCTGAACATTGATCCCGGAACGATGAATCCGATCCAGCACGGAGAAGTCTTCGTTACAGACGACGGGACGGAGACAGACCTCGATCTTGGCCACTACGAGCGCTTTATCGACGAGAGCCTTGACCACAACTGCAACGTCACGTCCGGCAAAATATACTGGTCCGTCCTCAACAAAGAGCGCCGGGGCGACTATGGCGGAGGCACAGTTCAGGTCATCCCCCATGTCACAAATGAGATCAAGAGCAGGTTCTATGTGGGAGCAGGGGACGCTGATGATACCATCGCGATCATCGAAGTGGGCGGAACAGTAGGAGACATCGAATCCCAGCCCATCTACGAGGCAATCCGCCAGTTCATGCAGGAGAAGCCGCAGGGAACATGCTGCATGATCCACGTGACACTCATGCCTTATCTACACGGTTCTGAAGAACTCAAGACCAAACCGACCCAGGCGAGCGTCCGGGAACTGCAGAGGATGGGGATCAGGGCAGACATTATCGTATGCAGGTCCGAGTACGAGATCCCGCAGGCGATGAGAGACAAGATCGCGCTGTTTTGCAACGTTCCCGTCACCCATGTCCTGCAGAATCTTAACGCGTCCTCAATTTATGAGGTCCCGCTCATGATGGAAGATGAGCATCTGGCGGAAGTTGTCTGCGATTGTCTGCGGCTCCCTTGTCCCGAGCCCGATCTGTCCGACTGGAGCAGGATCGTGCATGCAATGCAGAATCCAAAGGTCAAAGTCACAATAGCGCTGGTGGGCAAATACACTCAGCTGCACGACTCCTATCTCAGCGTCGTGGAGGCGCTCCATCACGGAGGATTTGCCAATGACGCGGAGGTGAGTATCAAGTGGGTGGATTCGGAGAAACTTGAAAAGGAACCTGAAAGGATCGGCGAGAAACTGGGAGAGATCGATGGAATGATCATTCCCGGCGGCTTTGGCAGCCGGGGCACAGAGGGGATGATCCTGGCAGCGCAGTACGCCAGAACTAATGGCATACCCTTCCTCGGAATATGCCTCGGCATGCAGATGGCGCTGGTCGAATTCGCGAGAAGTGTCGTGGGCTGGAAAGACGCAAACAGTTCGGAACTCGATCCGGAGACGTTCCATCCGGTCATCGACCTTATGCCGGAGCAGGCAGGCGTCACGCAGCTTGGCGGAACGATGCGTCTGGGCGCGTATCCTTGTGTGCTTAAAAGGGGATCACTCGCACACAGCCTTTATGGCAGCGATAAGATTTCCGAGAGACACCGCCACCGCTATGAAGTAAACAACGAGATGAGGGAGCAGCTCGCTGCCGCAGGCCTGACCTTCTCCGGGATATCTCCGGACGGCAGGATCGTAGAAATGATTGAATGGAACGCCCATCCATATTATATTGGAACACAGGGACATCCCGAGTTCAAATCCAGGCCCAACCGGGCGCACCCGCTCTTTGCGGGACTTGTGATGGCGGCAGTGAACAGGAGAGTAAAGCGAGGTAATAGATAAAATGCAGAGTTACAGTCAGATCCGTGAGTTTATTGAAGAGAATGACGTCGAGTTTATAAGGCTGGCATATTTTGACGTGTTCGGAACCCAGAAGAACATCGCGATCATGTCCGGGGAACTGGAGAGAGCCATGAAATACGGGATCTCCATCGACGGAGCCGCCATCGCGGGCTTCGACGCGGATATCCGCAGCGATCTCTTTTTAAGACCCGACCCTTCCACCATCTCGATCGTTCCCTGGAGACCTGCGGACGGCAGGGTCTGCCGCATGTTCTGCGATATCGTCTATCCGGACGGTACGCCTTTCGAAAGGGATACCCGCTATATGCTCAAAATAGCGATGGAGGAAGCGCGGTCAAGAGGGGTTGAAGTGAAATTCGGCCCCGAGGTGGAGTTCTACGTATTCCGTCAGGACGAGCGCGGCCGAAAGACCGACGAACCCATCGATCACGCGGGCTATATGGATGTGGATCCCCTGGATTCAGGCGAGAACCTGCGCAGGGACATCTGCTATGCGCTTGTGGAGATGGGGATCACGCCCGAGTCCTCCCATCACGAGCAGGGACCCGGCCAGATGGAAATCGACTTCCGGTACGGCGACCCTCTGACAGCAGCCGATAATACTTCCACATTCAAGTGGGCAGTGCGCAGCATCTGCGCGGCGGACGGCTATGCGGCGGATTTCTCGCCCAAGCCCATCGCGGACAAGCCCGGCAGCGGAATGCATCTCAACATCTCAGTCCATCGCATCGAAGGTGAAGACAGGAAGGAAGACCTGGACGCCTTTATGGCAGGCGTTCTTAAGTATATCAGGGAGATCACTCTGTTTCTGAATCCGTCAGAGCAGTCTTACTGGCGGTTCGGCCGCATGGAGGCGCCGCGCTATATCAGCTGGTCGGTACAGAACAGGTCCCAGCTGATCCGCGTGCCGGCAGACCCGTCCGGACGCAGAAGGATCGAACTGCGTTCTCCGGACCCGCTGGCCAATCCGTATCTGGCTTTTGCCCTGCTGATCTATGCGGGGCTGGAGGGAATGAGCCAGAATATGACACCGCCGCAGTCCATAGAAGCAAACCTTTACAAAGAGGATCCTGCGCTGATGAGAGGCCTTGAACAGCTTCCGGCATCCAGGCAGGAGGCGACGCAATGCGCGATGGAGAGCGAACTGGTGAGACGCCATGTGCCCAAATCGTGCCTGGAGGCGTATGTATATGAAGGGAAGAAGTAAGACCTGCTATATCCTTGCGGCGGCGGGGAAAGAGGAGAGTATACAGCTTCTCAGGCAGATTCTCAAAGGCGTATCCGGCGCCGGACAACTCCGGATCCAACAGGCCGTCACACTCGAGCAGATCAGGCGGGGCGTATCGGGAGCAGGGGCACAGGCACCGGCGGACCTTCTGATCGCCGTCATGCCGTTGAGCGACGGAACAGGCGTTGAGGGGATCATCGATGTGGCGCAGAGACACCCGCAGCTGATGTCTATACTCTTGGTGCGTCAGGAAGCCTACGAACAGGTCACTTATCAGTGCAGGAATCAGCAGATCTTTGTCATCGCTATGCCTTTCAAGCGCCAGGTTCTGGCGGAAGCGGCGTCCTTTATGCTGCGGATCCGCACGGTCATAGACGACAAAGACAAGGAACTGGCGCGCATGAGAAAGAACCTGAATGAGATCAGGATCATAACGAGCGCCAAGATCCGCCTTATGCAGACCAGACAGATGACGGAAGAAGAGGCGCACTATTATCTGGAGAAAGAAGCAATGGACAGAAGCCTGTCCAAAAAGGAAGTAGCGGAGGAGATCCTGCGCTGAAAGCGATCACAACAAAACCGTCAAATGGTTGTTCTCATCAGATCTGACAGCCGTCAGGCTCCTCACTCTTTTGCATCTTAATCCGAAAAGACGTAATTTCTCAGTACGGTTGACAAAAATAGAATGGTTAGTTATATTTAACCCATGAGGCGCCGGAGAGGCGCATTTATTTCAACCATGAGTTAGTTGTGTATAACTATATAAGGCGCAAGGAGACATGACATGAAAGTGGTGATACTCGGCGGAAACGAATGTATGGAGAGACAGTATAAGGATATCTGTGAAGAGTACTGTGGAAAGGCGAAGATATTCATCAAACCTTCCGGAAGCCTTAAGAACAAACTGGGCAGGCCGGACCTGATGATCTGCTTTACCGGAGCACTGTCTCATAAAGTCCTTAAAAATGCTCAGTGCGAGATTCGAGGATGCGGAACGCATGTGGAGCACTCCAAGACAGCGTCGGTAGCAGCATTGCGGTCGATTCTTGAGAAGTACGCGGCAGCATCTGCATGACAAGATTCCGGTCCTTTTGACAGTTTCTGTGTCAGAAGAACCGTCCCTTTGTCACAAACGGGAGGAAATGGGAAATGTCTGATGAGACACTGGTGAAGTTCGGCTCACCGACTCTGGCGGGCCTCAAGACAGGCAATATTTTTACCTGTGAATATACGGATCTGCATGAACTGTCGGGGCAGCTGAGGGACTTGAACAGGAAACTGGTGCCCAGAGGTCTGAGGCTGATTCCTCTTAGATGGAGCAAGAAGCGCGTCCTTCTTTATTTGTACAGGCCTGACCGTCTGGAAAGGGACCTGGCGGGGGAGGAAGCGAGAGATCTTCTAAGTCAGGAGGGTTATTCTGACAGGAACTCTGAATCCTGTCTTCTGGAACTGATCCGCAGACTTCGGGGACGGAAAGCATTTCCGCATGAGATCGGACTCTTTCTCAGTTATCCTCCGGAGGATGTGCGAGGTTTCATCCGCTATGGCGGTTCGCGCAGCAAGCTGACAGGCTGTTGGCAGGTATATGGCGATGAGGAAACTGCCAGAAAAACTTTTGATCGATTTGACAAATGCACGCGCATCTACTGCAGACGCTGGTCGGAAGGCGTACCGCTCACCCGGCTTGCAGTGGCAGGCGCTTAGTGTATAGATTTTCAATTTGAAAGGAGTAAAAAATGAGCAAAGTAGCAGTAGTATTCTGGAGCGGAACAGGCAACACACAGACAATGGCGGACGCTGTCGCGGCAGGCGCGCAGGGCGCAGGCGCAGAGGTAGACGTTAAGACCGCTTCCGAGTTTGGCGCGGCGGACGTCGCTTCTTACGACGCCATCGCTTTCGGCTGCCCCGCGATGGGCGCGGAAGTTCTGGAGGAGAGTGAATTCCAGCCGATGTTCGACGATGTAAAGGGAGAACTCTCCGGCAAAAAGATCGCTCTGTTTGGTTCTTACGGCTGGGGAGACGGCGAATGGATGCGCAACTGGGAAGATGACTGCCGTGATGCCGGCGCGAATCTCGCTGTGGACAGCGTTATGGCCAACAACGAGCCTGATGATGACGCGCTCGAAGCCTGCAAAGCTCTTGGCGCTGCACTGGCCTGATCATAATTGTTATTCCCTCCTGAATATGGACTGATGGTACGGACCGCGCAGGAGAGTCACATAGAATCGCCGCACATACAGGAAAGTGCGGCGATTCTTATTTTCTGTTATTCACTCAAGATCAAGACTCATCTGTTCATCGATCCATGACTTCTGAGGAACATCATGGATCTTATCCCCATCCATATAGTTCCCAATCAGGAAAGGCGACGCAGGATCATGAAGCCTGCTCTGCGCAAGAACCTTTTCGGGCTCCTCATTTGCGTAGCAGTACCGGCATAAATGTTGGCAGGTATTATACGCGCCGATATCACAGGACAGATAGCAGGCGCAATCTGCTCTTGCGCCTTTCTTTTTGGGCGCGTTCAGATGTTTTCCGATGGCTTTCTCATAATCGCTGATCCGCATACAGCCGCCGCAGTCCGCACCGTAGGCAGCAAGCTCGTCGCCTTCCGCGCAGGGCTTTACTGTCATGCCGTGGGAGGAAGCAATTTTTATGATCTCTTTTCCGAGAGCCAGGCGCTGCTCCTTTGTGACCTCTCTTGCCTCCGGGAAGTTCCGTCTGACCTTGGGATAGAGGTCAATGAAACTGATCACGGCAGTTTGGGTATAGCTGTCAAGGGCAGCTGCTATTTTGTCAAAAGCGCTGAGCTGGTAATCCATTGTATAACGATCTGAGAGGAAGATCGGATCGAAGCGCCAACCGACAGAATCTGCACCGATCATGTCGGAAAGCCGCTTGAAGTCATCTATTAAGCGGTGCTTATCCGGGACATTCGGCTCAATGTCCCTTCCGTAAGGCGTGATGGAGACAAACCAGTACTGGCCGTAATCCCTCAGAAGATCCATATGGGGGAACATCGGAGCCGGATTTTTGGTGCAGAAGCCGATGACGTCCACAATGGAATGGTCAAGTCGATAGCGGCTGACCTGGTTCGGATTAAAGGGATTGCGAACACAGACAAAACCTGCCTTTAGCCTGTTCGCAAACCATTCGGCGTAGAACGCCGGTATATCTGTTCTCTGTCCCGTGTTGATGATCATTTTGAAGCACCTGATTACTCTGTCAAAACAGCACTATTAGTTACGAACTTGATTGTAGCAGAAATCATTGCCTTTGCAATTGCTGTCCTTATCAGTAATCAGCGATGACTTTAGAGGTCGCCTGCCGGGCGACCGTTTTTTTATTTCACCTTGCTATACTGACCTCACAAGAAGAAATGAGGCAGCTGCGCAGCAGCAGAAAGTGAGGCAAAATATGAAAAAAGGTTTAACAGAACTGGTAATGATCCTCGACAGAAGCGGTTCCATGAGCGGGCTGGAGGCAGACACCATCGGCGGTTTCAACAGCCTGATCGACAAGCAGAAGAAGGAAGAAGGCGAGGCATATGTCTCTGTGGTGCTTTTTGATGATCGTTCGGAGGTGCTCTATGATCGGGTCGATATTCGGAAGATAGAGCCGATGAATGACAAGCAGTATTATGTGCGCGGATGTACGGCTCTGCTCGATGCGGTCGGCGGCGCGATCCATCATATCAGCACTGTTCACAAATATGCCCGGGAAGAAGATGTGCCGGAGAAGACTATCTTTATCATCACAACGGATGGTATGGAGAATGCCAGCCATCAGTATACTTATGAGAAGGTGCGCCGCATGATCGAGCGCCGGAAGGAGCAATATCACTGGGAATTCATGTTCCTGGGAGCGAATATTGACGCGGTGAAGGAAGCAGGCAGGTTCGGAATTAACGCATCCCGGGCGGTGCGCTATGAGAATGACAGCGCCGGCACGCAGCTCAATTATAAGGTGCTTTCTCATGTGGTGGGCTGTGCCCGAAAGGCTGCTACAGTCGAGGATATGGAAGCGGTATTTGACGATGAAGAGATGCTTGCGCCGATCAGAGAAGATTACGCAAAGCGTCACAGAGATTAAGCCGGGTTCTCTTAAGAAAAGAACAGGTAAATTCAGGATGAAGGGGCAGCTGAGAGCAGTTGCCCCTTCGATATTTCGTTGATAAAATATTTGTAATAGGGAAACGCGAAAGGAGGGATGGATATGATCCTGAATGAGGAACTGCTCGCCGTCCAGAGAGGTGAGCAGGGCGAAGCCATGAGGAAGGTTCTCAACACACTTGTTATGTACGGTGAGGCCTTTGGCGCGGAGAGGATGGTAAAGATCACCGGCAAGATGGGACACGCGGTGATCGGTACAGGCAGTATGACTTGGAAGCCGGTCTTCGATCTTATGGAGGAACTCATCGACGGAGGCGCGCTGCCCAGGCAGAGCTTCACCACGGATCCCCGCGGCGTGGAGTCTCATGTACCGATGAG
>Ga0256405_10006485_pt1 | contig 18662 bp, 17 predicted proteins | sample RumenRJG_02DNA_FD_189096 | JGI IMG/M metagenome (GOLD analysis project Ga0256405, IMG submission 189096) | Bovine rumen microbial communities from Lethbridge, Alberta, Canada - RJG_02 | ecosystem: Host-associated > Mammals > Digestive system > Stomach > Rumen | place: Canada: Alberta... | reverse complement strand
TCGTCCATGATCATCTCACAGCGGGGCTTGTTGTTCTCGTCGATGACGATGCGGCTGGCGAAGCCGTCCCCCTCCATGTACTCATAGTAGCAGACATCGTCCTGGGAGATGACGACGGCTTTCTTTCCTTCCGGGAGCATAATGTCCCCGGCAACCATCTTCTTGCCGCCGTTTTCGGTGTCATCCACCTCGTAGGCGATGTCGTGGAGCCGCACCAGGACGAAGTCGCGCTCGTACATGGCCTGCATCATCTTCATGAACTCGTCCTTCGTGGTCATAACGTCATTGTAGCCGTCCTGACGCTTATCCCCGTCGAAGGCCTTGGAGGTGTCCATGATCAGCGTGTGGAAGAAGACATGGGTGATCTTGGAGATATCCTGGCGCACCAGCGTGCCCTTCGTCTCTTCGTATTTTGCGACGGCGGCTTTTCCTTCCTCGCTTTCCGCAGCCTCCGGGTCACTCTGGATCATTTCTATGGCGGCGTCGTAGTCATACATCATCGCCAGACGGTCCGCCTGTGCGAGCAGAGTCTCGAGAGCGGGAACCGTGGTCTCAGGTTCCGTCTCCTCCGGAGCCGTGTTCTCTGCGGAAGCGTCCGCTGCCAGGCTGCTTTCCTTATCGAGCTTTGGCCCGTCGCCCCGCATGCGGCCGATGATGAAGACCACGGCGAAGATCAGCAGGATCAGCGCCAGGATCAGCAGGGGAAGGTTCGGTCCGCGTCTTCTCCTTCTTCTCCTCCGGCGGGTGCTGCTCAGGACGGAGCCATAATCGGGACCCGAGCCCCGCAGATATGTATTCGGCATTGTTTTACCTCTCTGTTCATGATGATCAAATTACAGTAAGAACAGAGCGCAGATGCTGAAAGCGCTCTTATGCTTTGTATAGTATAGTACATAAAGATGTTAAAAACAATCGCGGGCGCAGCCGGCTGCCGGAACTGCTTCTTTACTTTAAGAATTCACTGTGTTAAAATGATTTTTGACTAAGGGCCAGGCCCAGTACAAGATAATGCGGGAGGATGTCATGAATAAAAAGCTTCATTCCGAGGCTGTGGATCATTTTTTTCGCGCGATTCTGACGCTGAAAACAGAGGAAGAGTGTTATCAGTTTTTTGAGGATGTATGTACGGTGAATGAGGTCCTTTCTTTTTCACAGCGGTATGAAGTCGCCAAGATGCTCCGTGAAAAGAAGACATATCTTGAGATCGCGGAGCACACGGGAGCATCCACCGCGACCATCAGCCGGGTGAACAGGTCCCTGAATTTCGGAAACGACGGGTATGATATGACGTTCGCGAGACTGAAGGAACAGGAAGCAAAGGGATAAAAAAGATCATGATTCAGCGGCGGCCGGGATCCGGCCGCCGCTGAGGTTTGGAAACAGGAGAAAAGATGGCAGTTTATGACCAGATGAATGAAAGACAGAAGGAAGCAATGCTGTGCACGGAGGGCCCGGAGCTGATCCTTGCGGGAGCAGGGTCCGGAAAGACCAGAGTGCTGACGCACCGGATCGCTTACCTGATCTCCGGAAAGAACGTCAGGCCATGGCACATCATGGCGATCACGTTTACCAACAAGGCTGCCGGGGAAATGCGGGAGCGCGTGGACCGTCTGGTGGGCGAGGGGGCGGAGCAGGTCTGGGTCGCCACCTTCCATTCGACCTGCGTCCGGATCCTGCGGCGGTTTATCGACAGGATCGGATACGACAGCAGTTTTACCATCTATGACACCGATGATCAGAAGACTCTGATGAAGCAGGTGTTCAAGGAGCTGAACATCGATACCCGCACGATGAAGGAGCGGAACGTCCTGGCCAGGATCAGCGCCGCGAAGAACGAGATGACCGGACCGGAGGAGTTCCGGAAGCAGGCGGAGAATTACTACGACGAAAAAGCTGCGGACTGCTATGAGCGTTATCAGGCGGGCTTAAGAAAGAACAACGCGCTGGATTTCGACGATCTTCTTGTGAAGACGGTGCAGCTGTTCCGCGCGGCCCCGGACGTCCTGGATTACTATCAGGAGCGTTTCCGCTATATCATGGTGGATGAATACCAGGATACCAATACAGTCCAGTTCTGCCTGGTGGAACTTCTGGCGAAAAAGTACGGAAATCTCTGCGTGGTCGGGGACGATGACCAGTCCATCTACAAATTCCGCGGAGCGAACATCCGGAACATCCTCAGCTTTGAGGAGGCATTCCCGGGAGCACACGTGGTCAGGCTGGAGCAGAACTACCGCTCGGCGGGGAATATCCTGGACGCCGCAAACGAGGTGATCCGGAACAACCGGGGGCGGAAGGAAAAACACCTCTGGACAGAGGAGGAGAAGGGGGAACTGGTCCATGTACGGCGCTTTGAGACGGCGCGGGAAGAAGCTTCCGGGGTGATCGGGGAGATCGCCCGCAGGGCCCGGAACGGGGAGTACCGGAAATACGCTGTGCTCTACAGGACCAACGCCCAGTCCCGCCTTCTGGAGGAGCAGTGCGTCACCCGGGGCATCCCCTACCAGCTGGTGGGCGGCGTCAATTTCTACCAGAGAAAAGAGATCAAGGACATCCTTGCGTATCTCCGGACCATTGCCAACGGGCGGGACGACATGGCCGTGCGGCGTATCCTGAACGTCCCGAAGCGGGGCATCGGCGCCGCCACAGCCGACCGCGCGGGGCAGTTTGCGGCAGCCCAGGGGCTCAGCTTTTATGATGCTCTGACGAAACTGCCGGCACTGGGGACACTGGGCAGGGCCGGAGATAAGATCCGTAGGTTCACGGAGATGATCGAAGGCTTCCGGGAAAAGAGCCGGGAGCTTCCGCTGGGAGAACTGATCCGCACTGTGGCGGATGAGAGCGGTTATCTCGACGAACTCCGGGAGGAGGGAGAGATCGAGGCCCAGACCAGGACAGAGAATATTCAGGAACTGATCGCCAAGGCCATGACCTTCGACAGGGACGGGGCTGATCCCGCCGATGCCTTTGAGGACGGTCTCCCCGCGGACCGGCCGGCTCTGGACCGTTTCCTGGAAGAGGTCTCCCTGGTCGCGGACATCGACCGCATGGATGACAGTGCGGAGAAGATCACGCTGATGACGCTGCACGCAGCCAAGGGACTGGAGTTCGAGGAGGTCTACATCACCGGCATGGAGGACGGCCTTTTCCCGGGCAGCCGCAGCCTGAACGATCCGGAGGAACTGGAAGAGGAGCGGAGACTCTGTTACGTGGGGATCACCAGGGCGAAAAAACGTCTCACGCTGACCTGCGCGAAGACCCGGATCACCAACGGAGAACAGCGCTGGAACCAGGATTCGCGTTTCCTTGAGGAGATCCCGGAGCGGCTTAAGGACGCAGCGGGAGGCGCGGCACCGTCCAGACCGTCTGCAGAACTTCGGTCCTTCGGCTTTTCCGGCGCCGGGACCGCGAAAAATACCGCAAGACCGAAGGCATCCGAGATCTTCGGAAAGGCGGCAGCTTTCGGAAAACAGTTCCAGGTGGTCAAGGCGGACCGGCTGGATTACACTGTGGGGGACCGTGTGAAGCACGCCAGATTCGGGGAAGGCGTCGTGGAGAAGATCGAGGACGGCGCCAGGGATTATGAGGTCACTGTCAGATTTGACAGCCACGGTGTGAAAAAGATGTTTGCGGGCTTCGCAAAGTTGCAGAAGCTCTGACTCTGTGATATGATGAAAACAGCATAAAGACCGGCGTGATGCCGTACATAAAGGGAGGAGACAGATGGAGAGCTTTGAGAGATTTTATGACATTATTCGGGCAAAGAGCAGAGAAGACAAGCGGAATACGATCATCATGATCCTCGCTGTGATCGGCTTCATTGCCGCGGTGGCAGGCATCGCCTACGCTGTCTACCGCTTCATGACGCCGGACTATCTGGATGACTTTGACGATGATTTTGATGATGATTTTGAGGAAGATTTCGAAGACCTGAAGGAAGAGACCGTGAAGGCAGCGGAAGCAGCCGAGGAAAGAGCGGAGGCCATCGAAGACGACAACGCTGCCGACCTGGCCGCGGCGGCGGAGGAAGCTGCGGAAGCGGCAGAGGCCTGACCCCGGAATATACATGTTGAAATAGAAGCAAGGCGCGCCGGACATGACGACGCGCCTTTTCTGTGAGGAGAATCAAAAGGCATGAAAAAAGGTGAGATCTGTACCGGTGTGATCGGGGATACTTCTTTTCCGGACAGAGGATATGTGGAGCTGCCGGACGGGAAAGTTCTGATCAAACACGCGGTTCCGGGACGGAAGGTGGAATTCCGGATCACAAAGAAGAGAGGAGACCGGGGGGAAGGCACCGTACTCCGTACGGTGAGTCTGTCCCCGCTGGAAACCGCGCCGTCCCCCTGCGTCCACTGCACTTTCTGCGGCGGATGTCTCTACCAGACCGTACCCTATGAAGAACAGCTTTCGCTGAAGGACCGCCAGCTCCGGGAGCTTCTGGAGTCCCAGTGCGGCGGGCCGGTCCTGTGGGAAGGACTGATGGCGAGCCCGCTGCCGGACCGGTACCGGGCGAAGATGGAGTATTCCTTCGGGGACAGTGTGAAAAACGGTCCCCTGGAGCTCGGCCTTCACAGGCGCGGCAGCTTCTACGATATTCTGACCACAGACCGCTGCCGCCTGGTCCATGAGGACTTCAACAGGATCCTCAGGGCCACGCTGGATTATTTCAGGGAAAAGAAGGTCCGCTACTATCACAAGCAGCGGAGGGAAGGGTGGCTCCGGCACCTTCTGGTGCGGAGAGGGACCCACAGCGGTGAGATCCTCGCTGATCTCGTGACCTGTCCCGACGGGCTGCCGGGAGGTGTCTCCCCTGCGGAGGCGGAAACGCTTCTCGCGGGATGGAAGGAACGAGTGACGGCGCTTCCTCTGGAAGGGACTCTGGCAGGGCTGCTGCGCACGGTCAACGGGTCTCCCGCGGACGCGGTGATCGATCAGGGAACGGAGCTTCTGTACGGAAGAGCTTATTTCGAGGAGACCCTGTCCGGACTCAGCTTCAAGATCAGCCCCTTCTCCTTCTTCCAGAACAATTCCGGGGGCGCGGAGATCCTCTACGAAAAGGTGGGGGAATACGCGGGGGATACTGTTGGTAAAACTGTATTCGACCTTTACAGCGGCACAGGCACCATCGCCCAGCTGGTGGCCAGGACCGCGGAACGGACCGTCGGTGTCGAGATCGTGGAAGAGGCGGTGACCGCGGCGCGGGAGAACGCCGCCCGGAACGGGATCACCAACTGCAGCTTTATCGCCGGGGACGTGCTGAAAGTCCTGGGGGATCTGCCCGGAAGCCCGGACGTGGTCATCCTGGACCCGCCGAGGGATGGCGTGAACCCGAAGGCGCTGCGGCAGATCGCAGGCGGTATCCGTCCGGAGCGGATCGTCTACGTCTCCTGCAAACCGGGCAGCTTCGGAAAGGACCTGGAGATCATGCGGGCAGCGGGCTACCGTCTGGTAAAGGCCTGCGGCGTCGACATGTTCCCCCAGACGCCGAACGCGGAGATGATCGTTCTTCTGGAGAGATAAGTATGGAAAAGCGAAGTATAAAAGAATGGATCGTCAGGACCTGCATACTGCTGGCAGGTCCTGACGATCGCTCATCTGGGTGTTACGTTGTTTCTGCTGTCTGATCTGGTGGCTGTGGTCCTGTCGGACAAGCTGAAAAAACGGTCAGCAGGATACTGGCCTGCGTCAGTCTTCCTTCCGGAAAGTGATGGAGCCGGCTGCAGGATCCATGGATTCCACGATGGCCAGAGAGTGAAGGTCGATGCCCATCTCCCGGAGGCGCTTCCCGCCTTCCTGGAAGCCTTTCTCGATGACGACACCGGCGCCGACCAGCTCCGCACCGGCCTGGCGGATCAGTTCGCTTAAACCGAAAATTGCTTTTCCGTTGGCGAGGAAATCGTCGATGATCAGGACCTTGTCTTCGGCGTGCAGGAAGCTCTTTGAGACGATGATGTCATTGGTCGTCTGGTGAGTGAAGGACTCCACCTTGGCAGTGTAGACCTCGCCCGCGATGTTCAGGGTCTTGGTCTTCTTCGCAAAGATCACGGGACAGCCGAAGTACTGCGCCGCGATGCAGGCGATGGCGATGCCGGAGGCTTCGATCGTCAGGATCTTCGTGATTTCCTTTCCTTCAAACTGACGTTTCAGTTCCTTCCCGATCTCCTGCAGGAGAGAAACATCGATCTGATGGTTCAGGAAGGAGTCGACCTTGAGGATGTTGCCTTCTTTGATCTGACCGTCTTTTCTGATCCGGTCCTGAAGAAGCTGCATCTGCATAAGCACCTCGATTTCTGCCGCAGCGGGCTGGTAATGTTTTTCTAATTATGATAGCACAATGCACTGTGAAATTGTACAGAAAGTAAATTATCAGAATTGCGTTTCACATCCCTCTGTAATTATTGACAAATGAGAAGAAGCGGTATATAATTTGCGCGACTTGCAGATGTTACGGGAGGGATTCTATTATGCTGATCGATAAAAGAAGCATACTGAAAGAAGCAATGGCAAGAGCCGCCGCCCGGAGCATCATTGCGGCGGAGGAGGAGAAAAGGACAGCCGCCGCAAATAAGCACAGGCATTCCGTCGGAGCAAAAAGAGCTGAAAAGACAAACGATGAAAATAGAGGTATTGAGATCATGGCAAAGAAGACCGCAAAAGAGACTGTAGAAGAGCTGAAGAAGAGCGCAGAGACAGCAGTGGAGACTGTAGAGACTGAGATCGCGAAGATCCCGGAGAAGACAGAGAAAGTGAAGAAGGCAGCAGCAGCGAAAGTGACCAAGGCAAAGAAGGACATCGAGGCGAAGGCTGATGATGTGAAGGCTGCGGTGAAGAAGGCAGGCACCACGAAGAAGGCTGACCCGAAGGTCGATGTCGTCGTAGAGTTCGCAGGAAAGCAGATCGTCGCCAAGGATGTGAAGGATGCTGTCCTGAAGGCCTACAAGAAGGCAAACAAGGGCGTGGAGATCAAGACGGTGGAGATCTATATCAAGCCGGAAGAGAATGCCGCGTATTATGTTGTCAACGGCGACGCAAAGCCGGAGTACAAAGTTGAACTGTAACTGAAAATTGCTCTGACGAGGGCTGCACCGATCCATTGGTGCAGCCTTATTTTTATGCTATACTGTCTGTGGAAAGCAATAAAGCTGTGCGGCCGGGATGCCGGCGCGCGAAGATCATAAGGAGGAACGCGTTATGTATGCTGACAATCAAATCTGGATCGCCTCCAGCGGCGAAGAGCGCTGCTGCATTCTGCCCCGGATGGCCAACCGTCACGGACTCATTGCGGGCGCGACCGGAACAGGAAAGACGATCACCCTGAAGGTCCTGGCGGAATCGTTCTCTGATGCAGGCGTCCCCGTATTCCTGTCAGATGTCAAGGGCGATCTGGCCGGCATGTGCAGGCCCGGAATCGACAGCGAGGACATGCAGAAGCGGATAGAGCGGTTTGGTCTTGCGGAAGCGGGATTCCGCTACCAGGCATATCCGACGACGTTCTGGGACATCATGGGAAAACGGGGCCTGGCTCTCAGGACCACAGTCTCCGAGTTTGGCCCGCTCCTGTTCGCAAGACTTCTGGAGCTGAACAAGACCCAGTCCGACCTGCTGGACATCGTCTTCCGGATCGCGGACGATGAAGGCATGCTTCTCCTGGATCTCAAGGATCTGAAGGCGATGCTGAACTATGTCAGCGACAATGCAGCGGTATACAGGAAACAGTACGGGAACATCGGCGCCCAGAGCATCGGCGTCATCATGCGCTCCCTTGTGTCCCTGGAGGGACGCGGCGGGGAACAGTTCTTCGGAGAGCCCGCGCTGCAGATCAGCGATTTCTTCGGGACAGACGGAGAAGGCAGGGGTATGATCAATATCCTCGACTCTACCTCCCTGATCAACGACCCGACGATCTACTCCACCTTCATGCTCTGGCTGATGACGAAGCTCTTCGACGTGATGCCGGAGGTGGGCGACCTGCCGAAGCCGAAGATGGTGTTCTTCTTCGACGAGGCGCACCTGCTCTTTGACAGTGCGCCCAAGGCGCTCCTGGAAAAGATCGAGCAGGTGATGAAGCTGATCCGCTCCAAGGGGATCGGCGTATTCTACATCACCCAGAATCCCGGCGATGTTCCGGGCGCGGTCCTGGCCCAGCTGGGAAACAAGATCCAGCACGCCCTCAGAGCCTACACTCCCGCGGAGCAGAAGGGGATCAAGGCGGCGGCTTCCTCTTTCCGGAAGAACCCCGCGTTCGATACCGCCACCGCACTGCAGGAGCTGAAGACCGCGGAAGCAGTCGTGTCCTTCCTGGAGGCGGACGGCGCGCCCTCGGTCTGCAAGATCGCCAAGGTCCTTCCTCCCCAGTCCCAGATGGGCGCTCTGGACGATCTGCTGCATCAGGCGGCGGTCCTCTCCAGTCCGCTGAAAGACAAGTACGCCGATATGGTGGACAGGGAGTCGGCTTACGAGGTCCTGGAAAAGAGATATGAAGAAGCGCTGGCAGCCGCGGAGCAGGCAAAGGCCGAAGCGGAAGCCGCGAAACAGGCGGAGAAGGACGCCATCGCCGCTGCGAAGCAGGCGGAGAAGGATGCCATCGCCGCCGCGAAGCAGGCGGAGAGAGAAGCCGCCGCGGAGGAGAGAGAAAGAGAGCGGGAAAAGGCGAAAAAGAAGAGGACCTTCAACACCATCGGCGGCGCCGCGGCAGGAACCGTCGGCCGCGAGGTGGGCAATACCCTGGGCAGCGCCGTGGGCGGAAAACTCGGGAAAAAGGTCGGCGGCAATGTGGGCGCCAGCCTCGGAAGAGGCATACTTAAGACCCTGCTCGGCCTGTGAGGGCAGACCTTTAAAGGTTGAGGAAATTGAATATTTGTGATATATGTATAACTATTCACCCTGCTCCGCGCTTTTTTGCGGGAGGGGGGAATAGTTATACTTTTTTCAAGGGGGGCTTTTATGGCTAACAATGTTTTTATTCTGGCAGCGTTTTTTCTGTATCTGATCATCATGATCGTGATCGGCGCGAGATGCTCTGCCAACACGAAGAACACGGAGGATTTCTACCTCGGCGGACGTCAGCTGAACGGCTGGGTCGCAGCTATGAGCGCCCAGGCAGCGGATATGAGCGGCTGGCTCCTGATGGGTCTTCCCGGCGCCATTTATCTATACGGTCTGGGAGAAGCGTGGATCGGCATCGGCCTTTTCATCGGCACCGCGCTGAACTGGCTGATCGTCTCCAAGAGGATCCGCAGATACACCATCAAGGCGAACAACGCCATCACGCTTCCCATGTTCTTTGAGAACCGCTACCGCGACAAGAGCCGGTTCCTGCTGGGCATTTCTTCCGGATTCATCGCCCTTTTCTTCCTGGTATACACGGCTTCGGCCTTCGCTTCCGGAGGAAAGCTGATCTCCGCGGTGTTCGGACTGGACTACCATGCCGCGGCTACCATCGGCGCCCTGGTCATCCTGGTCTATACCTTCCTGGGCGGCTTCATGGCAGTCTGCGAGACTGACTTTATCCAGGGTCTCCTGATGCTGGTGGGCCTGTTCATGGTGCCGATCGTCGCGTGCATCACCCTGGGATTTGACAGCGTGAGCCCGCTGCTGGAGCAGAGCGGCGTCACCGGCGGTGTGGCATCCTTCTCCAACATCATGGAGGACGGAGGAGAGCCCATCCGTGCCGTGACCATCATCTCCAATCTGGGATGGGGCCTCGGTTACTTCGGAATGCCGCACATCCTGACCAAGTTCATGGCGGTCTCCAATGAGAAGGAACTCCAGAAATCCAAGGTCATCGCCATTGTATGGGTGGCGATCTCCCTGAGCTTTGCCTGCCTCATCGGATGGTGCGGCCGCGCCTACATGATGCCGGAAGTCCTGGACGGAACGAACGCGGAGAAGATCTTCATCAGAATGATCATGAAGATGTTCACGAGCCAGTTCGCCCTTCCGCTGATCGGCGGCGTGTTCCTCTGCGGCATCCTGGCAGCTATCATGTCCACAGCGGACTCCCAGCTGCTGATCACCTCCTGTTCTCTGACGGAGGATATTTACCGGGGCATCATCAACCCGAAGGCACCTGAGAAGACCGCGCTGAACCTGTCCCGCTACACAGTTCTTGTTGTCGCCATCGTCGCTTATATTATTGCGTGGGATCCCAACAGTTCCGTCATGGGGCTGGTCTCCAACGCCTGGGCTGGTCTGGGGGCGACTTTTGGTCCGGTGGTCCTTCTGTCTCTGTTCTGGAGACGGGCGAACCGCCAGGGCGCCATCGCCGGCATGCTGGGCGGCGGACTGACGGTGATCGTATGGGATTATCTCCCGCTGATCGGAGGAAAGACTATTGGCGGCGTGACCGGCCTGTATTCTCTGATCCCGGGCTTCTTCCTCGGGCTTCTGGCAATGTACGCCGTCAGCCTTGCGACCCCGGCTCCTTCCGAGGAGATCGTGAAGGAGTTTGACGAAGTGGCGAACCTGAAGGAGGGAGAGATTTGATCCGGTGCTGTGTCTTTGACCTGGACGGAACTCTTCTGAATACGACTTACGCACTCCAGAGATCCATGAACCTGACACTGGCGGAATTCGGTTTCGGGGAGATCTCCCTGGCGCAGGTGAAGCAGTATGTCGGAAACGGCTCCCTGAATTACTGCAGGAGAGCCCTGGACTATTTCGGAGCGGATAAAGAGGCGCTGCTGGAACCGGTGTCCCGGAGATACGCGGAACTGTTTCAGCAGCACTGCGGGTATCGTGTGGAGCCCTATGAGGGAATGCGGGAGGCACTCGCCTTCCTGAGTTCCCGCGGGGCGAAACTCGCGGTGCTCTCCAATAAACCGCAGTCCCGGACCGAGGATAATATCTACGGTGCTTTCGGCAGGGAATTGTTTGAAGCAGTCCGCGGCGAACAGCCGGGGATCCCGCTGAAACCGGATCCCTCTTCCCTGCTCGCGCTGCTGCGGGATCTTAAGGCGGCGCCGGAGGAATGTCTGTATTTCGGCGATACGGGTACGGACATGGAGACCGGGACCAGAGCAGGGGTGCACACCATCGGTGTGCTCTGGGGATTCCGGGAAATAGAAGAACTGGAGCAGTATCATCCTGAAGCGATCCTGGGCAGTCCCGCCGGGATCCCTGAGCTCTATCAGCGAAAAGTAAATTCCTGAAGGGAGGAGTCATGAAAGAGACAGTTTATTCCGCATCTTCCTTTACTCTGACACAGGAGGGAAAATTCGCGTATCTTGACGGGATCACACCGAGAGGACCGGAGAAGATCGCGCTGTACAACGCGCTCTGCACTGAGTGCGGATCTGCCCGCCTGGTGCCCGGGGATCCGAGGTGGAACCGGTGGATCGAGGATATGTTTCCGGGCAGGTTCCGGACAGTGACCCGGTTCCGTCTGGAAGGAGACGAGACGACCTTTGACAGGACGCGGCTCGAAAAAGCAGTGTCGGGATTCCCGGAAGGCTTTTCCCTGAAGCCTTTTGACGAGGAGATCATGGCGAAGGCCGCGGCTGAAGAGTGGAGCAGTGATTTTGTTAACGGTCTTTCCGAACCGCAGAGGGCGGTCGCGGAGGGGACCTGCTACGCGGCGCTCCAGGACGATATGATCGTCAGCGGCTGCACCGGCTGCATCCTCTCACCGGAACTCATGGAGGTGGAGATCATCACCCGTAAGGGTTACCGGAAACGGGGCATGGCGACGGCCTCCGCCGCCAGCGTGATCCTTGCCTGCCTGGAAAAAGATATCCGCCCTGCCTGGGATGCCTCCAGTCTGTTCACGGTGATGCTGGCTGAAAAACAGGGCTTCCGGTGTGTGCGGGAATACCAGGTATATGAAATATCCGTCGAAGACCTGTAAAGATGCTGTAAAGAAGCAAGAAAGAAGCCGTCAGGAAGCTTCTTTTTACAGAATCCGCTTTACTTATAAAGCGGCGGAGGATATAATTAAATTGTAGATTTTATGTGAACGGCATCTGCCGCGCGCATAGTAAAACTGTATATAAGCAGCGCCTGGGATGTTCGATAATCTTGCCAATTTTGAACCTGCAAATTCTTTTACGGGAGACTATATTCCCGTTCGGATGTCAGGCCGCCTCGGGCGGAAGGCAGATGTTCAGGAGCGGTCACCCACCTGGCTCAGCCAGGCGTCAATAAGTAAGACCGGCATTTTGGGGCTGCTTATCATAAGGATCAGAGACAGTGCCGGGCACTGTCTGTTTTTTTTCAGCGGGAGGTATTTCCTGCTGCGGGAAAGAACCATCGAAGTGAGGTACGGTTTCATGTTCAGAGAAAAGCACCGCGAACGTATCGCCTGGGGGCTCACCGCATTCGCCGTGACAGCGGCATCTCTGGTGGTCTATTTCGTCATCCGGAATTCAGAAGAGGTGATGAAGTTCGTCAGCGATATCATAGGCATCCTGATGCCTGTCATCTACGGGTGCGTCATGGCGTTCCTGTGGGCGCCTCTTTACGACCGGATCAGGACCGCCATCGTTCCCGCAAAGGAGCGGGGCAAAAACAAAGCTCTGGATGTTGTCAGCCGCTTTGCGGCGACAATGAGCTGTATCGTCATGATCCTTGCTGTGGTGACCGCTTTGATCTCCATGGTGATCCCGCAGCTGATCTCGGGCTTTATGGAACTGTACAGCCGGATCCCTGACAGCGTGAACAGCGTGGAGACACTGATCGAATCGATCTTCCACGACAATCCGGAAGCAAGAGACACCGCGCTCCGCTACTACGAGCAGCTGTACAACGGAGCTATCTCCTGGATGAATTCCAATCTGCTTCCGAATATCAACAAGTACGTGTCGGGGATCACTTCCGGAGTGATGAAGCTCGTCGGCGTCCTCAGCAGCTTTTTCCTCGGAATTATCGTCATGGCTTATCTGCTGAATATGAAAGAGCACCTGGCCGTGCAGTGCAAACGCGCCGCGTATGCCCTTCTTCCGCTGAACGCGGCCAACGGCCTCGTGGAGGAGATGCGCTATATCAGCTCCGTTTTTTCGAAATTCATCGTAGGGAAGATCATCGACTCGGTCATTGTCGGCGTGATCTGCTATGTCGCGATGGCGGTGCTGAAGATGCCTTTCGCTCTGGTGATCAGTGTGATCGTCGCCTGCACCAACGTGATCCCTTTCTTCGGTCCGTTTATCGGTGCGGTCCCCAGTGTCCTGATCCTCCTTCTGGTAAATCCGGTCAGCGCACTGCAGTTTACCGTCCTGATCCTGCTTCTGCAGCAGTTTGACGGAAACATCCTGGGACCGAAGATCCTCGGCTCCACCACCGGCGTCTCCAGCTTCTGGGTGCTGTTCTCCATCCTCTTCTTCGGCGGGCTCTGGGGGATCATCGGCATGATCATCGGCATCCCCACCTTCGCGGTGATCTCACGGCAGTTCATGAAGATCGTGGACCGCCACCTGAAAAAGAAAAAACTGCCGGAAGATCCTGCGGTCTACGCAGATATGGAGCGGATCGATCCGGAAAGCGGTCTGCCGGTTCCAAAGACACATTTGCATTCCGCAGGAAAGTAGATTATACTGGACAGCAAAGCATCCGGAGAGCGGATGCGTGAATAAGATCAATGAGATAGAAAAGGCGGTGCATTTTCATGACGTTACTTGAGAACTGGAGAAACAAAGCATACGGAGAGGGCACGGACAACCAGCAGAAGGAAGCCCTCTGGAAAGATTATTTTGCTGTCGAGAAAGGAATCTATGAAAAGCTGCTGGCGGATGTGACTGCTGTGGAAAGCGGTACAGTGAAGGAGCTGGCGGAGAAGTTCGGGACAGACGTACAGACCATGACCGGATTCCTGGACGGCATCAACGACAGCCTGAAGGAGGCCAATCCCATCGAGACCATGGAGGAGGACACACCTGTCCGCCTGGAGATCGATCCGGAGAAGCTCTACTACAACATGGTCGAGGCAAAGGCGAACTGGCTGTATGGCCTGCCCCAGTGGGAGTCTATCCTGACAGAAGAGAAGCGGAAGGAACTGTACAAGCTCCAGAAGGCGAGCGGGACAGTCAGGAAGCCCCACAAGATCGGAAGAAACGATCCCTGTCCCTGCGGTTCCGGAAAGAAATACAAGCACTGCTGCGGGCGGTAAGAAAAGGTTTTCAGCGGCAGCCCTGCCGGTCTGTTCTGATTTCCAGAATACAGGCGGCAGAGCTGCCTTTCTGATGTACTGATGCCGAAAGGAGAGAAGATGGAAGCGTATACTTCTTTTGCCCAGGTCTACGACCTGTTCATGGACAATGTTCCCTACGATGCATGGTGCACCGAAGTTGTGAAGATCCTGGGAGAGTACGGGATCACCGGCGGGATCGTCGGCGACCTCGGCTGCGGCACGGGGAGCCTGACGGAGCGGATGGCTGCAAAGGGCTACGATATGATCGGCATCGACAGTTCCGCGGACATGCTGGAGATCGCCATGGAGAAAAAGCTGGAGAGCGGGCAGGATATCCTGTACCTGTGCCAGGACATGCGTTCCTTCGAGCTGTACGGGACCTGCCGGGCGTTTGTGAGCCGCTGCGACGCCATCAATTATATTCTGACCCGGGAGGATCTGGTGACAGTCTTCCGGTTGGTCAACAACTATCTGGATCCGGACGGGATCTTCGTGTTCGACTGCAATACGATCCGGAAATACGAGCACATCCTGGCGGAAAACACCATCGCTGAGACGCGGGACATCGGAAGCTTTATCTGGGAGAATTCCTACGATCCGGTGACGCAGCTCAACGAGTATGATCTTACCCTCTACATCCGGGATGAGGGAGAAGGGGAAGACGCAAGATACCGCCGTTTCACAGAGACTCACCTGCAGAAGGCCTATTCCGTGGAGGAACTGAAGGCGGCGGCAACGGAGGCAGGAATGTTGTGGCTGGACTGCGTGGACGCGGACACCATGGCGATGCCGGGAGAATCCACGGAACGTCTTCTGATCACACTGGGAGAAAGAGGAAAACGGCCGGAGGAGAAGATTCCGGCGGGAGAGGACTGAAAATATGGAAGATTACATGATCCGCGCCTTCGCGGCGGGCGGTTTTGTCCGCGCTTTTGCCGTGACTACCGGGAACCTGACGGAGGAGGCGCGGCAGATCCATCACACGACCCCTGTGGTGACGGCGGCCCTGGGACGCCTGATGGCTGCCGGCGTGATGATGGGCGCTATGATGAAGGATGAACAGGACCTTCTGACACTGAAGATCGACGGCAGCGGTCCCGCGCGCGGGATCCTTGTGACCGCGGACTGCAAAGGCAACGTAAAGGGATATCCTTATGAGCCGGCAGTGATCCTGCCGCCGAATGAAAAAGGCAAGCTGGATGTTTCCGGGGCACTGGGAGAAGGGATCCTCACGACGATCTCCGACATTGGAATGAAGGAGCCTTATGTGGGGCAGGTGAAGCTGGTGTCCGGTGAGATCGCAGAGGATATCGCGTACTACTACGCCTCCAGTGAGCAGGTGCCTTCCAGCGTGGGGCTGGGAGTGCTGGTGAATCCGGACCACTCGGTGAACTGCTCCGGCGGTTTTATCATCCAGCTGATGCCCGGCTGCCCGGAGGAGACAGTGACCGCCCTGGAGGACAGACTGAAGGGGATCGACTCTGTCACAACGTTCTACCGGAACGGAAAGAGCCCGGAGGATCTGCTGACACTGGTCCTCGGAGACATGGATCTCCAGTTCACGGACAAAATGCCCTGCCGGTATCACTGCGGCTGCACAAGGGAGCGGGTGGAAAAGGCGCTGATCTCCGTGGGCGAGAAGGAACTCCTCAGTATGATCCGGGAAGGAAAGCCGGTGGAGATGAACTGCCATTTCTGCGGAAAGACCTACACTTTCTCTGTGGAAGAGATGGAGAAGCTTCTCAGCAGCGCAAAGTAAAACAGAACAGGACAAAAAAAGAACATCCTGACCGTCTCAGTAGCGGTCAGGATGTTTCATTAACCAGCGCATGTAGCCGAGGGTGCGGAATTCTCCTTCGTCCTTCAGCATCTGCAGAAGCTTTTCCAGCAGCGCCCGTGTCTCGGGGTGGATCCGGGGGGCTTCCGCCCGGGCCTGGTAGTATTCCCAGGGTGTGGCGTCAGTGTAGCCTTCCCCGTTGTAGACTTTGGAGGCCGCGATCCTGTCGCAGACCATCTCCAGCACATAGTTCAGAGGCATTTTGACGCCCTGGAAAGTGTAGTCCTGCTCCGGGTCCACGTCGATCCAGTACTCGTAGTGATGCTTGTTCCTTCCTTTGTGGTGGAGCCAGGCACCGGAGTAGCCCTTTTCGCGTTTTTCCGCCGCATTGGGGCTGCGGACCCCCTGGTAGTAGCGGATGCCGGTGGCGAACTCCTCCGGAGAATATTTCGACAGATCATGCAGAATTCCCTGACGGATCAGGCCGATCCGGAAGCAAAGATCCATCACTGTAAGCTTATGAGTCGTAATGGTTATAAAATGATGATAAGCGTTGGCTAATTGCATAATATCGACCTCAAATTTTCAAAATTGTTTGACACATTTTCTCTTCTATGCTATTCTAAATCAAGTTGCAGCAAGCTGCAAATCCCAATCTTTTTTTTTGGAGGAGTTTCATTTATGAGCAAGGGTACTGTCAAGTGGTTCAACAATCAGAAGGGTTATGGTTTTATTTCTGATGAAAAGGGAAATGATGTCTTCGTCCACTACACCGGACTGAACATGGAAGGCTTCAAGACTCTGGAGGAAGGCGCACAGGTCGAATATGACATCGTCGAAGGGGCAAAAGGACCGCAGGCTACGAACGTAACTGTGATTAAATAATAGATATGCTTCGTTGTTGACCGAAAGAACCGTTCCGCAGGGAACGGTTCTTTTTTGGATTGCCGGTCAGACCTTTCGCATTATGATTCCCGGAGACCTGCCGAGACCAGGCATTCCTCCGCGAGGAAAAGCAGCGCATTCCCGCCGGCCTGTTCCAGGCTTTCGAGGTCGGACCACCGCTCCCTGCTCTCATAGGAAGGACGGAACAGCTTCAGCCCGGAGGGCGCTGTTCCCGTGACGCGGAAAAAGATCCCTTCCTTTCTGGCAAAAGCAGTCCGGGCTGTGGCTCTGACCTTTGCGGACCGGTCCACAAATTCGGCTACGCTTTTGTGGATCACGCGGTCCTCTTCGGGAAGACAGTAGTAATCCCTGTAATTGTCGTAAAAATAGAGAAGCTCGCCGGAGAAACAGGGCAGAATGAGCGTCAGGCGGTCCTCCTCCGCCTCCAGAGAGAAAGTCTCTCCCTGGAAGGATACAGGAACCGGAAGGCGGCAGCTGCCTTTGAGACGGATCCGGAAGGAAGGAGTGCCCTCGTCGTTTTCCTCCTCCGCTTCCTCCTCCGAGAAGCTTCCGAGGAAGAAATCGCGGTAGGACAGGAGGGACAGCAGGACTGGCAGCCCGGTGACATCCTCCTCGTTGTGGAGCAGCAGCTGCTGCAGGAGGGCGGTTCCTCCTGCGTTCAGGTAATTCTGGTAGACAGAGATCAGTTCCCCGCCGCTGAAGCGGTCCGCCCTGGAGAGCCCGAGGAACAGTTCCATGCTTTTCTGATTGATCCGGCCGGTTCCGAAGACTTTCCGGTAGGGACGCGCGGCGCGGTACAGATCCAGACTGTTCATTCCCTCAAAGGGGTGCGGAATGCCGTACTGGGCGGCACAGCGCATCAGAAATGGGAGGTCGAAGCTGTCTCCGTTGTAGTGGACCAGCGTTTTGAAAGAAGAGGCGAAGGAAAAGAAAGCGCGGAGGATCTCTTCTTCGCTGGAGAGACTGTCCGCGAACCACTGCCGCAGGGTCCAGCCCGTGTCCTCCGTGTGGGACAGGGCGCCGATCAGGTAGATCTGGGCGGTCTCGGGCGTCAGTCCTGTTGTTTCAATATCCAGGAAAAGAAAATCGTCCGGGTTCCCCAGGGATCTGAGGGGGTAGGACATGATGACCGCTTCCGGCCGGGTGAATTCTTTCATGGGATGTCCTTTCTTTCGGCATTTCCATAAGTATACCTCTTCGTTGTCAGATTTAAAACCCTGTGCTAAACTTGGGGGAAGGATCAGGAGGAACAGAGAATGATTTCATTTGTGCAGGGGACCCTGGCCGCCAAAGAGGGCGATCTGATCGTTGTTCAGGCAGGAGCCGTGGGACTGAATATACATGTACCGCTTACCGTGACGGAGCAGCTGCCGAAGACGGGGGAGGAAGTGATGATCCACACCTACCTCAAGGTGGCGGAGGATTCGCTGACGCTCTACGGATTTCTGTCCGTCCGGGACAGGGAGATGTTCTGCCGCCTGATCAATGTGAACGGGATCGGACCGAAAGGCGCCCTGGCTGTTCTTTCCACTTTGACGCCGGACGACCTTCGTATGGCAGTGCTGACCGGGGACGCGAAAGCGATCGCCAGAGCTCCTGGTGTCGGTCTGAAGACAGCCCAGAGGATCCTCCTTGACCTGAAGGACAAGATCTCCTTTGAGGACCTGGAGACCTTCGCGGATCAGGGAGCGGCGCAGCCGGCAGGAAGGGCAGCGGCGGCAGGTGCGGCTTCCGAAGCTGTGGAGGCGCTGGTGCAGCTTGGATATTCGCTTTCAGAGGCCGGCAGAGCAGTGCGGGCAGTGGAAGGCGCGGAACAGATGGACAGCGAGCAGATCCTGAAGGCAGCGCTGAAACAGT
>Ga0256405_10006484_pt1 | contig 18664 bp, 17 predicted proteins | sample RumenRJG_02DNA_FD_189096 | JGI IMG/M metagenome (GOLD analysis project Ga0256405, IMG submission 189096) | Bovine rumen microbial communities from Lethbridge, Alberta, Canada - RJG_02 | ecosystem: Host-associated > Mammals > Digestive system > Stomach > Rumen | place: Canada: Alberta... | reverse complement strand
AGAGCGCCTGATTCGTAATCATGAGGTCGCGAGTTCGAATCTCGCATCCAGCTCCAAAGTCGCCGCAGATTCTTCTGCGGCGTTTTTCAAAAGCCGGTGTGATGGAATGGTAGACGTGACGGACTCAAAATCCGTTGGGCTAATCCCCCGTGTGGGTTCGAGTCCCACCACCGGCACCAGAAACATGAGCCATAAAGATACAATGGCTTAGAACAAAACTCCTGTATTTTACAGGGGTTTTGTTTTTTTCTATGAAAATAACAAGAAAACTAGCCATGATGCTTGGCATGTCTTGTTTTTTGGTTGTCGAGCCAAATGACACATCGATATTATTATATACGATAATATCAGTCTATACGATAAGCCCTATTCTATACGATAGGATCTCTTTATGAATGAAAATGCCTGCGGGAGTGCCCGCAGGCTGTGCTTTTATAGTTGGACATTTAATACACCTTCTTTCTTTTATGTCCAGAAAACAAAAAAGACGGGGACAAACGCTACAAATGTAGTGTTCATCCCCGTCTCAGCGGAAATAGGAGAAGATCCCCAAGTCGTCATTTATTATAAAACTAAATATAAATCATCCTCTAAATCGGAAAGAATGGCAGAAAATAAAACTTTAGGACTGGAAGATTTTTTTCACTTTGTAAATGACTATACTCTTTTACGTGGATAAAAGATGATCGTGGATCCCCCAATATAGAAGAAACAGCATGGGCCAAATTTTAGCCTGCGAGATATTCACCGAAGATTTTTTTGAGACCGTCCTCTGGCAATTGTTTTTTAGTTGTTTTTCTGGTAAAATAACTTGATAATCTTGTTTCTGATAGAATAGCGGAAACAAACCATTCTTTGAGACATTCGATGTCACAACCCAGTTTTGAGAAGTGTAGGTGTTTTGATTGGGCGAGAAATATACGTTCATCGATCTTTTTGCTGGGATCGGAGGAATGCGACTTGCGTACGAAAAAGCAGGTTGTGTATGTGTCTACTCTAATGAGTGGAACAAATACAGCCAGCAGACATACAAGGCTAATTTCGGGGAAACCCCGGATGGAGATATCACAAAAGTCGATGCAAAAGACATCCCAGACCACGACATTCTTGTCGCTGGGTTCCCGTGCCAACCATTCTCAATCGCCGGTGTGTCAAAAAAGCAAAGTCTCGGTCGGGCAACCGGCTTCGAAGATAAGACCCAAGGGACTCTTTTCTTTGATGTTTGCCGGATTCTGAACGAGAAACGTCCAAAAGCATTCATGCTGGAGAATGTGAAAAATCTCTGTAGTCACGACAAGGGAAGAACGTTTACGGTTATCCTCGAGTCTCTTGAGGAACTGGACTATCAGGTGTTCTATAGAATTCTTGATGGACAGAACTATGTTCCCCAGCACAGAGAACGTATCCTTATTGTTGGATTCGACAGAAAACAATTTGGCACGGATATAGATTTTGAATTTGCGATAATTCCAAAAGACCCGAAGCCGATTCTGAATGACATTCTCGAGCCAACTGTTGATAATAAATATACCCTTACAGATCACCTGTGGGAGTACCTACAGGCATATGCTGACAAGCATAAAGCAGCCGGAAACGGCTTCGGATATGGCATTGCTCCACGAGATGGGGTAACCCGGACGCTCAGCGCTAGGTACTATAAGGATGGTTCGGAGATTCTGATTGCACAGAGCGGAAAGAATCCTCGTAGACTAACCCCCAGAGAATGTGCTCGCCTGCAGGGATTTCCGGATACATTCAAAATTCCTGTATCTGATACGCAGGCATATCGGCAATTCGGTAACTCAGTTGTGGTGCCGCTCATGACCGATGTGGCTCATCTAGTCGTACAGAAGATCGAAGAGCTAGATTCTAAACAAAATGGCTGATATTAAGGGGCCTGCCGAGCGAAGCAAAAATATGTCTGCGATAAGGAGCAAGAATACGAAGCCGGAGCTCTATATCAGAAAGGAATTATTTTCCAGAGGATACCGATACCGGATTGCTCCCAGTTACATCCCCGGACATCCAGACATCTATCTTGCAAAGTACAATTTGGCAGTATTCGTTCATGGCTGTTTCTGGCATCGGCATACAAGTTGCAAATATGCTTACATGCCGAAAAGCCGAATCGAATTCTGGGAAAAGAAGTTCAACGATAATATACGTCGTGATGAGGAAGTAAAGCAGCTTCTCCACAATAAAGGTATCCGGACACTTATTGTATGGGAGTGCGCCATAAAAAGAGCTACGTCAAAAAATGGCGACCCCGAGGCACTATTTCGGCGAATCGAAAACATGATAAGGTCTGATGAGCAGTACAGGGAGGAATCGGCTGATGCGTGTCTCTAAGCTTGGTGGTACTATCCAAGTTGTCCTTGGCTTTGATCAGGAAAAGAATTCTATCATGCTTTCTCTTATCGTTCGGAGAGGCAGAAATTTCTATAATCTGGAACTGGTTGATGGAAATGTACCGGATAACATTGTGGTAGACGATGTCTGGTATAATTTGTATGCAAATTATCAGGAAGTCCAAACAATATTGGACAAAGCAAATGTATCCGGACTTGGTGAAATTTCTCTTGGGCAATACATAAAGCTAAAACAGGTTGCAGTCCCCTATATAAATGTTGAAATCGAAGACGGCGCAACAGAGGCGCTGGCAGAGCATCCGGTCAAGAGCTTGGAATACTCTGCACCGGTGGCCCTTAAGGCTAACCTATACCCATATCAGAAGCAAGGATATCAGTGGATGCGATTCATAGTTGATTCGCAGTGTGGCTGTATTCTCGGCGATGAAATGGGTCTTGGTAAAACCTTACAGATCATTGCTCTGATTACCGAGCAGAAACAGGCAGGACGTGGCCCGGCATTGGTAGTTGCACCAGTCTCTCTTCTGGAGAACTGGCGCAGAGAGTTTGAAAAATTCACCGATGGAATCAAGGTTTTTGTTCACCACGGATCTTCTCGTACCGGCCTTTACACTGATTTGCTTGGATATGATGTCGTAGTGATCTCATACAACACGGCATCGTCTGATCAGGCGCTCCTAAAGATGATTGACTGGAATCTTTTGGTAGTTGATGAAGCCCAAAACATAAAGAATCCCAGTGCAAATCGTACAAAGTCTATAAAGCGGATTCCGTGCCATACTGCAATTGCAGTGACCGGTACTCCTTTTGAAAATCACATGACCGACCTATGGTCGCTTATGGATTTTATCGCACCTGGCTGTTTTGGAAAGCTGGCAGATTTTGAGAGAGAGTTTTCCGACGATCTGGACGGTGCGACAAAACTGGAGCCATTTTTAACTCCACTTATGATCCGGCGCAGAGTCTCCGAGGTTGCACAGGATCTGCCAGAACGAATAGACGTCCCCCAAGTATTAGAGCTTTCAGATAGTGAAGTGATTGCCTATGAGCAGCAGAGAGAAAAGATTCTCGAATCATTTAACGGCAAGAACGCAACACTTCCAATGCTCCAGAAGCTCAGAATGTATTGCACACATCCATCCTTGATAGACGAGAGTTGCTACGAAGACCCAACTGTGAACAGTGGAAAGTACGTCCGGCTCTGTGAGCTCCTTGAAGAAATAATCTCTCTAAATGAGAAAACTATCCTGTTTACGTCTTACAATAAGATGTTTGATATCCTACAGCAGGATATAAGCCGTCGCTTTAGTATACCTGTGATGGCAATAAATGGGTCTACGCCAACCGAAGAACGTCAGCCAATTATTGACAGATTCTCAGCAGTTGAAGGATCGGCCCTCTTGGTTTTAAATCCGAGAGCTGCCGGAGCGGGCCTCAATATCACCGCTGCCAGCCGAGTAATCCATTATAATCTGGAGTGGAATCCATCTCTTGAGGATCAGGCGTCCGCGAGGGCTTATAGGCGGGGGCAGGACAAAACAGTGTTTGTCTATCGTCTGTTCTATAAGGATACTGTAGAAGAGATTATTAACGAGAGAATAGAGAAAAAGCGTTCCATGTTTGGTGCTGCTGTAGTTGGAACTGACGGCAGTATAGATAATAGCGAAGATATTATCCGTGCATTGATGATTTCTCCGGGAGGTGCTCGCAATGTATGATAGCAGACCACATGCAGTTTCTAAGGTTCTCAGTATGAATGATACGGGAGAAACGGGTGGACATCAGGCCGGGATTTTGGTCCCGAAAGGTGGAGAAGTCCTTCGTTTCTTTCCAGATCTCGGTAATGAAGAGAAAAATCCCAGATCCGCACTATATTTCGTCGATGAGTCCGGCAAATCTTGGAAGTTCAATTTCATCTATTATAACAACCGCTTCTTTGATGAAAATGGGACGAGAAACGAGTACCGCCTGACTGGAATGATAAAGTATTTTCGGGAAAACAACCTAAAAGCCGGAGATACAGTTATATTGATTCATCTCCCGGACGGCACTGACGAAATCCGCTATAAAAGAGAAACCACACTTGTTCTCAGGGAGTCCGTTACTCCGTATGGAACCGCCAGAAAGAGGCTGGTTATCGGAAGTGACTGGAAAGTAATAGATTACTAAAGGAGGACTTGAAGTCAATGGATGAGCGAGACATTATGCTCCCACCTGACCCCGCTAGGGTAATGGAGGGATTAAGAGATACAGGATACGACTTTAATACGGCGGTTGCAGATATCATTGATAACTCTATTGCCGCAAAAGCGAACAACATCGATATACTGCTCGAAATGGATCCGAACGGCGAAGTATTCGTTTATATTGCCGATGATGGCTGTGGTATGGACTTTGAAGGGCTCAAGAATGCCATGAAATATGGCTCTGCAGAGAGAACAGATAAGGCCAGCCTTGGTAAATTCGGCCTTGGCCTCAAAACCGCCTCAACTGCTTTTTGCCGAAGTTTGTCCGTGATTTCCAAAGGGGCAGACCTTGTCCCAAGGAAGGTCCAATGGGATCTGGATTATATTGCCACCACTGGAGCATGGAATCTGCGTCAGCCGGATATTTCTCCCGATGAGTTAGAGTATCTGGAAGAGACATGTGGCGATGGGACAGGGACTCTGGTTGTATGGGAGAAGATTGATAGACTTCTCAACGACTCAAAGTCCAAAACATCTGCAAAGACCGCTCTCAAAAAGGTTGAGCAAGCATTACAATTTCATATTTCCATGGTTTACCAGCGCTTTTTGGATGTCAATGACAACCGGGCACCCAATGTTTCTATTCGCCTTAATGGACATGAAGTTGCTCCGTGGGATCCGTTCTGCCTCTCCGAGGAAAACACAACTATACTCTATTCGGATGAGCTTGAAATTGAGATGCCGGGCGAAACCGAAATTCCTGTTCTTACCATCAAATGCGTCTTGATCCCTAGGAGAGATGAGTTCTCCACTCGTGAGGCTGGCGAAAAGGCAAAAGTTTCCAATGATATGCAAGGCTTCTATGTATATCGTGAACAGCGTCTGATTCATTACGGTGACTGGATGGGAATGTTTTCCAAGGAACCGCACGGAACATTACTTCGCGTTGAACTCTCGTTTGATCATAAGTTGGACGAAGCGTTCCATGTAGATATTAAGAAATCCAGAATCCTATTGAATGAAGAAATCTTTAGCTATATCAAGGATTCTGTTATGCCTGCTCCGCGTAGGGCCGCCGATGACCGCTACAGAAAAGGCACGAAGAAAAAGGTGGAAGAAGCTACCAAAACCGCGCATGATGCCTCGAATCGCAATATCGATGAGAAGGCAAAAGGGGTCGAAAACTCGAAGATTGACGTTGTAAATGAAAAGACCGGTGAAGTTCAGATTACAAACGCTAATGGAACTTTCCGGCATAGGATATCCATTCATCATGCGGATAAGCCTGGTCAATACCGAGTAATCCCGGTTGATAGCATTGATAACGGAATACTCTGGGCTCCAACAATAGCAGACGGAAAACATGCCGTTGAGATAAACATGGGGCATCCGTACTACCAGAAGGTCTATTACCCTGTCCTGCAAGAGAATGTTCTTGTCACCGGAATGGACTGCCTGCTTTGGGCTTTGGCCGAAGCGGAGATGTCCACCTTTAACGCTGAAACCAAAGAGCAGTTTGAGGATATGAGGTTTATCGTATCCAAGTGTCTCCGTAAGCTGGTAGCTGACCTGCCCGATCCGGAGCTCACAGAGGAGTAAGATAGAAAATGGACGCACAAGACATCAGAAGAAGTCTCGAAGCTGAATATGATATTCCATTCGTTGTCCAGACCACTTTTGATGGTGGTGAGCCTGCGTTCATTATTGGGCCGAAGGATAGCGGAAAAGAATTATTCACAATAAAAGTGTATTTCCGCAACAGGATTCGCCTGCACATGGATTTTATCCCACAGAAATACAGTGCAAACTTTATTGATTCTATGGGAAGACAGTCCGAGGAAAACCGGCAAAGGTTTTTTGACTATGCAAAACTCCTTGCCGGTATGGGTGCGAAGGTTGATATTGCCGTAAATGCCGTACCGCTCTCAACAGATCGGTCTGATAGTTGGCCAGATATGTGGCGAGATCTGAAAATTCATGTTACAAAGATGCCGGTGGTAGAGGACGGCGAATTAAATCATGCCGACGCTGCATATAAATGGGGTTCGCTAATGATCGGGATGATTCTTTCTCTTACCGATATAGTACCAATAGAGGAAGAATCAGATCAACTCAATGGATATTCTGAGGGTGACGTTCAACGCACAGAGGTAAACCGATATGAGCGCAACCCACTCAATAGGAAACTTTGCCTTGCTGCTAAAGGATATGACTGCGCAATCTGCGGGATGAACTTTGAGCGGCAATACGGACCTATCGGTTATCGTTTCATTCATGTCCATCACATAGTCCCAGTCTCGCAAGTTGGGGCAGGTTATGTAATTGATCCACTAAAAGATTTGATTCCAGTTTGCCCGAATTGTCATGCGATGCTTCATCGACGGAACCCACCGTATATACCAGACGATTTGAGAAAGAGCTTAAAACATATAGGAGATTAAGGATATGGGAGCACAGGCCAAGATTATTAATATGCTTCTTTACGATGGGACCCTTAATGGTGTCCTTCGAATTGAAGATTCCAGCTGGAACGCTGGCGAGTTGTTTTCTGCTCCCCGTGATTCCATGTCTGAGCTGTTAAAAACTGGTGCCTGTAATAAATACGGTGTTTATCTTTTGCTTTCTCCCAATATGGTTTATGTTGGTCAATCTTCTGATCTGGCCAAAAGAATGACGCAGCATCTGAATGGAAAAGATTGGTGGGATAGCGCCGTCATCATCACGACAAAGGACGATAGTCTTAATCACTCCGATATAGATTATTTGGAGAATGTCCTGATAGAAAAAGCATTGGCTATGAAAAAGCTGGATTGTGACAACAAGAAAAGCGGTAATCCACCTAAAGTTGACGTTTTCCGGAAAGTGTTTCTTGGGCAGTACCTAGATGAAGCTCTTTTCTTGATGCAGCTTATTGGAATAAAGGTGTTTGCGGAAGAAAAGCCTACTAGAAAGAAGCGGAGTAAACCTGTGGCGGTGAAGCCTGTAATTGAGGTAGTGGCCGAACCAACGCAGCCGTTATCTACGTTTACATTACCAGATTTGCCTAGTATGGATATGAAGATAGGTGTTTTTGTGAATACCGCCATGCGCAATCTGGAAAAATTCGGCTATTCATTTACGTTAGACGCTATCGATGAAATGTGCACACCGGAATGGTCTATGCAGACATTCCATACGAAGAAACCGTTTATGAAAAAATACGTCGCCGGGGTGACTGATAACAAGGGTTCAGATGGCTATGTTCGGTTCAGGTCTGATCCGTTTACTTTTGGTGGGCAACAGGTATTATTATCAAAAGAATGGTTTGAATCGCAGAGAACGTATTTTGTGGATTGGTACTGTTCATTGGGGCATGCGTCGAAAGAAGAGGCAGCAAGAGGACATGTTACGCTTGGTGTAACGAAAAAGACCAGTGGCATTCCGGCTCTTCCAGATAGAAGCTTAAAAGCAGGAACTTTTGTAAAAACGGCAATGGAGAACTTATCTCAATCCGGCTTTGAATTCACCGATGAGGAAATAAGAGTGCTGTGTTCTGATAGCTCCATGCATGATGTTATAGGGATGCAGCGGAATCTTCCATTCTTTAAACTTTATGATCCTGCTGACAGCAAAGGCCATCTGATCAACGGTAGGCCGCGATTCTATTCCAAACCGCTGACATACGGAAACTATACCGTATATCTTAATTCTCAGATTTACGAAACAGACAAGGAGCCCTTTGTCGCTTGGTATAATGAGCTAAAGAGATAAGATGCTTTTTCTAAAAAAGCGAAGGCCATCTATTCATCGCATATAACATAATGAAGATATTCAATGGTGGAATTCGCGGAATATTCTCTAGAGCTATCCGCTTTGAAGCGATGATAACTCATTGTTGCGTATCCATATTTCCCACGTTGCCCCATTATCTGTTTTATCTCATCTAATGACAGAAGGCCTTCGTTATTATAGCTTAAGATAATATATTTTGCTTTTGCGTTTAAAATCAGGTCATTAAATGCTTTTTTCACTTGGCTTCTGGAACAATATTGGGATTTTTGACTCGAATAATCCCTTAGCCCTGTCTTCCCGTGCACCTGAGGTTTATCATTTTTGGCTATTGTCTCCAGAAGATGATAGTTAGTTGCATATTGTCTTTGATTATATGGTGGATCTAAATATAAAACGTCAACGGGATTGCAACTGGCAATTCTGTTGGCGTCTTCATTAAATACGATATTTTTTTCTTTTCCCAAAACAACTTCTGCTGGATCTATAGTCAATTTTTTCATCGCGGAACCTTTTAATTTTTTCAAAAATGCGCCATAAACGCTGGCTGTATTAGCTACTTTATCAATACTTTCAAGTAGTGAGCATAGTACCAACGAGGTCGATAGAAATCGAGATGATATGTTTTAACATTCAAGGAGGAGAACAGCGTTGAAAAAGCTGGATCTACATATACACACTATCCAGACGGTAAGTGACCATCCTTTTTCTTTTTCCATAGATAAACTAAAAGAATATGTTCAAGGGCTTCATATAGATGGCATTGCTGTCACCAATCACAATTTGTTTGATGCTACACAGTTTAAGAATATTTGTAATGCTCTCTCAGGCATTTGCGTTGTGTTGCCTGGAATTGAAATTAATCTCGGAGCAAATGGATTTGGGCATATGATTTGTATCTCATCACCGGATGATATAGATGATTTTTCAAACCGTTGTAGCATAATACAAACTAAAATTACGACCCCTCGCGATAGAATAACATATAACGAGTTGCGGCAGATTTTTGGTGATCTAAACCGGTACCTTTGGATTCCTCATTATGACAAAAAGCCTACTATTGATCCAAGCATTTTGGAAGATATGAAGGAGTATCTATTGTGTGGAGAAATTGGAAGTGTAAAAAAATTTATTTACAAGCAAAAAGATACAACATCTTTAATTCCGCTCCTCTTCAGCGATTTGCGCCCAACTGAAGACCTCGATATATTCCCTACAAGACAAACTTATTTTGATATTGACGAAATATCTATTAATGCTATAAAAAAAGCATTGCTTGATCGAAATCATGTTTCTTTAACAGAGTATGAGGGGAAGAATCGATTTTATGTACTACCTGACTTACCAATATCGACTGGACTCAATATTATTATCGGTGAAAGATCTTCTGGTAAAACATATACACTAGACCAGATATCTAAGCATAATGAGAACGTCAAGTATATTAAGCAGTTTTCACTTGTTGAAACTAATCCTGAGGATGCAGCTCGCAAATTCGCAGATCATATAGCTGCAAAACGTAGTAGCTTTGCTGAAGAATATTTCGAGCCATTAAAAGATGCCATTGATATTGTTAAAAGTATTTCATCCGAGGATGATGATTTGTCTATTGAAGACTATCTTTCCTCGTTAATCCGGTATGCAAGAGAAACGGATCGTGCTGATATGTTCGCCAGATGCGCACTATATGGTGAAACGAAGTTTCCAGATAGATCTTTCGATACCGTTATTAGTCTCATTGAATCTATCGAGCACTTGCTTGATGCGAGAGAGTATAAGGACATTATAGAAAAGTACGTTCAGCGGGAAGCACTCATTGCACTACGAAAAGAATTAATAATTACATACAACAGAGAAAAGCGGAGAGCCTTAGAAGAATCTTGGGTAAACGATGTGGTAGCCAATATCAAAAGATCATTGGTTTCACGTTCAGCGGCCGTAGAGATTTCTGATATTGATTTCTATAAATGCCAAATGAACCGGGTAAAGGTTAAAAAGTTCAACCAGCTCATTTCTTTGGTAAAACAAGAGAGGACAATCAATCGGCAGGAAATTGAGAGCTTTGTTGTACAAACAAAGAAGCGCCCTTTTACGTCTGCGAGTGAGTTAAGAAGTGCGAGTGGGAAAAGAGATGTTACTTTTTCAAGGATTATAGATGACTATACCTCGAATCCATACAGATTTCTTCGAGAGCTGGGAGATATGCCAGAGATTCCAGAGGTAGATTACTATAAATATTTTGCATATGTTGACTATCAGATTCTAAATCAATATGGATTTCAGGTATCTGGTGGAGAACGTGCAGAGTTTAATCTTTTGCAAAATATTAATGATGCATATCGTTATGACATGCTTTTAATTGACGAACCTGAATCATCATTTGATAATCTGTTTCTCCGCGATCGAGTTAATCACATCATCAAAGAGCTTTCAAAATCGATGCCCGTAATACTTGTAACTCACAACAATACAGTAGGAGCGTCGATAAAACCAGATTTTGTCATTTATACGAAGCGTGTTATCGCAGACGATATTCATTATGAGAGATATTACGGACTTCCAAGCAGCAAAGAGCTTATTTCGTCTGCCGGAGAAAAGATGGCCAATTTCGAGGCAATGTTAGATTGTTTGGAAGCTGGTGAGGAGACATATAACGAAAGGAAGCATGATTATGATCTACTTAAAAATTGAAAATGGAAAAGGATATTTTGTTAACCCCAAGGGGGAAAAATGTGAAATAGATACGATAAGGAAAGAAGATATTCTATTTTTACTTGATAAGGCGACTGATAGCACAGTGACTTTTGAGATGGATAGTGTGTCAGATGAGAACATCCAAAACGAAGCACATAAGATTATTTATCAAAGTTTGTTCAGAAAATTTACCGAACTGTTGAGTAATAAGAATAGGTTTCTCGATGAAAGTGAAGCTTTGTTCAAAGATGCCTTTCAGAAGTATAAAGATTAATCGGAATCTGTGACTGAATACCCGTGCGAGTTAATTACGATGCTGTGAAGAACAAACTGTATTGATATTATCTGACATTTCTTATTCGCACATAAAAGAAATATGAAAAGCCGAAAAGTAGTGCCCGTTTGTCGCAGACACACCCCGGTCGAGTGTTCCGGAGTGCGTTTGCGACTTGGACGGGCCGCTTTTTTTATTTTGTGATCTTATAACCTCTTAGTAGTTCTTTTAGAAAGTAAGCGGTAAATAGCCGGTACTCTACCGGGAAATAAGGAAATGTGGGATAATTGTTGATTGTCAAGTAGAATTGACCCACATTTTCATTTAAAATTGACCCGGGGAAGCTGAGGATTTCATTGATGCTGGCTATGGGTCAAAAGTAAATGTAAAACCTGAAATTTACGGTGAAACCTGACCCACCCCTAATGAGTCATGATGCGGTATCCATCAGCCTGCAGCGAGGACTGGTCGATGAATACAGTGCGGTTAACGGTATCCATGGAAATATAATGGCTGAGAGCCAGAAGCCGGTCCCCGAGGAGCTCGTGGATGAGTTTTTCCATCGCAGCAGATCTCTCCTCTGCGAATGTATTTTGCTCCTGCGAAATAGAGGTTTTGCCGGTTGGATTGCAAAGAGCGTCCAGACCGATGAACACAGCGTCTTCATTGGAAAGCTGTTTTGCCGGAGAAAACTTCCCGGTCGCAGGATCAAAGAAGAATTTACCGGATTTCTTAATTCTGGAAAAAACCATTTCCGGATGTTTCAGGCCGAACTGCGTGCGGAGATAATTATAGGCTGCAGTTTTGCCTTCCTTGTTGTAGCAGGAAATCAGGTCGGGAAACATGGATTCGTTTATGACAGTAGCCATGGTGTGGCCTCCTTGATAGAGTGAATGAAGCTCTCACAGCATCGCCGGGCCGCCACCCTTGACAGGCATTGTGCGGGTGGTGTGAAAGGCAGGGCGACGGGAACTCGTGGATATCCGGATTGTAAGCGGAGCCCCGTCGCCGGGTAATTGTACCACCCGCACTTCGCCGGTCAAGGGCTGCGCCGCTGACGCGGTGGCTGGGAGATACCGAGACTGAGGATCAGCTCAGGAGAATCTGAGGATATCCTTCAAAAAAGCATTTCGAAAGGCGTTGCTGCCCCGGTATTATCCTGGATATACTCGACTGCTTCATCGTACAGCTCTTCTTTACTGAGGAACATCCAGAGATGGAAAAGCTCCTGTCTGAGCCGGAAAAGCTGCTCCTCTGTACTTTCAGGAAGCTTGTGGCTGCTTTTGATCTCTGCTTCACGGTGGTACTTCTCAGTCCGGCGTGCTGTTATGAAATCCATAAGCCGCCCAGCATCATCGTACAGGTCATACGGATTGGAATAGACGCTGTTGCCGTCTTCAACCCACTTCCGCAATTTCCGGCGCTCTTTGGCCGTCATAGGCGTTTTGTTTTCAAACTCTTTCTTTTCGGACTTTAAAAAAACCCTGGTTTCGTTATCCAATTTCATATTGATGATCCTTTCGGTTTAACACTTAGAATTTTGCCCTTTGACACGGTAACTGTCTCCGGTTATACTGAGGATATGGCAGTGATGCACCAGACGATCCAGGATCGCCGTGGCCGCAAGCTGGCCGGTGAACAACTCGTCCCATCTACCCATGGGCAGGTTGGTCGTGATGATGAGGGAGCTCTTTTCGTATCGTTGACGGATCACCTGGAAGAAAAGGCTCTCTCTTTCTCTGTCCATTTTCACATAAGACAGCTCGTCAATGATCAGCAAGGGAATCTTACTGAGCTCTTCCAGGACACTTCGCAGCGTTCCGTTCTGCATAGCCTCATAGAGACGATCTACCAGCTCCTTGGCGTTTGCGAACAGCACCTTATATCCTGCTCCGCAGGCTTTCAGCCCGATGCCGGTTGCGATCATGCTTTTTCCGACACCCGGAGGGCCAATAATGATGATGTTTTCTTTCGCCTCAAGAAAACCAAGCTGGCCAAGACTGGTGATCTTATCTCGATCCAGAGTGTGATTGAAGCTGTAGTCGATTTCCTCCAGTGTTTTGAAAGACTCGAAATTTGCCTCTTCCTGCAAATGCTCCGTTCTGCGGCGGTTTTTCCCGTCTTCCTCCACTTTAAGCAAGAGGACCAGGAAGTCTTCATAGCTCAGGGAACGCTCCTTCGCCTCCTGAATCAGTTCCGGGTAGCGCGCTCTCATGTCAACCAATTTGAACCTTTTCATCATGGCATCAATGTATTCCGCGTCTGTCTTTGCTGCAGCCTGTTTCACATCGACACCTCCGAAGCATTTATTTCGTAGTAACTGCAATCTCTGGTAAGGCCGGGATCATTTTCCCGGTATTCCATGGATGATGCCGGATCTGCGGCAACGGATTTTTCCGGCTGCGGCAGCTTCAACAGTCCGGCGTTGTACTCCCGCAGCAGGCCCTTAAATGACCGGATATCCATTTTATCCTGATCAACGCTGTAGCCTATGAAGAGATCCAGGATATTGTCATCGTAGAGATCGCTGAGCAGCATAATCTTCCGTGCGTGATGTGTCGGCTGGTTGAATTTCTTTCCGGCTGCTTCCAGATACCGCCGGCCATTGGAAAATCTCGCTGTAAAATCTCTTCGAATCTGAGGCACGGAAGTGCTGACCGGTGTGGCGATCTCAGCATAATGTTCAGGATCAATCTGCTGTTCCTTCTTTCCGTACAGCTTTTCCACAGCAAAGATGAATTCCTCATTGCGATTGTAGACCTCAATTCTGAATCCATAGACCGTCCTGATCTTTACGACCTTATCTGCATATCTCGCCGGAACACTGTATTTGTTCCCACCAACACTGATGAAGCTGTCCGGACTGACCTTTCTTGCCTCGAGTTCTTTCATTCGGAATCGCTTCTTCGGCAAAGGCTGAAGCGTTGCTTTTTCCTCAAGCAGATAATGTGTGTTTGGAATTCTTTGCGTAGTAGAGTGAATTTCATCACACCACCTGTCGACGAATTCTTTTCCGCGTCGGTTCAACTCCTCCATGGATGCAAAGCTGTTTCCTTTGACAAACTGTTCTTCGATATAGTTGAAAGGCCTCTCAATCTTGCCCTTTTTTCGTGGCCAGTAACAAGGGCATGCATTCAGCTCTGTTCCCAGGTGTCTTGCCAACAGCAGCGCATAGGGATTGTACTGAACTTCTTCTTCGCTTTTTGGATCGTTCTCAACCACAAGGGCCCTGGGATTGTCAATCAGCAGTTCCAGCGTTACACCGCCGAGATCTTCAAACAGTTCCTGAATTGCCTCGTAGATCGATTCCGCGTCGGCTTTCAGTGAAAAGCAAACTGCTTTCTTTCGGCAGGCCGCCAGTATCATGGCAAAACAGTAGACCACTCTTTCCTGGCCACCCACTGTCATGGAGTATTCCGCCCAGTCGAACTGAGCCTGATCTCCCGGTGGAGTCTCAATTCGCTCCGTAGCTTTTGAACTGATCCTCTCGATGTCTTCATCGATCCGCCTGAGAAGCCGGTATAATGGCCCTTTACTGCCGGTATACCCGACCTTCTGCAGTTCCCGGAAAATTCGTGTGCCATTGTAATTGTACGGCGGTCCACGCCAGGTGATGACATCTTCCTGAAACGGGTCAATGCAGGATTTCCGCCGACTGCTGTTGTAAGCCGGCTCTTCTGCCTGCCTCAAAAGCGATCTGACTGTGTTACGTGACATGTGCAGGATCTTTGCGGTCTTCCGCTTAGAACCAGTCTGTTTGTAGACTCGCTGGACTGCCGCCCAATCTTGCAATTTATACACCTTCTTTCACCTCCTCACCGCGTTGGTTGCGCGGAGAGGATTGTAAACTGCTGGATCGGGGTGGGTCAATTCTAAGTGTTAAATTTTCAAGGTTCACATCGTTTTCAGGTATCCCTGATCACTGTCGCTACCTCGGCTGAGGTGGGTCAGTTTTCAGTGTGAAACCTGGGTCAATTTTCATTATAAATCAATAGATGGTCTTTTGTGAACCGGCCGACAGCAAAGCCATGACAGGGCCGAGTTTATTCTGCAACTTGTATTTTGTCTTCCCAGTCGGATGGACGCGGGGCAAATGGAAAACCCGCCTGATTGTTCAAAAATCAGACGGGTTATTCTTTGGAAAAGTACCACTATTTTGATAGAATACGCCCGATTTTACCGGGTGCGCCCGGTGCAAGAATCAGCCTTCGACGGGGGCAACGATAGAAGTAATTTTCTCAAAAAGCTCAGGCGCGTTTACGACTATTAGAGCAAGCTGCTCGCGCACACGTGTGACCCCCTGATAAAACAGATTCGGGTAAAGATAATTCGGATTTGGGTGCGGAATACCCTGAAGTTTGCCTTCCTCATCATAGTAGAACGAACTATCCAGCAGCATAACCACTTTATCAAATTCCTGTCCTATGACGTGGTGAGTATCATAATCCTCATTATATGCGGAGTAAGGACTTGGCTCATAATTGGATTTAGTGTAATTGATAAACTTATAGCCCTTGCTTCGATAGTATGCCAGCAAGAATTGCGCCTCTTGGGTAGTATTGGCATAATTGATATCTACGCTGGAATAGTCCATAGGCACATGGGGTCTATGATTCAGGTCCTTCATACACAGAATGAAGGAATGCAGTTCCCGGTTTGTACGGATTTTTTCCGACAAAGTGAATCTCCCATCCAGATTCAGGGCCTCAATTTTAGAAACGATATCATTACGAGTCTCTGATGTCGACAGCACCTGCTCTGGGTCGGATGAAAAAATACATATCTGGTCATTTTTATATACGGAATCACAAATGGCATCAAACTGTTCCGTATAGATGCGATGAGATTCATCGACCAGAATATATGTATAATCAGCCAATGAGAAATCTTCATTCCGGAGTTCTGATGCAGAAACGATGTTAAGATTATCTATTTCTGATCGTATCTTATGCTGTCCGGGCGACAGCTTTCCACAATGGATTATCACAGTTTTCCCGTTTTTGGAGAGAGTCTTAGCGATATCATAGAGAAGCAGAGTTTTTCCTGTACCGGGCTTGCCTGTAATGTGGAAGTATGCACCTAAGAATGCACTGTCCACTCCGCTGAGCACACTTTTCTTTACCTGCTCCTGTGCCTGTGTCAAAAAGTACTCTCCCTGAATAAACCTTGAGGGAGTATTCAGAGGGGAAACCAGATAGTCTGACGCCCTAAACATATTATCGATGTGTTCGGTGTATCCTTCTTTGATCTTGCGGACAGCTGCAACGATCTCACCAAAATCAACGCTGACAAGCTCATCATTCAGAGAGAGCTTATAACAAGACATAGAATCCGTTATGACGGAGTATAGCGCAAGCCTTTTTCCTAAATGCGATAAATAATGACGATTCTTTAGAAGCTGGCTTAATATCTGCTCCTCTGGGACAGCGACAGATTTTAATTCAACGTTCAAGCAGAGCTTATCTGTAAATTTCAGCAGATCAAACTCTTTCCCAATCTGAGGAATATCGAAAGAATAGAAAAAGCCGTCGCATTCATCCAGCGTTGTCCCTGATGATAACAGCGCATCAACAAACAGACGGAGGGATTCGATTTCATGTGCTTTTGTCCGCTGAATATCTCGCTTTTGGGAGCTGTGCTTTTCAATAATATTGAAAGGTGCCTCTTCATGAATGCGAGATAATGCATAAATGTTGATCGGTCTTGTCTCAAAATGGCCACCAGCACTCAACAGAGACCCTCCTTTACAGAATCGTTTGTTACTTCAGCTGCGCCTTCAGTTCCTGAAAGCTCTCCAGCGCGCTCTGGAGGTTTTCGATAATATCATCGGCCAGTACGTCAGGTGATGGCAGGCTGTCCAGATCGGCAAGGGACTTGTCCTTGATCCAGAAGATATCCAAACTGGTCTTGTCCCGCGCAAGGATATCGGCAATGTCGAATTTGCGCCAGCGACCATCCGGGTTATCTTCGCTCCATGTCTCGGTGCGTTCGTAGCGATTCTCCGGGTGATAGCAAGTGATGAAATCCAGCAGATCGGAATACTGCATCGGGTGCTGCTTCAGCGTGAAATGGACATTGGTGCGGAAATCATATATCCAGACGGTCTTCGTCTGCATTTCGGCGCTGGCCGGACGCTTATCGAAAAAGATAACGTTCGCCTTGACGCCCGGCTTATAGAAGATGCCCGTGGGCAGGCGGAGGATCGTGTGCAGGTCACAGGTGGCAAGCAGCTTCTTGCGGACAATCTCACCCGCGCCGCCCTCAAAGAGCACATTGTCCGGCACGACCACAGCGGCCTTGCCCGTGGCTTTCAGGATCGTATTGATGTGCTGAACAAAATTGAGCTGCTTGTTGCTGCTGGTGGTCCAGAAATCCTGACGGTTATAGACGAGATCCTCTTCCTCCTGCTCACCTTCCTCATTGGTGAAGGTGAGGGAGGATTTTTTGCCGAAGGGCGGGTTTGTGAGAACGTAGTCCACACGGTAGCCGGGATCGGTGAGCAGCGAATCGCCATGGGCAACGGGAACGCTGCCATAAATGTCCCCGATGTTGTGCAGGTACAGATTCATCAGGCACAGCTTGAAGGTGGACGCCACCAGCTCGTTGCCGTAGAAGGTCCCGTTTTTCAGGAATTCTTTCTGCTCCCGGTCCAGCGTATAGTTCTCCGGATCGGCAAGGAACGCCTGCGCCGCGAGGAAGAAACCGCCGCTGCCGCAGCAGGGGTCCGCGATCGTTTTCATCGGCTCCGGGCGGATGCAGGCGACCATCGCTTGGATCAGAGCGCGGGGCGTAAAGTACTGGCCTGCGCCGGACTTCACGTCTTCGGCGTTTTTCTGCAGCAGGCCCTCGTAGATCTCGCCTTTCACGTCCGATGACATGGAGACCCATTTTTCCCGGTCGATCATCTGCACGATCCGATAGAGGATCGCAGCGTTGCTGACTTTGTTGATCGCGCCTTTGAAGATCTGGCCGAGGATGCCGCCCTGCTCGCCCAGCTTTTCCAGTGTCTTTTTATACTGCTCTTCCAGTGCCGCACCCGTGAGGGTGTTCATATCCGTCCAGCCATACCCCTCCGGGATGCCCGTATCCCGCTTATACGGTGGCTTGCTGTATTCGTCGGACATTTTGAGGAAGATCAGATATGTAAGCTGTTCAAGATAATCGCCATAAGAAACGCCGTCGTCTCGCAAGGGGCCGCACATGCCCCAAACTTTGGAGATGATGGATGATGTTTGTTCCGGCATAGGTTATTCCTTTTCCTTTAATTATTTGTAACTGTTCAGAACCCCTGCTTACTGTAGGACGATCTCTGCATTTCCGGCAAAAGCTGCAGTCAATGCTTCGTAAGCACTGACGCCATGCTTTCTGCCAGT
>Ga0256405_10006483_pt1 | contig 18666 bp, 18 predicted proteins | sample RumenRJG_02DNA_FD_189096 | JGI IMG/M metagenome (GOLD analysis project Ga0256405, IMG submission 189096) | Bovine rumen microbial communities from Lethbridge, Alberta, Canada - RJG_02 | ecosystem: Host-associated > Mammals > Digestive system > Stomach > Rumen | place: Canada: Alberta... | reverse complement strand
ATTCTTTTTGGTCGAAGTAATTATATCATAAAGTGGTGCCGAAATCAACCTTATTTTTTTGTCTATTTACCTTTGTTGTAATGAGTTAGACACAAAAAGGGACCATCGCTATTATGCGACAGTCCCTCTTTTTTTCTATCAATTCATTATTTCCTGATTTCCGCTTCCGCATCCAGGCGTGCCTTCTCGAACACGCTTTCGTAGCACATCTTGTCTTCCGCAAGAATCCCTTCCCACGTACCCTTCTTGGCCATGGCCACTATCAGGTGCTTGTCCAGGATCCTCGATGCCGGAACATTGGCTTTTCTTGCAAGGCCGTCGCGTGCCAGGAAGAAATGCTTTATATAGATTCTCTCCTCTGCATTCAGAAGCTTGCAGTTGCAGATCTTCTCCCATCCCGGGCGCTCAGGCCTCTTCTGGACGGCACAGGTCTTCATCTCATGGGCAACCTTTCCCTGCTGGCTCTTTGTAAGCGTGGATTCCATCTCTTTGACTAGGGAATCTTTCAGGTCGAACAGATGCTGGACATCGGACAGTGCATACTCGATCTGCTGTTCGGAAATCGGGCGCTTCATCCAGTTTGCCGTCTGGTATTTCTTCTTCTTGGAGCCATCCTCCGTCTTTATTCCCAGATTCCTTTCTATCAGAGCAGTCAGATTGCCGTTGAACCCCAGTTCAATCGCTATGACCCTCACATCGAAGATGTTCTTCAGCTGGATGTCCAGAGCCTTCCGGGCAAGGGCGGCATCGCTCTGGCAAGCGAACATGACCTTCTCCAACGGACCCTCCAGAAGAGCCTTCATGGCGGAAATGCCCGCCTCAGACTTTGCCAGTTCGATGGCATCGACTATGTAGTAGTGTTTTTTGTCGTAAAGCTGGATGGTGCACACATGCTCGCCATAGCAGTGGAGGTTGGACTCCTCCTCGAAATCCATGGCAACGCTTGTGATCCCGAGCGCTGTCCACGTGGAAAGAAGAGTCGAAAGTTCCTCTGGTCTGGAAAGAAATGTGAATTCCATCGCCTTGTTCAGATCCTGATCTCCAGAGTCTTGTTCTGGACAAGCTGGCGGAGTTTGACCCCGGCCTGCTCCAGCATAATGGTCGAAGCCTTCACGCTGTCCGAATCAGGATACTTGTTGTCTCTGTAGACAACTTCGGTGATTCCACTCTGGATTATGGCCTTTGCGCATTCGTTGCAGGGGAACATGACTACATAGAGGGTGCAGCCGCGCAGATCGCGTGAGATGCTGTTCAGAATGGCGTTGAGCTCGGCGTGGCAGACGAACGGGTACTTGGTCTGCAACGGATTGCCTTCCCTTCCCCATGGCAGCTCATCATCGCTGCAGCCCTTGGGGAATCCGTTGTATCCGGTTCCGACAATCTTGAGGTCCTGGTTGACAATGCAGGCTCCCACCTGCGTGTTGGGGTCCTTGCTTCTCATTGCGGAAAGCATGGCGACGCTCATGAAATATTCGTCCCAGCTGATGTAGTCAGTTCTCTTGCCCATCTGAAGCTCCTGCTTTTGACGTTACACGCTACAGTATAACGGAATATGTTTATATTGCAACTAAGCTTGTAGATTATTTGCCGTTGTGTTAGTTTAAAAGGCAGAGGTTCATAATGAAGATCCAGAAGGCAGCCGAAGACTATCTCGAAACCATGCTGATGCTCAAGGAAAAGAACGGCTACATCCGTTCCGTGGACATTGCCCAGCACATGGGAGTCACAAAACCCAGCGTTACGTACACAACCAAAAGGCTCCGTGAGAACGGATACATCACCATGGAACCTGACGGACTGATCAACCTCACGGACTCAGGATTCGAGATTGCCAACAGGATCTACACACGGCACAAGGTTCTCTCCCGGTTCTTCATAAAGCTCGGCGTGCCCGAGAACATTGCCCGCGAGGATGCTTGCAAGGTCGAGCATGACCTGAGCCCCGAGACCTTCGAAGCCATCAGCAGGCTTTCAGATGAACAGAACAAGTGAACTTGCCCTTCCGGCCGGATCCCTCCAGTGTGCCCTCTACGCCTTCAAAGGCGGAGCCGATGCCGTCTATTTCGGCCTCAAGAGCTTCTCTGCCAGAAAAGGAGCCGTCAACTTCTCTTTCGAGGACGTGAGGAAACTCAAGGCACTTTGTTCGGACGGCGGACAATATGAGGGAAAGAAATTCTATGTCACCCTCAACACTCTGGCCTCAGATGTCCAGCTTAAGGAAGTGATCCTCCTGCTCAGGCAGCTGGATTACCTCAGACCGGACGGCCTGATTGTCCAGGACCTGGGCATTGCAAAAATCATCAGAGAACACTTTCCGAACCTTGCCCTGCACGGCTCCACGCAGCTTGCCGTTCACACAATCGATGGCGTGAAAGAGCTGCAAAGGCTCGGTTTTTCACGTGTTGTCCTCTCAAGGGAACTATCGTTCGATGAAATCAAGGCAATCCGCGAGGCCTGTCCTGACATAGAGCTGAAGGTGTTCATCCATGGAGCCCTTTGCTACGGATTCTCCGGCCTGTGCATGGCAAGCCAGTTCATCACAGGAGACCGCGAGCGCAGCGCCAACCGCGGCGGATGCTCACAGATCTGCAGGACCTGGTTCAGATGCAGGGAAACCGGAAAGGACAGCTGGCTTTTCAGCATGAAGGACCTCTGCCTCGGAGAGAAAATCAAACGCTATTCTGAAATCGGGATCGAATCCCTGAAGGTCGAAGGCCGCATGAAAGGCCCCGACTATGCATACTGGTGCGCCAGATACTACAGACTTCTTCTGGACGGAAAGACGGAAAAGGACGAAGAGGTCCGTTGGGCGAAGGATGCCATGCAGGTCTCGTTCTCAAGAGAAACCACAGAGTATTTCTTTGACACAGGGTCAAACGGATGCATCGGAAGCCCCAACATGGTCTGCAGCTCCGACCCCGGACACAGGGGAATCCAGGTGGGCACAATCGACAGGGTCCTCAACGGCAAGGCCGTGGTTCGGTTCACAAAGCCCGTTGCCATCAGAGACGGCCTGAAGGTCGTGAGCGGCGGCGCAACAAGAATCAGTGAGAGCGCCGGCTTCAGCCTCTCTTATATAGAAGGCGGAAAGTCCTTCATCTCAGAAGGCGAGACGGCCACAATCAACTTCCCTTCGGACAAGTTCGAGAGAAAACCGGGCTTCGGCACACCTGTCTGGTGTGTCTCCAGACACAACCTGAACCTCAGTGCCTTGAACGAGAACCTTCCTCTTTACAAGAAGCCCCTGGACATCGATGTCACCGTCAGTGTGGATGGATTCTCAATAAACGGTGTCCTCACAGCTCTTGAGATACAGCAGGCCAAAGGCGATGTGGATCTGAATGCCGTATTCACAAAGGCCCTCAGCGCATCCGACAGAAGCTGCTTCACCCTGGGAAAGCTCGGCATCACGAACAACTGCCCCTTCCCCAACCCGTTCATTCCTCTGTCCGTGCTCAAGCAGGCCAGAAGGGACTTCTACGAACGGCAGGACCGCATGTTCGAGGATTCTCTGGAAAAGCCTGTTGACATCACCGTCTCAGCAGCCGGTTCCAGACGATGCGAGCTTCTGCCTCCGCGCCAGAGACTTGGGCTCTGGGACATCACAACCGATTTCTGCGGAACAAAGTTCCTCCCGCTTTCGCCTGTGATGTTCAACGAAGACGAATACCTTGCAAAGGTCGAGGAGAAGCTGGAAAAGGATCCGGACATCATTGTGGGTCTGAACAACATCGCACAGGTCCTCTGGGCAAGCAGATGGCTTCAGAAGCATTCCACCAGATTCTTTGCCGATGTTTTCCTTTACACGGAGAACAGCAGCGCCTTCGAAAGCCTGAAAACCGAGGTTCCCACACTGATTGGCTCATATGAGCTGGATGACGACACTCCGTTCAACTACACGGGAAGCGACTACACTCCTCCGATCTTCATCAGCCGCGTGTGCCTCAGGCACAACGGCCTCGGCATGGACTGCAAAGGCTGCACCAGAAACAACACATTCCACCTCGAGCAGAACGGACACCAGTACAAGGCCATCTGCAGAAACTGCACCACAGTGGTTACGGCTGTTAAGAATTAAATCGGATGATCATGCTTCTTCGGGAAAACAGTGCATGTGGGTGCCGTCGATGACACGGAAGCCTTCGGCACGGCCTTTGAAGCTGCGAAGTCCGAAGAAGAACGCCCTGAGCTTCAGATATTTGGTGATCGAAGCTGTCATGGGGCAACCGGGCGGGAACTGGCTGACATGGACGTTGAAGATTGCATCAAGCTGCTTTTCCAGATGTCCCGTTGTCTTTACAAATCTGTTCGGCCTGGCGGTCATATAGAGGGCAATTGCCTGCACTTCCGCGCTTTTGGCTCCGAAACGGGCCATTATCTCCCTGTTCGATGCAAAGTTGGCCACAATCTTTGACTCGCGACCGACGTTCAGATGGTCAATATGGCACTCGTTTGGGACATCCGGATCCACAGAGAAGATGATATCCGGTCTGAAATCTCCAACCTGCAATGCAATGGCGGTCCTGAGGTCCTCGACATTGTAGAATCCTCCGTCCGACAGGCCCAGAAAGCGGACATCATATACTCCAAGACGCCTCGCACTTTCAATGGCCTCGGCCTTGCGTGTGGGGATGAGCTGCTCCGGCGTGGTTCCCTCGGGTGCGAAGTCCACGCCATAGCGGCCGTCGAGACATATCAGGAAGGCGATTTCCTTGCCCATGGCGGCGAGTTTCGAGACAGTGGCACCGCATCCGATCTCGATGTCGTCCGGATGCGGACCGATGAACAGATATCTGGAAAAGCTTTCCAGATCCGGGAGAGGAGCCGCCTTCTTGAGAATCAGCGTCAGAAGGCTCATTCGTTCACAAGACTCCTTCTGTTCTCGAGCTCCTGGCAGATTCTCTCGTATTCCGGCTCATCCAGCTTGTACTTTGCCCTGTAGAGGAAGAATGCGGCGAGCATGAATGCGAGCGGAACCAGAGTCATTGCAAGAAGCAGACCTGTGGACTGGGACTTCTGGACGTTGGAAAGGAGGTTTCCGATGGCCTGTTCCTTGTTGAACGTTGCGTCCATGGCTGCGGTGTTCTCGGCTGCCGATATTCCGTTTGTGATGCCGGTGACCTTGAAGATCAGGTATGTTGCGCTGGTGAGTGCGACACAAAGTGCGCTTCCCAGCTTGGTCAGGAACGGTCTGAGGGATGAGATGATGGCTTCGGCACGCTTTCCGTGCTTGTACTCGTTGTACTCGACAGTGTTGATGATGGAGATCATCATGACAAGGTAGAATCCGTACTGTCCGAAGTTGGCCAACATGTATCCGACCGTCATGACGTAGAACTTGAGCATCATTCCGCCAGGCATGAACATGCCGGCAAGGAGCATGGTCATATAGCCGACAATGGCAACGTTCTGGAGGATTCCAAGAAGTCTCTTTCTCTGGAATTTCCTGGAGATGGCAGGATAGAAGATCATCAGGAATGCTGTTACCGACATTCCCAGCATGGTGAACAGAGAGTACAGACCTCCGGCATAACCGAACTCGAAGTAGATGTAGAACGATCCGATTCCTCCTACTACAAGGCCGTTTCCTATCTGGTGGAGCAGGAAAATGAGTGCAATCCACATCAGCTGGTCGTTTCCGGTTATGGTCTTTGCAATCATCTTCAGGCTGATCCTTGGTGCAGGCTTGGCCATATCGCTGCGGTTTTCCTTGACTCCGAATAGCGTGAACATTGCAAACAGCGGAGAAAGGATACATATGATTATTGCAACAAGACCGTAGGCTGTGACTGCGTTTCCTCCGATGGCCATGCTTCCTGTGGTGAGCATGGGAATCAGGACGGAGGCAAGAGTGCTTCCGATTCCAGCAAACAATGTGGCACGGGAAGTGAACTGGTTTCTTGTGTCGGCGTTGGACGACAGAGCCGGAATCATTCCCCAGTAGGAGATGTCGTTCATCGTGTATGTGATGCTGTAAAGGAAATAGATCACACCGAAATAGATGACGAAGCTCCATCCGTTGATTCCGTTGTTGTTGAACGCGGCTATGACAACAAGGCTTGAGGTGATGCCTCCAATCAGAAGCCATGGCTTGAATTTGCCCCACTTCGTTCTGGTTTTCTCGATGATGTTTCCCATGATCGGGTCATTCAGGGCATCGAACACTCTTGCGGCGACCATGATAGCGGTGATTGCGGCAAGCTGAGCATCCGTCAGGTTCTTTGTTATCAGAACGAATGTAAGAAGAAAGTTCGCGAACAGGGCATAGACCATGTCCCTTCCGACTGTTCCCAGCGGGTACATGATGAGATTCTTTCTCACCCTCTTGGTATGAGCCATACAGCCTCCGAAGTTTAGTTAATGTCTTCTGTGGAAGTATACAATATGTGTTTTGGGTTATCCACTTTTTTCGGGGCAGGTCATTATTGACAATCAAGCTCCATGTTTATAATATAACACCTGTTATTTTATGTCGAGAACAGCAACCATTTCAAAGAAAAGCATCATTGACGCTGCAATAGAGATTCTCAGGGAAAATGGAGCCGAGGCTGTGAATGCCCGCTCCATCGCCGCCAGGCTCGGCTGCTCCACACAACCGATTTTCTCGAATTTCCGAAACATGGACGATGTCATGGACGAGGTGCTAAAGGCAACTCTGGACATCTACAATTCCTTTGTATCGGATTCGATAGAAACAGGAACAAACGAGCCTAGATACAAGGCCAACGGCAGGGCCTACATAAAGTTCGCCATTGAGGAGAAAAACCTCTTCAGGCTTCTGTTCATGCGCGACAGGTCCAACGACCCGGATCCCATTGAGGAAAGCACCTTCTACGAGGTTCTTCCGCTTATCATGAAAGCAACAGGACTGGACAGAAAGCAGGCTGCCGATTTCCACTTTGCAATGTGGGCGGTGGTCCACGGCATAGCGGTCATGGCTGCCACCTCCTACTGCAAACTTGACATGGAAATAGTCTCAAACACCCTGACGGATGTGTATCAGGGTCTGCTTCATAGATTTAGAAACAAAGAAGGTTCAGATGAACAACGCAATTGAAATCAGGAAACTCACAAAGGACTACAAAGACATCAGGGCTGTGGACAACCTTGAGCTGGAAATCCGCGAAGGCGAGCTCTTCTCACTCCTGGGAGTGAACGGCGCAGGTAAGACAACCACAATCAAAATGCTCTGCTGCATCACACAGCCCACATCCGGCGATGCTTTGCTGGAAGGTAAAAGCATAGCCTCAGATGCAGAGGATGTCAAAAAAATCATAGCGGTATCTCCTCAAGAGACCGCCGTTGCCAAGAATCTCTCGGTCAGGGAAAACCTCGAGTTGATCTGCGGCGTGCACGGTTTCGACAAGGCAACATCACATAGAAAAGCCTCGCAAGCCATCGAAAGATTCAACCTCGGACAGGTGGCCGAAAAGAAGTCGTCCAAACTATCCGGCGGATGGCAGAGACGGCTCAGCATAGCTATGGCACTCATCACAGAGCCGAGTATCCTTTTTCTGGACGAGCCGACGCTCGGCCTAGATGTAATTGCAAGAAGTGAGCTCTGGGACATAATCCGAAGCCTTAAGGGAAAAATAACAATTATCCTGACCACTCACTACATGGAGGAGGCGGAGGAGCTTTCGGACAGAATTGGCGTGATGCGCGACGGTCACCTTCTTGCTGTCGGAACGGCAGAAGAGTTCAAGGAGAAGACTGGCGAAGACAAGTTCGAGAATGCCTTCATCAAGATTGTCAAAGGAGGTGCAGTATGAGACGCATGACTGCCTTTGCGAACAGAATCCTAAAGGAGATTCTCAGAGATCAGCTTACGGTATTCTTCGGACTTGGGTTTCCCCTTGTCGTGCTTCTTCTGCTTTCCCTGATCCAGGCGAACATTCCTGTGGAAATGTTCGAGATCCATCATCTTACCCCTGGAATCACAGTTTTCGGACTTTCTTTCATGACGTTGTTCTCTGCCCAGATGATCTCCCATGACAGAGGAAGCGCTCTTCTGACAAGACTGTACACCACTCCTCTCAGGGCACATGAGTTCATTTTGGGATACACACTCCCAATATTGCCGCTTTGCATCGCACAGAGCATCATCTGCTATGCTGTTGCCATGGTTCTCGGACTTCGGTTCAACATCAACGTAGTCTGGGCAATTCTGATGAACATTGTCCCTTCCCTGTTCTATGTTGCACTGGGGCTTCTCTGCGGAAGCGCAATGAACGACAAGCAGGTCGGAGGAATCTGCGGAGCCCTTCTGACAAACCTCTCCGCATGGCTTTCAGGAATCTGGTTCGATGTGAACATGCTTGGCAAGGTAGTGACTGCTTTTGCGAATGCCCTGCCGTTCGTCCATGCCGTGGAGCTTGAGAGAGCCATGGTAATCGGAAACTTCAGAGCCGCCCTTCCCCATCTTTGGTGGGTTCTGGGATATGCAGTGGTGACCATGGTAGTTGCAGTGTGGGTGTTCCTCAGACAGATGAAGCGCCAGTAACGTCACCGTTGTCACCGACGTCACCGTTGTCACCGACGTCACTGACGTCACCAATCGTCACCGATATAAAGAAAGAGGCTGCTGCGGATACCGCAACAGCCTCTGTTTTTCTGAGATATGATGATCAGCCCTTTCTTGACTCGAAGACCGCGGCACCACCAAGGAAGTACTTGGACAGTGTGAAGAACAGGATGAACATCGGGATCGATGCGAGGAACGCACAGGCCATCAGGGCACCTTCATCGGTCTGCTTTTCCTCAGCAAAGCCTGAGATATACAACGGCAGTGTCTTGAGCTTTTCAGCCTGTGCACAGAGCATCGGCCAAAGCAGGTTATCCCACTGGTTTCTGAATGACAGGATTCCCAAAGTTGCAACGACCGGAGTGGAGTTCGGAAGAACGATTCTCAGGAAGATGTTGAACTCTCCGAGACCGTCAACACGGGAAGCATCAAGATACTCGGACGGGAAGGTCAGAAGGTACTGACGCATCTGGAATACTCCGAATGCACTGATGGCAAACGGAATGATCAGACCTGGCAGTGTGTTCATGATACCCAGCATCTTGGAAACCATGTACAACGGAATCATGATGGCCTCGAACGGAATCATCATAGTGGACATGATTGACATGAAGACAACGTTTCTGCCCTTGAAGTTGAACTTTGCAAGACCGTAGCCGCACAGAGCCGAGAAGAAGACCGTGGTTACGGCACAAGTGATTGCAACAACCAGGGAGTTCAGCATGGATCTGAAGAAAATGTTGTTATTGTTGTTTCCGCGGATTGCCTTGATGAAGTTCGTAAAGAACGTCCTGGTGGGTGAAGAGAAGTAGTCCTTGCTCGGAATCCACTTGAACGGCATGGCCATGATCTGCCTTGCATCCATGAAGGAAGCAACCAACATGAACAGAATCGGCAGGATGACAAAGGCGACGATAAGAATGAGGAAGATATAGGTGATGACCTCACCGGCCTTCACTTTTCCGACATAAGAGTTATTCATACCACACCTCCATCAATATTCAACATCATCACCGCCCTTCTGTGCAGCAAACTGGAAGTACGTGAAGAACAGCATGATGAAGAACAGGATGATTGACATGGCACTTGCCCTGCCAAGATATCCGTTACGGATACCGGTGTAGAAGATGTTCATTGTGATGACATCGATCGGCTTTCTGGCAGTACCGCCTACGACGAACATGTACTGCGTACTGAATGTCTTAAGACACTGCAGCATGGCCATGATTGAAACCAGCATGACAGTCGGCTTCAGAAGAGGAAGAGTAATCTTCCAGAAGGTGTGCCATCTTGAGGAACCGTCAACGATTGCTGCCTCGTAGATTGTTGGAGGAATCGAAGCAAGTCCTGTGATGAACAGAATGGCGAAATAACCAATGTATTTCCAGAAGTAGACGATGATGGTGGAAGCCATCAGCATGCTGTTGTCTGTCAGCCATTTGTAGTCTTTTCCGGTTGTGAACATGATGAAGTTCGACATCTGGTTGATAAGGCCTGTCGGCTGGAACATGATTCTCCAGATTGTCGCAGCGACAACTGATGAAAGAACAGCCGGAATATAGTATGAAAGCTCGAAGAACTTCTTGTGACCGGGCTTTCTAAGTTGCATGATCAGAACCGCCAGAAGAAGGGATACAACAACCATCGGAATGAAGCATCCCAATGTGAACATTCCCGTTGCTCTCAGGGAGTTCATAAGAGAGAAGCCGCCGTTCTCTTTTGTGAATAGATATGCGTAGTTCTCAAATCCGATGAATTCCCAGGTTCTACCGATAGCCCTGCGGTTTGTCAGGCTGGTAATGAAAGCATTGATTATCGGATAGAAACTGAAAAAAGCAAAGAAGAGAAGACATGGAAGGGTGAAAGCGAACCCGTACCTTGCCTGTTTTCTCTCTATGCTGTAGGTCTTTACTTTAGATTTCATGTTAAAACCCTTAATTAGTCGTAAATAACAATCGATGGGTCACCGAAGTGGCCCATCGATATCAGAGAATCAAAATCAGACTCAGTCGTTGAGAATCTCAAGAACTGTCTTCTGCAGATCCTTGTATGCCTGCTTGGGATCAACACCCTGGAGCATGACGTTGTTGATTGCAGTGTCGATTGCTGACTGAATAGCTGCAGAACCCTTACCGCAGTAAACGATGTGAGCTCTTGCGAAGTCAGAACTGAAGACCTCTGAGTAAGGCATGCTCTTGTAAACATCACCGTTCATGAGAGTCTTGAGAGGCTGAATCAGACCAACGTTTGTGAGGTACTGCTCAGCATGGCCCTGAGTGAGCAGGAAGTACTTGATGAGCTCCCAGCCCCAGTACTGCTGAAGTTCTGTTGCCTCTGAGTTGACATGGTAGTAGTGACCATAGTAGCAACCTGCAACGTTCTTGACAGCATCCTTGAATACTGGATAAGGAACAACCATCCAATCTCCGCTGTTGTAGAATGTCGGATTCTCAGTTGCAATTCTTGACTCCTGGTACAGACCTGTGTTGGCCATAGCAATGTCCAGGTTGTGCTTGTTGAAGAGCTTTCTCGGAGCTGTGAGAGTTGAGTTACCAAGGTTCTCTCCGCTCGGTCCCCAGTTCTTCATGAATGTAAGAGCCTTGACCCATGCTTCCTCATTGACACATCCGTCCTTCTCTGAGAGAGATCCGCCGAGCTGCTCGACCATCGGAACGAAGTATGTGAGTGAGTAAGAATATCTGAAGTCGAAACCTCTTCTGGTGATGATGTCACCGTCTCTCTTGACGATCTTCTTTGAAACAGCAACCATGTCTTCCCATGTCTTCGGGTAGTCTTTCTCAGGATCGAGTCCTGCAAGGCGGAAGACTTCCTTATCAAGGAAGATACACCAGTTGGTCAGCTCAAGAGGAATTCCGTAGAAGTTGCCATCTTTGTAAACAGCATCGATCATACCGTCAGCATACTGAGCGCGCATGTCGTCAGCGTTCTTGAATCCAACGATAGAATAATCGACAGGAGCTACAAGACCGTTCTCGATGTACTCGCGTGAGTTCTCAATCGGGAGGTTCCAGACTGTCGGGCCGTTGCCTGCAGCATAAGCTGTCTGCATGTTCTGGCGGAGACCCTCGGCGTTGTATCTTGCGACCTCGATCTTTACATTCGGATGAGCTTCCATGAACTCCTTCATCCACTGATCCTCGAGCTTCTGACGGGCAGCATCCTCGTGTGTCCAGAATACGATTGTAACCGGAGCTGTTTTGTCGATTTCTGCCTTCTTGGCTTCCTGAGCGCCCTGTGCGAACATAGGAGCGACGAAAGCAAGAACCAAAAGCATTACGATAAATACTTTCTTCATATGTTTCTCCTTTCTAGTGTGGTAAGGTTTCCCTTACTTCTAACAGAACAATTATAAGGTCGAATAACTGAGAAAACAACCAAAAATTAAAAACAAGTTTACAAAACTTATTTGTGCTCGGCCTCGAACTTCTTCAGGAAGTCCACCAGGGCGATGACGCCCTCCTTCGGCATTGCATTGTAGATGGATGCTCTGAGACCGCCGACCGACTTGTGGCCCTTGAGGTTGTCGTATCCAGCTGCCTTTGTGGCTGCAACGACCTCGGCATCAAGCTCTGCGCTTCCGGTGACAAACGGGATGTTCATCAGAGAGCGGTCCTGAGGAACGACTGTTCCCTTGAACATCTTTGACTGATCCAGGAAGTCGTAGAAGATCTTTGCCTTTTCCTTGTTGATCTTCTCCATCTCCTTCAGTCCGCCGATGCTCTTCAGATACTTGAAGACCTTTCCGCAGCAGTAGATTGCCCAGCAGTTCGGTGTGTTGTACATGCTGCCGTTGTCGGCATGTGTCTTGTACTGCAGATAGATCGGCAGATTCTCAAGATCGTCGCGGATCAAATCCTCGCGGATGATGACAACGACCATTCCGGCAGGTCCGACGTTCTTCTGGACTCCGGCGTAGATCAGACCGTAGTCGGATACGTTGCACGGGCGTGAAAGGAACATAGAGCTCTGGTCTGAGACAAGGACATGGCCCTTTGTGTTGGGGAGCTTGTTCCATGTGACACCGTGGATGGTCTCGTTCTCACAGATGTAGACGTAATCTGTATCCTCCGGGATGTCCAGGTTGGAGCAATCCGGAATATATGTGTAGTTCTTGTCCTTGGAAGAGGCACCGACAATGACCTCACCAACCTTCTTGGCTTCGGCGATTGCCTTCTTCGACCATGCACCGGTCTCGATGTAGACGGCCTTGCCGTTCTTCATCAGGTTCATGGGAATCATGGAGAACTGAAGTGTGGCGCCACCCTGGATGAAGAGGACCTTGTAGTTGTCAGGTATCCCCATCAAATCCCTGAGGTCTTTCTCCGCATCGTCGATGATCTGCTGATAGACCTTTGATCTGTGGCTCATCTCCATGACGCACATTCCGCTTCCGCGGTAGTTCATCATCTCGTCCCTAATCTCCTCAAGAACCGGCTCAGGCATCATTGCAGGGCCTGCTGAGAAATTGAAAACACGTCCGTACTTCATAGAATCCTCCAAAGCCGAGATTGCCTCAGCCTATCGTGCGTTATTTGCTTCAGATTACACCCCGTCACACCAGAATGCAATAAAAATCAACAAACAGCCATCATTTTTTACAGATTACAAAAAATCAACACTCAAAAATGAGAAATTTCGCAATTAAGAGCCATCAGATGCCGACTTCCACAAAGCGTCCGCCGACGAACTGAACGATCTCCCTGATACCCAGTGCCTTGAGCCTGAGAATCTCGTCGTCAAAGCCCTTCTGCAGGTTCTCCACCTTGTGTGCGTCGCTTGAAAGAACAAGCTTGGCACCGTGCGCGACGGCCTCCTTGAGGAGGTTGTTCCTGGGGTATGGCTCGGTATCGCCTCTGAGAACCACCGGCACCATGTTTATCTCCATGATCGGAGTCACCTTGAGGCAGGCGATCAGGGCCTCGGTGGCCGCATCGAGATATGCCTTGCTTTCAGTGGGCATGAGACCGAAAAGCCTGACAAGGTCGAAGTGGCCCAAAACATCCGGCCTGTTGATCTGCTGGCGCTCGACATAGGTTGCGAAGTAGTGCTTTGCCATAGCCAGAGGGTCGTGGTCGAAGAAATCGTCGATGACCTTCTGCTGGTTCTCCTTGTTCCAGTCGATGCCGTGAAGGTTTCCGTCGGAACACTTCACATAATGGACATCTCCGATGAGATAGTCGTAATCAGCCTTGTCCACGACCGAATAGCCGTCAAGCTCAAGACCCAGATAGACCTCGATCCTGTCCTTGTATTTCTCCGCACAGCGCCTGACCTCCCTGTGGTAGGCATCTATGCTGCGGGTTCTGATTCCGCACGGGTCGAAATCGGCGCTGCTGTGGTCCGATATTCCGAGAGAAATCATGTTGTTGTCGATTGCGGCAAGGACCGTCTCCTCCACCGTGTAGTATCCGTCTGAAAAAACCGTGTGGGTATGAAGGTTGGAATGTCTCATACGTCCCTCCGCGTTAATTAAACCACAAATCAGGGCCTTGGTACACGTGTCTTTTCTTCAAAAAATCGGCTGAATCGTCTATTCAATCTCCCTAGACAAATACATATACTTATCCTCGGAGGAGAAGGATGAGCGCACTGTCGTTGGGAATCAGAAAACGTGCCGACGTAAACATGACCAGCGGCCCCATCGTGCCTCAGATCATCAACTTCTCCGTTCCCATCCTTCTGGGAATGCTCTTCCAGCAGTTCTACAACACCGTAGATACATGGGTCGTGGGAAACTTCGTCGGAAAGAACTCGTTCTCCGCGGTGGGCACCCTGTCTTCCGTGACCAACCTTGTGATCAGCTTCTTCATGGGATTCTCGAGCGGTGCCAGCGTCGTGATCTCGCACTACTTCGGAGCCAACGACAAAGAGAACGTCAGCAAGGCCACCCATACCTTCGTGGCAGCCACCCTGATCATGTGCGTTGTCCTGACATTCCTCGGCATGGCCCTGATTCCCCTCATGCTGGCCATCCTCAAATCACCCACAGAGGTCGCCTACGAGCAGAGCATCTACATGACGATCTACTTCGGAGGCATATCCGGCCTTCTGATCTACAACATGGGTGCCGCCATCCTCAGGGCAATCGGAGATTCCTCGCACCCGTTCATGTTCCTTGTGGTCTGCGCCCTCCTGAACATCGTCCTGGACCTGCTGTTCGTCATCCCTCTGAAAATGGGCACGGCCGGAGTTGCCTATGCCACAGTCCTGTCCCAGCTGGTCAGCTCGGTTCTGGTCATGTGGGTCCTGTTCAGGACCAAATCGGTCGTAAAACTCAACCTGAAGAAGCTCAAGCTGGATCCCTCGATCCTGCTGAAGATCTTCAAGATCGGACTTCCGTCCGCACTGCAGATGTCCATCACCTGCTTTTCCAACGTGTTCGTCCAGTCCTACATCAACTACTTCGGAGCCGATGTCATGGGAGGCTGGTCCGCCTACAACAAAATTGACCAGATTGTTCTCCTGCCCATGCAGGCGGTAGCCCTTGCAACCCAGACGTTCGTCGGGCAGAACCTCGGAATCCAGAACACCGAACGGACAAGAAAAGGTGTGAGGATCTGCCTGTATCTGGCCCTGATACCCACAGCCGTCCTGATTGCCATAGTCGTTCCGACCTCGAAGTACATAGTGAAGTTCTTCATCGACTCAAGCGAGGAAGGTGTCGTCCACTACGGCTCGCTGTTCATGACCTACATCACGCTTTTCTACCTGCTCCCCTGCTTCAACCAGATCTACGCCGGAGCCCTCAGAGGTGCGGGTAAATCCAGCATACCCATGCTGGCCATGCTCTCATCGTTCGTTGTCTTCAGACAGACCTATCTATACATAATGTCCAGATACATCAGCAACACGATCATGCCCATAGCCATGGGTTATCCGGCCGGCTGGCTTGTCTGCTCCATCATCATGACCATTGCCTACAAGATCTGCTTCACCGACGAGAAGCTTGCCAAAAGCAGTCTGGTCTGAAAAGGCTACACAACCCGAAAAAAAACAGAGGGCCGCGGTCCTCAACGCAGCCCCCTGAAAGTATTGGAGTTCTTTTTAAAGGTATTGCTCTTATTTGATTGTCAGCGAGACAGGAGTGCTCCAGCTGTTTCCGTCTTCATCAGCAACCACGATGTTCGCATTAATCACGTCACCGGAATTGCCGTTTGCAACGATCCTGAAGCTTCCGCTCTTCTCTTCACCGACCCTGACGCCCTTTGTGCTCAGCTCACCGGAGATGTTCTTCAGAGTCTCTCCGTTTTCAGAAACAAGGTTGACCGTCAGTTTTCCGATATTGGCGCTTCCCTGGTTGAAGATGCTGAATGCAAGATCAACTGCCTTGTCAGTAGGAACAGCAAGTCCCTTGTAGTGTCTTGTTCTGACTTCCTCGATAAGAACGCTCTTCCAAACTGCAGTGAAGACCTTGGACTGGCCCTTCTCCACTGTCACGGTATCCTCGGCCTTGTTTCCTCTGGCATCGTACCAGCCAAGGAACACATAGGAATCATCCGGTGCTGTAAGCTCGGGAACCTTGATTGTCTCGCCGTCCTCGAAAGACTCAAAACCGGTGATGGAATCATTGAACATTACACCTGTCTTGTAGACCGCATACAGAACCTGGTCCGAATACGGCATCTTGATTTCCTGTCCTGCCTCATACAGGACCTTTCCGTCCTCTGTTCCCCAGCCGGCGAAAATGCCGTCATTTCCGAAACTTCTTCTCATTTCAGGAACAATCACCGTGCTGCCCGGCTCCGATGTGATCTCATAATGGAAGCTGAAATGAGTGTGGCCGTCATCTGCACCATCTTCCTTAGTGAAAGTCAGTGTGGGCATGTAGTAGTTGCTGTTCTCATAGAGCCAATTGGCCAGATCTGCCTTTGCCGCCTCGTCCTTCTCGTTCTCAATGCGTTTGACAAGGATCTCCGTCTGCTCCTGCGAGATCTCCGGATATTCAAGATTCCTCAGCATGCCCTTGGCATCGAAGTAATCGTCCACGTTGCCTGCATTGTATGATTCAACCATCTTGTTGTAGATGGACTCGTACTTTGCCTGATAGGCTTCGATTTCGGACTGGTATGCGTCCTTGATTGTCTGGACCGAATCTTTCTCAAAATCAACGGCACTGAGCTCCATCTTCTTGGATAAGGTTGCAGCATTAGTCTGTTCGACTGCGCCCTGTGCGAAAAGTTCCATTGATGCGACTGCAAGTAAAAGTAAAGTGACAATGATTGCCTTTGTAAATTGTTTCATGTCGTTCACCTCTCTGTGTGCAAATATAGCTCAACATCCCCGCATCGTCGAATAGGGATTCCGGATTCAACACAATTCTTCACAAACAGCTCTGCCCGTCTTTGCTCGCCGCTTATGACAGGACGGGGTGGCTTTCACACGCGCAGTCCATTATAATAAGGGCATGAAAGTATTCGCACACAGAGGCTTTTCGGGACTCTACCCCGAAAACACAATGCTCGCCTTCCAGAAGGCAATAGAAGCAGGCGCAGACGGCATCGAGCTTGACATCCACTGTTCATCCGACGGCAAGCTCGTCATCATCCACGACGAGAACCTGGTCCGCACCACCGGGCGCGATGTCCTTGTCTCGGACCTCACCCTCAGGGAACTCACATCCATCCGTGCATCAAGAACCAAGGACGATGCCTTCGAGTCAACCATCCCCTCGTTCGAGGAGTTCTGCGACTTCGCAAGTAAAAACAGCTTCATCACCAACGTGGAGATCAAGACAAACAACACCTGGTACAAGAACATCGAGAAAAAAGCAGTGGACATGGTCCGTGCATTCCATCTGGATGACAGAATAATATTCTCTTCATTCAACTGGCTCTCGGTTATGCGTGCAAAGCAGCTTGCTCCCCATATCAAATGCGGCCTTCTCTATGATGCCCAGCATCTCAAGGTCGCCGCAGAGGCCAAGGAGGCCGGACTGCAGTATCTGCACCCGGACTTCAACCTTCTTGATGACAATGTCGTTGCCGAGTGCAAGAAAAACGGCATCGGACTCAATGTCTGGACCGTTAATTCCGAGGACCAGGTGAAAAAGCTCATTGAGTGGGATGCCAACGCGGTAATTTCCAATTATCCGGACATGTGCCTTCGCCAGCTCGGCAGAAAAAGCTGATTCTCACTGTTCCCGGCAGCCTTCGGGCAGTACATTTTGCAGAAAATGTCATTTTAGACTGCTTTTTGCAAATCGTACTGCTTTTTCGTCAGCCGATTTTTCATAAAAATAGGTTTTCGGCTGACTACACCCTAAAGGGTTATTAAGGTTGTATCGATTTTTCCATCCTAAATTGATGCTAGTTTCATGTATGAGAGTATGCTATCATTTTTTATCATTCAGGTTTTGGTTATTAATGGACAAGTATTTCTTCTGGGGAGAATTGTTGAAATAAATAGTAAAAGAAAGTTTCTTGTTTGTGAGGATTAGATATGGCGAAGTATTGTGATTTCTGTGGAAAAAAACTAGGTTTTTTCGAACAATTCAATTCAACTGCCAAATCTGATGGTCTACAGATTTGTGATGCCTGCTATCATTCATATTGGGAAAAACAAGCAGATGATGAAAAACATGCGTTGATTCTTGCACGTCTTGTTAGAGACCGGGGAATTGAAGGACCTTTAAAAACGACAATAGTAAAGAAGATTCGACAACTTCATCCTGATGGAAAACAGAAAACTCCGGCAACAGAAACAAAGAAGGATCCCGAACCAGAAAAAAAAGATTCTTCCACAAAGGTTGTAACAAAAAAGTCATCCTCCAAAGACTGCTTCCTTTCAAAAGGAACACATACAATTTGTGGTTATTCAATTAATAACCCGTGCGTATACGTAAATTATGAAAATGAGTCTGGATCAATATACACGTTTAGAAACATCTCACCCATCAAGAATGTGGATTACGAATTAATAGCGCAAGAATCTCTTAACAAGAAGAATCCGTGTGATTTTTCAGATGAAGAAACAATTTATTTTTTCAATTGGCTTGCCTGCCTAGACCGGCAAAACTGAACAGCCGAACCGCCTGAGCGGAACGGCTGAATCGGAACGAACTGAACGCTGACGACGTCAGCGCAGACTCGGGCCTTCAAGTTCAATCAAAAAGTTGCTTTTCG
>Ga0256405_10006482_pt1 | contig 18667 bp, 9 predicted proteins | sample RumenRJG_02DNA_FD_189096 | JGI IMG/M metagenome (GOLD analysis project Ga0256405, IMG submission 189096) | Bovine rumen microbial communities from Lethbridge, Alberta, Canada - RJG_02 | ecosystem: Host-associated > Mammals > Digestive system > Stomach > Rumen | place: Canada: Alberta | collected... | reverse complement strand
AAAGACGGCGCTGTGTTTGAATTCGATTTGTCTGTAACGGCAACAAACGCTCAACACGTTCGCTATGCAGAACTTGTAAAGACTCAACTCGAAGCCTTCGGCATCAAAGTCAATATCGACTCACTTGACGTTTTGTCTTTCAGAATCAAAACCACAAACAAATTCTCAGGTGACAATGATACCACTGTTGCATATCAAGCCGCAATCAACGGATTTACCGCCGCAGGTATGGGTATGATAAATGGCTTTGGTTCAATCTACGTTGACAAGAATCATGCTGTACAAGGCTGCTGCCAAGTCGACAATGAAGAATTCAATGGTATCCTCGCAGAAATGGCTGCGGCAGATACCCCTGAAAAGTATTTCGCAGGTTCTGCAAAACTCCAAGACTATTATGCAACGGCAACACCACTCCTCGCACTCTATTGGGATGCAGTTGGCTATGCTCATACAGCAAACTTGGAAGGCTGGGTCATTGACGCAACGTTTGGCATCAACAACGTCAATACTTGGATGAATTTGAAAACTAAATAATGACTAAACACGCCGCAAAAAAAATAGGCAAAGACCTAATAATTTGCGTAGTGTGTTTTATGCTCGTCCTCTTGCTCAACTTCGCCCTACCGCGATTGTTGCCGGGTGATCCCGTTGCATACTTGACTGGTATGGACGAAGAGGGCATGAGTGCGGAGAAGTATCAATACTATCGAGAAGCTCTGCATTTGGACGAAGACGTGTTCTCGCAATTCGGGTTTTATATTAAGGACATTTTCGGAGGAACGCTTGGCTATTCCTACAAAAAGGGAATGTCCGTTTCGTCATTGATAGTCCCGAGATTGTCCGCAACACTTCAAATTATGCTGCCTGCGATTTTTATTTCAAGCATAATTGCGCTTGTTTGGGGTATGAGTGCAGGCTATCGCAAAAAATGGTTGGACGCAATTTCCACACCAATCAACGTGATTGCAAACACTGTTCCGACGTTTTTGTTGGGAATGGTGTTTATCATTTTGCTCTGTTTTAAGGCGCGACTTTTCCCATACACCGCACTCAACTCTCGCGGAGTAGAACCGGGAACCGCCGCATACTTTTTTGACAGACTTCATCATTTGATTTTGCCTGTCGCGACGCTTGTTATTGCTATGCTTCCGTCAAGATTCTTGCTTGTTCGCAACTTGACGGCAAAGGAAAGAGATACAAAAACAGTCCTCTATGCAAGACAGCGCGGACAAAACGCAACGAGAATACAGTACGGCTATATTTTCAAGAATATTGCGCCTACCTATATCAATATGGTTGGCAGATCTATAGGTGCGGCAGTCGGCGGAGCAGTCGTCATAGAAACCGTATTTTCAATAAAGGGTATGGGCTCGCTCTTGATGGACGCAGTCTATAGCCTTGATTACCCGCTCATGCAGGGCATTTTGTTCGTCACTGCGCTTTGTGCGCTTATTGCAGTCATCGTGACGGACATAGTTTGCGTTGTCGTGGATCCAAAGGCACGCCAAGAGGAAGAAGTATGACAATAAAGAATAAACCACTGAAAATAGCGTGTTTTGTTGTCGGGGCAAGCATTTTGTTTGTCTTTATTCTCATGGCTGCTTTTCCGCAAATATTCACAAAATATGGTCCTAAGGAGATGTTTGATGCTTGGGAAGCTCCAAGCATGACACATATTCTTGGCACCAACGATATGGGCTATGACGTCTTTACAGAAATTGCATACGGAGCCGCTACGACGCTGTACGTCGGTTTGCTCGCAGGCTTTTTGTCCATAGCAATCGGAACGTTCTTTGGAGTGCTTGCTTCAAAAAACAACGTTTTCGGGCATTTGGCAAACGGTTTTATAAACGTATTCTTGCTCTTGCCAAAACTTGTTGTTCTCATTGTGCTGTGTGCATTCTTGCCGTCCACAAACGCTATGCGAATCGTACTTATCGCAGCGTTCAGTTGGGTTGGCACGGCGAGAGAAGTTCGAGCCAAAACTATGAGTTTGCACACGGCGCTATACGTGCAAAACTGCACCGTTCTTGGATATAGCAAATTGCATACCGCTCTAAGACATATTGTACCAAATCTATACGACGTATTGCTTGCGCATTTGCTTGTCAGCATAAATTCGTCTATTATGATGCAGTCCACACTCGGCTTCCTTGGTATGGGCGATTTGTACCGTCCTGATTGGGGAACAATAATCGGATTTGCTTATAAGCGCGGCGCGTTTTTGCGTCAAGCGTACAACTGGCTCATTGTTCCGGGCATCGCAATATCGCTTGTTGTGCTCGCATTCTATCTGTTGAGTTTAGCATTGAAAAAACACGATTAGGAGATATATATGAAAACAAAAAAACCACACACTCACGGACCGCTCTTTTCAGACGTTCACTCTTGTCTTGAAAAAGAATTTGAAAATGCGGATATAACCGTAAATGACGACGAAAACACCGCTACCGCTCGCGCAGAATGGGAAAATGATAAAAACTACCAAACAACGATGAAACTCGTCGGTGCACTCTGCTTTCAACTCCGTTATAGAGAGAGTTTGCCATTCTGCGAAGAATTATATCACGACAACAAAGAGGATTTTGCACTCAACCGCAGACTTGGCGTGTTGTATTTTAAGTTGTTAGAGTTCGATAAATCTTTAAAACACCTTTATTTTTGCCTTGAAAACGTCAAAAATGACAACAAGGTCGAGATATTGAGTTTGTCCTATATCATCGCAGTCGTGCATTATTATAATCAGCAATTTGAAAGAGCAAAGTTTTACTTGGAAAAATGCGTGCCGCTTTGCGTGGAGGACGGAGAAATGTACGTCGCCGTGCTATATTGGTATAGGTGTTGCCTTTCTATGCTCAAAGAACCGAAAAAAGAGTTTGTAAACTTTGCAAAAGATTATGATTTCGACTGCGGACACCATACAGGATATGACGCATTTGTGCGTTTTGCGATGGGTTTAATCTCGGAAGAAGATGCAATAAACGCCTGTGAGTCCGACACCGAACTCAACAAAACATGTCTTTTCTACGGATTGAGTGCATACTATGTCCGCGACAAGAAAAAATCCTCCCTGTATCTTGACAAAATGTTGTCATACAAAGAGTTGTTCGGCGGATTCTCCTATATCGCAGGATACGTCGATTTCAAAAAAACAAGTGCGAAGTAAGTTCCATCTACAAAATTATTATAATTAAAAGCACTCGCTTTGGCGGGTGTTTTTCTTATATTTTAATTATTATGGCATTTAGGCGTATGCTTGTCTTGAACAAGTCGGCGTCGCTTCGCGCCGCCGAGACAAGCATACGCCTGGGAAAATATGCGGAGCGAAACTTTTTTAACACAAATAAAATTGAAAAAAGCGAAACGCTAAAACTCAAGCCGTGTGTTATGGGCGTTCGCGCTAAACCGCTTGCGAAATCGCCCATACACCACAACGGCAAAAGGAGTTTTAAGACGCTGTTTCACTCTAAATTTTGTTGTGTTTTTCAGCATCATTTTTGGTATCAAAATTTTTTTGAGACGTTTTCGGTACATAACTGGAAAGTGCAAATTTTTCTTCAGAAATACCATTGACAACCGCACTCGCTTTATATATAATGCTCCCACAACAGAATATCGCGGTGAGATCAATTCTGATAGCTGAAATAAGACATCCCGAAAAGTGTAAATTGTGCATGGTCTAAGAGTGAGAATGCGCCGGAATAAAAAACGGGCCCGCCACCATGAAAGAAAGGGAGTTGACCGTGACTATCAGGGGAATTTCGAGTAATCGAAATTTTTCTGGTATGTCGCGGTTTTTTTTATTGCTCGAAGTTCCCCAAAAAAATAAATAAAAAGGAGGAACCCGAAAAATGAAAAAGAGCAACCCAATCGAAATCAAAACCGTCGGCGAACCGAATCTGAATCATCTAACGGAAGGCGAACAAAAGACCTTCTATATCACGATGCTTGCTCGGATTTTGGAACTCAGGCGGCAGCAACTGGAAGAACAACACTCTTCCGACAATGAAGGTGGTGATGCGGATGGTGTATAAAGACGCAAAGGTCTATTCGGACGGCAGTCACTATATCGCAATTCCATACTACCCGAAGCCCAAAAGACGAAAGACGCTGAAAGACACAAATACACAAAAAGGAGATAACGGCTATGAAGAAGTTAATTTGAAAGAAATCTTTGAGCAAACCTATCACGAGAGTCAAAAACTAAAAAAGAGCGAGCGCAAAGACTTTATTGAAAATGCCATAAAACCTTACATAGAAAACGAACAGCTCACAAAGCAATTTGTGGATGAAAATATACAGCGTAAAAGAACAAACGCAATCGCAAGGAAAGTGCGGCTTGTAAGAAAAATGAATCTTCAAGACTGGGACTACTTTTGCACTTTCACTTACGATAGCCAAAAACACACGGAAGACTCCTTCCGCAAACAACTAACAACGTGTCTTCGTCATTTAGCCACCCGTAAAGGTTGGAAATATATTGGAGTATGGGAACGCTCTCCCGAGAAAGAGCGACTCCATTTTCATGGCATATTCCACATACCAAATAATGCCATGATTGGAGAACTTGTAGCAACCAAAGATTACAACACTAAATCACATAGAATGCAGTTAATATATTCAAATACGCATTTTAAGTCCCGATTTGGTAGAAATGACTTCAAACCGATAGCCATACAGCAAGACCTTTCAAGAGCATTGAATTATGTCACCAAGTATATGGAAAAGTCCGGTGAAAAGATAGTATATTCGCGCGGACTTCCAACTTACTTTAAGTCTGACATATTAGATGCCGAAGTGCTTTGCGTATATGGTGTAGACGATAGGAAGTTAATCCTTGCAGACAATTTCACTTGCATAAAAGACGGTGAAATTATAGGCACGGTATCGAGAGAAAACATTGAACAGATGAACAAGTCCAACTGACAATGTTTTTCTTTCTTGTGAGAAGAGTAAAACGCTACCGCCCTTGCTGTAAAGGGTGTGTTGCAAAAGGAGATTATTATGTAAAGACAATAACAACACTTGGGTAAACCCCTTGACAGCAGTGCTGTAGCGTTTTGGTTTCTTCTCGTCGAAAGACAAAATAAATTTAATAAAAAGGAGAAATTAAAACTTATGAAATCAGCAGTAATTTACGCTAGATACTCTAGTGATAGCCAGACGGAGCAGTCCATAGAAGGACAACTCCGCGTATGTAATGAGTATGCAAAGAACAACAACATACTCATAATAGCAACATATGTAGACCGAGCCATGACGGGCAAGAATGACAACCGTCCGGACTTTCAGCGTATGCTAAGAGACAGCGGACGCAAAGAATGGGACTATGTTCTTGTCTACAAGTTGGACAGATTTTCACGAAACAAATATGAAACCGCAATACACAAGCACACATTGAAAAACAACGGTGTCCGAGTTATATCTGCAACCGAGTTTGTCCCGGACACGCCCGAGGGCATAATCCTTGAAAGTATGCTTGAGGGATATGCAGAATATTATTCGGCAGAACTTTCGCAGAAGATCAATCGCGGACTTCGTGAGAGTAGACTCAAAGGGCAATTTTGTGGTGGTGGACTGCCTTACGGCTATAGAGTTGAAAACAAAAAAATACTCATAGACGAAGAAGCCGCCAAAGTTGTGAACTATATCTATCAACGATACTCAATAGGCGTTATCGTTCCGCAGATTATTATTGAACTCAACGAGAAAGGTGTATTGCACAAAGGTATGACATTCAAAGCGGGCAATATCTATAAAATCCTTGAGAACGAAAAATACACAGGGATTTACAGAGCAAAAGACGGAGAAATATATGAAAATATGTATCCGCGCATACTACCGCAAGAACTTTTTGACCGCGTCAAGAAAATTGCAGACAGAAATAAAAACGGTAGGCGCAGCCAACAAGTTGTATATTTGCTCAAAAACAAGCTCAAATGTGGCTACTGTGGAAACAACGTGACGGCAGATGCAGGCACAACAAAGAACGGCAAAGTGATATACTACTACAAATGCGCCGGTAAGAAACGAAAGCATTTAGATTGTGCCCTTGAAAATGTAAGAAAAGACTTTATAGAAGAAACGGTACTGAAACACATAACAAAGGCTTTATCTTCTCCGGAGAATATAGTGAAAATCGTTGACGAACTATATAAAATACAGGAAGAGCAAGCAAATGAGATGACCGAATTAAAACTTTTGAAAGACCAAAAACAAAAAATTGATTTAGCACTTCAAAATGTTATGGCAGCAATAGAGCGCGGAATAATATCCAATACAACTAACAAGCGATTGCACGAGCTTGAAAGCGAGCAAACCGAGTTGGAGCGCAAAATCATAATGGAACAAGCCAAAAGCGTCATTATGCTTAGCAAGACCGAGATTGCCGAGTATTACAAAAAGGCATTGGGACTCGAGCCACAATTGCTTATAAGTTATCTGGTAAAAGAAGTAAAACTTTACAACGATTACATAGAGATAATATACAACACACCAATAACGATTAACCCTGACGAAAGTCGGGGCTTTTCTTTTTATACAGAAAAAACAAAGATAGCAATATACGATACAACCACTTGGAGATATAGCAAAAAAGACGTAGTCATAGTATCCAAGATATAATCCCAAACATATTTCACGGTGTTCTTGACAGGAGCCTCTCTTGGAGCGTGTGTGAAGGCAAATGACAGCCAACAGCCTTGACGGAATGTTGCCTTTGGCTCAAAGCCTAACACGCTCCAAACTCCTGTAAAGAGCCTTTCGCAAAATATGTTTTGGGATTATTTATTATTGAAAATAATAAAAAAAGAAAAGTGCTGAACTTTTAGGGGTTCAACACTATTCTGCAGTGGTGGGGCGCGACGCGTAAAGCGGACAATCCTGTGAATTGTCCGTAGCCCAAGCGAACGAGGCGGATGCCCTCGGCAACGCCGAAGTCGGACGAAAAGCCCTTGGGAAAGAGGGGTATTCTATTTTTGAGTTAAACAACGTCACTTTGTTCAGTCGCTTTGCTCCTTCAATGAATCTTCGCCTACGGCTCAATTGCGGAAGAAAAGAATTGCAAGCATAAAAACTTTTCATCTCCCTCATTTTTTTGTGCGAAAATATTGCATTTTTTTTTATTGATTTGTTATACTTTTGTATCATTGTATTATATTATAATACGAACAAAGTTTAAGCAAAAATAATTTTACATTTTGAAGTCCCGCTATATATAGCGGCTTCGATTTGGAGGGTTTATGAAGAATATATTGACAAAAGGCATGGTTGCACTCTTGGTGGTGGCGTTTGTCTTGGCGTTCGCATTTGCGATTGCTCCATTGACGTTCGGCACACAGACAGAGGGCACGGCGTATGCGGACGAGACGATTGAAATCGATACAAACACAAAACAATCGTCCTATTCCAGCGGCTGTGTCACGATTACCGTCAATGACCCGGGCGATGGCGATGGCGCGAAAGTCGATGAAAACAGACTCATGGTCATTTCCGTATCCGGAAACGTAGTAATCAAAAACGCAAAGGTCAGGATTGGTTATTACTATGAAGAAGCAGGGGATGTTAGATCGGATGTCTGTGACGAGGTTAATGTAGAGGGCAGTGGGAACCATAAAACGTATGTAACATTTTCCAACGTTAACGCCAAAAAAATTACTATATCGACCCCATTTGACATGCTTCAGATTGACCACGTATCTGTGGAATTGATACCTGTTAACGGCGTGACGTATGAACTGAACGGTGGCTCCTTTAACGGCGAATATATTGATTATTACTTCGACAACAGTGGTCTAATCCTCCCAACCAACGTGACAAGAACACACTACAGTTTTGTAGGTTGGTATGAGAGCAAAGAACTCACAGGCGATTCCGTGACGGAAATCACAGCCACAGACACAGGCAACAAAGTGTTCTATGCAAAGTGGGAACCTGTAATAAGCAACGTCACCTTCAACCCAAACGGCGGTGAGTGGGAAGTTGAACCCGCTGACACATATACAGAGACCATCGGTTTGACACTCCCAACCAACATAACAAAAGCACACTATACATTTGCGGGTTGGTACTCTAACGCGGAGTTTGACGGCGAAGCCGTGACCGAGATCACCGACGAAGATTCGGGCGACAAAGAATACTGGGCAAAGTGGGAACACATCACCCACAATATCACTTATCATCTCAACGGCGGTGAGTGGAAAGACGGCGTCTCCGCTCCTACACTCTTCGCAGAGGGCGAAAGATTTGAATTGGTTGGTCCCGATTGCATAATGCCTGTCAAGACGGGGTATATGTTCTATGGTTGGTACACATCCGATACGCTTGACGAAGAGTCCTATATCCAAATCATTCAAGACAATGAAACAAACGACGTAGAACTTTGGGCGGAGTGGGGGCTTGCTCCTGTTGCGCCTACGATTGAAGACGTCTTCCCGACTGCAGGCAAAACCGAGCATAAGGGTGACGCGGTCACAGTCACGGCAACTGCAAACGAAAACGGATTTGTGCTTGACAAAACACACTCAATCAAGATTACGTTTGAAGAAGGTTTGTTCCCGGACCATGCAATTTATCTTATAGTTGCAGACGGATATGAATATAATCCGCAACCGGAATATATAGAATCAGATAATCAATACAATGAAGTGTTTATAACTTCATCTTGGGGTGAAGTAGGTCACGGCGGATATAGCTATGACGGCATCAACATTCTTTCAGGGCCCACTATTGGTGCACCATGGCCGTTTGACTTTGACGCATTTGACGGCTCTATTACAATCTCCATAAGCGAAAATTATAGCGAAAAATCTATCGCATTCAAACAAATCCACGTTATCGCACATCACGTGCGTACAGTCAAATACAACGAGAACGACGGCACAATGCCTGAAGAGTATGCGAATAAATATCTCGAAAGCCGTGGTCTTGAATTGCCGATTCCGACAAGAAACGCATACGCTTTCCTCGGTTGGTATGAGTCCGCAGACTTCTCGGGCGACCCTGTGACAAAGATCACCGTCGCGGACACAGGCGACAAAGTCTTCTATGCAAAATGGGAGTTTATCGAGGTTGTCGACCTCTCCAAGGTCACAGGCGACGTCGTCATCTATGACGGTCAAACGATCACGGGCGAACTTGCAGGCAACTACAAGGTCACAATCGCCGACGGCGCAAGAGTTACGCTCAAAGACGTTGTTATCAAGGGCGAGAACAACACGGCATACGCCTTTGCAGGCATCACCTTGGCAGGCGACGCAACTCTCATCCTCGAGGGCGAGAATACAGTCGTTGGCTTCCATCAAGAACAACCGGGCATTTTCGTGCCTGAAAACAAGACTCTCACAATCGGCGGAAAGGGCACTCTCGACGTCAGCAGCAACGGTTCTGCCGCAGGTATAGGCGCAGGCTTTGACATTCCGTGCGGAAATATCGTCATCGAAGGCGGTACGATCAACGCAACGGGCGGTCAAGGTGCTGCGGGTATCGGCGCAGGCTACGGAGACGGCAACTGCGGTGACATCACAATCACAGGTGGCAGAGTGACCGCTACAGGCGGTCAAGGCGCGGCAGGTATCGGCGGCGGTGACGGAAGCGCGTCTGGCGACATCACCATCACGGATACGGTCAGAAAGGTCAAGGCTGTCAAAGGTCAAGGCGCTCCAAACAGCATCGGCGCAGGTGCGGACAGCACTGACCCTGTCGTCGTCACAGTCGGCGGTCAAGTCTATGAGGAGGGTATCTCCGATGCCGACTTCGTCTATTCAACGGCAACCGCTGAAGAATTTGCAGAACTCGTAGAAGCACTCGGCAAAGTCGAATACACCGACGAATACAAAGAAAAACTCGACGAGGCAAGAGAGCTCTATAATGACCTCTCCGACGAGCAAAAGGCAAGAGTTGACGCGCAAACGCTCAAAGTCCTCACCGACTCCGAAGAAGAATATCAAGACCTCGAAGACAAGGCAATAGCCGACGAGGCAACCGAGTTCATCGAAGACTTGCTTCCAAACTTCGAAGACATAACAGTCGAAGACAAGGACGATGTCCAAGCCGCACGCGAGGCTTATGAGGCTCTCACAGACGACCAAAAGGCAAAGGTCGATCCTGAAATCCTCGCAAAACTCGAAGCGGCCGAGAAAGAAATCGTTGACATCGAAACTTCTACCGAAGCAACCAACACAATCAATGCGCTCCCTGCGACAGACGAGATTACGCCTGACGACAAAGAGGCTATCGCGGCGGCTCGCAAGGCTTACGACGAGCTCTCCGACGAGGCAAAGAAGAAAGTCCCCGAAGAGACTCTTGAAAAACTCGACGCGGCGGAGATCACTCTCGCAGTCGTCACTTTCGATGAGGAATTTGCAACAGTTCCTACGTCGGTAGATCAAATTACAACTGAAAACAGCGACGCGATCAAGGCGGCTCGCGCGGCTTATGAGCAACTCTCCGAAGAGCAAAAAACCAAGTTCCCTCAAGAGAAACTCGAAAGACTCGAGCAAGTTGAAACCGCTCTTTCGTTTGCAACGATCAACGAAGAACTCGCAAATCTCCCTGAAAACCTCGACGACATAACTCTCGACGACAAGGACGGCATCGAAGCGGCACGCGAGGCATACGAGGCTCTCTCCGACGAGGAGAAGCAACAAGTCCCGCAAGCAACTCTTGACAAACTCGAAGAGGCTGAATCCGTTCTCGAAGTCGTCATCGTTGACGACGAAATCGAAAAACTTCCTTCCGTCGACGAGATAACTCTCGACAGCAAGGACGCAATCGACGAGGCGCGCGAGGCTTACGAGGCTCTCTCCGACGACCAAAAAGCAAAAGTCCCTGCGGAGACTCTCGACAAGCTCGAAGAAGCTGAACAAAAATACGCGGAAGTCAAAGACGCCGACGATACGCAAAAGGCGGGTGTCGCTTCCGACGTCATCGAAAAGTTGCCGGAAGTCAAAGACGTCACTCTCGACGACAAAGAAGCAATTGAAGAAGCGCGCGAGGCGTACGACGCTTTGACAGACGACCAAAAGGCAAAAGTCCCTGCGGAAACGCTTGAAAAACTCGAAGCAGCAGAGAAGGAAATCGACGATATCGAGACTTCAAACGAAGCAATAGACACAATCAACACCTTGCCGACCGTCGACGACATCACAATCAGAAACAAGAAAGCCGTTGAAGAGGCAAGAAAAGAGTATGAGGCGCTCTCTCCTGAAGCAAAGGAGAAAGTCCCTGCAGAAACGCTTGAAAAACTCGAAGCGGCTGAAAACGAAATCGAAGCCATCGAAACTTCCTCGGCAGCCAATAGACAACTCTACGACTTGCCGGGCAGCAACGCCGTCGTTCTCTCCGACGAAGAGTCCATCAAGGCGGCTCGCGAGGCTTACGACGCGCTCTCCGATGACGCAAAGGCAAAGGTCGATCCTCAAAACCTCGCAAGACTCGAAGAGGCTGAAGCCATCCTCGCGGAAATCAAGTCTATCAAAGTCACGGACGGCGACGTGAAGACCTACACGAAAGAGGTCGAAGCGGGCGCTACGGACGGCACCGACGTCACGGTCGTGTTCGACCAAGCCGCAAAGGACAATTCAGAGTCCAAGGCAGTCGAAATCAAAGCGGGCGATACGACGGTTGTCTTCGACGCGAACGCCGTTCAACAAATCGCAGGCAACGACGTCACTTTCTCCGTGTCTATCAATGAAAACCCTGACGTCGACGGCGCTGTGTTCGGCATCGACCTCGAACTCAAAGGCTCAACCTTCCAATTCGGCAAGGCTACAGTTTCCACAGCGTTTGACCAAAAAGTCCCGGTTGGCAAGAAAGCGGTAGTCTACTACGTCGCGTACGACGGCACCCTCGTCAAGATGAACACTTGGATGAAGGACGGCTTGCTCTTCTTCGAGACAAACCACTTCTCACTATACGTCGTCAAATACGAGCTTACAGGCGGCTCAATCGCAGGTATCGTCATCGCTTGCGTCATCGGTCTCGCTCTCATCATTCTCCTCATCCTCCTCCTCGTGAAGCTCTTGAAGAAGCGCAATAAGAAGGACGACAAGGACGACAAGAAGGACGAGCCAAAGAAGAACGATAACGACGAAGCCACCGAAGACGCAAAGAACTACGTCTGCATCGCAGGTGAAGACGAAGAAGAGGCAAAAGAGCCTGAACAAGCCGATGAACAGGCTGAAGAACAACCTGAAGAACAACCTGAAGAGGCACCTGCGGCAGAAGAACAACCTGTTGAAGAATCAGCCGAAGAGGAAGAACCAGCCGAAGAGCCGGTTGAAGAACCTGCAGAGGAGCCGGTTGAAGAACCTGCAGAGGAGCCGGCGGAAGAACCGGTCGAAGAGGAACAACCTGTTGAAGAGCCTGTAGAAGAGCCAAAGGAAGAGCCTATCACTTTGAAGCAGTCCATGGCTGTCGCAAAGACCGCCACGCACAATACGAAGTGGGGCAAGAAAGCAATTGCAGTCTACCTCGAAGACAAGCACGGCGACGAGGTTGAAATCAACGAGCGTGACAACTACACCTCAACGGGACTTCCGCTCGCCGATACGCACTACGCAAAGGACGACGACACGAGAAAGTGCTTCGTCTACGTCTATGAGACCGAGGGCGCTCCGATGCTCCTCATCAACTCCGACGAAGAGCTTGCAAAAGAACTCGCAAAGAGACACGAGAACGTCCACAGAAGCGCGTTCCCGAAGTCCAAGGACAATTGGTATAGCTTGCCACTCGACGATTCTTACTCCGATGAAGACGTGCAATACGTCCTCGACAGATGCCACGCACACGCACTCGGCAGAGACATTGAAGAGCAAGAACTCTCGCTTAAAGAGAGCCTCGCGCTCGCCAAGAACGTCAAGGCGGAGAAGTCGACGCACAACTCTTCCAAGAAGTCAATTTGCGAATATCTTGAGAACAAGTACGGCGACGAGGTAGAACTCAACACTCGCGCCAACTACACGTCGACGGGACTTCCGCTCGCCGATACGCACTACGTCAAGGGTGATGACGGCAAGAGCAGATGCTTCGTGTACGTCTACGAGACAGAAGGCTCTATGATGCTTCTCGTAAAGGCAAATCACGCCTTTGCCAAGAAACTCGCAAAAGACCACGCCAACGTCCACAGAAGTGCGTTCCCGAAGTCTAAGGAGCCTTGGAACAGCATCGTCCTCGACGACAGCTTCAGCGACGACGAAGTCCACGCACTCCTCGACGACGTGATCGCTCTCAACAAATAGTCTTCATAAACCTCTCTCAAATGAACCGCCCAAAACGCTCGTTTGAGAGAATCCAATTCATAATTCTCAAATGTTCAAGCCAATCCTTCCTCATTTGAGAAAACACCATCCTTTTGAAAAGCCAGCGCATTGCACTGGCTTTTTTTTGTGGTATTTTTTTGCAACTTGTATAAACCAAGCGAGAGCCCCGGCGAAATGACGGCAAGAATTAAAAATAATATAAAAAGAAAAGTGCTGAACTTTTAGGGGTTCAACACTATTCTGCAGTGGTGGAGATGCGGGGAGTTGAACCCCGGTCCAGATGCCCGTATTCGGCACTTTCTACACGTTTAGTTGGTGTTTAGATGTTTCGCAGTCGGGCACACAAACAAGCCCTTCATTGATGAGCCCTAAGTGACAACGATCTTACAGGACGCTGGGATCGCGTTGTCTGTTTTTCTGATGCCGCTTGCCGAGGGAACAGAAAACCTCGGGGCGACACGGCTGACTGGTTATGCAGCCATTGCAAGACGTTGTGGTCTTGCGGAATTTGTTTTGTTTGCGTTTAATTTTAGGTTCCGTTTTAACGTAGCCGAGCCTACGACGTGCTTATACCGCTTCAAGACAAATGTCGAATCCAGTACACCCCCAAGGCATTTCGCCGCAAACTGCAATTTGCCAATTGGAATTGTATTATAACATATTGTGATGTGTTGTCAACGATTTTATTGAGGTTAAAATAAGTTTGCAGTGTTAAATAGTAAAAAACAGCGCCCATAAGGACGCTGTTTTTATTTGATATATGTTTGAATATCAGCCTTTAACAAAGACAATTCCGTAGAAACCGTAACCGTACATTTCAAATGCGTGATGTTCATCAGTGCTCCAGTACCAATGCGCTTCGTCATATCTTGCTAAGCGGTTGATAACTGTTGTTACAGTTGTGAGTGATTCAAAGTCAATTATGGTACCTTTTGCTTCAACACCGCTCCAGCAACCTGAGTCATGTTTATTCTTGTAGTCATAAGTACTGCCTATGTCGAAGTAGTCTCCACAACCTTTGCTTGTGCAGCATACCTTGAAACTTTCTGAGGTCAATCCACTGACTCCATCGTATCCTGCCAAAATCTTAATTGGAGCTTGCATTCCTTCGCCGCTGTTGTGTCTAACGGCATCATCATAGAATTCATCAAACGCAGCTTTATAAACACCACTATCTGTCAAATAGTCTTTGAAAGTTTTGTCAGCCTCTACTATTCCGTAACCTCTCAAATTGTTATATCTGCCTTGAATCTTCAAAAGATCAGTCTTGTCAAGGATATTCGAATTGTTGATGTAGTCAATTTCCTTTCTTGTAGATTCTGAAGTTCCAGCGGAATAATCATAGAATTTGAAATGATAGAAGAATGTGCAATCATTACCTGGATTCTTGTAGCCTTTATCAAACGTAGCTCTAATATATACAGCATGAATTGTTGAGTTGAGTACGTATGAATAGTTTGAATCAGCTTCAAGTTCTCTCACATGAGTATGATTTTGGAGGAATGTTTCAGCACTTTGATATGTTGCTTTGAGTTGAGCTCTATCTATGCCAGATACACCTGCATAATCAGCGAATATGCCAACGAAGGTAGCATATTTGATAAGCAAAAGTTTCATGTTTGCTCTAATGGTCAAGTATGAGCTTTCTGCTTCTGTTTGGAAGTTGAAGAAACATTCAAGCATGTTGAAATAGTTGATTAACTTGCCACTGCTAAGACCATTTGCGAAATTGACAAACAAGTTGTAGAGAGCAAGTGTGTCTTCTAAAGTAATGACATCAAATTGAACAGTTGCAACCATTGTGTTATAGATTGCATCAGCATCCAATTTGCTGTTTGGATTATCATTCAAATAGTTTCCAAGTGCAGTTTTGAGAAGTTCTGCAAATGAATCATTATAGCCATGAACAACTGATGCTTTGCAATCTGCAAAATAACTTGCAGGAATTGAAATATTGCATCTGTCAACAATTTCGTCGCCATCTAATGAATAGCCAAGCATTCTTGGGTTTTCAATTGCAACAAATTGTGTATCATGTCCTTCTTCATCTTTACCATTAACGAAGCAGATCTCGAGGTCGAGTGGGTTGCTTGATGAGATGAGATTTATGAGCGCGGTACGATAATTTGTCTCGTATGATCTCAAAATATCTTCCATCTTTTCAACATAGTTGGTCATGAAAATGTCCCAGTTGGATTGATATTGGTTATAGAGAATCTTATCAATTCCAAGTGCTGTCGCCGCATCACCTTTTGCAATTTGGTCACTCAAAGAATCAATCTTATGATTGATATCATCTAGTTTATGATCCATTATTTCAAGTTTTGCAAGGACGTCTGCAATTGTAGGTTCGTTACTCTTGCCTGTGATTCCGAAGAATTGAAGCAATGAAATCACTGAGCTAACGATTTTTGTAGGATCGCCAGCATAGATGCTTACGCCAAGTTGTGCTGCATACCCAACAAAGAGAATTACATTGGAAACATCATCAAAGTCAATAGGGTTAGACATGACCTTTTCTTCAAAATCTTCGCCCATATTCGGAGTCACCGTATATGAAGGCAATCCAATCGAGAAACGTCCGCGGCAATCGTGCGCCTCGCCCCAAAGAGCCTTTAACTTTTTGCCGGTGATTGCGATATTGCCATAATAACTCTTGATTTCAGCGTCGTTGAGAGTGATCGTCAGCGTGAAGCCTTGATCTGTTATTTCGCAGGAGTCCAAAGTTGCATTGGCGTCTTCGCCTTCAAACACGAGATTGGTGTTTTCAAATGCTATGTCCGTTTGAAGCAATTCATTAGACGTGCAGTTGTTCAATCTCGCATCGAGCGTCAACTTGTTGTTTGCTAATTCTGAATAAACAACCACTTTTGGACGGTTGACGTTGAAAAGCACGTCAACGGCTTTAGGTTGATTGGCGGCAGCGCCTGCGATTTTGATTGTTGATTGATTGAGAAGCGTCAATGCGCCGTTCAAATCAAGTTCGCCGTCTTCAACCGAAACGGACACGAAAAGACTCTTCTTGTCTTCGCCGAGTTCGACGTCAGAGATTTGTGCGCCTTCTACACCTACAATCTGCAAATTGCTTGCCGCGATGTCATCCTTTGCGGGATGTTCGAGTTTAATGGTGAAGGACAAGATACCGTCTTCAAACTCAAAACTCGATTGATCGATATAGTTGGCGGCGGTTTTGACGTCCACGTTGAACTGCACGTCGTTTGAAATCTCTTTGAAGAATCCGCTCTTGACTATGAGCACGCCCTTGTTTGAGTTGGCGACGTTGCCTGACGTGGAGATGGAAATCACTCCGCCGTCCGAGGAAACACCCACAGGGTCGAGTGCGGAAAAGGCGTCGTTAAATTCGATTTTAGTCTTGTCAACGATTGTCAGCCCTTTGAAATTGATTGTAAAAGTCGGATCGTTTTGGCCACTTGCGTATTCCGTTTTTACGAAGTTGAACACAGGTGTTGCTAGTTCTTCGGCAGTAGTTGCATGTTTTTTGTTACATCCTGCGAGTGAAACGAGACAAACTGACAAGCTGAAGACCAATACCAAAACGATGGCGATGATTCTTAGACTATTTTTTTTGTTTATCATATTATCTCCCCAAACCATAGATTGGTTTTGATTTGTTTCATTATTATAATACATGCGCGCGCATTTGTAAAACCATATTTTTAGCGAATAAAAAAACCGCAAAATTATTGACCATATTCAAAGTTTATGCGGAGAATCTTTCGAGCAAGTCAGCAGGGACGTTTGACTTAAACTCTGCAAGGCGGGCGCTTGCAACGTTGTCGTAGCAAAGATTGAGGACGATGATTTCAACGCATTTTTTTGGACCGATATAGTCGCGCATAATGATGTTGACTTGGTCATTTTTCGCGTCGAAGTTCCTTATGTATTCGCTCATATTCTCGTTGTGCATAGCCTCAAGAGCCTTCGGTCCGATGACAAAGACAGGGTCAGTGAGTTGGCCTTGCAAGACGAAGAGTCCTTCCGGCTTTTCTTTGTGCATTTCAAGGTAGGTGGGGAGGCCTTTTTTGATGTAGTCTTTGGATGCAAGAGTGTTGTATTTGCGGAAGTAGAAAGAGCGCAAAGAAACGCTCGAACGCGAGCCTTTGTTGTTGTCGCGCCAGAATAGGAAGTCTGCATCGTTGAGGGTGTCCCAGTCGTTCCAAACAATGATGCATTTGCCTCTTGCTTCGCCGATGGTCAAAGTGCTGATAAAGTCAGAATCGCTGTATAAAGTGTTGTTTTTGACCAGTTTATCCCCGAGTTTTGCGGAAAGCATGGCAATGACGTCCTTTTGGCTGTCACCCTTGTACTTTTGAAAATCGAGCACGAGGAACTCGGTTGGATGCGCTGTCAAAAAGGCGTTGATGTCGTCAAGGATCGGCTCAAATCTCGCACCCTTGATTGGGCCGTGGAAGATGACGTAGTCACCCTTTGTTTTCCACACACGCAGGTCGAAATAGCGCGACCCGCTTTCGAGTTGTTCTTTGATGGTGCGGTTTTGCGTTTCAGCCATCCACATCATTCCATAACTGCCTGCGTCGTGCGAGCCGGGGATGACGGTGTTTTTGACATAGACGCTGTCTTTGAGGTCGCCCATCCATTCAGACAGCCACGGCGTGGGCTCCGTGTTGTCGAGAGCGTTCTTTGCGTTGAGTCCAAACCCAAGCCCCAATGCAAGGATAATGACGGCGATTATTGCAACGATAATCAAAGATTTGAGTTTCATATTCTTTCCCCTCAAAATAGAAAATCTTTATAATCCTATTCTACAACATCCCTCGCATTTTGTCGATAGGCAATTTGACTTGTTTTTGCGCTTTCAAAAATTTGTACTTGCGCGCGGGCGAAAGTGATGATATACTTTTAAGGAAATAATATTTTTTTAGGAGGCAATATGTTAGACAAGGAAGTTGCAAGAAAGGTCCTTGACGCGTGTCTTGAGACAGGCGCGGACTTTTCGGAAATATTTTTTGAAGACACTTTCTCGACAAATACTTCTATGATTTCGGGCAAGGTGGAAAACGCGTCGGAGAAAAATCTCTATGGCGCAGGCATTCGCGTGCTGAGAGGGGCGGAAGAGGCGTACGGCTACACTTGCGACGTATCTGAAGACGGACTGTTGAAACTCGCGCGCAATCTCGCATCCTCATTTTCCGGCGAGAGAGTGGCGGAGGTCGCACCTTTTGAAGAAAAGGATGCAAGAGATCTCGGCATCATCAAAATCGGACGTCCCGATAGAGACGTGGACGAGGCGGAAAGAGTGGCGATTCTAAGAAAAATCGACGGCTATGTCAAAGACTATGAGCCGCGCATCATTCAACGCATGATCGATTTTATGGGCAGAACGCAAAAGGTTGACATCTTCAACAACAAAGGCGTCTGCGTTCACG
>Ga0256405_10006481_pt1 | contig 18669 bp, 14 predicted proteins | sample RumenRJG_02DNA_FD_189096 | JGI IMG/M metagenome (GOLD analysis project Ga0256405, IMG submission 189096) | Bovine rumen microbial communities from Lethbridge, Alberta, Canada - RJG_02 | ecosystem: Host-associated > Mammals > Digestive system > Stomach > Rumen | place: Canada: Alberta... | reverse complement strand
TGATAGAATGTCATTTCCATGGCACCCGGAAGGCGCCCGTTCACACCTGACAATTAATAGTTTAATGTGTCTAATCTTAAATGTCAACGGTTTATCGTGGTTAGTTATATATAATTTATACAAGCAGCGCGATCGCGAGCGCAGTGAGAAAGCCGCTGATAAAGCCGCCCACATGCGCCGTCATATTGATCCTCCGGTTGAGGAAGCCGTACACGAGATTGATGACGATGCAAAGCAGGATGTTCTGAAGTCCCGCCCTCGTCAGGAAGCCGTACATCGCGGCGACAAGATACGCCCCGAGCAGGCCGAACACAGCGCCGGAGGCCCCCGCCGAAATACCGCCGCGTCTCCTCATTTTCCAGAGGAGCTGCGTGAGAAGACCGCCGGCAAGTCCCGACACAAAATAGATAAGAAGGAACCCCTTCTCCCCGAAGATCGTCTCAATCCCCGGGCCGAGGCAGTACAGGGCCCAGATGTTGCAAATGAGGTGCACGCCGCCGAAATGCACGAACATGCTCGTCAGATACCGCCAGCTCTCGCGCGCCGGCATGCCGCTGTACAGCGCGCCGAAGCGTCTCGCAACGGATGTTTTCTCGCTCCCGCCCGCCGCCGTCTCCATCAGAAAGACGACGACATTCACAGCCATTAAAATGTAGGTCAGATACCCAGATCTCATGAAAAATCTCCTGCAAATCGCGCCAAGCGATACGATGCCGCCTGACAGCCGGAATTCACCACATTTGACGAATGATCAGATGTCTCCCCATGTCTCTTACATTTTCAGCATCTGCCGCCCGGAATTTATCATAATTGATGAACGATCGAATTCTTACCAATGCGCCTCACAGTTTCAGCATCTGGTAGCCGACGCCGACATGCGTCTTGATGAACTGATCGCCGCCGGACGCCTTCTCGAGCTTCTTCCGGAGCGATGCCATGTAGACGCGGAGGGATGCCATGTTGTTCTCCCAGGAATTGCCCCAGACCTCCTTCGTGATCATGCGGTAGGTCAGGACCTTGCCCGTGTGGCGCGCGAGAATGCACACGAGCTTGTATTCGCTCGGCGTCAGATGCACTGGCTGCTCCGCGACCGTCACCGATCCCGCGGCAAAGTCGATGCTTAGCTTTCCGTTCACATAGACGGACTCATTCTCCTCCTTCGCATTTCTTAAAAATGCAAGGCGCCTGATCGTCACGCGGATCCGCGCGAGCAGCTCCTCGACGGAAAATGGCTTCGTCAGGTAATCGTCGGCGCCCGCGTCAAGCGCGTCGATCTTGTCATTTTCCTCGGAGCGCGCGCTGATCACAATGATCGGCAGATTCGACCAGGTGCGGACGCGGCGGATCACCTCAATCCCGTCGATGTCCGGCAGCCCGAGGTCGAGGAGCACGATGTCCGGATTGTGCGTCGAAATTTCCATCAGTGCTTCATTTCCGTTGTCCGCCGTTAGAAATTTATATCCATGTGTCCTTAATGTCGTGGAAATGAGATGCCGGATCGGCGGATCGTCTTCCACGATCAGAATCGTTGTCTCATACATCAAGCATTACCTTCTCTTCCGGAAGCGTAAAGGAAAATACCGTCCCGCGGGGGTTGTTGTCCGCTACACAGATCGTGCCGCCGTGCGCCTCGGCAATCGACTTGCACAGGGCAAGCCCGAGTCCGATGCTCCGCCGGTCGTCGGCAATCTTCCGCTTCGCCGTGTAAAACATTTCAAAAATATGCTTCTTGTCCTCGTCCGAGATACCCGGCCCGTCGTCCGCGACCGATATGCGGACCATCCCGCTGCCCGTCTCCTCGGAGCTGATCGTAATCTGCGAGCCCTTCTGCGTGTACTTCACCGCGTTGTTCACGAGATTAATAATCACCTGCATAATCAGCCGCGAGTCGGCCTTCACGACCTGTACGTCGTCGCCGAGCGCAAGCACTAAATGATGCTCGCTGATCTTGCGGTCAACATGCTGAACCGCCTCGCGCACGATGTCCTCGACGACCTCCGCCTTCATATCTATATTGAGGCGGCCCTCCTCGATCCGTGTGATCGAGAGCAGGTTCTCGACCATATTGATGAGCCACATCGAGTCGTCATAGATGTCAAGATACACGCGGTGCCGCTCGCCCTCGCACATCTCCGCCTCATTGGTCAGGAGATTGCTCGCGTTGCCGGAAATGGACGTGAGCGGCGTGCGCAGATCGTGCGAGATGCTGCGCAGAAGCGTCGAGCGGAGCTTCTCATTTTTCACAAGGAGGTCTGACTCCTCCTTCTCGCGGATGCTCTTTTCATTCTCGAGGGCGAGCGCGCACTCGCCTAGAATCGCAAGGCAGATGCTGTACGCAAATGAACTGACCTCGTCGTGCCCCAGATCGATGCCGACGACCCCGTAGAAGCCGTTTCGCGTGCGGATCGCAAGGTACTGATAGCGCGCGCCGGAGTAGCGGTCCGTCTCCGCACCGGCCTTCTCCTGCGTCTCCCGCGCGAGCGCGGCGGCCTTCTTGTCCTCCTCACCCGGCTCCGCCGGCCGCGGCGTGTCAGTCGGCCAGTACATTTGCGGCTCTCCCGGTGTGCCCGCATCGGTCTCAGGATAGATGATGACGGCGCGGCCCGTCAGCTTGACCAGCTGCCCGGCCGTCTCCTTCATGATCTCCTGCTGATTGTGCACCTGCTGGAGCATCTGGTTGGCCTCGAGCAGGATCTTCATGCGGTAGGCGTGCTTGGCCGACTGCTCCGCGAGGTCCTTGAGGCGCGACGCGAGCAGGCCCGCAATAAATGCCGCCGCGAACATGACCGCAAACGTCAGCATATAGCCCGGATCATAGGCGTGAAATGAAAAAATCGGCTCCGTGAAGAAGTAGTTAAATATGATGACGCTCGCCCCGGACGCGATCACGCCGTAAATCCATTTGGATGTCACGACGGAAATGATGAGGACCGCGAGGATATAGAGCGTGATGATATTTGCCTCATGCATATTGAACTGCTGAAGCCACATGCCGCAGAGCGTCACGCCCGTGAGAATCCCGAGCGCGAGGAGCGAGTCCTTGATCCAGCTGTTCCTGGCCGTGCTCTGAGGCATTTCCCGGAGCGGGCGCGCGCCCTTGTCCGGGATCACGACGACGTCGATATCCGGCAGATAGGCGACGAGCCGGTCCGAGAGCAGTCCCTTCGACAGATGAAAATGCCCCGACGGCGCGCTCTGCCCGATGACGACCTTCGTCACCGCGTTCATCCGCGCGTACTCTGCGATCCGTGAGGCAATGTCACTCCCGTACACCGTCTCCGTCCGCGCGCCGAGATGCTCGGCAAGCTTCATATTTTCCGTGAGCCTCCGACTCTCCGAATCCTTCATCGGCCTCCGCTCCGGCACCTCGACATAGAGCGCCGTAAATTCCGTCTGCGGCGCGGCCGCGAGATCCGACGCAAGCCGGATCACACGCGGATTCGTAAATGAAGAGGAAAGACAGACCAGAATATGCTCGCCCTTCATAAAACCGCCTCCTCATTTTTATGAATATATACAAAATATATCACAAAGAAGACCCTTTATCCATTCCCTGCACCATTGCGCAGATTCAGCGGGATCACACAAAGCAGCCGGCTCCCGGAAATCCGAGAACCGGCTGCAGTTATTCATTATGAGATCCCGGCTGATTAAACTCACCCTGAGCGGCCGCTGCCTGCTTACTGCAGGCTTTCACCTGGAGCATGCCATATCTCAGTATCCGCGGTAACCTTTCCTGAGGTTAATGACAACCGGCTTTCCCGACCCGACGTTCACGTGACCGTTCCGCCCGTCATGCATCTGCCTCTCGGAAAATGCAAGGCCGCCTCGCCAGGACTCTCTCCTCCGCAGAAGGTTCTCCCAGCGCTCACGTCTTGCCTTCTTCCGCTCAGCCTTCGCGGCAGCCCGCACGGCCTTCGCCTCCTCCATGCGGCGTCTTGCCGCGAGCGTGCTCTCCTCCTCGCCGCTGTCAATCAGTCTCATGAGCCTGCCAAGCCCGAGATATACGACGCCGAGCTCAAACACGAAGCCCGCGCATAAGATGATATTCAGTAACATAGGTCACACCTCCCTTGCCAGCGCCCTGCCGGGGCGTTTCATCCGTTTTCCTCACATGTCCGGACACAGGATCCTAGTCACCCGCCTCCGGCACAGCCAATTTTTCATTCTGCCTGCCGCTTCTTATTTTTAATGGAAGCACTTCCGCACATCATCCTGCCTGCCGAGCACCAGCATCGTCTCGCCCGGCTCCAGCACGTAGTCCGTACCGACCGCAATCTCCATATCACTGCCGCGTTTCACGGCCATAACGTTGAGCCTGTAGCGCCGCCGGATATCGAGCTGGCCGATCGACTTTCCGCACCACGCGTCCGGGACCTTCACATCGAAGACCGCGTACTCGTCATTCAGCTCCAGATAATCGAAGATGTTCTCCGTCCCGCAGCGGAGCGCCGTCCAGTTCGCCATCTGCTTCTCCGGAAATACGATCTCGTCCGCTCCGTTCCGAAGGAGGAGCCGCTCGTGGATGTCCTTCGACGCGCGGGCGATGACCCGCTTTGCGCCGAGCTCCTTCAGCTGGCAGGTCGTCTCAATCGACGCCAGGACATCGTCGCCGATCGCCACGACGCACTCATCGAAGTTCCGCACGCCGATCGTTTTTAAGAATTCCTCGCTGGTGCTGTCTCCGACGACGCCGCTCGTCACATACGGCACCGCTGCCTTGACGCGCTCCTCATTTTTATCGACGGCCATAACCTCAACTTTCATCTCGGCAAGGCGCATCGCAATCCGAAGTCCGAAGCGGCCAACGCCGATCAGAAGTACTGTTCTCATAAAATTCCCTTCTTTCCATATATAATAATGATTCAGCTTCGCGCTCCTTGCTGCGGGCGGCCCAGGCGGCTTTTTCGTGTATCACCCCACCGTAACCTTCTCCGACACGAACTTTGCATTTGCCTTCCGCGTACCCGGGATCGTCGCAAAGATAAGCGTAAGCCCGCCGACGCGCCCGATATACATAAGCACGATCAATATCGCCTTGGAAAATGCGGAGACCTTCGTTGTAAGTCCCGCCGTAAGACCGACCGTTCCGATCGCTGACGCCGTCTCAAAGAGGCAGTCAATCAGAGGAAAGCCGTCCAGCCGGCTGATGATAAGTCCGCCGGCGAGGAACAGGACGATGTACATCGCGCAGATCGAGACCGCGTAGCGGATCGTCTCCGTCTCAATCCGTCTCCCGAAGCACCCGGTCTCGCTCTTTCTTGCCATAACAGCGACCGCCGTCATCATGAGAACACCGAATGTCGTCACCTTCATGCCGCCTGCCGTTGAGCCCGGCGCGCCGCCGATCAGCATGAGCAGAATCATGAGTGCCTTGCCGGTTTCACTTAAGGAGCCGATGTCCGTCGTGTTGAAGCCGGCCGTCCGCGTCGTCACGGACTGGAAGAACGAGGCCAGCACCCGCGTGCCGCCCTTCATTTGTCCATACTCGCCAAAGTAGAAATAAATGGCGGGAAGGACGATCAGAAGAAGCGTCACGGCAAGAATGATCTTGCTCTGCAGGCGGTAGCGGCGGACACGCCATTTCCAGTGCAGGATGTCCTCCCATGTCAGAAATCCGAGACCGCCGCTGATAATGAGCAGCATAATCGTGATGTTGATGACCGGATTTCCGACGAAGCCGGTCAGTGAGCTGTACGGCTTCCTGACGCCCATGAGGTCAAATCCCGCATTGCAGAATGCGGAGACGGAATGGAAAATGCTGTACCAGAGTCCGCGCCCGATTCCGAAGATCCTGGCAAATACAGGCAGCATCACGACCGCGCCCAGAAGCTCCGCCGTCAGCAGAAACCTGAGGATAAACCGCGCGAGCCGCACAATTCCGCCAACCTGAGGCGCCGACATCGCGTCCTGCATGCGGCTTCTCTGCATGAGTGAAATCCGCCGGCCGGACAGCATCGCAAGCCCGGTCGCAATCAGCACGACGCCCATGCCGCCGATCTGGATCAGGGAGAGGATCACAGCCTGGCCGAATACGGACCAGCCGGTCGCCGTGTCCCGCACGACAAGCCCCGTCACGCAGACGGCTGAGGTTGCCGTAAACAGCGAGGTCCCGAAGCTCGCGCTCCGGCCGTCGGCTGAGGCCGCCGGGATCATGAGCAGCAGCGTTCCCGCAAGAATAACGGTCAGGAACCCGAATATAATCACCTGAAATGAAGACATCTTCTTCATGTGTAGGCGTTTCATATCATCACCTGGAGAACGTCCTGCGGGCGCTCTCCGCTCCTTTCATTTGTCTATATTATCGCAGGGGAGGCATAAAACTCCCGTTAAGATTCGCCGGGCGGTATTAAGATTGTATAAAGATCCCCGGTATTCCCGCCGAAAGCCCCGGATTGCATTTATCGCGGGACGTGTTATTATGGTAGGGTAACTGCCCTGAGGTACCCGGTTCGGTACCGACGGGCGAAACAAGATAGAGGGATATGTAATTATACAGCATTTCGCGGAGAACGCGCAGCATTCCGAGTCCGAAAAATGCCAAATAATTACAAGGATAAAAACGCTATGGAAGATACCAGAAAGCATAAGAGGAGTGTCCGCCGCAGGGTAAAGAAAGAAACACCCACAGGCAGGAAGACCTCACCTGACGAACAGGCCGAGATCGACGCCCTCCTCGCGAAGAAGGAGGCAAAATGGCGCCGGCAGAATACGCCGGAGCGCCGCGCCAGAAGGAAGAGACGCAATCGGATCCTTCTTGTCCTTCTCGCCATCATCATTGCCGTATGCGCCTTTCTCTATATCAAGATCCATCCGCTCTACGTGGAAGCGCAGAGCCAGATGTACGATATCCTGTCGGAAATGAACTACGGCACGTTCAAGCGAGCCTCGAACACGACCGTTTACGACAAGGATGGAAATCTGATAGGCAAGGTCGGATACGAAAATTATGAATACGTCGATATCTCCAAAATTTCCGAATATATTCAGAAGGGATATATCGACGTGGAGGACCAGCGGTTCGAGACGCACCACGGCGTCGACTGGATCGGTACACTCCGTGCGGCGCTGATGTACATCAAAAACCGAGGACGGATCACCCAGGGCGGCAGCACAATCACGCAGCAGGTCGTCAAGAACAATGTCCTGACGCAGCAGAAGACCTTCAGCCGGAAAGTTCTCGAGATCATGCTCGCGCTTGAGATCGAGAAGAAATTCAACAAGGCCGAGATCATGGAATTCTACTGCAACAGCAACTACTACGGCAACGGCTGCTACGGCGTACAGGGCGCGGCGAAGTACTACTTCGGCAAGGACGCAAAGAGCGTCGACATCGCCGAGGCCGCGATGCTTGTCGGCATTTCCAACCGCCCGAGCGCCTACGATCCGGTCGCGCACTACGACGCGTGCATGAAGAAGAAGAATTCCGTCCTCAAGAAAATGTACGACGCCGGCACAATCACAAAGGACGAATACACGGCAGCGGTCGCCGAGCAGCCGGCCATCGTGCAGCAGTCAAGCAGCGTCGGCAGCCAGAACTACATGACAACGTACGCCGTCCACTGCGCAACACTGAAGCTCATGGCATATGACGGCTTCCAGTTCCAGTACACGTTCGACTCGAAGGACACGTACGATGCCTATGAGGCGAGCTACAAGAAAGCCTACGATACAGCCTACAACGCGATTGAAAGCGGCGGCTACGAGATCGACACTTCTCTTGATCAGAACGCGCAGTCGGAACTCGAGGATTCGATCAACGAGGTTCTCGCCGGCGAGACCGATCTTCAGGACGACGGGCGCTACGACATGCAGAGCGCAGCCGTCTGCATCGACAACTCGACCGGTCTTGTCGTCGCGGCCGTCGGCGGCCGTGGAGGCACGGACTCCTACAACCGTGTCTTCCAGGCGAACCGTCCGGCGGGTTCCTCGATCAAGCCGCTTCTCGTGTACGGACCGGGCCTCAACGAGGGCGTTGTCACGCCCGCTACGGTCATGACCGATCAGCCGATCGATATCAACGGCTACTCCCCGTCAAACGCCGACGGTCAGTACATCGGCGATGTGACAGTCCGCGAGGCGCTCGCGCGCTCGATCAACACGATCGCGGTCCAGCTGTTTAACCAGGTCGGCGACACGACGGCTCTTTCCTATCTCGGAAAGCTGAATTTCTCGACGCTGTCCTACGCGGATAATTACGACACGGCGGCCGCTCTCGGATCGCTGACCAATGGCGTCACGGTCGAGGATATGACGCGCGGCTACGCAACGATTGAGAATCAGGGTCAGATGCGGGACAACACCTGCATCCAGAAGCTCGTCTCCGAGAAGAACGGGACGATTTATTCTTATGATAAAGACTCCGCGACGAAGGTCTACACGAAGGACACAGCCTACATGCTGACCAGCATGATGGAGGGCACGTTCCGCGAGGATTACGGAACCGCCCACGCCTATGAGGACGACTCCCAGATCTACGCCGGCAAGACCGGTACGACAAATGACAACCACGACGCGTGGTTCGGCGGCTTCAGCACCTATTACACGACGGTCGTCTGGACCGGCTGCGATACGCCGAAGTCAAATGAGAATCTCGTCGGTAACGGCTATCCGCTCGCGATCTGGTCCTCCTTCATGTCTAAGCTTCACAGCGGACTCACGAAGACGGACTTCACGATGCCTGACACGATTCTGCTGCAGGACAGCTCAGGCAATCAGAAGACGCAGGATTCGTCCGATGACTACTGGGCAACCCGCCCGGACGGCTGGGACTACGTCTCGAAGGAGCTCGAGCAGACCGTTGAGGAAAAGCAGCGCCAAATTCGCGTCGAGCAGGAGAAGGAGGCAGCGGAGTCGGCAGTCAGCGATTTCGAGAGCTTCCAGATCACAAGCGTCGACGACGCGGAGGCACTCGACTCGAAGTACCAGTCCGTACTGAGCACGATCTCGGCGATCGAGGACGCGAGCGAGCAGTCCACCTATCAGGAGCGCGCGGCCTACAAGTACCAGCTTCTGAGCGGTGATGTCGCCGACAAGTGGGAATCGGTCATCGAGGAGCAGGCGAAGGAGCAGCAGGCCAAGACCGACAGCGACAACGCGGCGGCGGCACAGAGCTCCGCAAGTGAGGCTGAGTCTGAGGTCAAATCACTCCGCATCTCGGCGGTTCAGTCCTATATCGATGCGCTGAACTCGATTGAGGTCTACATTTCCAGTGTCGAGACGCTGTACACGAACGGCAAGGCGGCGCTTGAGAACTGCAGCGATTACTCAGAATACAGCACACTCTCGAGTGAGCTTACCGACGCGTACAACTCCGCGAAATCGAAGCCGACGCAGGCCGATTACCAGAGCCAGCAGGCCGCGGCCCAGTCCGCGGCGGCGAAGGCGGCCAGCGACGCGGCGGCAGCCCAGGCGGCTCAGAACAGCGCGAAGGGGTCGACAACAACCGGCGGGACAACCGGCGGAACGACCGCGAACAACACGACCAAGGCGACGACGCCCAACAACGCGGCGACGAACTGAGCGGATAATACAGGAACTCTCAGAAGAAAGAAGGAGGTGCGGCACATATAAACGTGCCCACCTCCTTTTCTCTGGTCAGACGGATATTTTGCCGCCTTCCCTGTAAAATTGGAGAATTTTCTATGGAAAAAGAATTATTATACGTGGAGCTTAAAACCGGTTATTCCGACAACGGTCCGGCATGGATCGGATATGTGAAGCGGTCGAAGTCCGGAAAAACCCTGTACTTCAATGATCACGCATTTCAAAAGCAGACCGGTTACTACTCCAACTATGTCGATATAGAAAATGGAGATGCCTACTGGATCTCCGGCGTGAAACGGTATGAGACCAACCGGCACTGGGACGGTCACGGTGCCATTATGATCGACAAGCGGGCTGTCGGTGATTTTCTGCAGCTGATCGGTGAAAATAAGCTTCCGCACGGCTATGAGCCGGTTGATATTGAGGATAACTATCCTGTCGAGCGGATCAGGGATCTCTGCAACTGACAGTGCGGAAGGAGCCATCGGCTGCCTGATGTGATGTGTAAGTCCCGACAGATTGCTTCGCTACTTGATTCTGTAGTAGTGGGTATTTCTGCCGCTTCCCTCACGTTTCAGTTCGCCGGAAGCTACCAGTTTACGCAGCGCTCCTTCTACAGAGCTTACGCTGAGAGACGGACACAGTTCCCGGATGTCTTGTTTATTGAAACGTCCTATTTTGTTTTGTGTTGCGAGCCGTACTGTTTCAAGTGCGGATCTCTTAGTTTCTATAAGCGCAAATCGATCCTCAAAATCTTTATAAGCCGCAAGAACCGTCCCCAGCAGATATTTGATAAAAGGAACCGGATTATCTGTGCCTTCATGCCATCCACCTTGAGATGCGTACAGCGCCTCATAATACAAATCCTTATTCTTTGCGATCTTTGCTTCCAGGGAGATATATTTCCCGACATAAAATCCATTTCTATAAAGAAGAAGCGTTGTAAGCAGTCTGCTCATTCGTCCGTTCCCATCATTAAACGGATGGATACAAAGGAAATCATGAATAAAAACAGAGATCGCAATCAACGGCTCAAGTTCCATATTTCCGATAACCCGATTATATTCCTCACATATCCTATCTAACGCATCCGGAGTCTCATAAGGTGCAAGAGGAGTAAATAAAATTGCCGTCCGCCCATCCGGATAAGTCGCACTGATATAATTTTGCACCGTCTTTGTTCTGCCTGCCACCGGATTATTCATGTGACTATAAAGGATTTTATGCAGTTGCAAAATGTAATTCTGCGTAATTGGAATCGCATCAAAGCTCTCATGAATAATATTCAGCACATCTCTGTAACCGGCGATCTCCTGCTCGTCACGGTTCTTCGGCGTCGTTTTTTCCTCGACCAGCTGTCTGATACGTGTGTTTGTAGTAACAATGCCTTCGATGGCATTTGAAGCTTCCGTACTCTGCACCTTGGCTATTTCCACCAGCTTATTCAGATCCTCCGGTCTCTGCTTCAAATACAGCTCCTGCTTTCCAGCCTCTTTGTATATAGCGGCAATAAGCTCCAGCAGTTCGGTGTCCCACTTCCACTCTCTAATCAGCGAATAATTGAATTCTCTCATTCCCTTATCTCCCGATGGTTTCCCTTAAATTCTAGCATCTTTTAAGGGATGTCTCAAGCACTTAAGGGATTTTTGACATGTCTCTTCTTCCACTTGAAACAAAAATCCCTATGCCGTAGACTTGAAGTCAGCCGGAAAGCAAGGCCGGCATCCTGCAAAACTCACAAAGGACAACGACTCATGATTAAAATGACAAGAATCAACGATCTTCAGGCCCCCTGCCTGAAGCCTTATACGATAAAAAATGAAAAGCAGCTGCTGCACTACTATGAGCCGGAGCCGGGTCTCCTTATCGCGGAAAGCCCCAAGGTCATCAGCCGCGCTCTGAACGCAGGCTATGAGCCCTTGTCCCTTCTGATCGAAACGGCCGGGATGCCTGCCGGATCTGATTCAGGTGTTGGCTCGCATGGCACAGCTGCAGGGCATGCGACTGTTTCAGCAGGAGAGACCGCAGCACTTCTTGAGCGAATGGAAGCATTGAAGCTGCAGATTCCGGTCTATGCCGCTCCTCCTGAGGTTCTGCGGCACCTGACCGGCTTTCAGCTGACCCGGGGCGCTCTCTGCGCCATGCGGAGAAAACCGCTGCCGCCCGCGCGGGAGCTGCTGACCGGGAAGAAATCTGCGTCTGCTCCTTCCGGCATCGCAGCCTCTTGCTCATGTGATGCAGATGCTCCCGCAGTTTCTCGTAATATGAGCATCAGCCGCATCGCCATCCTTGAAAATGTAGTAAACCCGACAAATGTAGGTGCTATCTTCCGCTCCGCCGCTGCCATGGGAATGGATGCCGTTCTTCTCACAGAGGGCTGCAGCAATCCCCTCTATCGGCGCGCCGCCAGAGTCAGCATGGGCACTGTATTTCAGATCCCATGGACATTTATTCCTGACTGGCCGCATCCGGCCATGGAGAGACTCCGTGAGCTCGGCTTTCAGACCGCATCCATGGCGCTTTCTCATGACACTGTGTCGATCGATGACCCGGCCCTTCGTAAAGCTAAAAAGCTTGCCGTCATCCTGGGTACGGAAGGCGACGGTCTGTCGCAGGCAACGATAGCCGCCAGCGATTACACGATCCGCATTCCTATGACGCCTGGGATTGACTCCCTCAATGTAGCCGCCGCCAGCGCGGTGGCCTTCTGGGAGCTGGGGAACTTGAAGAGACAATAAGCTGCCCGGTCATTGAATGGCTGGGTCTTCCCGCTTAGAAGGCATAAATCGGGCAGGAGGCACTGCAATTTCCTCCCTATAAAGTCAAGTCATTTTTCCTTGAAAATCAAGGATTCTCAACGTTATACATCGATTGAATGAGCCAAAGGTATGGGCATCTCTGCCTATATGGCACAAGAAAAGATGCGTTCAGGGTACACGAAGCAGAACGTCATTCATTTTTCGATCTGCATGGCCTTTGTGTAACCCTTCCATCTATGGCAGCGCACCTCCCGTATCTACCAGGATCTCATCCGGAGTTCCGGTGAGTCCTCACTTCCTTCGTTCCGCCTGCCCATAACCAGGGTGCCGGCTCAGCTCCTTTTCAGGGTCATGCCCTATGGAAATAATTCCTGCCGGCTACCAGCTCATTCTTTGTTGTTTGCTGACTCCGGTTTCCATCCATCAGCACCTTTCGGTGGACGTTTCCTGATGAACTTCTTCCTTCATCATCCCCGTATGGGGACCGGTCGCCTGCTTGTGACCGGAGCCGGATCTCTGATGAAATCGATCGGCTGCCCGGCTCCGGCCGCAAGCAGAAGTTACATATGTCCCGGCAGCTTACGCTGTTGCCGGTCTGTGGATGTCTGTCATCATTTTTTTCGCGTCAAACGATACTCCGGTTTTCAGGATATGATAAAAAACCCGGATCAGCTTGCACGCCACTGCAATCATGGACTGCATCTTTTTCAATGGGTTCCTGTCCCGCGTCGTGTAATACTGATAAATCGACCTGAATTCCGGACTGTGGCCGGTGACGCTGACCGCCGCTTCGTACAGGACATACCGCAGCCGTTTCCGGCCGCGATAGCTGATATGACTTTCGCCCTTGTGCTTTCCCGACTCGCTGCTGACGATCGCGTATCCCGCCAGTTTCTGCAGCTGTCTGGGATCATTGAAGCGCGAGATGTCTCCGACTTCCGCGACAAACCCGATCACGGTCTTCAGACCGATTCCCCTGATTTCCAGCAGCTTGTCCACACAGGGGACTTCTGCGATCTTTTTCTCAATCAGGGCCATCAGCTCCGCCTGCCGCTGTGTCTGGAGCTCATAATCCGAAAGCAGGATACGGAACTCGATCCTTGCTGCTTCCGGTGCCTCCCGGTTTCCGATGCTGTGCTCTGCCGCCGCTACCAGGGTCTTTGCCCTCTTCAATCCGACGCCTCTCAGCTTTGCATTTCTCCAGATCCGGTTTACGCCTTCTACGCCCAGCTTGACGATGTCTTGCGGGAGTGGTGCTGATTTCAGAACCATCAGACCGCTGACAGCACCGATATTCCCATAAACGTCTTTATAGTTGGGAAAATAAATGCTGAACCATCTGGCGATCCGGTTCTTCAGCCGGGTGATCTCGCTTTGCGCAAGTACCTGCAGACCTGACAGCGTTCTGATCTCCGCATAGATTCCATCCGGGATATATGGTCGGAAGTACCGGCCGTCCTTGACCAGACCTGCGATTACTTTCGGGTCTTTCCGGTCATTTTTTGACGGGTTGTTGTCATCCAGTTCCTTTGATTTTTTGACATGATGTGGATTAACGTGAACCGGCATCATCCCATGGTCCTGCAGGAACTTTCCCAGATTGAACCAGTAATGTCCGGTCGGCTCCATGCCCGGTATCACCCTGTCCATGCCATAACGTTCCTTCAACTCCGTAATCCAGGCCCGTAACGTCTCGAACCCTTCTTCCGTGTTTCCGAAAGCGAGCGGCTTTCTGGAGAATTCATATCCTCTCCAGTCGAAGGCGCGTGCATAGTGCATCTCACTTCCAACATCAATGCCGATAATCAGAGTTTTTTCAGTAATAGCTGCAATTTTTGCGTTCTGTGTGTTAGACTTCATTTGGATACCTTTCTGTGATGGATTTGCCAACTTACGAGGGTCAGCAAACCTTATATTACATTGAGGTATCCTTTTTTTCACCTGCCTTCTTTCGGATCCCTGTATTTAGATCATACAGGAAGCTCCTGCCCGATCTTACCGGTATGCCTCAGATACCTGGCTCTGACGCACTATTTTCATCATTCGATTCAATGTCTACATACATCTCAACGTCCTTGCTGCACCTTGAGAATTTCGACTCAGCACTATTTACCTCGTTCGAATAAGTACTGAGACTCCCCGTCGGATCTGTCGCGCAATCCTGCAAATCAAGATACGCATTGTAGAGAGCCTTGACTGAAGTACAGGCTTCCCGGTACTCCTTCGGAGGGTTCTTCAGTGCCTTCATTTCCCTCTGAATCTTCTTCCTGTCCGTCTCAAGCTGGCTCGTCTTCTTCTCAAAATCATCGTCATACATCAGCGACGCAAGCGCGTCATTGAAGTCATCATAGAAGTATCCGTAGCTGTCTTTTGTGTACCGATCAGTCAGAATGTCATCTTCTTCATATATACAATTATACCATACGCTGTAAATAAGATCTGCGGCATATTCCGCATCATTCCCGCTTTGAATGATATCGTCAGCCGCGGTCTGAAGAGCCTCCTCATATTGCTTTTCCTGCGCGATGGCCTGCATATGCCGCATGCCAGAAACTGCCAATATCAAAATGAGCACCGCTGCGCCGGTGCAGGCAGCAATCAGGATGGCCAGCTTTTTATGGCTCCATCCGGCGAAGTGATGTTTTTCTTCTTTCTCAGCCTGGCTGAAGTTCGCCTGCGCCAAGTCAGATTGACTATCGTCCGCCTGACCGCCCGCGGATGTGCATTCCTCTGCATCCACATCCGGAGAGGCCGCTTCAATGCCGTCTTGCGAAATATTCTCAGGTCTGCCTTCTTCACAAGACTCGCCGTTCATGCTTGTAATCAGACACGGACAGCCGCAGTTCGGACATACCGTCACGGAATCTTCAAGCTCCATCCCGCAGTCCGGACAAGTCCGCTTCTTTCTATTCTCCACATTTTCTGTCTGATACTCTGCCAGCTTACAGCCACACGCCGGGCATGTCTCCGCCCTGTCACTTACTTCTTTTCCGCATTTCGGGCAATGGATCAGTGCCATATCTGTCTCCTACCTCATCGGACTGATTACGTCTCCCGCCAGAGCCGTTTTCCTATCCGATGGATCCATAGTAACAGGTTTTCCTGCACAGGAGGTCGCCCGGGAAGCGACAAATATGGTTGGAAGCAGGTATCCGGATCCTGTTTGTTCACCTCGCGCCCTACCGAAGTTTCGTTTCGCCGCAATAGATAGACGCGAACCCCTACGCAGCCGACACTTCGTAGGGCTTCACAATGAAATCCCGCCTCGCGCCCTACCGAAGTTTCGTTTCACTATGATTGATAGGCGCGAACCCCTACGCAGCCGACACTTCGTAGGGCTTCACGATGAAATCTTGCCTCGCGCCCTACGGAAGTTTCGTTTCGCCGCAATAGATATGCGCGAACCCCTACGCAGCCGACACTTTGTAGGGCTTCACGATGAAATCTCACCTCGCGCCCTACGGAAGTATCGTTTCGCCGCAATTGATGGCTATAAAACTCTACTTGCCAGACAGTTCGTAGGGCTTCACGATGAGATCTTGCCTCGCGCCCTACAAAAGTTTCGTTTCGCCACGACTGATAGGCGCGAGCCCTACGGTGCCAACAATTCATAGGGCTTCACGATGAAATCTCACCTCGCGCCCTACTCAAGTATCATCTCGTCCCACTTTGATTTGACGACTCGCGGTATTCCGGCTATACTGTATACAACATGCGAGGGCGCAGTGAAGAATAACTTCACCGCGCCCTCATTTTTACATTTCGGAGGTGACCCTTATGAAAACGATCCAGCCATATTTTGCGCTGTCCAGCACTCACTATTTCAAGCGGGTAATCGGCCGCTACGGCATCACGCACCTCTACGAATATGTCAATAATACCGACGGGAATCTCCCGGCCATTCCGGACGGATGTCTCGATATGCTGTTTGACCTTGACCCGGAACGGCCAGTCGCTATCCTCGCCGGCTCCGTACTCGCGTGCACGAATATTCCCTCCGTATCGGGCCACCGGTATTTCGGTGTGCGGTTCCAGCCGGGCTTTATCCCTCCGTTCTGCGATGCGGCCATGAGGGACCTCGTCGGAAACCAGATCGCACTTCATGACTGTCTTTCGCCATCGATCGCCGCTTTTGTTCCCGGAACAGCCGACCTTGCCGGAATTTTGGCCTCGCTCCCGGACTTTTCCGCAAGAGCCGACCGGTTCATGGAATTGTATCTGGCCGCCCTGCGAAAATCAGATGTGCCCGGCATTTACACAAATGCAGAGAGCTGGCAGAGCGGCACCGGAAGCTTTCTTCTCGCGATGCGCGAGATCTTCCTTCAGAAAGGACAGGTTTCTGTCGAGACACTCGCCTCAGATGTCGGATATTCAACCCGTTACCTGAACACCCTCTTCCGTGAGCACGCAGGAATCTCACCGAAGCGCATGTGCCAGATCATCCGTTTCCAGACCGCAATCGATGAGCTCGATCACGACAGTGATATTTCGCTCGCCGACCTCGCCGCTGACCACGGTTACTTTGACCAGGCGCAGTTCACGCATGACTTCCGGCGCTTTACGGGTATGACGCCGGGCGCACACCGGAAGAAAATTGAGCGCAGCCACTACTTCAGCCGGTTTATCCTCGCGTAAGCAGCACAATCAGTGCGGCACCAGATCTTCATCTCATGAAGCCGCCATCTGCTTTTCAATCCACTGCATGAGGACATCAACCACGTACTTCTGCTCCTTCTCTGTCAGCTCGCGGCCTGCAGGAATCCCATGCCATTTGTAGAGGCACCCCCGGCAGCAGCAACCGGTCGCATGCTGGGCAATGAAGACCGGATGGCCATGCATCGGCGTCTGCCTCCCATCATTGGGAATAACAGCCGGGGCAAGCCGGCGGGAAATGAAATCCTGCGCGTGAGAGCGGATTGTATCCATCCCCTTCTGCCGGACGTACGCCTTATCCTTTTCCGAGAGATGGAACCGGGACCGGAACGGAGATTTGGCGAGACGGGCGAAGAGATCAATTTTGAGCCATTCCTCGTGGGTCATTTTCTGATCGTTGCTGCTCTGTCCGTAGCTTGCGGCAGGCTCTGCAACTCTCTGCCCGCTTTGCTGCGGATACGGCAGATCTGATGGCATCTCACGCGGAATCCTGCTTTTGCCTGTTTGCTGCTGTCGCTTCGAATATGGCAGAATCGTCTGCCTGTTCCCCGCCTTCGGCGAAGAAGCCTCCTCAAGGTGGGCATTCTCCGCAGTTGCAGCTGGAAGCACAGCTTTGGGAAGACTGCTTTTCAGCCGCTCTTTCAGAAGTGTGTTTCGCTTTGTCACTGTCACGTTTCTGACTGCATAGGCCAGAGCCTTCCTCGTTCCGACGATAACAAGAATTTTCTTCGCGCGCGTAATGCCCGTATAAATCAGGTTCCGCTGCAGCATAACAAAATGGTTCATCAGAACCGGCATAACCACAATCGGGTATTCCGATCCCTGCGCTTTGTGAATCGTCGTCGCATAGGCAAGGACAAGCTCATCGAGCTCAGAAATATCATATTCCACATTTCTTCCGTCAAAGTCCACCGTGAGGCTCCGATCCTCCGCATCGACAGAGCTGATGACACCGATATCTCCGTTGAAAACCTCCTTGTCATAATTGTTGCGGATCTGCATCACCTTATCGCGGAAGCGATACGTAACCCCGCCTCGTTTCAGACCGATGCCTCCCGGATTGAGAGCCTCCTGCAAAATGAGATTCAGATTCGAAGCGCCGACGACGCCTCGCTGCATGGGAGTGAGGACCTGTATGTCAGAGGGCGGCGTTTTGTAATACCGGCTCAGCTTCGTTTTTACAAGGTCAACGATGGTCTTTGCCGACAGCTCCGCAATAGCCGCCGTGTCATCCTTTGTCAGCCCTTCCCGCTCTCCCGCCTTTTCCATATCCATAAAAAAGAAATCGGTATTTCTTCCATTGCTGATATCCGGCATGATTCCCTCGTTAATCCGATGGGCATTCATGATAATCCGGCTGGTCTGTGCCTGACGGAAAATGCGGGTCAGCTTGACGACCGGAAAGCATTCGCTGTCAATCAGATCCCGAAGTACATTTCCTGCTCCGACCGAGGGCAGCTGATCTACGTCTCCGACCAGAATCAGCGTCATGCCATCCGGCACAGCCTTCAGCAGATTGTACATCAGCATGATATCAATCATGGAGCATTCATCAATAATCAGCACATCGCCCTCCAGCGGGTTCTCCTCATTTCTCTGATAACCTTCCGGCGGCTTGACCTCAAGCAGGCGGTGGATGGTCTTCGCCTCCATCCCTGTCGCTTCTGACAGGCGTTTTGCGGCGCGGCCGGTCGGTGCGGCAAGCAGAATA
>Ga0256405_10006480_pt1 | contig 18669 bp, 14 predicted proteins | sample RumenRJG_02DNA_FD_189096 | JGI IMG/M metagenome (GOLD analysis project Ga0256405, IMG submission 189096) | Bovine rumen microbial communities from Lethbridge, Alberta, Canada - RJG_02 | ecosystem: Host-associated > Mammals > Digestive system > Stomach > Rumen | place: Canada: Alberta... | reverse complement strand
CATGAATCTGTCTCCTTAATAGTGTTACTTTTATTATATTGTATCACTATTAAGGAAAAATATCAAATGTTACGTGTCACTATTATGTAAAACTATGTCAGTGCAGGGGGTTCTGAACAGTTACAAATATCTTTAGTTTTGTTTGAGAATAAGGTAAGGTATTACCAGAGTAAACAAACGATATATTGGAGAAAAAATGACGATACAAAGAAAAATAATGATCAGTAATATAGTGGCCACTACGATAACTGCCCTGATGATCTGCATAATTTGTGTGGCGTATGTCCATTTTCACAGCGAGACGCTTCCGAATGAGATCCGGGAATCTTCAGGAGGCGTCAACAAATTGACCAAAATAATGAATATTCTCTACACCTACGAGTCAGAGATTTTCGACATGAATTGGGAGATCGTCCTGCCCGAAGGCGAAGAGGAGACGGAGCTTCTGCTGCTGCCGGAATCCCAGAGGATAGAGGAGCTGGAGAGCCTTGGATATCATATCCGGGTGGAATCCCCTTACATAGTTTCTTTTTCCAATATGGATGAAGCGGATCAGAAAATGCTGACATTGATCGGTAATGTTCCGGCGAAAGCCGCCTATATGACCAGGAAAAGCATCGTTGTTCGTGATGGTATCGACTTTGGCGGGAAAACATGGTATGTGACCGCCGTTTATAATGAGGACCGGGTGGACGCAGGCGTACAGCGCTCCGTGACTCCGCTGTATATGGTGCCCCGGGGAATCGGCATCAGTTTTTTTCTGATCACATTGGTATGCATCGCGGTTGTATCGGCTGTCTATTCCCGGCAGATCTCAAAAATGATCTTTGGACGGCTGCGGAGACTGAAAAAAGGCGCCGCCATGGTAGCAGAAGGCAATCTGGATTATCCGGTCACTTATAATGAGAGCGATGAATACGGGGAGGTATTCGAAGAATTTGATCAAATGCGCAGACAGCTTAAGGAAGCGCGGGAGAAGCAGCAGCGGTATGAACAACAGCAGAGAGACCGGCTTCGGGGGATCACGCACGATCTGCGTTCTCCGCTGACATCTATAAAAGGTTACGCGATGGGGATCAAGGACGGGATCGCGAATACGCCTGAGAAGAGAACGAGGTATTGCGACGCTATTTTGACACGGGCGGATGACCTGGAGAGACTGACCGGGAGCTTGTCGCTTCTCGTCAAGATGGATACCGGAAGCAGCTTTCTGCATCTCGAAAGAGTTAATCTGGATGAATACATTAAACAATTCCTCTCGGAAAAAGAGGCTTGGCTTTCCGACAGGAAAGTGGACGTACGCTATCGGACTGATTCACCGCAGGCAGAGGCGGATCTGGATATCCGGGAGATGCAGAGAGTATTCATGAACCTATTGGAGAACACAGTGCGTTACCGGACTGCGGATTGCTCCATAGTGGACATAGAAGTCTGGCAAAACAAAGAAAACGTGGAGATCCGGTTTTCTGACGACGGGCCGGGAGTCGGCCTAAGACACCTGGACCGCCTCTTTGAGCCAATATACAGGGCGGATCAATCGAGGACTACGCCTGAAAAAGGTAGCGGGATCGGACTGACTATTGTCAAGCGGATCATAGAAGGTCATGGCGGGCAGGTCAGCGCGTCATCCGAAAGCGGGCTGTGCATTACGATGACACTGCCGTCTGTAAAGGGGGAAGGCAAGCATGAAGAAGATACTGATCGTTGAAGATGATATTCTTGCGGCAGAGCTGGAGAGAGATTATCTGGAGGCGTCTGACTACGAGGTGGAACTGTGCAGCGATGGAGACGAAGGGTATAAGAAAGCAAAAAGCGGGGATTATGACCTGCTTCTGCTTGATATCATGCTTCCGGGAATGAGCGGATTTGAGATCTGCCGCAGGATCAGACGGGAACAGAATGTTCCTATTATCATGGTGACGGCTAAGACAGAGGACGTGGATATGATCCGGGGACTGGGACTTGGCGCGGATGACTATATAATGAAGCCTTTTAATCCGACAGAACTGGTCGCCAGAGCAAAAGCGCATATCCGAATTCACGAAATTCTTCTGGGCGAATCCGGCACAGAGAAGCAGGAGATCCGGTACAGGGACCTTGTGATCTCCGTGCCTTATCGCAAAGTCACTGTAAGGGGAGAAGAGGTGAATCTCAAGAACCGGGAGTATGAGCTTTTGTATTTCCTGGCCTCCCATCAGGGGATGGTGTTCTCCAGGGAAGCGCTGCTTGAGCGGATCTGGGGACAGGATCCGACAGGGGATACCGCGACAGTTATGGTTCATATAGGGAGAATCCGGGAGAAGATCGAGGAGAATCCCCAAAAGCCGGAATATATACTTACCGTCTGGGGGGCAGGATATAAATTTGCCGATAAACCGTAAGGGTGCTTCATGCATATTGTTTAGGTTTATTTTCAAATTGTTTTATTTCAATTTATGTATAGTTTAGGTATTATTATACATAAAGCGATGTTAGCAGTTTAACTAATCGTTTCGAACACGCGGGCCAACATCAGTCAATAGGGAGAAGAAAGATGATTGAAAAAGGCAGAGTGATCTCGCTGATTTCGTCAGCTGCCGGCCTGCTGCTTGCTGTTGGATCCATGACGGTGTTTTCGGCGTGCGGGCCCAAAGAAGACGGGACTTTGATGATTTGCCATAATGCGCAGATCCGCGTCGCTATGTGCGGGATAGGACTTGCGGTTCTATTTGCGATCGCAGCCTTTGTAAAAAGCAAAGCGATCAAACTGATTTGCGATACCGCGGCACTTGTGCTTTCTGTGGTCACATTTATGACGCCGGGAGTACTTGTACACATATGCCTGCTCAGCAATATGCATTGTCAGGTCAGGCTTAAACCCTTTACCAGAGGCTCCGCGATTTTTATCGCATTACTTGCCCTGTGGGATATTCTCCGGATCATCAAGGAGAAGAGAGAGAAGGGACCGGGCGAGGAAGAATAAAGGAAAGAAAATGAATATTCAAAAACAGGCTTACTTTCGGAAGCCTGTTTTTTTGCGTACATCACTTTTTTGACGCTGTTTCGGGAGCTTTTTTGCCATCTCTTTGAAGCAGGAGAATATCTTCTTTTCTATATTTGCGCATGTAATTGACCACATATCCGCTGAAGAGCATTCTGGCGCGGAAATCAGGGTCCTCGAGATCGCGGTCTATGATCTCCTCGATCTTTTTGATCTTGTACAGCAGTGTGTTTCTGTGCATGAACAGAGCTTCCGCAGCTTTGGTCGTGTTCCGCTCATACCTTAGAAAAGTCAGCAGAATATCCGCCATGTTCGTATTATATTTCTGGTCATACATGATGAGCGCGATCATCTCGTTGTTGCACAAATGGGCGAGATTGCGGCTGCTGAGGTGCTTGATCTCCGAGTCGGCTGCCAGTTCAACGATCTGGTACATCGCGAAATCTTCATAATAATAAATCCTTCTCTTTGGATCGAGCCGGCTGCCGATCCGAAGAGCGCCGTGAACCTGATGATACATCGGGGGCAGGGACATGATAAACTCCGACGCATTTCCCATGCAGGAAAAGCCGTTGTACTGCTCCAGGAGATTCATGAGGTATTTCTCATTGAATTTGACGCGGCTCTTGCGCTGCCTCTTCTGGATGATAAGAAGGATATCTCCGTTATAAGTGGTGATGTTGCTGTAAGGGAAAATGTACTGCAGCTGCGAGATCACGTAATTCCAGGGGATCGGGCTGCGGCTGCCTGTCTGGTCGAAGGAGACGAGCATAAGGTGAAAATAGCGGTGAGCGATAAGCTTTACCTGTTTCATGCGCTGATCCAGTTCATTTTGGTTAACGATCCTGCCCTCCATGATGTCGGCCACGAGACTTCCCAGTTCCGCGTTGCTGGCGTAATCCACACTCTGCTTGCTGAAAAGATACTCCGCAATGGCATTCCCCAAAATTGCCATGTAGTCCGTATAGGCGGGATCGGTATCAGGACCATTCAGGATAAGGCACAGCCGTGCCGCGACTCTGTCTTTGTAGCGGATCAGGCGGATGATCGTATAGTTATTGCTGGCTTTTGAGATGTATTCCGAGGTATCCTGCGTCGAGACGATGGGATCCTCTTTGTGAATGCGCTCAATGGTTTCGAAGGTATGATAGCCCAGCTGCCGGACTTCGTCGACAGTTGGATCTGATATGTCTTCCTTATAAACACTGGCCTGCAGTTTATATCCGGCGTTGGTCAGAAGGAGTGTCCCCGGGAGGAAGGAGGAGAGATCAAGGAGGGCCTGAATGCCCTCATTTCTATACAGGACATTTTTCAGCGCGTCGTTCCAGCGGATAAAGCTGCTGATCTTGTCTGCCATTGAATTGAATACGGAGGGAAGGCTCTTTTCGGAATAGAGAACGGAGCAGTTGACCGGCAGTGCAGTATGCACTGTCGGTTTTATATTGGGTTCAAAATCACAGCACAGGAAGCAGAAAGGAGACCTGATGTCAGGAAACCTGCGGACATGTTCTATAAAAGCCGCCAGATCCGGCTCATATCCTGCATAAAGAATGAAAGGTTCCGGCGCGGTTTCCGGATGGAAGAGGCGCATGTCCCCATGGCAGGAGAAAGGAACAGCTCCCGCATGGATATCGGTGAGATCCTGCGCGATCCAGGACCGAAGTATCGGGAAGGGAATAGATACCATGATGTAACCTCATACACTGGCCAAAAAAATGCTCCGTAAGCGGTGAAGTACAGAAAAATACAACGGCGCGGCTCCGAGGGTCCACGCACATACTCTTTCATAATAATAATATAGCACATCAATTATGTATAGTTCGTACAATTTGAAACGATATGTAACCCAAAAATGTGCACGGTGCACATTTTGAGCCCTCTGCTTTTGGAAGTTTATAAAGATTTAATCTGTTCACAGAATTGTAAAATTATTACAGAATCCCAAATGACCTTTTGGGAGGAGCAAAATCCGCTGACACCGGCGGAGAAGGAACCACATCAAACCGGCGGGAGAGGCCGGAAAAAGAAAGAGAGGGAAAAAACTATGTTAGCAACAATGGGCTTTATACTTGTCATTGCTATGGTAGTCCTGATCATCAGGGGTAAGGTAGCACTTCCTCCGATTCTGATCATTTTGCCGACCATTGCAACTTTTATTCTGGGCTTCGCAGGATATCTGGTTCCTCCGGGAAAAGAAGAACCTGCCGCTATGGGTGTGAAGCTGATCATCAAAACACTCCAGGGCTATGTATCCACAGGTGCAAACCAGGTTCTGAATACCGTAGCGCTGTTCACCTTCGCTATCGTATTCTTCAATATCCTCAGTGATGCCGGAATGTTCGACGCGATCGTCGCAAGAGCATTCAAGTATATCGGCAACAGCATCGGCGTCATCCTGTTCATGACCTGCCTCCTCGCAACGATCTCTCACCTCGACGGATCCGGCGCAACGACATGGCTGATCACAGTTCCCACAATGCTTCCTCTTTTCAAGAAGATGAAGCTGCCGCCGACACTCCTTGTTCTCTATGTAGGTCTTGTTTCCGGTACAGTCAACATGCTTCCCTGGACATCCGCTTTGGCACGCGCAACCGCAGGCGTGGAAGGCGTTGAGCCCCACGATGTCTGGCAGGCACTGGTCATCGCACAGGTTGTCGGTCTTATCATCCTGTATGTTTCCTGCTTCGTCGTAGGCCCTATGCTTCAGAAGAGAGGCTTTGGCATGACTGATGAGGAATTCGCAGCGATGAAGGAAGATATGCTTCATCCCGCGGAACCCGTTCTGAAGGTCAGCAAAACTGTTCTTTACATCGATATGGCTATGACCCTGATCATCGTTATTGCCCTCCTGCTCGGCTGGGTCAATACAAATCTCGCGTTTATGTGGGGCATTGCCGCAGCGCTTCTGCTCAACTGCCACGGGCCTAAGGAAATGACTTCCCAGATCAAGAAGCACGGCGCTAACGCGCTCAACATGATCATGATCCTGTTCTCCATCGGAATGCTGGTTGGTACCATGAAGGATTCCGGCATGATGCAGGCAATGACCAATACTCTGGTAGCGCTTGTACCGGAGTCCCTGAGCTCTCACCTGATGTTTATCATCTCCCTGATTTCCGCACCGCTGTCGATGGTAGTCGGATCCGACTCACTGTACATGATCATGACTCCTATCTTTGCTAGCATGAACGTTGCGTTCGGTGGAACTGCACTTGCTGCATGCTGCGCAAGCGTTATCGGTGCCTGCCTTGCAGCAAACCTCTGCCTGGTAGCTCCTACACCTTACCTCGCACTCGGCCTTGCAGGCGTAGAGATGAAAGACAACCTGAAATTCTGCTTCCTGCCCACATGGGCACTGAGCATCGTGCTTGCGATCGTCGCAGCTCTTACCGGTGCGTTCCCGTTCTGATATAGAAAACAAAGACTGCTGTTAAAAAGCTACCTCATCTTTTAAAGGGCACCGGTATCTGTCCCGCTGATATCGGGGAGAGATACCGGTGCCCAGTATTTCTAAAAAGATTATAATTAAGAGCAAGACAACCAATTCCGCATAAGAATTGCCGATTCGAAGCAATTTGCGCAGTATTCAAGAAAGGAAGAAGCAGACTTATGAGTATTCGTTCCTGCGCTTTGGAAAGCAAAGCTTTCCTGGCACTCAAGGATGCCTACGATCACCGGGAGAAGGGAGCGGCCAAGGCCCGCGCCAAAGGCATCAAGGTATTGGGCGAACTGGGATTCGACGTGCCGGAGGAACTTGTCCTGGCAGCAGGTATGTTCCCGGTAAGGATCTATGCGGATCCCGAGAAATCCCTGGAAGAGACAGACAAGTATCTGGAATATTCCTTTGAGCCTGTAGTTCGCGCACAGTTTGAAAAGATAATTGATGGAACTTACGGAAGTCAGATCGACTTTCTCGCCATCTCCAACTCCACAGATGTTATCATCAGAATTTTCCTCTATCTTCGCGAACTTAAGAGAGTAGAGCCCGAGAAGCCGGTACCGCCGATCACATTTATCGACTGGCTCTTCACGCGTCACCGCCTGCACCAGATGCGCGATGAATTTGTGATCGATCTGTTCAAAAAGCAGCTCGAGGAGTGGTCCGGGAAAGAGATCACGGACGAAGCGGTCAGAGAGGCCGGCGCAGTCCTTAATGAAAACCGCAGAGCACTGCGCGAAATGGCGCAGCTTCGCCATGGAAGCGAAGTCCGGATCGGCGGAAGCGAAGCTATGGTCATCATCGGCGCCGGATTTTTCATGGACAAAAAAGAGCACACGGAGCTTGTCAAACAGGTGACGGAGGATGCGAAGTCCTGGCCTGTACTGGAAGGCCCGCGCGTATTCTATACCGGCGCGAACCACGAGGACAACGCCCTCTATGACAAGATTGAGGCGGCCGGACTGGTCATTGTCGGAGAAGACACCGACTGGGGCGACAGATCCTATGACCGCGATTACAATCCCGAGCTGCCCGTTATCCGCGGCGTGGTAGACAGATATCTTTTCCGCGAGTTCTCTGCAAAGAAGGCATTTGTCTCACAGAGGGTGGAAGCTTTGGACAGAGAAGTGAATGCGGCAGGTGCCCAGGGCGTGATCTTCTATACCAACCAGTATGACGAAGTTGCCACTTGGGATATGCCTAAACAGAGAAAGAGCCTCGAGTCCCGGGGGATCAGGCATATCACTTTCGGCCGTATGCAGTGGCCGGTCTCCAAAAATGAGGGCCTCGACGAGAAACTCGCCGCATTTGCCCAGGAGATGAAAGGGGGTGCGCAGTAATGGCTGAAGAAAAGAAAGGAACCGCTTCAAAATCAGCAGTTGTCAAGAAACTCAAAGCCACTAAAGCGGCCAGTGTCTATCAGAAACAGTGGTTTTTCGGCATGAAGGAGCGCGTGGAGAGAGAAGGTGGAGATTTCGCCGTACTCAACGCGGATGTCCCTATGGAAATCTTCCGCGCAATGGATATTCCATTCGTAGTTAATCAGTGGTGGGCAGCGATCTGCGGCGCCAAGAGAATGACGCGCAAGTATTTCGGCCTCATGCAGGAAAACGGTTACCGCCCTGACCTGAACAGCTATGACGCGCAGGCCCTGGCGGAGAGCTTCGACCCGGACGACAAGAAAGTCGATGCCGAAGGTAATCCTATGGGACCCTGGGGCGGCCTTCCGACACCTACGATCTCCATTACACGCCTGACCGGCGATGTGCAGAGCAAGATTTTCGGCCTGCTCGCCGAGAATTACGGCGCAGACCTCTATGTCATCGAGAACACCATCGCCCGCACAACTCCGCTCAACTGGTATGAGCTGGCGGCGGACCGCTGGGAGGAGATGTATGACACAGACCGTCTGGATCTGGCAGTTGAAGAACTCAAGGAGCTTATCCGCTGGCTGGAGATGAAGACCGGCAAAATGATGGATATCAATAAACTGGAATATGTAATGAACCTCATCAACGAGCAGGAGGGCTATTACAAGAAGACAAGAGACCTGATCGCCTCCTGTCATCCTGTTCCGGTCACTGTCGTAGATACGATCAACGCAGTTATGCAGGCGCAGTGGCAGCGCGGCACCGAGTGGGCCGTCGAACACGCAAAGAGTCTGTATGAAGAAGTAAAGGCACTTGCAGATGCGGGCGTAGCAGCTGTGCCTAATGAGAAGCTCCGTCTGATGTGGATCGGACGCGGAATGTGGCAGGATTTTGCCTTCTATCAGAGATTTGAAGAGAAATACGGCGCAGTCTTCATGTGGTCCATGTACCTGGCCATGGGAGCAGACGCTTATATCAGAAACAACGTGGAAGAGGATCCGCTCCGCGCGCTGGCAGCAAGATTTATCGGTATGGAGGACTTCCTCCACATGCCGCCGTGGAACAGCAGCTGGTTCATCCAGCAGGCGCAGCAGAATGACATTGACGGCGTAGTCTACATGATCCCCGACAATGATATTCAGGCAGTAGAGGGCAGCTATTTTATCAAAAAAGCGCTCGAAGACGCGGGTATCCCCGTACTTGCTTTCCATGGCGATCCCGTCAATCCCAGGAAGTGGAACGCTGAGACTATGACATCCCTTGTAGACGAATTCATCGAGACCAGAGTCATCCCGGCTCACGAGAAGAAAGAGAGGTAATTCGATATGGCAAATAAACCGCTTTCAGGTTACAAAGTTCTTGATATGACACAGTTTGAGGCCGGCACAGTCTGCACAGAGACTCTTGCATGGCTTGGCGCGGAAGTCCTCAAGGTTGAGCGTCCTGTAAAAGGCGAGCTGGGCCGCTATTCCCAGGCAGAGCCCGGAATCGACTCCTACGGCTTCCTTGTCATGAACATGAACAAAAAATCGATCACTTGCAATGCTAAGAACCCTGAAGGTTTTAAGCTTCTTGAGGATCTTGTCAGAAAGTGCGATGTTGTCGTAGAGAACATGGGCCCCGGCTCCATGGACAAGCTCGGCCTGACTTATGAGCACTGCAAAGAGCTCAACCCCGGTATCATCTACGCTTCCCTCAAGGGCTTTGCGCAGAACGGACCTTATAAGGATTATCCGGCATTTGATCCCATCGCGACACATACCGGCGTTATGGTCTCCGCTACCGGTCTTCCGGATCAGCCCATCAAGTGCGGCATCTCCGTAGCTGACTCCGGCACAGGTATCATGCTGGCTATGTCCATCATCACAGCACTCCTTCACAGAGAGCGCTACGGCGTCGGCCAGAGAGTGGACTGCGCGATGCAGGACTTCATGATCGGTCTCTCCCGCAGCCAGTGGGAGCCCTATTACAACAACGGATGCGTTCCGAACCGCCGCGTGGCGAACGGAATGCCCCTCGAAGATGTCGCACCGTCCGACACTTATCCCTGCAAGCCTTTCGGCAAGAACGACTATGTGCACATCTACTGCAGCCGTCATCCGGGCTCCAAGCAGTGGGATAATCTCTGCGACGTGATCGGAAGACCTGATCTCAAGCAGGATGTGTGCCCCGAGATGGCAACGCCCCGCAGCCGTTTCGCCAACAGAGAAATCTGCGATAACGCCATCAAGGAATGGCTTGCGAATTACGACAAATTTACTGCTATGGACATCTTGTGCAAGGCAGACATTCCCGCAGGCGCGCTGCTGTCCGTAGATGATATCACCAATGATCCTCAGTACTACGCTGCGGACCGCAAGATGATGGTCGAGATCGAGCATCCTCAGCGCGGCAAGGTCAAACTTCCGGGCTTTGCGCCCAAGTTCTCCGAAGTGGAGATCGACTACCAGTGCTCCCCTGCGCTCGGCGGAGCCAACGAGGAGATCTATGGTGGACTGCTGGGCCTTTCAGCCGAAGAAATTGCACTGCTTAAAGAGCACAAGGCAATCTGATTAAATCAGCTTATCCATTTTTTCTTATATGACCGCGACGGCCGTTCACTGGCGGACAGCTGCCGCGGTCTTACCCATATTTTACCGGAGATAGAAGATGGCCAGAAAAATAGGACGGGTCAGAATCGTAGATAACAGAGAGTTTTACGAAAGAGTATTACAGATCATGATCCCCGTGGCGCTGCAGTCCGCGATCAATATGGGCGTCAATATGCTGGATACCATGATGCTGGGAAGTTTCGGAGAGATCCAGCTCTCTGCCTCGAGTCTGGCGAACCAGTTTTACAATATTTTCTATATTGCGAATCTTGGGATCATCGGGGGTTCCAGCGTGCTCGCCTCCCAGTACTGGGGGGCTGGCGAGAAGGAAAACGCCCGGACGACCTTCAATATGGCAATCCGGCTGTCGGTCCTGTTCTCTCTGATTTTTGCCCTGATCACCTGGTTTTTCCCGGGCGGTATCATGCGCCTCTATTCTACGGAGCCGGAGGTCATAGAGCAGGGGATCCGCTACCTGCGGATCACAACTTTTGTATATCTGATCCATGGAACAAGCCTTGTAGCAGCACAGCTTATGCGGTCGGTCGGCGTGGTCCGGCTGGGACTCGTGGTTTCGATCGTCTCCTTTGTAGTAAATATCGGCGCCAACTATACCTTTATCTTCGGAAAATTCGGAGCGCCGCGGATGGAGATCGCAGGAGCCGCGCTGGGCACGCTGATCGCGAGGTCCTCCGAGTTCGCGGTCACTTTCCTCTATATTCTCTTAATTGACCAAAAACTGCAGCTAAGGCCCGGACACCTTTTGAAGTCGCCGTCGAGCCGGTTCTACGGGAACTTTTTCCGCCTGGGAGCGCCTGTCCTTCTCAGTGATTTTCTGCTGGGATTCGGCAGCAACATGATTTCTGTTGTGTTGGGCCATATGGGAGCGGTAGTGGTGGCCTCAAACGCGGTCTGCCAGGTGGTTGACCGGCTGGCAACCGTCGTGACCCAGGGAATAGGCAACGCGGCGGCAGTCATTACGGGACAGACGGTAGGCGCAAAAGAATACGATAAGGCAATGGAACAGGGGGAGACCTTCTATTTCCTGAGCGTTGTGGTCGGATGTTTTGCCGCGTTCTGTGTGTATTTTCTGGGACCTCTTACTTTTAAGGTTTACAATCTCGAACCGGAGACGCTCGTCATGGCAAGGCAGATCATGGGCGCTTACGCGGTGATCGCGCTCTTCGGAGCAATCCAGAGCGTCATGACAAAGGGCGTGCTTCGGGGCGGCGGAGATACCAAATTCCTTATGAAGGCCGACATATTGTTCTTGTGGATTGTATCCGTTCCTTTAGGAGCACTAGTCGGACTTGTACTGCATGGGCCGGCCTGGCTCACTGTCATCTGCCTGAGGATCGATTACATTATCAAATCCATATGGTGTATCGGAAGACTCCTCAGCGGCAAATGGATCCACAGATTTGAGTAAAGAAAGGAGCTTATATGGCAAAGTTTATTACGGCGAGAGAAGCTGCTGACCTGATCCCGGACGGCGCGACAGTCGCAATTTCCGGAATGGGCCTCTCCGGATGGGCGGAAGAGCTCGGCTGCGCTGTCAGAGACAGATTTAAAGAGACAGGCCATCCCAGAGATCTTCATCTCAAACAGGACAGCGCGATGGGAGACTGGGCTGTCGGACAGAAGTTCATCGGATGGGACAGAAACAGAAGAGAAGTGCCGGATACAGAACACGGTGCGCGCGGTTCAACGAGATTTGGCGAAGCCGGTCCCGGACTCATCAGGAAATGGACCAGCGCCCATGTCGGAAGCTCTTTCACACTTAACGCACTGGCTGCCAAAAATGAGCTGGAGAGTTACTGCATTCCCCAGGGCGTTACCATTAATCTCTGGAGAGAGATCGCAGCGGGACGTCCGGGACTGATCACCAAAACAGGACTGGGAACCTTTGTGGATCCCCGCGTGGAAGGCGGCAGGATGAACGAGGCTGCTAAGGACGAGATAGTAAAGCTGATCGAGTTCGGCGGCGAGGAATATCTCTTCTATCCCACTTTTAAATGCGATGTAGCGCTTCTTCGCGGCACGATCGCGGATGAGAACGGCAATATTTCCTTCCGCCATGAAAGTGTCGTCAATGAAGGACCTGCCATCGCGGCAGCCACAAAGAACAGCGGCGGCATCGTTATTGTGCAGGTGGAGTACCTTGCCAAAAAAGAGTCACTTGATCCCAAGGAAGTCAAAATTCCCGGTGTTTTGGTGGACTACGTGGTCCAGGCAAAAGATCCCATGTCCTGCTGGCAGTCCGAGGGCGTCTACTGGGAGCCCTCCTTCTCCGGCCAGATCAGGAAGCCCCTCAACGCGATCGAACCGCTCCCCATGGATGAGAGAAAAGTAATCTGCAGGCGCTGCGCAATGGAACTTAAGAAGGGGAGCCTTATCAACCTCGGAGTCGGCGTCCCCGCGGATGTAGCTAAGGTCATCGCGGAAGAGGGCCTGATCGAATATGTGACAATGAGCACGGAGAGCGGTATGGTCGGAGGAGTTCCTTCGGCGCTGCCCAATTTCGGAAGCGCCTATAACCCGGAGAGCATCATTACACCCCATGAGATGTTCGACCTGATCGACGGAGGCGGACTTGACGCCACATGCCTGGGAATCGGTGAGATCGATGAGGACGGAAACAATAACGTGAGCCGGATGGGGAAACGCAGGATCGGCCCCGGCGGCTTTATCGACATCACGTCCAAGACGCCCAAGGTTATTTTTGCCGGCACACTGACCGGCAAAGCCGAGGTTCGTACGGGCGACGGAAAGATGACGGTAGTGAAGGAAGGTACTTTCCACAAGTTTGTAAAGAAGGTGGGACAGATCACCTTTGCCGGACAGTATGCTCCCGAGTCCCAGGAAGTCCTGTATGTGACGGAGCGAGCCGTGTTCAAGCTGATCGACCACAAAGTGACCTTGATCGAGATCGCACCCGGGATTGACCTGCAGACAGAAGTCCTGGATCAGATGGACTTTGTTCCCGCCATAGCACCGGATCTCAAGATCATGGATGAGGGAATTTTCCGCGAGAAGTGGGGCGAGCTCGGAAAATACATGTAAGAAAGCGAGGGGCGGATTTACTTGTCTGCCGTTGTGCACCCGAAAGTGAGATAGAGAATAGTTTTGGCAGAGCATATGATTTGCCAAAACTATTTTTTATTCTGCTTTAACGTGCTAAAATGTCGGGCAGGAATACTATGATTAATTAATCAATTTAGATGGCTTTGGAGCCTTTGAAAAAAGGAGAGGGTTTATGTTTCGAAAAATGCTTCGTTTTAAACAACAGATCCCCGAGGCGGAATGTATTGAGATCCTCAAAGAAGAGCCGCGCGGTGTGCTGTCAGTGCTCGGAGACGACGATTATCCCTATGGCATGCCGATCAATCACTTTTATTGTGAAGAGGACGGAAAGCTCTATTTTCACACCGGGATGAAGGGACACAGAACCGATGCGATTCGGAAGCACGATAAGGTCTCTTTCTGCGTCTATGACAGCGGATACCGCCGGGAAGGCGAGTGGGCGCTGAATATCCGCAGCGTGATCGTGTTCGGGCGCGTCGAGATCATTGAGGACCGGGACAAAATATACGAGATCGCAAGGAAACTCAGCCATAAATTTCCATGCGATGAGGAGTATATAGAAAGGGAGATCCGCAGTGCGGGTCCCAGAACTTTTATGTTCGCTCTGGTGCCGGAGCATATGACCGGGAAACTGGTGAATGAAGCCTGAGCAGGGTTTTTTGTACTTTTCGTAATGATGTCCGGAAGTATCCGTGTTTTTAAACAGAGGCGTACTTTGTTTTACGGTTTTCTGCGTGTATAATAGCAGAGTGACCCCCGGGCAGCGAAAGACTTTAAGGCCCGGAAAGCGCAGCACAAAGATGAGGACGGAATGAAAAACAGATATATACAGGCAGCCATTGTTCTGGGTGCGGCAGCAGGACTTCTGATCCTGTTGTTCTTTGCCGTAAAGACAAAGAAGCTCCGGATCAACAGATGGATCGTCTCGGACAGGGACGTCATCGGCGTGGATATATCCGAGTATCAGGCGGACGTGGATATGCCCGTACTGATGGAACAGGGTATTGATTTTATTTATATAAAGGCCACGGAAGGCAGCGGACACGTGGACAGCAGGTTTGCCGAAAACTGGGAAAACGCGCAGGAATGCGGACTTCCCGCGGGAGCTTACCACTTTTTCTCTTTTGACAGTCCGGGACAGATGCAGGCGGACAACTACATCAAAGCAGTGGGAGATCTGGAGGGCAAACTGATCCCGGCGGTTGATGTGGAGTATTACGGCGACAAAAAGGAGAATCCCCCTGCGAAGGAGGATGTGGTCCGGGAACTCGGCGCATTTTTGGACGCGCTTGAGAAGGAATATCATGTGAGACCGCTGATCTACTGTTCGGGGGATGTATATGAGAAATACATCCTGAAGGATTTTGGCGAGTATCCCAGATGGGTGAGAAGCATTTACTACCCGGTCACCTTCGAGGCGGGAGGAAACTGGGTTGTCTGGCAGTACTGCGATACAGCAGAGCTGGAGGGATATGTGGGCGGCGAACGCTGCATTGACCTCAATGTCCTGAACCGGGGAAGGAATCTTGAGGACCTTACGACCGGGCGGCAGCAGTGATAAAAAACAGTATTAGGAGGACCGGGAAAATGGTTTACGGCAATATCCTTGAGGCGATCGGGAACACACCAATGATCAGGCTTAACAGGATGCCTGAGGAGGGCAGTGCGCAGGTGCTGGTCAAGATGGAGGCCCTGAACGTGGGCGGATCCATTAAGACAAGGACAGCTATGAATATGATCGAGCAGGCGGAAAGAGACGGCCTGATCGGAAAGGATACGATCATCGTAGAGCCCACGAGCGGCAACCAGGGCATCGGACTTGCTCTTGTAGGCGCAGTTAAAGGATACAGGACGATCATTATCATGCCCGATTCTGTCAGCGAGGAGCGCAGGAAGCTGGTGCGGCAGTACGGGGCGGAAGTGGTCCTGATCCATGACGCGGGTGACATCGGGGCATGTATTGACGAGTGTCTCAGGACGGCACTGCGGATGAGGGATGAAGATCCCGGGGTTTTCGTTCCGCAGCAGTTTGAAAACCCGAACAATACACTGACCCACAAGAAGTACACCGCACTGGAGATCATGGCTCAGGTGGCAGGTCCGATCGACGGTTTCTGCTCCGGAATCGGCACCGGAGGAACGATCACGGGAATCGGAGAGGTGCTGCGGGCTCAGTATCCCGATATCGAGATCTGGGCGGTCGAGCCCGAGAATGCGGCGATCCTGGCAGGAGGCACTGTGGGGACGCATATGCAGATGGGAATCGGTGACGGGATCATTCCCGACATCCTCAACACAGAGATCTATGACAATATTTATATAGTGACGGACGAGGAAGCCCTTGAGACTTCCAAGCGCCTTGCGAGGGAAGAGGGCCTCATGGTCGGGATCTCTGCGGGGACCAACGTCGCGGCAGCACTCAAACTGGCGAAGAAACTGGGAAAAGGCAAGACCGTGGTCACGGTCCTGCCGGACACCGCAGAGCGCTACTTTTCCACGCCCCTGTTCGCCGAGTGAGCATATTTGCGGGAAACTATGATATACTTGTGACGGAATATCATTGAATAAAACTCCGTTTTCAGTGATCTGAAAGAGAAATCCTTTCCTTAATAAGTGTGTTGGCAGGGAGGTAAGAGAAATGGCAGATAACAGACCGCGCGGCAGGAAAAGAAATGTGACTGAAGGGGGTTCCGGCGTTAACCTCCGAGGTGACGGACTAGGAACCGGTCCTGTTGGATCAGGTACTTCCGGAAGGGGAAGTTCGGGTTCGGGACAGAGAAACGGCAGGGGGATGGGCGGACTTCCGCTGATCGTCCTGATCATCATTGCGCTGCTGGGCGGCGGCGGCTCTCTCGGAGGGCTGCTTGGAGGCGGCAGCAGCGGAGGCGGCAGCTATACTTCGACCGGAAATAACTGGAACGTCGATGAGAACTATACCTCCAGTTCCGGGGACAGCAATTTCAACTTCTATAACAGCTCTTACGGCGGAAACGGTTCCCTCTCCACCGGGTGGTCCGGAGAGAACGCTTCTCAGACCCAGCTTGACACGGAAGTGGCGTCCGGATCGAGAGAGAAATTCACGAAGATCAAGGGCGGCGGCAATGATACCGTTACGATCATGGTCTATCTGTGCGGCACGGATCTGGAATCCAGAAGCGGAATGGGAACTTCTGACCTGCAGGAGATGGCGGCAGCAAACCTTGGGAACAAGGTCAATCTTCTTGTCTACACCGGCGGCTGCAGCAGCTGGCGCAACAATATTGTCAGCAGCAGGGTGAACCAGGTCTATCAGGTTATGGAAGGCGGCGTGAAGTGCCTTATCAAGGACGCGGGCACGGCATCCATGACAAACCCGGACAACCTCGCCAGTTACATTCAGTGGTCCGCGAAGAATTTCCCTGCAGACCGCTATGAGCTGATCCTGTGGGATCACGGCAGCGGCTCTGTCAGCGGCTACGGCTATGACGAGAAGTACAGGAGCAGCGGTTCCATGACACTGTCCGGTATTCAGAGCGCGCTGGAAAAGGGCGGAGTCAAATTTGATTTTGTCGGATTCGACGCATGCCTGATGGCAACAACGGAAACCGCCCTGATGCTGAGCAATTACGCGGACTATATGGTCGCGTCGGAAGAGACTGAACCCGGCGTGGGCTGGTTCTACACAGACTGGCTCAATGCACTCGGAAACAACACGTCGATCCCGACTGTGCAGCTCGGTCAAAAGATCATCGATTCCTTCGTGGAGACCTGCGGGGTCAAGTGCCGCGGCCAGAAGACGACCCTCTCGCTCGTAGATCTGTCGGAACTGTCCAATACGGTGCCTTCGCTGCTTGGCAGTTTTTCCAAGGCGATCAGCAAACAGATCTCTGACAAGAACTATCAGCAGATTGCACAGGCGAGAAACCAGACCAGAGAGTTTGCGGCCAACACAAGGATCGACCAGGTCGACCTGGTGCACCTGGCCCTGAACACCGGACTCAAAGAGGGCGAAGCACTCTCGAAAGCGATCCGCGGCGCGGTCAAATACAACCGCACATCCGTAAACATGTCCAATGCGTACGGATTATCTATTTACTTCCCTTACAGAAGCAGTGCGAAGTATGTGGACAGTATGTCCAAAACATATAGCGAGATCGGTATGGACGCCGACTATACGAACTGCATCAGACAGTTCGCCAGCCTTCAGGTGAGCGGCCAGGCAGCCCAGGGCGGAACGGGCAGTGCTTATGACACTCTCTTCGGAGACTACGCCGGAGGCTTCAGCGGAATGGACAGCACCGGAACAAGCGATCTGATCGGCGCATTGCTTACCGGCTTTTTGGGCGGAGATTACAGTTCTGTGTCCGGAATGAGATCATCCGGCGCATCCTTCCTCTCTGACAGTGCCCTCTCTGAGAAGGATACTCTGGAGTATCTGCAGGATCATCACTTCGACGCGACGCAGCTCGCCTGGGTGACGGAGGACGGAAAAGAGAAGATCAAACTTTCCGATCAGCAGTGGAGTATGGTCACGGATCTGGAACTCAACACCTTCTACGATACCGGAAAAGGATATGCTGACATGGGACTCGACAATGTGTATGAGTTCGATGAGGCGGGCAATCTTATTGCGGATGAAGGAAAGTACTGGATCTCGATCAACGGTCAGCCCGTGGCGTATTACCACATAGATACGCTGGATGACGGAACTAACTACACCATTGCGGGAAGAGTGCCTTGCATGCTTAACGGGCAGAGAAGCAATCTGATGATCGTATTCGACAACGAACATGAGAAGGGATATGTAGCAGGCGCATTTTCTGATTACAGCAAGGACGATGAGATCGATGTCGTTGGCAAAGAGATCACGGAACTCGTGGCAGGAGATGTCATCGAGCCGCTTTGCGACCTTTATGATTACAGCGGAAACTATAATGACACATATTACCTCGGAAATCCTCTCGAGATCTCAAGTTCCGCTGAGGATCTCATGATCAGCGATACAGCCCTTGGCGATGGAACGGCGCTTGTAACTTACAGATTCACAGATATGTACGGGGCAAATCACTGGACACAGACTATTAAGAGATAAAAATAAGGTAACTGTTCAGAACCCCTACTTATTGCAGGACAATCTCAGCATTTCCGGCAAAAGCAGCGGTCAATGCTTCGTATGCGCTGACACCATGCTTTCTGCCTGTACTGATATATGACATGATGTCCAGA
>Ga0256405_10006479_pt1 | contig 18669 bp, 15 predicted proteins | sample RumenRJG_02DNA_FD_189096 | JGI IMG/M metagenome (GOLD analysis project Ga0256405, IMG submission 189096) | Bovine rumen microbial communities from Lethbridge, Alberta, Canada - RJG_02 | ecosystem: Host-associated > Mammals > Digestive system > Stomach > Rumen | place: Canada: Alberta... | reverse complement strand
GATATGCGGGCGTAAGTGTTTCCTTCCCTAAGCAGTTGTATTCCAGGGAGTACATACGGAAGTTTATTCACGACAACAGCGATGTGATGAAGCCGTCGGACATTGCAAGAACCATCGGCCTGACGGAGAGGAGAGTTCGTCAGATCATAAAGGAAGAGCGGGAGAAAGAGTAGAACCAGTAAATTCACCCCAGTGTCCAGGGAGGGAATCTATCAACGAACATTTACAAAAAACAAAGGGAGGCAACAATATGAGAAAACTTAAGACCACCGCATTTATTATTATCCTCTGCCTGATCGCGGCAATCGCATGCGGCAAAAAAGAGACAGAGCCAGCTTCTTCAGACACCCCAAAGGAAGTCGCTGTACAGGAGAGTAAGGAAGAACCCAAAGAAGAGGAAGCCGAGAACAAAGAGGTAGAAGCAGACAAGGATTCCGAAGAAGAAGCAGAAGCAGAGCCCGCTGAAGATGAAGAGCAGGAAGCAGAATCTGCAGAAGATGAAGGACAGGAAGCAGATTCTGCCGAAGACGAAGAGCAGGATTCGTCCGGCATCCGCCCCGAATTTAAAGAGGCGATGGACAGCTACGAAGAGTTCTTTGACGAATACATCGACTTTATGGACACCTATTCAAAGTCCGATAACCCTGTCGCCTTAATGGCGGAGTACGCGGACTATATGCAGAAATACGCCGATGCTATGGAAAAGATGGAAGCGATGGAAGATGATCTTTCCGACGAAGAGTTAGTCTACTACACAGAGGTAATGGGCAGGATCAACACAAAACTCGCAAAAGCATCAGTAGCATATTGAGAAATGCAGATATGAAGATTTCCGAATTCACTTGCCCGGCATGCGGCGCACCGATTTCCCTCGATGAGAGCATCGAAGCAGTGGTCTGTAAATACTGTAGGACAAGTCATATCGTGATATTAGAAAAAAGGGAGAAATGATATGAAAAAGTATTTGTTACCTATTTTATCATTCATGATTGTAATGGTACTTTCTGGTTGCGGTCATGAGCATAAATGGATGGAAGCAACATGCACAGAACCTAAGACATGTACGGAATGTGGCGAGACAGAGGGTGAAGCATTAGGACATAAGTGGGTGGAAGCAACATGCACAGAACCTAAGACGTGCTCAGTATGCGGTGAGAAAGAAGGAGAGCCGCTAGGCCATACATGGGATATGGCAACTTGTCTGCATCCTACTACATGCAAAGTATGCGGTTTTATTCCGGATGATAAACTGGCTGATCATGCATGTGATAACTGGGAAGAAGTACTAGAAGCGACATGTGCAGAGGAAGGCTACCGAAAGGGAATCTGCAAATACTGTGGTAAAGAGTTCACGGTTGTACTTGAGCGTATCGATCACGCTTTCGGGGAATGGGAGACTACGACAGAACCGACATGCAATTCCGAAGGAGAACAGAAGAGAACTTGCAGCGTATGCGAATTGGAAGAAACTAAAGTACTTCCCAAGTTAGAGCACGATCTTGGTGATTGGGAAGTTGGCGAATACCCTGAATATGGAACTGATGGAGAATATGTTCAGAAATGTAAACTGTGTGAAGAAACAATTAATACAAAGCCATTCACATTTGCAGAGTTTATCACTAACCGATATTCACTAAAAGGCGATAAAGAAGGCTTCACTGTAACAGATGCAGAAGTCTATTATTCAAAAGACGATTTATTTGTAGTACTCCATGCATTGGTGGAAATCACTAATACCGGTGAGAATAATCTGAAATTGTCAAAGTGCTCATTTGAGTTCAACGATGATGAAGGTCATTTACTTAGTAGCGTGGATGATATTCATAATACTAGTGGACCTAATATAATCAAACCCGAAGAAAAGGGTTATTTTACCGTTTCTTACATTTATGATGCGCAGAGCAATGAACTGGATGTTAGTAATGGCGTGAATGTACTTGCAAATATTACTGTTGAACAGACTAAAGAAGAGCCAGTTAGGTTAGAAGTATCTGATACAAGTTGGAGAGGTGAAGATCCAACTTGTATTGGAAGAGTTACTAATAATACCAACAGTACACCTAGTTCGGTCGAGATTTTAGCCCTTTACAGGAATGCAAACGGAAGAGTGATTAGTGTTGGTCATAAAACTATATGGGAAGAAAAAATGGCTCCTGGAGATTCAATCTCTTTTGAGGCTATGGGTGATTGGTATAATCTTCAAAATACATCAGATATTAATGACTATGAGGTGATTGCTTTCCCTGGAGATTTTTAAAATCGCTTTGTAAGGGACTGCGTTGGGCGCTTTTTTGACCACCAGCGCTTGGCGGTTCATGAATCGTGATTATCATAGTGAATTGTAATCAGCGCATAAGTATAATTGTATTTGTGCGCAAGACAGAAAGGTCAATCGTACCGGAACTATTCAACTAAGGGGACGCACATTTGAGGGAGTGTGTCCCCTTCATAACTGTTTCATCAACAAGGGGAAAATGTTATGAACGAAAACACAAATGAAAAACTGACAGAAGCAAACATTAGTACCAATGAATTTCTGGCAAAAGTAGAAGAAGCTGCCAGAGAAGGGGCAAAGCAAGGAAGTAAAGGAGCTGGAAGAGGCATCAGTCCGTTTGAACTTCTTAAGACATTCATCCTAATTGCATTGATCGCAGGCGTGGGATTCATGGTCTACCGGTTCAATAACTTTACAGGAAACTTGAAAGACATCGTGAGCCGTGAAGTGCCGGTTGAAGAGAGAGATTTAACACTTGAGAATCATGGAATCCTTGGTTACACAGCAGCGGATTTTCAGGACGCTATCTTAGGGGACTCTCAGCAACTAAAGAAATTAGAAGTCTATTCTACGGAAATATCTGAAGCCGCAACGCTCGTAGATACAGGCCTCGCGAACCTTAAAGTCTTTACCAAGACACAGCTTTTCAACTACAAAGGAACCGTAACTTATACCGTTGATCTCGGAGGGCTTTCAAAAGAGGATATCAGCCTGGATGAAGAAGGCATGACAGTTCATTTAAAGATTCCTCATGCAGTTCAAGAAGAAATCAACATCAATGAAAATGATATCGAACTTGGAGACGTCGATCGCGGACTCCTCGGGATCGGAGAAATCAGTATGACACCAGAGGAGCAACAGAAGCTGCAGAGCGAAGCTCGTAACAAAATGCAGGAGAAACTGGACGAAGAGAATGTCATTGCAGAAGCAGATCGATTCGCGAAAATGTCCGTTTGGGAAATCTATCAGCCCATCATTGATAAAGTTACGACTGGTTATTCCCTGGAAGTAGAGTTTGAGTGATTCGTTCACTATTTTTGGTGCTGCGAAACCAAAGAACGATTAGTGATCAAAATATAGGAGGCATAATATGGCAACAATATCCAGCGGCATTGCAATGGATGCAAACATTATGAATCTCAAGGAAATCAGCCTTAGAGAAGTAAGACCTGAGGTCCCTACACTTATGGTTAGCGGCGAAAACATGGTCATGGCATTCCAGACTGTTCGAGACCAGGTCATATTTACTGATAAGAGGATCTTTGTGGTAAATGTCCAGGGAATCACAGGAAAGAAGATATCGTATTTCTCATATCCGTATTCCAAAGTACAGTATTTTGGGATCGAGACGGCAGGGGTCCTTGACATCGATAGCGAGATCATATTTGCATTCAGTAACGGAGCGAGGCTCCAATTTGATTTCAAGTCGAAAGTTGATATTCATAAAATCAGTAATATGGTTTCAAACTATATTCTTTAAAGATAATCTTTCAGGCATCGTTGGTAAAACGGTGCCTGATTTACGCTGGAGAGTGTGGTGAGGTTGAGGCCCAGCGAACTAGATCAAGTACTGCTGAAACAATCCGCGTATCCACAGGTCTTTCTTGTCCTAATTTACACCCAACATGAGAAACCCTTTGTACTCAATAGTGAATTATAAAGAGCAGACGGCTATAATAGTATTTGTGGGAAATCATCTTTATCTAAGGAGATTCAATCATGGACAATACTCCATCCGCATCAAGCGATGCCATTCAGTTTTCAAAATACATAAACAAATCCGACCTGAAAGGTCTACCTAAAATAGATGTAATAAAGCTAATTACATTAATTGCAGAAGTTTCGGACGGAAAGAAAACGCCGCAAGAAGCGGCAAAGGAATTTGGCAAACCGTATGCTGCTTTTGCCAAAGTGTTTGTCACCAAGAAGACAAAGGAAATAGCGAAGGATCTGATCAATAAAGGTGTCACTAAAGCTGACATGCAGGAACTGGCAGAGACAGACTTTGCCGATAAATTGATCATCAGCACCACCAGTGTGGCGAAGCTGGTTCAGCAGTATATGAGCCATAAGATCACTGACGAAGTCTTTATTGAGAAACTGGGACAGGAAGGCATTCAGGATCTTGCAAAACAGGTTTTGAAGGCTTCAGGTATAGATGCACAAATGGCAGATAAACTTGGCGTCAAGAGTCTGTCCGAGATCGGAAATGTAGCGACGGCCGCTTTGACTTTTGCTGCGCTGACAGAAGCATATAAGATCGTACGAGAAGCCCAGGAAGATCACCAGCTTGCCCGTGAAGAGCGAATTAAAATAGAGGCTGCCTGCAATGAATCGATTGAACTGATTCGACAGTACAGGGCTGAGATGGAATATGCAGTAAATCATTACCTCACAGAGCGGCTTGAGACATTCGAGAGCGGTTTTGCTGCAATGGATAAGGCAATTCTTGAAAATGATTCGGACGGCTACATCAGAGGGAATGTCGCAATTCAGGAGATTCTTGGCTATAAGAGCCAGTTTACGAATCAGGAAGAGTTTGATGATCTGATGGATTCTGACTTTGCTTTCAAATTATAGGAGTTCTGGAAATGGCGTTATTTAATTTAAAAAAGCTAAAAGATACTGTGGAAAAATCTGCTGATGGTATTAAGAAATCAGTTTCAGATGCGGCAGAAAAAATGCCGGATTCTGCAAAAAACATAAACATTTCTGAATCCATGAAAGATATGGCAGGAAAAGGCCAAAGTATGATGGATATCCTGAAAGCCAAGGGAGATGAACTGGTTTCTTCCAGAAAAGGGAAGGCAGATGAAACCAAAGCCGCAATAAAGGATGCTTTAAGAGATAAGAAAGGCGGCGAGGCAGTCTTTTCTGTGCGTGACGCTCTTCGCATTATGTATTGCATGATGCTTATAGACGGAAATGTTTCTGAAGAAGAAGAGGAAAAATTCTGTGAGATTGGCTTGGCATGTGATCAGGATTTTGACTCATGCAAAAAGCAGCTGATTGACGAGTGTAATGGGGCAGTTCAATCAGAATCAGCCCAAGGAATAGAATTCGTTTCAGAGGATAGTGAAGAATACTATGACCAGATTCACGATTATGTGGGAGATCTGATCAAAGAAGAAAATTTCTACCAAACCGAGGGTGTTCGGGCTAAGTGGTTAATCTGGAACCTTCTCACAATCGCATATAGTGAAGGCGATTATTCCACAAATGAGAGACGACTGATGCGGTACATTGCTAAGAAGTCGGGAGTTGATAATACGGTATTGCTTGAGATGGAGCATACATTCAGTACGCTGATAGCAATCGAAAAAGAAGAGGAATGGCTCAAATCATCAGACAAGCCCTACAAGGTAATTGAAGAAAGGGTTGTTGAGCTGTCGAATCGCAAGAATGCAATCATGCAGGGCATTAATGCCTTGATTTCAGATTGAAGGAGGACGGATATGCCATTACCTTTGTTTTTTATAGGAGCCGCGCTTGCTACTGGTGCAATCGGTGGAGAGAAAACGATCAAGGCCGCTATGGACAACTCCAAAGCTAAGAAGATCAATATGATCGCTAACGATAATGTAGAAAGTGCCCGAACTGAACTGGAGCGGCAGAGACAAGAGACCGGTTTATCGCTGGACCAACTGGGAAAGATAAAACTTGATGTATTGGACCACGATGTTTTGGATTTTGTCACGACGTTCGAAAAAATCAAAAACATTGACTTCCAGTCCTCAATCGGGCTTGATGAGCTGAAAGATCTTCATATCGATCAGAATACATTTACCGAACTCAAAGAATTAGGAAACTTTGCGCTTGAGGTGGCAGGCGGAGCTTCAGCAGGCGCGGTCGGTGGAGCATTGACTGCGATTGGAGCATATGGCGCCGCTACTACATTTGCTTCTGCATCTACAGGTACCGCCATATCCACTTTGAGCGGAATTGCTGCTCAAAATGCGACTCTCGCATTCTTCGGCGGGGGATCCCTTGCATCAGGCGGCCTTGGAATGGCTGGTGGAATGATGGTTCTCGGCGGACTTGTAGCTGGCCCTGCATTAATGGTCATGGGCCTAATTACAAGCGCCAAGACTCAGGAGAAACTGGAAAATGCCCTCGCTAACAAAGCACAGGCTGACGAAATTGTAGAATCCTTGAATGCAGCATCCTACCAGTGCTCCGCAATTCGCCGCAGAAGCTATATGTTCTACAATTTACTGGCCCACATGGATTCATATTTTTTGCCGCAGGTCTGGAAGATGCAGGACATTGTCGCTTCAGAAGGAATTGACTATAGAGCATATACACCTCAGTCAAAAAAGTGTATTGCAACAGCCGCATCCACAGCATGTACGATCAAAGCGATACTTGATACACCGATCCTCACAGCGGAAGGAGAGTTGACGGAGGCTTCACAGAAGCTGATTGGGGAGATTGGTGGGGTGATATACAGTAAATGATTTAATGAGGCAATTACGTTAAGCTAATTAGATATACTTGCAAAATGAGGTGACAGGAATTATGAAATGCTCGAATTGTAAAAAAATCATTCCAGACAATGTGCGTTTTTGTCCTGAATGTGGATCGCTGATAACGAATCGTAATAATGCTCAAATAATCCATATGCGTTGTAAACAATGTGGCGGAACAATGGAGGTTGAGGAAGGACAATCAGTATTTAAATGTCAATACTGCGGTTCAACGCAGGTTATTATCGACAGTGATGAAGTAGCTAAAGAAAAGATTAAGCAAAGTACGAAAAAAGAAATAGAATTAAATCGACTAAAGTACCAAATTGATAAAGAAAAAAGGGAAAAGGAAGAGAAAGAAGCTGATGAGTTTACAGGTAGCAAACTTCGCAAATGGGTTATAGCATTTGCAGTCATTTGCCTCCTCTTTGCGTTAATAAGCTTCTCGGGCAAAAGTATATTGCGTGGCTTGGTTGCCTTAGTGCAGACAGCTTTGTTTGTTGCTTCATATCTTTATGGAATGAACATACTTAAATCAGAGCGGCAGAATATTCATAGATTATTGGCACTTATTGGATTCTTATTGATAATTGTTTATATTCGAACGCCGGTTCATAAAACAGTTAATCCAAAAACAATTACCACATTTACATGGCCAAGTGATGGCTTGGCCACGTACATACCTCAACCACCTACAGAATTTGGTGAGATTGAGAAAAACGATGCTTCAACCTTTAGTATAAGCACATATCAGGTTACAGATGCACAATATAAAGAATATATTAATGCATGTTCTGAAGAAGGCTACACAGTAGAAATTAGTGACAATAGCATTAGCCATACCGCATATAACGATGAAGGGTATAAGCTATCATTAACATATTATAGTTCTTGGGATGAACTTGAAATAGAGGTAGAGGCACCGATGCAACTAAACACAATAGTTTGGCCTAAATCTGAAGCTGGAAGGGTTATTCCTGAACCAGAGTCAAAAGTAGGAAAAATTGCGTGGGAGCATGATGATTCTTTTTTGATTTATATAGGGAATACATCAATAGATGATTTCTTGGCATATACATATCTTTGTGCTGATAATGGTTACGATAAGAATTATGACAGAGGAGAAAAGTATTATAATGCAGATAATGATTCTAACAATTACCACATCTCAATTCGTTATGAAGGATTTAATACTATGAGTATTAAAGTTTCAAAAAAAGACTAGAAGAATCAACATGGAATGTACACGGCAGCAGTATAATAATTATATGATGGCAGTAAGTTGGAATTCATATTATATATTAAAAAGGGGCGTCTATGAAGAAGTTATTTGGAATTTGCACTATAGTATTAATCCTTTCTTTTATGACGTACATTCCAGTCTTGGCTGAAGATGACGACTGGAAAACTACGCCGGAGATTACGCATGTATACGAGTTATCTAAAGAAAAGATATATTTGGAATGGGAAGGGAAAGCGGATTTATATCGAATTAACGTTGACGGGAAAGATGTAAAGACAGTTAAGATTAATAATGCTAGCATTGAAGTAAAGTCCGGAAGTCATACAATAACCATAGTCCCCATAAAGCTTCAGTCAAAAAAAGCGAACACCCAGATAGAATTGAATATTACCAACTATGCAGGGGGGAGCATTGATTTGGGAGCACTCGGAGTTGATCCCAAAGATATCTTACAGGGAAATCAGTCTAAACCATACAAGTTTAATTATAATGTGAATCCTATTATGAATGCAGTTCCGACTGTCAATGGTGCATATACAGATTTTGATAATCGTGTCCTACTAACGATTACTGATAAATATGATGCCGATGTGTACTATGTGACTGTAAAAAGCGGTAAGGATATAATCAGGATGCATTTTGATACGTCATCAGAAGATGCAGCATCATTGATTTCAAAGCAAAACGCCAAAGTAACAATCACATTAGATCCGGAGTATCTAAAAAAGAATGGATGGCTTATTCCAGAACTAAATGAGAAATATGGCTTTTCTGTAAAACTTGGGAAATGGCCGGTTAACATAATTGATAACTCTAAAGAGCCTCCGACAGTCCTCGAGTCTAAAGAAAGCAAGTATTTTGACTACACTCCTTATGCTGCTTGGAAAAATGCACCTGATATTACATATGCGTCCCAGACTGCGGATGGCACAATAACACTGAAATGGGAGCACGACGATAATAGCCTTGGATGTGAGTATAAAATCGTAAGTTCTGATAAGGTGCTTATGGTTAATAAAGGGGCAAAGGAAGTTGGGAAAACGAGCAATAAGGAATTTACTGTAAAAGACTTGATGAATGGTAAACATGCATTTGCAGTTATCCCTGTGCTAAAGAATGAGGAAGGGTTTAGCTCTGATAATCAGACAATTGAGGTGGTGAATAACTGGGTTGTTGCACCAACTTTGGAATGCTCACTAAAGGAAAACAAGCAGGTCTTATTAAAGTGGGAAGCACCTCAAGGTGTGGATAACTACCATATAAAAGTATCCGCTGGGAGTGGTTCGTTATTAAGATTTGTCAATATGGATTATAAAAAATATAAGGAATTTGATGTTGAGGCAAATCCCGGTGAAATGGAATATACATTTACCTATGATCAAAATATTGAGTCTGAAGATGGCGTGAGATTAAAATTTGAGATTTACGCAACACGAAAAACAGAGAAAGGCGAAGATCAGAAGTCTGCAACGTCTAGCCAAACCATCGTCGTCAATTGATAATACATTAACCTGTGAGCGTTATCGAAATGATGATGCGCTCACAGGTTTTTTCGTACTATTTATGTGGACTATTAGCATAGAGAAATCTTGTTGGCAATATAAGAAAACGTAACCAGTACTGAGACCAACAGATACAAATCTGTATCTGTTGGCCTTTTTTCAGATTTTGCCCAATTAGAATATCCTTAGGCACTCAATAGTGAATTCTGCAGATTTGACGAGTATAATGACAAGTATAGGTAAACTGATGCTTTATATGTCTTAAGAATCAAGTCTAATTACTACTATAGAGTCAAATAGCCCATCGCCATAAGAAAGGAGCCTTTCATGATCCAAGGAACCACCCTCATCCACACAACCCAAGGCGACATCACAAAGATTTCCTCAGTAGTCGCAATCGTAAACGCAGCAAATAACTCACTTCTTGGCGGCGGCGGAGTTGACGGTGCCATTCATCGAGCTGCCGGTAAAGAGCTTTTGGCAGAATGCCGAACGCTCCATGGGTGCGAGACCGGAGAAGCGAAGATCACGAAGGCGTATAAGCTTCCTTGCAAATATGTGATTCACACGGTGGGGCCGATTTGGCGCGGCGGCAATCGCAAGGAAGCCGAACTTCTTGCGAATTGCTATAGGAATTCGTTGAAGGTGGCGAAGAAACACGGAATTCGCAGTATTGCTTTTCCTTCGATTTCTACGGGGGTGTATTCCTATCCTTTGGAGCAGGCGGCAGCGGTCGCCGTTCGCGCAGTAAGTGAGTTTATAACTGCCAATCCGGGCGTTGTTGATGAGGTCGTCTGGGTGCTTTTTGATGCCAGAACAAAAGCTGCATATGATAAGGCTTTGAAGTCGCTGGAAGCGGAGCTCGCTGCCAAATCGGAGCCGGTCAAAAACCAGAACCCCACGCAGCAGCTCGACTACTGCCTCAAATACATCCCCATATTAGAAATGATCGACGCCGATCCAAGCCTGAAAGAAGCCTGCGCCAAACATTCCGCTTATGCGAAGGATGAAAAGCATGCGAGCTTGATCAATTATCTGTATCAGTACTTTATGAAAGAAGCCTATCAAAAAGGCATTGTAGTTACCAACTACAGTGAACTGGTGGAAGAAGCTGGAATGCAGGACAAAGTGGGCGCGCCGACTGAGGTGGACCTGAAAGGTCTATCTGCCGATCAGATACTTGGTTGTATTGCGTGGCATTTCAGGCGGGACTATTTTAGCAATGGATCGCTTATCAGCAGCAGTATTGCGGAGGGGCATATGCTGAGGATGATGAAGGCATTTGCTGGGAAATTTGATGCGTAAAGGTACCTTGTAGCTTTACTTCTTATGCGGGATGGTAATCACCTGGCTGATCGGTCCTTCCTTCACACCATAGAACTTTAACGAATCTTTTATTTTCCTTTAATGGACAATTCGTGCGGAAGTGCTATTATAGCATCAGTAAAAGGGAGTAGCGGAACGGCAGTTAGATGCCGATCTAGAAACCGTCAGTACGATGCGGGAAGAAGCATCCGTATCTAGTGAAACCGCAAGACTTTTATCAGGGCAGGAGCTCTGGTAAAAGTCTTTTTTGTTATCTTAAGCAACAATAAGGAGGAAAGAACAATGTTGACACTTAGTATTTTGGTTTTTATGGCAGTGCTTTTGGCCAGTGTGATCAGCATCGGTATTCGGCTGGCATGGGGAGCAACGAAGTTTTTCTTTGGGCTTGGTCTGTTCTGGTTCTGCCCGCTGTTATTTGTGCTGGCAGTACTGTTTGGTGGATTCAGCCACACCTGGCTGCTGATCGTGATCGTTGGACTGCTGTTCGGCGGTGGATTTAGAAGAATATAAGAAAGAGCAAAGCGCCAGGAAACCGGCGCTTTTGTTATGTTGCAAACAGTAACGCAAAGGTAACTGGTAGCTTTACAAAATCTTGTTTTTTTTGGGACGAGAGTGTATTACAATAAAATAGAGTAGTCTAACTATTGATGGATATCGAAACGACGCGTAAAACCTCAGCCGGCCATAGTCGTCCGCGGGTGTTAGCGACGGGAGAATATGACCATTCTTTGTAGAATGGCGAATATCGCCTGCCGCTAACACGGGTACTTCACGTAAGGAGCACATATGATCAAAACAGTGATTTTTGATATAGACAACACGCTATACAATTTTGACGCAGCACATGAGGCAGGGATGGAAGCTGTCTGCAACTATGTTTATGAGCAGTTTGGCTGGGAGAAGGAAGCATTCACAGCTGTCTACAAAGATGTGATGAAGGAACTGTTTGATGAGCTCGGGGATATCGGTTCAGCGCATAATCGTCTGCTGCGTTTTGAGAGGATTCTTGAAGATCGGGGGCTGCCCCTGTATCCGCACGCAATGAAGTTGTATTCGCTGTATTGGGACACTCTCATTGAGGAATCTGAGATTTCACCCGGCGCAGAAGAGACGATGCGCGAACTGAAAAAGATGGAGATTCGCGTTGGAATCGGGTCAGATATGACTGCCTGGGTTCAGTATCGCAAGTTGGAGAAGCTTGGGCTTCTTCAGTATTGTGACTTCGTGGTCACCAGTGAGGAGTCGAATGCAGACAAGCCGGACGCCCGGTTTTACACAATGTGCCTTAAAAAGGCGAAGTGCGAGCCCTTTGAATGCATCTATGTGGGCGATAACTACTGGAAAGATTATCGGGGATCCTTGGATGCCGGCATTCACCCGCTGTGGTTTGTGCCGCCTCATTTGGAGGAAAAAGCCGCGGCGATAGGAGATGAGTCTGCAAGAAGGATAGGGACGCTGTCTGAAATCTTAACGAATCTTTGATGCCGGTTATGCCGACTTCACCGGTGTCGGCACAGAAGCCTTTTTTTCTTATTCTCTCGTCCTTGCAGAACTGCTCTGACCGAGAAATTCTTATCTGGCTGAACTCATTTTTCATATTTTTCGGTACAGAAGAGATGATAATAAGATTTTGCGTCCATGTGAAATTACATCTTCCCAGAAATCTTGTTCTTTGAGGGACGAGATTGTTTTCAGATTTAGCTTCTGTACCGAATTCTTGGACGCTTGGGCTGCAACCAAAACAATCCACACTGTTTTGCCCTTCTTCTGTGGACGATACTTTTCTAATAACATTATTCTGTACCGAAATCCCACACAGACAAATCGGAAGACCAAAAGAAATATATAAATCCAGGCGTCAGACACGAACCACAGCCATCCCCGCGATAGAGAGTGAAAAGAGTATTATGGAAGATAAGGTGTTTGTCCCGCGTTATGATAAAGCGGACCGGAACCATCTGCGGCGGTTTATGCAGAAGGCTTCTCCGATCATTGATTTGATCGCAAAAGATAGGGCTCCGTGGGGATCTCCCGCATCAGCCGAATTGGTTGATTCTTTGGCGGCTGAGATCGGATATGAGCGTGAAGAACAGATGGAAGATGATGCGCTGCAGAAGTCTGAAGAGGACCGGCAAATGCAAAGAGAGGACCAGCAGGAACTGCGAGAAGACCGTCAGGTTCTGGTCAACCTTTACGGCGCTGAAAAAAAGAAGCCAAATCTGCCGGAACTGTATGGAGAACTGAGCAAGTTGCTGCGGAAGTACGGCCTTTTCGATGAGGAAGTTGTTCTGCTGGAAGAGGCTGTTGCGTATGGACACTTAAGCGGCGCAAATCTTGTTACCATAAAGGACAAATTAAAGGGCGCTTTGCGGCTTCGGGAAGCGGATGATGCGAGTTTGTCTGAGTCTGAGTGGATCGAGGTGCAGCTGCGCAGGGCTTTGCGGAAAAGGCCGTTGAATAGAGAGGAAATCACTACAGCGCTTGAACTGTGTTCGGATGATGCGGTGTTGTATGACGTCGCAACTAATACTGACTGGAATCCGGAGTTGGTATCCATTCGGGAAAAAGCCGCCCGATTGATCAGTTCAAGGGATTATCGGTATGCGCTCAGCTCGCACCTGCAGCATGGCGCCAGGACTTCCATGATTCTGGACCAGTTTGAGTCGCTGAAGGGAGATGCGCTTTTTGTTGCGAGGACTATTTTGACAGATCCGAAGGACGATAATAAGACGCATATGCTGATTTACTGCACGGATGAAGCGCTATTGATGCTGGGATGGCTGTATGTTTATGGTGCCAGAAGATTGTGTGCGGATCGTCTACACAATATGGGATCGCGGTTTCCGGAGGCCTATGAAGAAATGAGTCCGGAGGACAAAGTCCGCTGCAAGGAGGAATTGTTTGTGCATGCGGCGGAGGTCGCGCGGGATCTGCTTTCCGAAGATGAGGCCGTGCGCGGCAGGATTTCAGGCACAGCTTCTGTGGACAGTGAGCCGCTGGATTTTTTCCTGAGTTTCCATCATCCGAGACTGGCCCTGAGGTGGTGGCATGCGCGTAAACTGAAGAACCCGGCGCGCGTTGCCTATGCCGGGAGCTGGACGTCAGACGATCAGATCAAGGAAGCCCTTTCTGTCAAAATAGACAGTACCAAAATGATTGAAGAGATGGTGTACGGGGATCTTTCCGCAGTTGATCTGGTATTTGGGTTTCGGAAGCCGGAGGACCTGACTTTGCAGGACCGTTTCCTGGCCGAGATCGCGAAAAACAATCCTGACAGTTCGATTCGTGAGTATGCGCAGGAGGTGCTGCTGCGTATCGAGGCCGAGAATCAGAGAGAAGATTCTTGATTTTCCTGTATAATAGATTAGGGTGTGAGACCTCTGGGGTAGTTTGTCCACGGGTGTGGACAAACTACCCCAGAGGTCATTCGTTTTTTGCCTGGTTTCGCCGGTTACGCTAGTAATGTCATTTCCCGGTTTCGGCACAGAAGCCTTTTTTTCTTAATACTCTCGTCCCTGCAGAACAGTATGGAACGATGAATTCTTCCTTTCTGAGAAGAATTCTTCATTCTTTTCGGCACAGAAGCACTGTTAACAAAAATCTGCGTCCATGAGGAATGGCACCTTCCAGGAAATCTTGTTCTTTGAGGGACGAGACTGTGTTCAGATTTAGCTTCTGTACCTAATTCCTGGACGCCCGGGCTGCAATCAGAACAATTTACACTGTTTTGCCTCACTTCTGCGGACGATAATTTCTTAAAAAGGTCATTCTGTACCTAAACCCAGCCAATAAGAATTGGAAGCAAGCGACCTCTGGGGTAGTTTGTCCAAAAACCCAATCCAGAAGAATTGACAGAAAGCAACCTCTGGGCCAGTTTGTCCCTGCGCAACCCCACAGATGATTTGGAACCCCTGAAGATGTATAATAACAATATGACTTAATAACATGTAGGCAGATTAATTATATAAGGAGAAATAGATCTAATGGCTGATATGAACAAGGACAATAATATGGGAACGGCTTCGGGCAACACGACAACCTCCGCGCCGCCGGAAGACCACATTGTTACAACCGAGCACAGCGCCGTGATCCGCGGGCAGAAGCTGGACTATACAGCGACCGCGGGCACAATGGTGGTGGAGACGGCAGGCAAGAAATGTGAGATTTTCTTCACTGCTTATACAGTAGGGGAGGCTGAGGACACCGGACGGCGCCCGAGCTCATCGCACCGCGCGAGCGCATCGGACCGCCCCCTGACATTTGTTTTCAACGGCGGGCCGGGATCCAGTTCGGAGTGGATGCACATGGGATTTTTCGGGCCGCGCCGCATCGCGTGTGATGATAATGGAGAGGCGACGCAGTTCCCTATTGTGATCGAGGATAATGAATACTCGATTTTGGACATTACGGATCTGGTGTTCATCGACCCCGTGGGAACCGGCTATTCAAAGCCGCTGGAAGGCGCGGAGCTGGCACACTTCATCGGATACGATAACGACAATCGGACGGTGGGTGATTTCATCCGGCTGTATGTAACAAGATATGGCCGCTGGGGTTCGCCAAAATATTTATCCGGCGAGTCCTACGGCACGATCCGCGCTATTGGGCTCGGCAAGTATCTGTCCGAGAAATACTCGCTGGGACTGAATGGAATAATGCTTGTTTCTTCCATCAACGACTTTACTACCATGATGGAGGGCACGGCGAGTGATTATACTTATGCGCTCTATCTGCCTACTTACGCGGCGGACGCGTGGTATCACGGAAAGCTGGCTCCGAAGTATCAGGAGATGAAGCTGGAGGATTATCTTGAGGAAGTGCGCTGTTTTGCCGGAGGAGAGTTCTTGTCCGCTCTGTTTGCCGGACGAAGGCTGGGAGAGGCAAAGCAGAAGGAAGTGGCTGCGCGCATCGCCGAGTACACGGGCCTTGATGAGCAGGATGTTCTGATGGCCAACCTGCGTGTTCCGTACGTGGATTTCTGCGGGAAGCTTCTCAAGGACCAGAAGCTGGTGATCGGGCGCATCGACGGGCGCTATACCGGTCCGGCGACGGGCGGCGACATGGGAAGCGGCGATTCCGACCCTTCCGCGGCGGCGCTTGGGGATGTCTTTGGCACGGCTGTCAACCAGTATATCAACGATGAGCTGAACTTCCACACGGATCAGCCCTACGAGCCGCTTTCGTTGGATGTCAATGAGAAGTGGACATATCCGGGAGCTCCGATCGGCTTTTCCCAGGAGAAGATCGTTTACGAGTTGATGTCCAAAAACAAATTCCTGAAGATCTGGGTGCTCTGCGGGTATTATGACATGGCGACGCCGTTCTTCGCCGCGGAGTGGGTGTATGATCACGTGTTCCTGAACAAGGGCTATGAGAGAAACCTCAAGTTTACGTATTATCCGTCGGGGCACATGATCTATATGCACAAGCCGTCTCTGGTGGAATTTAGGGAGCAGGCGGAGCGGTGGTATGTGTCATGGGGACAGTCCCTCTGACACACCCCACAGGTGCCAGTGGTTGTCAGGGGGACTGTCCCCATGACATCTCTGACGCAAGAAAGGAAAGACGCTATGGAAGAATTTTCTATTTCCAACACTCTTTCAAAAGACAGTATTTTTGAAGAATTGTCCATGTTCAGTGCGACCATGGAAGACGCGGAGAGCCGATTCGGGCAAGGCGCCGGGGCGGATGCGATTTCCAATGAGAAGATACGGAAGGGCGACGAGATCCTTGGTACGTATGAAGTTATTTCGGATGCGATCCACGGCGGTATGGGCAGCGTGTGGCGCGTGCACCATAAGTCGTGGAACGCCGATCTTGCCATGAAGCGCCCCCAGCCGAAGTTTTTCGCGGAAGGGGGCGTGAAGCGAAAAGAGGATTTCATCAAGGAATGCGAGAACTGGATCAATCTGGGCCTGCATCCGAATATCGTCAGTTGTTACTATGTTCGCGATATCGGAGGCGTTCCTTCGATCTTCTCTGAATGGATGGATGGAGGCAGCCTCAAAGACCGCATCCGCGACGGATCCCTGTATGAGGGAACGGAGGAAGAGGTACAGGAGAGGATCCTGGACATTGCCATTCAGGCGGCGAGAGGGCTTGAGTATTCGCATGAGAATGATCTCATCCATCAGGATGTGAAGCCCGGAAATCTGCTGCTGACACAGGACTGGGACGCGAAGGTCGCGGACTTCGGGCTCGCGAAGGCGGAGACCGGGCTGGGAGACAGGCAGGGCTCCAGCGGCTGCACACTGGAATACTGTCCGAAGGAGCAGGCGCAGGGCGGTGCAGCGGAAGCCTGGATGGATATCTATGCGTGGGCTCTTACAGTGCTGGAAATGTATGCCTCAAAGCGCTTGTGGAAGCTGGGAAGTGAGGCTGCTGAGAATGAGGCTTCCTATATTTTGGCATGTAAGATCGCGGTTCCTGAAGCTATGCAGAGCGTTCTGCACTCGTGCCTGACTGAGAAGCCGGATGACTTCGCAGAGATTGAGAAGAAGCTGCTGGATATTTACGCAGAAGTCAGTCATAAGGAATATAAGAGGGCAAAACATAGAGCAAAGGACACTGCTGACATGCTCAATAACAGGGCCCTCAGTTTTCTGGATCTTGGCATGGAGAAGGAGGCGGAGGCCTGCTGGACGAAAGCGCTGGAGACGGCGCCTGACAACCTTCCGGCAGTTTACAATCAGAGTCTCTATCTCTGGCGCGAAGGCGAGAGCGATTATGAAGAAATGGTCCGCCGCTGTAACCTGATCAAAAACGGGATGGAGTTTGCACAGAGATGGAAGGAACAAGCCGACAGGGAGCAGGAAGATGTAAGGCCCAAGGTCCTTCATGTCTATGAGACGAGATGGGAGGGTCCCTCAGTAAAAGCCTTGGCAGAGATAGATCCGACCGGCCGGAGGATCTACTATTATTCAGATGATCTCATCTGTTATGACGCCGCGACGATGGAAGTAATATTTGAAGCGGACGGGGTCGATAAGCTGCATTTCATCGATCATCAGAATTACGCGGTCTCCTCTTCCGGCGAAATAGTGGATATCAATACAGGGGAAGTGCTTGATAAACTGGATGATTTCGGCTACCTGGCCGGGATCCTTCGAGACGGGAGTTATTGCTATGCCGTCGGGTCGGACAAATACAACAGCCTGTTCAGATATAATTTGAGAACCGGTGAGATCGATGAAGAGGGTTCATTCATACTCACGGAAGCGGACAGGGCGGTCGCTCTTGCAGCGTACCGCAGCAAACACCAGGGCTATGTGGATCAAGGCGGGTACAACTGGATTCATTACATCGTTCCCTCCAAAGACGGGAAACTGCTGTATGCGGCCGGCTTTGCCGAGAATGCGATCGCTGTGTATGACGCTAAGACTCATGAGGCGGTACAGAGGACCAAATATTACGGCGGTAATTCCCGGCATCATGAAATATGTCTTACTCCGGATGAAAGAATTCTGTATTCCGGCGGAGATTCAGGCCTATGTGTCTGTCCTGCGTCCGATATCAACAATATGAAGCGGGTGACGGATGCGGCAGTGTACGATATGCGTATTACAAGAGACGGGAAGAAACTGTATTTCTGCGGGAAGGACGGAATCTACTCTTACAGTGAACAGGACGGCGTCAGACATCTGATGAAAACTGAGGACGCCGTTAACGAAATACTTCTGAGTAAAGATGAAAAACAGCTGCTGTCGGCCGACGATAAATTCAATATCAAAATATGGTTTGGGTGTCAAAACTATATAGCAACAACAGTTTTCTGAGTAAGAAAGCCGTTTTTCTCGCGACCTATAGTATAATAAGGATATACAAGATCGCGAGGTGCAGATATGTCCTTCAAAGCCA
>Ga0256405_10006478_pt1 | contig 18673 bp, 15 predicted proteins | sample RumenRJG_02DNA_FD_189096 | JGI IMG/M metagenome (GOLD analysis project Ga0256405, IMG submission 189096) | Bovine rumen microbial communities from Lethbridge, Alberta, Canada - RJG_02 | ecosystem: Host-associated > Mammals > Digestive system > Stomach > Rumen | place: Canada: Alberta... | reverse complement strand
TCCAGTGCGAGGATGTAGAAACCGCCAAAACCGAGCTGGACGGATGGATCAAATGGGCACAGCATTGTCGGATTAAAGTATTTGTAGAACTTCAGCGAAAGATCAGGCGTCACTACGATGCCATACTGGCAACTATGGAATACCATCTGACAAATGCAGTACTTGAAGCTACCAATCGCAAGATTAAGTTGTCAATCTACATGGCTTACGGCTTCAGGAACATGGATAACATGCTCGATATGATTATGCTTAGGTGTTCCGACATAGAAGTCCGTCTGCCTTGGGAGAATAATCCTGTTCTGCCTGTTGAAGCGTAGCTGATTGTCTCCCCTGTATCAAGGGCGCAAGCGCCGCTTCGCGGAAACCCTTGACACAGGGCATCCAACCAGCTAGTTGGAAGTCAAGCAGAACAAGGATAGGGTGTGTAGCCGAGGCTACTACTTACCCACACAAACTGATGAAGCCTCGAAAAAGTGGGTCAATTTTACTTGACAATCTACAACATCTGATACATACTATAGTAGATAATAGGGCTGCTTCTTCATAGGATGGACCTGTCCAAATCCTATTATATAACACGAACAAGATTCAAATCAGAATCGATGAGGAGAACATCGGCTCTGGCACCAGGGGAAAGGATTCCCAGGGTGTGCTCTAATCCGATGCTTTTCGCCGGGTTATAGGAGGCTGCCTTGACAGCAGAAGCTAGTGGAATACCAAACTTTACAGCATTTTTCATGCAGTCAAAGAGGTTAGTTACAGAACCGGCGATAGTCCCATCTGCCAGGGTGGCGAGACGCCCTTTTTTCGTAACAGACTGTCCACCAAGATCATATGTCCCATCTTCCATACCTGTGGCACGCATAGCATCGCTTATCAGTATCATGCGGTCATCACCAAACATACGAAAAGCATTCCGAACCACGGATGGGTGGATGTGGATACCATCACATATTATCTCAGCCATAGCATGAGGACAGTCAGCAGCAGCGCCGATAATCCCGGGATTACGATGGTGAAGTGGCGGCATGGCATTGAACAGATGAGTGACATGATTAGCTCCCGCATTAAAAGCGTTTACAGCCACATCATATGATGCCGCAGAATGACCGATCGAGATAGCGAGATCTGTATGAAATTCCTTGATAAATGCTTCAGAGCCGTCTAGCTCCGGGGCAATGGTGATTATGCGAATCTGATTATTGCAAGCCTTAGAGAGGCGCCTGAACATACCGATATCTGGAGCATGTAGATAGCTGGCTTTCTGCGCTCCTTTTTTTTCGGCGGAAAGAAACGGTCCTTCCATGTGGATACCCGCTATGAAAGCATGGCTATCATCATCTGACACCTCGCTGATTGACTTAAAGGCGCTGACTAGCTGCTGCTCAGGTAATGTCATGGAGGTAGGGCAGAAAGCTGTCACGCCACAGGAGTGAAGGTACCTGGCGATTGTAAGTAGCCCTTGAGCGTCACCATCGCTGAAATCTCCTCCCATAGCACCATGGATGTGGACATCTACAAGCCCCGGAATGACATATAGCCCGGATGCATCAATTATAGCTTCATCTGCTGTATTCGCAGAATCTGACACGATAAGATGAGAGTCGGTGTCAATATATAAATCTTTTGTCTGGAAGGATCCGTTGTCTTCCCAGACCAGTCCATTCTTTATAATCATAATACACTCCTGTCCAAAAATCAGATCAGACCCTTGTCTGTTATCAGTGATAAAGCAGCTTCATCGGCAACAATGGAGACATTGTCATGCAGCTGCAGGACTGACGCAGGTACTTGAGGGGTAATTGGGCCAAACAGGGACTTATATAGAGCCTCGGCTTTCCCCTCGCCGTTAGCGATCAGCAGGATCTGTCTGGCTTTCATAATGCTTTGAATCCCGGTTGTGTATGCGTGGGTAGGAACCTCATCGATGGAATCGAAGAAACGGGCATTTGCCTGAATAGTAGATTCGCTCAGTTTAACACAGTGTGTTTCTTTCGCAAAAGAGTCAGAGGGCTCATTAAATCCTATATGACCATTGTTGCCAATTCCTAAAAGCTGTAAATCAACGCCGCCGAGCTGACGATAGATGGAATTATAGCGGTCGCACTCTCTATCTATATCTTCTTCCGTGCCATCAGGTATATAGGTGTTCTCCTGCAGGATATTCACATGATCAAACAGATTATGACGCATAAAATAAGCGTAGCTTTCGGGATTCGATGAGTCGAGCCCCTTATACTCATCAAGATTTATACTTCTGACACGTGAAAAATCCAGATCTCCTTTTTCGTATCTTTTAATAAGCACCTTATAAGTGCCAACAGGTGATGATCCCGTAGCAAGACCAAGTACAGAATCAGGCTTTAAGATTATCTGAGCGGAGATAATATTTGCCGCTTTGCGACTCATTTCTTCATAATCTTTCACCTTATATATCTTCATAAATGTCCTCCTTTAGAATAAGTTCGTTAAATCGTCTCCGGATATTACAGGATTGCTGGATGCAACCATACCATTCATCTCTTGTTATAATAACAAAACAAACCAAAAACAATAGCCTAACGTAAAATAGAAAGTACTATCGTAAAATCAACTGGAATAATCGAGATGACTAGGGATTTAGAATGATACATAAAAGTACTTTCAGAAAATAAGGCTCATGATTGTATTAGTATGGTCGATTAGGTATAATTAGAAAACGAGGTATATAAAAATCAATGGTGAGATAAATGGAGAAATTGACACAATTAGTTCAAGTCAGAAAACTGGGGCTAACAAGCGATGAGACATCTGGCATACGCCTTCTATGGTCTGCATCTGGCATTGCTTTTGAGACTGAAGCAAGGGACGTGGTCGTGGAGATGATGGCATGTAGTAACACACCACAGGAGGATGCATTTGTAGGGGTTTTTATAAATGATGAAATGCAATACCGGCATAAAATTCGAGCAAAGCCTGGAAAAAGAGAATACGCAGTATTTCATCAGGACTTAGTAGAAACTGTTAGAATCCGATTAGTAAAATTAACTGAAGAACAGTACGGTAAGGTATGGATCACAGGGCTGATGACAGATGCTTATGTTAGAGCAGATTCAATTCCTGGTCATCATATATTATTTGTTGGTGACTCGATTACAGCTGGATACGGAGTGGATGGTACAGATGGATTAAGTGCCTTTTGCACAGAGGAAGAAGATGTGACTAAAGCATATGCGTATCAGGTGTCTGAGATGCTTAATGCAGACAGCAGGATAGTGGCATATAGCGGTAATGGGGTATTGTCCAGGTGGATTCCACCGGAACAGGACATGCCAGATACTGATAGCATCCTCCCGGAGATTTTTCCCTACATACAAAGCAATAAACCGGATCTTATAGTATGTAATCTGGGAACTAATGATGCAAGCTATGTGAAGCAGATTCCTTCCCGTGAGCGAGCATTTATAGAAAAATACACGGAATTCATCCGTAGACTTAAAAATGCTTTTGATGATACAAAAATACTTTTGCTTTATGGCACAATGGAACAGACATTATCTGAAGCGGTGCGGGAAACAGCGCGCCGATGCGGCGCAGATTTTCTGAAACTTCCTATGCAGAATCCGAAAAACGGTAAGGGGACAGACGGACATCCAAGCGTTGTGACTCAAAAGGAAATAGCAGAATGCGTGAAGACATATATCGAACAAATGATGATGTGGAGACCTTGATGAACAATGATTATATGATCTCATTTCAAAACGAGACCAAACAGGCGATAGAAAAAGCTTATAAAAATTTGACAGCAGTTGAACGCAGTGTAGCAGATTTTTTTATCGGCAATAAAGATGATATGGATTTTTCGTCTAAGAATATATCCCGTTCGCTCTATGTATCTGAAGCTACTTTATCGAGATTCTCTCAAAAGTGTGGATATAAAGGGTACCGAGAATTTATTTTTTCGTATGAAAGAGATCTAAAATATGAGCAGAGAAGCGAGGAAAATGAAAAAGATGTAGGATTGTTTCTTAGTAGAGTGCATAACTCGTATCAGAAATTGTTGCAGGAAAACTTTCGAATCATTGATGAGGAGCAGATTAGAAGGCTGGCAGGTATGCTTAACATCAGCAAGCGGGTATTGGTCTTTGGGATTGGGAATAGCGGCTATGCAGCAGAAGAGTTTCAGTGGCGCTTTATGCGTATAGGGCTGGATGTCAATGCAGTAACTGAATCCCATATGATGAAAATAAGCGCAGCACTGGCGGGACAGGAAACCATGGTCATTGCCATGACCTTGAGTGGAGAGACGGCTGAAGTCTTAGAAAGCATTCGAATTGCGAAAAGCAAAGGGGCAAGTATTATTTGCGTGACATCAGCTTCATCTTCGACTATTGCACAAGAATCGCAGGAGGTCATCCAGGTGGCGGCACTGAAAAATTTAGACACGGGCACAACCATTTCGCCGCAATTTTCTTTTTTGACGGTTATGGATGTGCTCTACTCCTACTATTTCGCGAATGATTCGTACTTTAAAACGCAAAAATACAAAGAAACTCTATCAGCTATAAGGTCACAGAAAAAAACGGAGGTCAAGGATGGATAAAAAGTATATCGGAATAGATATCGGCGGAACCGCAGTAAAAATAGGTAGCATAGATGAACATGGCATAGTTCATCAAAAAGAAAGCTATGACGTGAACTTTGATGGGTACAAAACTCCGATTCTGGAGACGGTAGTGAAGAGCTTACATTTATTCTTAGAGAAGTATCGAGAGAAATCCAGTAACTATGCTGGAATAGGAGTATCAGCTACTGGAGCAATCTCGACCAGAAGAGGTGTAGTAGAGGGTACGGCAGGACATATCAAAAACTGGATCAACAGCCCGATTCGACAAGTAATGGAGGAGGAGTTTAATCTTCCGACAGAGGTACTAAATGATGCGAACGCAGCAGCTCTGGGTGAAGCGTGGATTGGCGCTGCAAAGGGCAAGAGGGATGTAGTAGTCATCACGCTTGGAACTGGTGTAGGTGGAGGTATTATCGTGGACGGAAACATTCTGCTTGGAGCAAGCGGATTCGCAGGTGAACTGGGGCACGTGCCGATACAGTACAGTGGGGCAATGTGTAGCTGCGGTAATAGCGGATGTTTTGAGGCATACGGGTCTACTTCGGCATTGGTAAGAAAGGTTCAGATGGCAATACAGGAAGGGATGATTGCCTCGGAGGAAGCAGATGCAGTGATTGATGGCAGATGGATTTTTGCGCAGGCAAAAGCCGGTAATGAGACAGTGCAGAAGATACTGCAGGAATGGATTGAGGTGATTGGCGCAGCACTGGTAGGATTCGTGCATATGTTTAATCCGGAGCAGATACTGATAGGAGGAGGAGTTTGTGCACAGGAAGAACTTCTCATAGCACCTCTTAGAACGTATGTGACAAAGCATGTGATGCCGGTGTTTGCCAAAGATCTGGATATCTGTGCGGCTGGTTTGCGTAACGAGGCGGGCATGGTTGGAGCGGTGTATTACTGTATGCAGCAGCAAAAATAAGATGCGTAAGAAAGTGATTTCAGCCATCTGTAAGCTCGATAGATTATACTTTCAGAAACAGCCGATTGTATTGTTTTGAGAATAAGGAGTTGATATAATACGAAAACAGAAAGGAGGAAGAATTATATGAGAGTTCACCTGTGTGATTGCGATGAAGATGTGAAAAAAATGCTTGAAGCAGCCATAGAGCTACAACCGCATTTTGGCGAAGATGGAATATCCCTATCGATTCAAAAGCAGCAGGAGAACGGGTATAGGATAACATTTGACTCAGAAAAGTGTCAAATTGCCTATCATACATTTCCACAGCTATGCAGAGCGTTGTTGTATGTGATTGCAGCACAGGATATGGCGGATACGGCGGAATGCTGTGCGTTTAAAGAATTTGGATTGATGTTTGATGTGTCACGAAATGCTGTCCTTCGTACGAAGACAATTAAACAATTGATCCGGATAGCTGCGTACCTGGGATACGACTTTGTAGGCCTATATATGGAGGATACCATTCAGGTAGATTGCGAGCCGTATTTTGGATATATGCGAGGAGCTCTGAGTAGCAATGAGCTGAAAGAGGTCGATTCCTATGCACAGATATTCGGTATAGAGATTCGTCCGTTTATCCAGACGCTGGCACATCTTAATCAGATTGTGAGGTATGAAGAGTATCAAAAGATAATAGATACAGATGATATTCTACTTGCACTTGATTCTAGGACGAAGACATTGCTGGAACACCTGATTGGCACTGTGTCGAAGAATTTTTCTTCCAAGAAGATAAATATCGGCATGGATGAAGCCCATATGGTTGGATTAGGGAAGTATCTGGATCAGCACGGATACTGTGACCGCCAGGAAATAATGCGGAAGCATCTCGAAATGGTACTTTCCATATGTAAACAATATGGTTATACCGTACAGATGTGGAGTGATATGTTTTTTAGATTGGCTTTTCATGGCAATTATTATGAAGGAGCTGATAAAGAAAATCTCGAGAAGTTGCATGTACCGCAAGATGTGGAAATTGGGTATTGGGACTATTATTCTACAGAGGAATCACATTACGATGAGATGATTCGTCGCCATCATCAGTTAACTGATAGGACAGCTTTTATAGGAGGTGCATGGAAGTGGACAGGATTTATCCCGCATAACAGATATAGTATAAAGGCGGGAAAGGCAGCACTTGCTGCGTGTATCAAGAATAAAGTCGATTCTGTGACTATTACTTGTTGGGGGGACGATGGGGCTGAAGCCAGTGCCTTTAGCGTATTGCCAACATTTTTTAAGGATTCACAGATTGCTTATGAAAGCAATATGAGTGAGAATGCTTTTGAAATACTTACGGGATATCAGATACAAGAATTCTTGAGGCTGGATGATGTTAATCCCTATATAAAAGACGGCTTAACTCATAACAACGCAAGTAAATACCTGCTGTATAATGATCCGCTGATTGGTACATTCGACTCAGTCATTTTGAGTGATACATCAGAAAGAATCCATGAAGCAGCGGAACTTCTGGAGGAATTACCTCAAGATAGTCCGTATTCCTATATAATGGATACTGCTCGTAAGCTTTGTCTAGTACTTGAGATAAAAGTAGATCTCGGAAAGAATATACGAGATGCGTATATTCATGACAACAAAGAAACATTGCGAGAAATTGCAGACACACAAATACCTGTCCTATTAAAAAGACTAGAGGATTTCTATAAGAGTTTCAGGAGACAATGGAATATCGAGAATAAAAGCTTTGGATTTGAAATACAGACTATTCGCATTGGTGGGCTAATGCAAAGAGTCAAAGACGTTCAGGGGATTTTATCCGCATATTTGAAAAGAGAGATTTCAGAAATCGCGGAACTTAAAGAACCACAGAAAGCATTTCATTATTTTGAACAGAATGATATTAGAAGCTTGAATTATAACCTGTGGATTAATACTGTGTCACCATCAAAAATATAAGGAGATAAGGACATGAAGAAAAAAATTCTAAGTACTATTATTTGTGCAGCTATGGCTGTTTCAATGCTGGTTGGTTGCGGGACAGGGGGAGGAAACGCCAAACAAAGCTCCGACGCAAGTTCCAAAAATGTAACTCTGGATTTCTGGACCATTGATTTAAAGGCGAACTTCGGAGAATTCTTTAATGAGTTGATAAGCAAATACGAAGCAGAGAACAAAGGAGTAAAAATCAACTGGACAGATATCCCATATGCGGACGTCCAGTCTAAGCTGGTAACAGCAGTTGCAGGTGGTACGGCACCGGATGTTGTCAATCTTAATACACAGATGACATTGACTCTGGCAGGGCAGGGTGCTCTTACTGATTTAAATAAGGAAGCGACAGAGGAACAGAAGAGCATATATATCAAGGATCTGTGGGATTCTGCCAAAATCGGAGACAGTGTATATGCATTTCCTTGGTATGCTTCTCCTGACATCATGTTCTATAATCAGGATCTATTCAAAAAGGCGGGGATGGAAGTGCCGAAAACTTTTAATGAGGCACTTAGTATGTCCAAGGAGTTCTATGAGAAAACAGGGGCATATCTTTTTCAGCCAGATGAGTTTTTTAATATACTGTTTGAAGAAAATATCAATGTGTTGAATCAGGATGGAAGTGCTGCTGCATTTAATACTAAGACAACTGCTGATCTATTAGCAGAATACAAACAGTACACGGATCAAGGGGTGGTTCCAAAGAACAACTGGGGAAGCTGGGATGAAGCGCTCAAACTGTTTGAGTCAGGCAAGCTGGCTATCGTAAGTTCTTCCGGATCTTCTCTTTCGAGGATCAAGGATGAGGCTCCTGATATCTACAAAACAATAGCAGTTTCTAAGCCTCTGACAGGATCTACCGGACTGAGCCGTAATCCGCTAATGAATCTTGTTGTTCCATCAAAGAGTGATAACCAGAAGGAAGCTATAAAGTTTGCCAATTATATTACAAACGATGAAAATCAGTTAGCGTTTTGTAAAAAGGTTTCTATTTTCCCTTCTACAACTAAGGCAAGCCAGGATAGCTATTTTACATCTGACACAGATACGCTTGAGGGACAGGCAAGTGCCATGTCAGCAGCGGCGAGTCTTACATCTAAAGATTTCTCGCTTGGTGTAGCTAATCAGTCAAATATAGAGGATGCTGTTAATAAAGTATATCAGGCGTGCATAGTCAATGGTGACGATATCCAGAAATCACTGGATCAGGGAGAATCTGATGTAAACGGTCTGATCAAAAAGTAAAATCAGATGCTATCCACAGTAAAAGTATAGAAACCGGTTCATATCAGCTAACAACATATAATACAAAATCATACCGTTCCCCAGAGATTAATCTGGAGAACGGCTTATTAAGGGAGACTCAATGGTACAGAGAACAGTAAAATCCAGCAGGAGAAAAAGGAGAGAGTGTGTGCGAGCTTATGCTTTTATGCTGCCTGCGTTAGTTATTTTGATTATATTTACGATTATTCCGATTATTGGAAGTCTCGTTTTAATGTTTTTTGATTATTCAGTGTTGGGACAGACAAAGTTTATCGGTCTCGATAATTTTATACGGGCATTTCATGATCGTGAATTCCTTATCTCCATGAAAAACTCTATTGTATTTGTTGTGATTGTACCGGTTATCCAGATACTGTCTATTTTACTGGCACTTCTGGTGAATCAGAAGATACCAGGGATCAATGTTTTTCGCACACTGTTTTATATTCCTGTAGTGACTTCTATGGTTGCTGTGTCTATCATGTGGGGATTTATTTTTGATACACATGGAATAGTAAACACCATGCTGTCTGACTGGGGATGGATAAAGCAGCCACTGGGCTTTTTAAGCAGCAAGTATGCGGCGATGCCTTGCCTTATGTTTATTACTGTATGGCAGGGGCTAGGGTACTATATGATGATGTATCTCGCTGGATTACAGGGAATCCCTCAGGATTTAACTGAGGCGGCACAGATTGATGGAGCTAATATATTTCAGACAATCTTTAAAATCAAGATTCCTCTATTAAAACCATATGTATGGTTATGCACCTTGAATTCTGTGATTTCAGCAATCGGCGTATTTGATGTGGTATTTGTGCTAACAAAGGGCGGTCCCAATAATGCAACGACGGTTATAAACTACTATTCTTATACTAAAGCGTTCGGTGACTTTCAGTTCGGGTATGCCGCTGCAATCGGTGCGATTCAAGGCGTCCTTACGACAATGCTTAGCATTATAGTCTTTATTTATGGAAAACGTGGAGGTATGACGAACAATGACTAAAGAAGCAGTACAGATAAAAAAAAGGAATCATCTTGGCAGACGAATCTCCACTTATATTCTGCTTGCACTGGTAGCGGTTTTATGTGCAGGACCATTCATATGGATGGTACTATCATCCCTAAGGACTGGAGCAAACATTTATGATCTGCATTTCTCGCTGAAGGATATCACTCTGTCTAATTATGTCGGAGTGATAAAATATATGAATCTAGGCAAGTATGTAGGCAATACTGTGATAATCACATTTGCAGGTATAGCAATAGATGTAGTATTATCTGCAATGTGTGCGTATCCACTCGCGACGATGGATTTCAGAGGCAAAAATCTCATTTTTGGGGTACTTGTTGCGACAATGATAATTCCGGCGGCAGCAGGGATGATTATCAATTACCTAACGATATCGCAAATGCATCTTTTAAATACCTTTACTGGCGTTATTCTTCCAGGGTCTGTAAAGACATTCAGTATAATCCTGCTAAGACAAGCTTATCTGGGAATTCCAAGGGAACTTATCGAAGCTGCTAAGTTAGATGGTGCAGGAGAACTGCGAACCTGGCTTACTATAATGATTCCGGGGGTTATGCCTGCCATTTCCACAATTATCATCTTTGACTTTATTGGAAACTGGAACTCATTCCTGTGGCCGATTATTGTTCTGCAGGATCCAGAGAAATATCCGCTGGCTACAGCTTTACAGTATCTAAATGGCTCTTTCAGCTATAAGTTTGGCTATGTAGCGGCAGGAACAGTGATTTCGATAATACCAGTATTATTAGTGTTTATAGTATGTCAGAAGAACTATATAGAAGCTGTCAGTGGCGCAGTAAAGGCGTGATACATGAGAAAAAGATATGATCTGTGGGTTGAGATTTCAGCAAATAAGGACTTGATTCTTGATGCGTATAAGTTCGAAGATACGATGAAGAAGTGCAGGGATGCAGGTATGACTGGCATTATACTAAGCGTTAAGGATACAACGGGGTTTTGCTTGTATCCAAGTCAGATTGCACCACACTATTCAGAATATGACAAGGAGTTTTTACCTTCGTACGATTATGTGGCACAATGCTTTTCTATTATAAGGAAGCTGGGGATGAAAACTTATGCTTCATTTGATGCCTTTGCAGCGGGGAATAGGAGAAAACCACACCCAAGCATGCCTGGCATTCAAAGAGCAGGATTTGCTTGTGAAGTATATGGTCTGGATGTAAATAATAAGCCGGTAATCAAAAGACAATCAGAGGCAGATGAGCTCTCTACAGTTGGAGGCATCGATGATTTCGGGGAAATATTTCTTAATCCAGCTAGTGAAGAGGTTCAGGATTACACCCTTGCATTGTTGAAGGAATTTGTGGAGATGTATCATCCGGACGGGATTGTACTAGACCGGGTAAGGTACGTAGGATTAAGTACAGACTTCAGCAGACTAAGTAGAAAAAAGTGGGAAGAATATAGCAAAATCACTGATGAAAAGTGGCCGGAAGATATATATACCATTGAGCAGACAAAGGACGGGTGTCGTGAAAAGCCGGGAACATATTTCGGGGATTTCATCACCTGGCGTATGCAGATCATCCATGATTTTATCGTAAAAGTAAAACAAATGCTGAAGGATTATCCCGATGTGGAATTCTGCGATTACACGGGATCATGGTATCCTCTGTATTATCAGGTGGGGGCGAATTGGGCTGATAGATCATATACTGGAAATGAATTCCCGTGGTGTGATCGAAAAAAACTGCAGCAGACAGCATATGCTGGAGAAATAGACGCGTTGTATTCGGGATGTTACTATGAGGATGTCACCATTCTCGAGGCCGAGAAGCATAAGAAGCCGGCGGACTGGTATAGCGTGGAGGGGGCAGCAGAACTGGCGGATCGTGTGGCAGGTAATGCAACAACGATTGTAGATTCTCTGTTTTTAGATCAATATCATAAAACCCCTCAAAAGATCTCGCAGGCAGTTGCTGCTTGTATGCAACGCTCCGAAGGATGTATGCTGTTTGACTTATCATATCTCGTGCATGATGAATTGTGGAACTATGTAAGGGCGGTTGAGTGTTCACAGCTTAACCTGGAAGATAAGACGGATATGGTGAAAATATGTGATGAAATATTTGCTCCTGAATATTTTATTACACAAGATAAACTGACGGATAATCTATTTGAAGATACTGAATATGACAAGACATTAAGTATCAGCATGCGTGACGCAAAAGATCATAGCCTGATTGGATTTTCTGGTGTAAAAATATCAGAGAATCAAAAGTTATATCCAGATACAGCGTGGATTTCCATTTGCGGTGTGGCGAAAGCTTATCAGCGGCATGGTTATGGGACTTTGCTACTACAAAATACACTGTATAAATTAAGGAGAGAAGGAATACATAAGGTATATCTCGGACAGGATTTTGCAAACTTCTTTTCTGGAATACCAGATCCAGATCAAAAGAAGTGTGATTTCTTTACAAGGCTTGGATTTACACTTAATAAAGAGGATCATTATGACCTAGAGGGAAGTCTGATAGATAATGAGAAAATAGACGGATTCGATGTAAAGCGGTGGCAGAATATCTGCGTGGCTGAGTGCTATCATGGGGAGAAGGAGGCACTGCTTGACTTTCTTAAAAAGGAGTTTCCAGGGAGATGGGAATATGAGGCAAGAATGGCACTTAAAGATAAAAAATCCCCCGAAGAGATCATGATGCTATGGACACCGGATCACTCGCGATTAATAGGGTATTGCATGCTGTCAGTAGAAAGACATGCATCTTATAAGCCTACTGGACGTGGCGGACTTGGACCTATCGGCATTGCCAGGGATATCCGAGGACGACATGTGGGAGATTATATTCTTCACCAGTCACTTTGCCAGCTTAGAACACTTGGAGTGGAGACAGTGAATATCGATTGGACTATTTTAAAGGATTTTTATGGTCAATTCAATTTTACTGCGGCACGAGTATATTGTGCTGCCTACATAGAAATGTAAGAAGCTAAGAAAATGATAAGACTAAACCGAAAGAGTTAAAACATTGAAAGAAAAGATTGTGATAGTTCCGCTGGATGAGCGGCCATGTAATTTGCTTTTTCCGGAACGTTTATTTTCAAATAAGGATTATCATATAGTAAGACCTGAGACACTTGGAGATAAAAAGCGGCCTGCAGATCCAGGCAAGCTTGCCTCTTTTCTGAGAAGGGAATGTAAAGATGCAGATGGTCTGATCTTGTCAGTAGACACACTGCTCTATGGTGGTCTGGTTCCTTCCAGGATACATCATGAGACGAAAGAGACATTGCTCTCTCGTATGGAACTGATTCGTGAGATCAGGAAAGAGAATCCTAAAATGCTTATATATGCATTTCAGGTGATTATGCGCTGTCCGAATTATTCGAGCAGTGACGAGGAGCCTTATTATTATGAGCAGTATGGAAAAGCAATCCATGATGCAGGAGCTGCTATCCATAAAAGCAGACTCGGCATAAAAAGTAAGGTGCAGTTATCTGAGATGATGGAGAGGATCGACTTGAGATGCTTGGATGACTATATCTCAAGACGTGAGACGAACCGCGATATGAATGTCGAAACCCTGCAATATTTAAGAGACGGATGGATTGATTCTCTGGTGATTCCTCAGGATGACTCAGCAGCATATGGATATGCGGCTATGGACCAGACTATTATACGTGAAAAAATAAGGGAATACGATATGATAGACAAGGTACTGGTCTATCCGGGGGCAGATGAAGTGGAACTGACCCTTATTGCCCGTATGATCAATATGATGCGTGGGAAATGTCCAAAGGTATATGTTAAATATGCAGCAGATAAGGCAAGAGACATAGTGCCACTTTATGAGGGACTGCCGCTTGCAGAGACACTGAAATATCATATATTATCAGCTGGATGCCAGCAAACGGACAGTTATGAGCAGGCTGATTTTGTTATTGTGCTGACAGCTCCTGGCCAGCATATGCAGGAGGCAGTAGACCAGTTCGAGAATCGTAATCAAGAGTATGAACAGCGTAATCTTCCGGAAATAATTGAGTTTATTAAAGAACGGATCGACGAACATAAAATCGTAACTATTGCTGACAATGCTTATGCCAACGGTGGGGATATAGATTTTATCCATATGCTAGATAAAAATCACCTGTTGATGAGGGTCGGAGGATATGCAGGATGGAATACCTCGGCAAATACCATAGGAACAGCCATTGCGGAGGCAGTTGATGTGCTCTACAACGGCAGCGGCAACCAGCATGACGATTTCCTGGCAGAACGTTATTTGGAGGATGGCGGTTACTGCAGTGTAGTTAGGGAGCATATCACAGAACAGCTTCCTTCAAATATGAGCTATTTTGATGTAAAGGAAACCCATGGTATCGTTAGTGAGCAGGTAAAAAAGGAACTGCAGATCTTTGCACAAAACACCTTGCCATCCATAGCAGAAAACCTGACAATCACAAAAGTCGAGATGCCGTGGAAGCGGATGTTTGAAGTGAACCTGGAGGTTAGATACTGTCATGAAAAGATGGTATAAAGGAAATCTGCATAGTCATACAACCAACTCTGATGGCCTCTGGACACCGAGACAGTCGGCGAAGAATTATCATGATGCAGGATATTCATTTTTGTGCCTGAGTGATCATGATCTTTATACGGACTACAGTCAGGAGCTTGGGAGAGATGATTTTTTGATTCTTCCTGGAGTGGAGGCCACTGCGGTACTTTTCGATCAGGAGGGAAATACGCTTAGACTGCACCACATGAATGGAATTCTCGGAACAGATAAAATGCAAAGGGAAGCGTCGGAAGGCACTTTCTCGCATATGGAGAAGGTGGATCCTGACATTTACTACGGAAACGACTGGAATGGAAATAAAGCAGGGAAAAAACTAGCAGAGAGGCTAAAGAGCCATGGCTGCATTGTGACGTATAATCATCCTATTTGGTCGCGTGTCAGACCTGAAGACTTTATCAAAATTCCGGGTATTGATATGCTGGAGATTTTTAATTATAACACTGTAAATGAGTGTGGGTTGGGCTTCGATGTGACCTATTGGGATCTGATGCTTCGCTGTGGGAGACATATGAATGCGTATGCTGCAGACGATAATCACAATGGAGGAGGTTTTCCAGATTCTTTTGGTGGTTATATTGTGGTGAGGGCGGAAGAGCTTTCCCATGAAGCAATCTGTCAGTCCATTGTGAACGGAGAATACTTTTCCTCCCAAGGGCCGGACATATATGACTGGAAGGTGGAAAACAATCGGTTTATTGTCAGTTGCAGTGCGGTAGAACGAATCAATATAATTGTCGGAGGTCCAGTAGCTTTTGGAGTGACTCGTTTGTCTGAATATGGTGTGCCACTGAAAGAGGCAGTCTACCAATTGACAGGGAAAGAGACATACATTCGGGCAGAGTGTACAGATGAACATGGGCATACAGCATGGACAAACCCTGTCTGGCTGTAAGAATCGAAAGAAAAGGAGAAAAATAATGAGTGTTCTTGATAAAATAAAGGGCGGACTGATCGTCTCCTGCCAAGCGCTGAAAAGTGAACCGCTTTATAGTTCAGAAATAATGGCAAGAATGGCATATGCTGCAGAAAAGGGCGGTGCCGTAGGGATACGAGCCAATACACCGGAGGACATTGTTGCAATCAAAAAAGAAGTGAATCTTCCTGTAATAGGCTTATATAAAGTGGACTATGATAATTCGGAAATATATATCACACCTACGATGAAAGAAATAGATGCAATCATGGCGTCCTCACCTGAGATTGTAGCGCTTGATGCCACTAACCGGAAGAGACCGGATGGAAGCACTATAGAAACATTTTTCCCGGAGGTGCGCAAAAAATACCCGGATATGATTTTTATGGCAGATTGTGCATCTTATGAGGATGGGATTCGTGCGCAGGAGCTGGGATTTGACGTAGTGGGAACGACACTCTGCGGATATACGCCGGATACAAGAGACATGGATATTCCGTGCTTTGAGATGATAGAGAAGCTGGCAGAGAATCTGACGATCCCACTTATCGCAGAGGGAGGAATCTGGGAAACAAAACAGCTACAGCAGGTGTTTGAGTGTGGAGCCTATGCGGCGGTGATAGGGACTGCCATCACGAGACCACGGGAAATCACAAAAAGATTTGTAGCAGCGATTACAAAGTAACAGTGAATCCGCACATATCAACAGGAGGCCGCCATCACTGGCACTGCTTGCGGTATTGCTGTTGTGTCATGCCGACCTCCTTTTTAAACATCTAAGAAAAATACGACTGAGATGAAAAGCCTGTGCTCACAGCTATCTGTGCAATAGAGAAGTTGCTTCCGGCTAGGAGCTCCTTGGCAGCGGAGAGACGCTTCTTTGCAAGGTAGCTGATAGGAGAGGAACCAAAGCACTCTGTAAAGGTGTGAGCCAGATAGAACTTACTTGTGTGAGTGATATCTGATAACAGATCCAGGTTTATATTCTGGGTGTAGTTCTGATCGATGTAGCGCTTAGCGACAGCGCATTCTTTTAATATCTTATTCGCGTCATCAGATATCAGGGACATACTCTGTTCCCTGGAGATCAAGACAAAAAGCACTTGAAGCAGACCGTGGCAGATGGGCTCAAATCCCTGCCTTTCTTTACGACATTCGTCTACTAGCAGCTGTACTATATTAGTGAAGTTTCTTCTCGAGGATCTTAAGCTGTAGTAGCAGTAGTTCATCGAGCAGTCCTCACCACTGTTCATAAAGGTGAATGCCAGCCCCTCAATACCGAACACTATGTATTCCATCGGATCATTTGGGAGGGCCTTTTCTGCGTGCTCGATGTTGATTTATAATTAAAACTGACCCATGTTTAACGTTTAAAACTGACCCACCCCTGGAGATGGAAAGTACCTGGCCAGTGCAATCCGGTTTCCAAAGTTTTACACTGAAAATTGACCCACCCTACAGAGTTAAAGTAAAATCTTCCTGATACTCACTAAACCCAGAATCAGGAAGGAGAAAGGATGTACAACTTGCAGGACTGGGCCGCAGTGCAATCACTGCATGACAGAGGATATCCTATAAGAGCCATAGCCAGAGAACTTGGGATGTCCCGCAACACAGTAAGAAAGCTGCTCAAAGAAAAGGAGGAACCGCACTATCACAGAACATTCTACCGATCAGTGATCGATGGATACAAAGAGACGATCTATGAATGGGTCGAAAAATACGGATTCAATGGTACACGGATATACCGCGAGCTCAAAGGGCGCGGATATACGGAAAGCTAGGCCCTGTATACCGCCTGCTGAGGGTGATCAACGAAGATGTTGAAGGAAAGATAGCATCTAAAGCCACAGTAAGGATTGAAACGCCACCCGGAGATCAGGCACAGTTCGACTGGTCTCCATATGAGATGGAAATATACGGAAGGACACAGACCGTGAACTGCTTTTCACTGATACTTTCATGCAGTAGAAAGAAAGCTATCTGCTTTTCTCTTAATGCCGATGCGGATTCGATATACGAAGCTATACAGGAGCTTTTTGATGACCTTGGCGGTGTCACCCAGGAACTTCTGATAGATAATCCCAAAGCGCTGGTTATAGAGAATAATCCGAAGTCAGAAGATGAGGTCAGATACAATCCTCAGGCGCTGCTGATGGCAAAACATCTCGGTACTGAGCTCAATGCATGTCCGTGCTACTGGCCGAGAAAGAAAGGGAAGGTTGAGAACCCGTTCAGATATATCGAGGAACAGTTCGTAAAAGGCCGCTCCTTTGCCACAATGGAAGAACTGAATGCCGCCGGTAAGCGTTTTGTGGAAGAATGGAACAATGAGGTCCACACCACCACAAAGCGCATCCCGAATGAGCATTATCTGCAGGAAGAGAAAGACACTCTTCTGCCTGTTCCCAAAACACATTTTTTTGTGTCAAAATCGGAATCCAGGAAAGTCAGCAATGACAGCCTTGTATCGATCCGTGGCTCAAAGTACAGCGTTCCTGTAAAATATGCCACAAAGACGGTCTCATTCAGGATCGTATACGGCTTCCGGATTCTTATATATGACAAGCAAGGCGAGCAGATACTGTCTGTCGAGAAATCTCAGGAAAAGGGTATAACGGTATCCAACAGCGAGCATTATGCCGCAATAGCAAAGAAGACCAGTACATCGATACCGCAGATACGGCGTGATTTCACTGCGATATTCAAAAACGGAAAGAAATATCTTGATGCTGCTGGCCGCAGGTTTGATCAGCCGACACATCATGCAAGGAAGATACTGGAACTCCGTGATCTGTATGATACGGAGCTGCTTGATTACTTTATCGGGCTCGCCGTTACCGAGGACAGCATGGACATCACGCATTTCAAGGCTCTTCTCAAAGAAAAAAGTTCCGAGGCACTGAAACATCTCAGTTCAGAAGAAAAACTGCCTGCGGACGAAGGCATAGAAGAAGCCGGCACACTCAGGGAATCCTTTTCTGCTCTGGCAAAGATACCGCTACTGATCATAGATGAGCTGTCCTACCTGAAGATGGACAAAGAAAAAGAGAGCCTTTTCTTCCAGGTTGTACGCCAAAGGTATGAAAAGAGCTCCCTTATCATAACAACCAATCTGCCGATGGGCAGATGGGATGAAATGTTTACAGGCAAGATAGCAGCCACGGCCATTCTGGACAGGCTTGTTCATCACTGCCATGTGTTAAGTATAACCGGTGAGAGTTACCGTGTCAAAGGAGAAAAATGGTTACTGTTCACGGTGTGCCCTCAGAAGCAGTGCACGCTAGAGAGTATGAATTTTTTTCTGTAAAAACAGATCTTTCATGAAAAGTTGCAGTGATATAGATTAAAATATTTTAAATATATTCTTCTG
>Ga0256405_10006476_pt1 | contig 18679 bp, 13 predicted proteins | sample RumenRJG_02DNA_FD_189096 | JGI IMG/M metagenome (GOLD analysis project Ga0256405, IMG submission 189096) | Bovine rumen microbial communities from Lethbridge, Alberta, Canada - RJG_02 | ecosystem: Host-associated > Mammals > Digestive system > Stomach > Rumen | place: Canada: Alberta... | reverse complement strand
ATTTCGCCTGCTGAGTTGAAGGCTAAGATGTGAAGGTTACTAATCACGTTTTCATTGGCTGCATCTATAGTTCTACTCTCTGCATCATCTTCCCCAATAGGAGGAATAATATGAGTTGAGATAACGATGCAGCCTTGTTTGTTGTTAGTTTCATTAGCCTCGTTGTTTACATCATCAATAGAGCATGATGCCAAGGCAAATGTTGCCACAGCAAGTAACACAGATTTATATAATGTGATTAAATATTTCATGCTTTAATGATTTATAATTGTTAGAATGCTATGAATGGACGAACACGGTATAGTACACTTTTGCCTTCAGCGTATGCAAAATATAAATTACCTGTACCATACACTATGGTGTTATATGCAGAGCCTGCAGAATATTCTGTTGATGTCCAATATCGAATACCTGTATTTAATTCAAATAAATCATATCTACTTTCATCTGAATTTACTTGTAACTTATTATTAACCTTAGTTCTGACAGCCTCTGTAATAGAGGTTGACCATCCCCAATAGTTATTTGGATCACCAGTGGCTCCACCTATATTTCTAAAAAGACTAAACCACATACCTGTACTACCAAGAAACCATCCGCTTGTTCCAACAGGTGCAGCTTCTTGACTCTCATAAGTTGTAGTTGCTGCATAGGCTGCAGGGTAAGTTGGATTGTTAATCTTTTGACTATTTGTTAGTCCATTATTATCTACACTAAGAAGAGTCCAGTTATTTGCAATGTTTGGAATGTCTGGATTATCAGTTGATGGTCCCCATGTATATGTTCCTATAACATCACCATTATGCACGTTTTTTAGTGCCATAGCGTATCCATGGAGGTATCCAGCATTCTTATCTGTTTCTGTTGTTTCATTGCTGAATACCACTGCCACAGGCCAGCGCTTGTCGGTTATCTTAACTAATTTTCCCCATGTGCCATCGTTAAACAGATAGTCACCAATGTTTGGCTTCATAGTGCCAGTAACTGTTCTGTCGTCGGCACTTCCGTCGCCTTTCAGCACCACATTATAGGTGTAGTTATGGTTACGTTTCACCGAGAATTCTGTTATATCCTGTTCATCGTCAGCATTGACACCACCAAGATATACCCTATACATACTGCTCATCTCTATACCATCAGGATTATTCTCGTCGCTTTGCAGAGCGTTGTATTTTGTCCAAATGTTTAGATACGATGCATCTGCAGCTGCATTTTTGTAGTTGCGTTTTTTAGCAGCATCAATGTTTGCGTTTGCTTCGTTATAGTTCTCATACACATAATATGTGATGCCTGTAACAGCTTCTTCATCGTTTTCAACAAAGTGAGTTGGCACATCGCTGAATTCTGGATTTGCATAGTTTTCCTCGTTGTTCCTCAAATAAGCTATTGTTGGAATATGGCGCAACTGATAAGCGTGTACCTTCATTTCACGAGGATCAATGTTTATTGTTACCTTTGCACACTGACGTACCAACTGAATAGTAGCTGTAGTAGTGTTATCTGCTTCCACATGAACTGTTGTAGCTGGACTAATAAGAATAGGCGACGTTTGATTCTTTATTTCGCATAGAAACTCTCCACCTTTCTTGTAAATGCTGTATGTACCGTTTACCAAAGAGAAAGCATCTTCAGCCTTTACATAAAGACTGTCGAAAACCTGTTTAGTAATGGTGTGGTCGTCAAACAAATGTTTATTGTCAATATTTGCAATGCCATAAACAGTGAGGTTTTGGTTTGCGTTGTTCACACCAAGAGAATAAACAAAAGTCGAATGGTTGTGAATATGCAAAGCCTCATAGTCAACATATCCATTTGCCACCATCTTTCCAGACACATTAAATGCCAGTAGATGGAGGTTAGAGATATGTGTTTCATTATCTGCTGTTATGGCACGTGAACCTTCTGCTAAGTTATCCTCAACAGGGGTTACTATATTGGCTTTTATCTGAATGTTGTATTCCTTGCCTTCTGTATTGCCAGTGTTTTCACTCACAATAGTTTCTGAGCAAGAAGCAAAAGCCATAATGACTACTGCAACAAACAGATATCTATGTATCAAATTAATCTTTTTCATACGAAGTATTTTTTAGTTGTTAAAAAACTATAGCTGAGCGAACTTTGTATAAAGTCGATTTTCCTGTCCAGTTACCATAATCCAGTTGAGAACCCCATACTAACATTCGATAGCCATTGGCAGAGCTAGCTTCTGTTGCATTCCAAAACGTTTGGTCTGGAATATATCTTTCACAATATTCATCACTGATGCCTTGTAGTTTAGCGTTTATATTTGTAGTGAAAGTACTTGTTACGCTTCCAAAAGTTTTGTGATCAACTTTCGCAGAATTATAAGTTCCTGTAACGCCACCAACATTTACGCAGAGATCAAACCAGTCTTTTTCATCTGCAAAAAACCATTCTTTAGCCCCCACAGGCACAGGTGAGTAGTTTTTGCAAATATCAAAGGCGTCGTACCATGTGCATGATGAACTTGCATCTTTTAATGCCATAGCATAGCCATGCATATAGCCTTCTGATTGATCTTGTTCTGTTGTTTCATTTCTGTAGATAATTGCCACGGGATATCTTTTAGCTGTAGCATTAACATATGGTCCCCATGAACCATCGCTAAACAGGAAGTCGCCATAGTTAGGTTTTAGTTTTCCTGTTATGCATCGTGGGTCAGCAGTGCCATTCTGTCGAAGAGTTACATCATACACATAGTTTTGATTTCTTCGAAGTGTGAACTGCTTAAGGTCTTGGTGACCTTCATCGTCAACACCACCAAGGTACACACGATACATTGTGCTCATCTCGTCGCCTTCAATACTGTTGTATTTCCCCCAGATGTTAATATAAGATGCATCTGCAGGCGCTTTTGAAGGGTTGCGTTGTTTCTGAGCGGTGATGTCTAAAACAGCATCGTTGTAGTTCTCATATATATAGAATGTAACGTCAGTTACATTTTCGCCATCTTCAACAAACTTAACTGGAACATCGCTAAATTCTGGATCAGAATAATTCTCCTGATTGTTCTTAAGGTAAGATATCGTTGGAATATGACGTAACTGATATGCATATATGTTTACATCGTTAGGATGTACCGTTAGAGTTACCTTAGCACATTGGCGCACAAGGTTTAGTTGTGCTGTTGTAGTACCGTCTTTTTCAACGGTAATGGTTGTACCCTCACTAATAAGTATAGGTGAGCTCTGGTTTATGATATCGCAGAATTTCTCACCATTACTCTTGTAGATAGAGTATGTTCCACTTTCCAAAGAGTTTGCATTCTCAGCCTTTACATAAAGATGTGAGAATGTTTCGAGATTCATATCGTGACTATTAAAAATCAACGTATTATCAATGTTGGCAATAGCGAAAAGGGTTACCTTCTGGTCGGCTTTGTCAACACCTAAGTTCAACGTAAATTCTTTCTGTCCATCCATAGAGAAATCAGAGAAACCATTAGCAATCATCTCACCTGCTTTGTTGAATGCCAGCACATGGAGATTAGAAATATGATTCTCGTTTTCACCAGAAAGGACACGAGAGTTAAGTGCACTCAGATCTTCAATAGGCGGAACCACTGTGGCAGAAACAAGAATGTTCCCACCTTTGCTTTCTGCCTTGCCAGCATCATCGCTAATAACTGCCTCAGAGCAGCTTGTTATAGCAAATGCCATTGCAAGGTATAAACCTTTATATGTGAAATTAATCTTTTTCATAATGCGAATATTTTTTTGTTAAAAGGCAATCATAGGACGGACACCCTTCCTGTTACTATTTGATTCAACTTTGGTACAATCAGTATAATACATATAAAAATATCCTCCAGAATAAAACCAGACAAGAACATCCATGTTAGTTTTTACTTCTGTTGATGTTCTGTAACCACAGTTTTCACCAATTGTTATATTAACAGATGGCGCCCATTTACTACTACCATTTTTAAAGTAGTTATTTAATTTTATAAAATACGTATTTCCTAAATCAGTACGCCAAGTATTATTGTCTGTATACCAATTTACTGTATTTTCAAGGAGGTCTTGAACAATTCTATACCATTGTCCAGACGAACCTAAGTACCAACCTGATGTTCCTTCTGGTGCTTTATATCCAGCAGAAGAAATAGTTGTTTCTATATTTGCAGAAGTACCAGAATTTAGAAAAACAGAATCTGTTCCAAAATTTACTGCATACCAAGCTGCAGGATAGTTTTGTTTACTAAAATCAGGCATAGCCAAGATTTTTGCAGTTTCAGAACGACCTTCCATGTCTGCTTTTGCTAAAACATCAGTATTCATCAATTGATCCTGAACTTGAGTCGTTGCACCTATAGCTGTTGAATTAGCCCATTTCATTTCTCCTCCACATGAAGCCAAAGCCACAGCATATCCATGGAAATAACCTGCTTTTTTATCAGTTTCGCTTGGTTCGTTAGAGAAAATAACTGCTATAGGATAACTTTCTGCTTTAGGAGTACGAAGAGGTCCCCAACTACCATCGCTATACAGGTAATCACCAATATTTGGCACGGTGTGATTATAGAAGCGGGAATCATCGGTGGCAACACTCTTTAGTTCAATGTTGATATGATAATTTTCATGACGGAAAACATTGTAATGTGTGTAGTTAACGATGTTCTGACCATCAACAACACCAATGATATCGCCAAGATAGAAACGATAGGTGCCACGAGTACCACGACAATCGGCATCCACCTCAAGATATGTTGCATGCTTTGGTGCATTTTGCTCTATACGTGTGTATGGTGTGGTTGAGGTTTCTGATGTTCCTCTACGATTTTCATACATATAGAGTGTGAAATTCTGAGGCTCAAAACTGTTTACTGGCACATAGTCGAAGTCGCCATATTGCCCATTAGGTGAAGGCAATGTGTCGTTTACGTTACGTGTGTCGCCAGTACGCTCAAAAAGAGTACTGCTCATTGGCACATGACAAAGTCTGTAACCAAGAATCTTAACAGGATTAAGAACATTCTCGCCAGCCGAAGGGGTGATAGTCACCTTTAATGCTGCACACTGGTTGTGCATGGTAAGCACAACAGTTGGTGTCTCGTCTTGTATAACCACGTCAGCAGCTTCGTCGCTAACCATTATCTGGCCTTGATTGCGTAGGGTGTCGCCATTAAGAGCTATCTTGCCATCACCTAAATCTTCTGGCTTGGCAATAGAGGTAACAAGACTCTTAAACTCTTGCAATGTTTCAATGTGACTAAACACAGTAGAATTATTGGTGTTGGCAACGGCATACACCTTTACTGTTTCACCGATATTGGTTGAAACATTAATGTTTGCTGTTACATTAGGTGCAGGATTGGCTATGCGAATAGCACCAGATCCCACCATTTTGTCGTTGCTGTCGAAAGTAACGATATAAAGAGTATGAATCTTGTTCTCGTCGTTAGGATCTATGGCGCGCGACTGTTCGTCTTGCCCCACAGACACATTAACTTTCAGCACTCTCTGTCCCTTGGGAGCAGTATCCGTGCCCGCCTCTTCGAGTTGCGAACATGACGCAAAGCAAAAGGCTGTAACCAAAAATAATATATATCTTTTCATTTTGATTATTTCTTTCGTTAATAATTAGAAGGCAATGACAGGGCGAACGTAGTAGCTATTTGTTTTATCAGGCATACTAGTCCAATATAGATTATAACCATAATCACCACCTGGATAGAATAAACAACGACATGCCTCGGATGCAGACCATTCTGAAGTTGACCAATATGAATCTGAATTGGTTGAAAAAGCATTATAGTTGCCTTCTCCTACAGGTGCTATTAGGGCATTCAGATTATTTGCTGCTCGGAGAGAATATCCACCCCAATAATATGTTGTATGTGTGTCAGGTGCACCACCTATGTCAACACAAAGTCTATACCATTGACCTGCACTTGGAAGATACCAACCGCTTGTTGTAGATGGTGCTGTTTCTGGGTAGCTGTGCATAGCTGCATAGGCTGCTGGGAAATCTTCACTATCCAAATATCTTAAACAATGATCACGACCATCTAAGTCCGCTGCCAGTGCATCATATTGGCTTGCCATATTAGGTAATGGAGTGTCTGATGCAACTTTTTGCCATGTTAAACCCTTAAGATATTTCAACGCCATAGCATATCCGTGATAGTAACCATCTCGTGAATCAATATCGCTGGTGTAGTTCATAAAGATGAGTGCGATAGGATGTCGTTCTTCAGAGACATTCTCGTAAGGTCCCCAACTGCCATCACTGAAGAGAAAATCGCCTATTGCTGGCTTGGTCTTATCTGTGATACGAGGATCGTCAAGAGACACAGCATCTATTTTAATATTGATGTGGTAGTCTTCATGACGGAAAATATTGTAGTTTTCGTAATCAATAATATCATTTCCCTGGCTATCCTTGCCAACAATGTCGCCAAGATAGAAATTGTAAACACCTCGAGTGCCATTCTGGTCAACCTCAATCTCCAGATATGTGGCATTAGGAGCCGCATTTCTTTCAATACGTGAGAGTTCTGTTGATGACATGTTTGAAGTGCCACAATGGTTTTCAAAAACATAGTATGTGAATTCCTGTTTCTCGAAACTGTTTACAGGCACATAGTCGAAATCACCAAACTTTCTGTAAGGTGGTGAAATGGTGTCGTTGGCACCAAAACCGAGGGTGTTGTCTGGCATAAGATATGCACTCAATGGCACATGACGCAAACGATAACCTATAATCTTAACAGGATTAGGTACCAGTTTGTTTGTTGTGGCTGGTGACAAAGGAGTGATAGTGAACTTCAATGCTGCACACTGGTTGTGAAGAGTGAGGTTCACAGTGGGTGTTTCCTCTGTTATTTCAACATCAGCCACTTCGTCGCTTACCATGAGCTGTCCATCGTTAAGAAGGGTTGCTCCATTGACAACAACCTTGCCTTCGCCTAAATCCTCAGGACGGGCAATGGAAGTAACTATATTCTTGAATTCCTGTAGGGTTTCTACATAATTGAAAACAGTAGAGTTGTTGGTGTTTGCAACAGCATACACCTTTACCATTTCACCAATATTGGTAGAAAGGCTAATATTCGTGCTGACCTCATGAACTGATTCACTGAGTTTAACAGCACCAGCACCCACCATCTTATCGTGACTATCGAACGTAAGAATGTAGAGAGTATGAATAGCATACTCATCTATTGGGTTTATAGAACGTGACTGCACATCTTGTGGAACTGAAACATTCACATGAAGTTCTCTATTTCCCTTCGAAGATGGAGTGACGGGTCCTTCATCTTGCTGTGAACATGAAGCAAGGCATAGAACCAAAATCAAAAGTAATAGAATCTTTTTCATCATTGTTTAATTTCCAAATGTATAATTTTCTATTGTCGTTGGGTTCTCTGGCGAGTTTACATCTAAACTGCTTTTCTCACCAGAAGAATCGTCTGACTTGTTTTCTCCGTTTGGTATGACCACAGCCTTATCAGTGCCTGTGCTACCATTTTGTTGATTTTCTGTATTGTCTGTTGGTGTTGGAGGAATAACCTCTGTACCGCTTGTCTTACCCGATTTGTTGTTTTCGGTGTTTTCTCCATTCTGTTCTGTGGTGGCACCAGTTGATTGGTTTTCACCATAAACAGGAGTTTCCTGATTCTGATCTGGGGTAGGAGGGGTAACCTCTACACCTGATGTGGTGCCTGATGTGGCTTCCTGGCTGCTATTGCCATTTTCTTGCACTTCTGTATTGACTCCACTGGTAGAACCACTTTGCTGCTCTTCTGTTGATTGATTTGGTGAAGGCGGAATAACTTCTGTTTCACCTATTTCTCCAGAGGTGTTGTTTTCTGTATTCTGACCGTTCTGTTCTGTGGTGGTGCCTGTAGCTTGGTCTTCACCATAGACAGGAGTTTCTTGATTATTTCCAGGGGTAGGAGGATTTACCTCTACACCAGATGTAGTTCCTGATGTTGCCTCTTGGGTGCTTTCACCATTGTTTTGCACCTCTGCGTTAACGCCACTGGTAGAACCGCTCTGCAGGTTTTCTGTCGACTGGTCTGGAGAAGGTGGAACAACATCTGTTTCGCCTGTGTTGCCTGTGCCATTATTTTCGTTGTTCTCACCATTCGGCTCAGTGGTGGTTCCTGCATGATCCTGTGAACCATAGGTTGGATTCTCTTCGTTGTTGCCAGGAGCAGGAGGATTGACAACCGTACCAGTGTTGGTTCCAGAGTTTTCGTTCTGATTACTATCTCCGTTATCGGTGACATCAGCACTTATGCCACTGGTAGAACCATTTTGCTGGTTTTCATTGTCATCGATAGGTGAAGGCGGAATAACATCGGTTTCTCCTGTATTACCAGTACCGTTGTTTTCGTTGTTCTCACCATTAGGCTCTGTTGTTGTTCCTGCCTGATCCTGTGAACCAAAGGTTGGATCTTCATCATTGCGTCCTGGAGCAGGAGGATTGATTTCTGTTCCTGTGTTTGTTCCCGATGTGTCGTCCTGTTGGCTATCACCATTTTCATTGGTGTTAGCTTCTATTCCACTTGTAGAACCATTTTGGTTGTTCTCTGTGTTGTCAGTAGGAGTAGGCGGATTAACATCTAAGCCTTGATCTTTTCCTGATTTATCATTTTGATACTCCTCGATGTTGTAGTCGTAGTTAGCATAGTAACCACCAAGAACACCAAAGGTGTAGTCTTCATATACTTTCTCGAAGTAGTTGATAACGTCATCAGGATCAACTTCCTGACCTGGGGTAGAACTTCCTTCTGCTTTGATAACTACATCAACAATATAGTTGTAATTGGGATATAGCTCCATCAGCTTACCACCATTAGGAATCTGCGACGAATTGGAGTTGTGGTTGAGGAAGAGCGAATAGTACACCTCATGATATGTGCTCTCTCCGTCGCGCTTATAGATACCTTTTATCACCATTTTTGTAGGACGCCCAGAGGTGTTAGGCATGGTATAGAATACCAGTGCTGGGGTGTTGTTATGCCAGAAATTGGCATGTGATGATAGTGTTGGGTTTGTGGGCACAAATGGTAGTCGTGAACCAGAACCCAGGTATGCTTTATAATCTGTAGCTCCTGATGTGGCTGCTTCGCCCTGATAGAATGTGCCGTTAGTATTGTCGTAGAACTTGTAATCGCCCTTGCTTGCTGATGTAGCAGGATAGAAATCCAAATATTCGGGCACATCCTTCAGGTAAACCTCGGTAGGAGTGAATGTGGCATTGCCTTTGAGGCTTGAAGTAATATTGTTAAGAGTAACCTTACATAGAAGGTGGTTCACAGGAACTGTTGATGTGAAGATACGTTCACCAGCCTCGTTGGCTGAAGCTTTCAAGTCTGAAAGACCAAACATAGGGGTATTGGTGACGTTTGGTTTTGTTTTGTCGGTAGCCTCTCCAATCATAGCTTCATCTATGTTGAGGGTCTTCTCTTTGAATTGCTTTTTCTTCACAACATCAGAAAAACGTCCTGCAGGCACATTGATAGCGAGGAAAACGCTATCGCCTGTTTCAAGATTTGGCACTGTAAGCTCGATCTTCTGATTTTGAGGCACAACCTCGCGGATGAGTTTTGCAGTACCGTCGCCACCAAAGACACCTATGGTGGCATTATTGATATGTGCCTCGGCAGTGAGACCTGGATCAGAAGCAAACGCAGCGCGACCCTCCTTGCTAGGCACCATGCCTATATATACAACGAGCTTGTTGTCGCCACCGGCTGAACCAGTGCCGCCGCCACTGAACGTGGTGTCGTCGCCAGAGCAGGAAGTTATCATGCTAAGCACGACAACCGCCAAGGCCAGTAATGGAAGTGTTCGTTTGCTCATATTATTTACTTTAAACTTAAACTATATCTTTTAATTAAACTCGTAGGTTTGACTTACGGGGTGGTAATCTGAAATCTGGAGGGTAACAGAGAAGCGTACATCCTCATCTGAGTTGTCGAGATGAATCACTGAGGTTTGGTTAGCACGCTTGTATCTTCCAACTTCAAAGCGTATGTGTGCTGCCCGTTCTACAATGATATCCTCGCTTGGTGAGTTAACACCCTTGCCAGTGATCTCAAGATTCAACATGTAGGTTTTGTTTGCTTCCAGTCGTGAGTCGTCAGGATAGGTGTCTATACCATATTGATAGGTTACATCACCGTTGACAATGCTCTCGTACATGTGATTCACAATAACTGGATAATACATTGTACTCTTTGTTCCATCAGGATCAGTGAATGTTCCTTTTATTACCAGACGGGTGGCATTTTCAGGACTGTGAGGGAACACATAGAAATATTGCCACGTGTCGGGGTTGTCAATCTGTGGGCGATAGAAGTTGGCTATGCCACTGCTAAGGAATTCAATATTGTTATTGACACCAAACTCTCCTGTTGCTCCGTTTGTGTATTGACTGAAAGAACGTCCTAACCAGCCGTTGTCGTGATCATAATAGGAGTGTTGATCGTTTACACGATAAGAAAAGATCTCTGTTGGCTCGAAACTGCCAGTTTCCTCTGGCATGTTTACTTCTACGTTCTTCACACCTATTCGTGCCATGAGGCGAGTAAGCGAGATAACTGTAGATGTTTCATCCATATATTCCGTGATAGTTATGGAGGCAGAACCAACCATAGGTATTGCGGAATAATGATCGGCAGAAAGCTCTAAGAAATTACGTGATGAGAGATTACTGCAGTTCTCTATATCCCAAAGGGTGCGCTGGTCAACATTTGCCATGATCACAAGCTTGGTGGCTGTGCGTAGCGTTGAGAAACGATATGACTTATCTACATCATAAGTATCAACATGACTTGAGAGAAGATTACCATTACTGTCGAAGGTGGCAAACACCAGTTGGGTCAATCGGCGGTCGGCCTGCCCGTATGTACCTGCTTGGGTAGGGTCGCCTATGGCACGTGAGTCGTTAACGCCTGTGAGGTGCAGGGTGATGGTGATGCGCTCAGGAATTTCTTCCTTTTCTGCATCAGCCTCATGCGACCGGCAGGCATTTAATGCTGTTGCTATGAACAGTGCCATGATCCAATATGATAATTTCTTCAACATCAGTATTTTTTTTGAGATATTTTAAGTTCAGAAGATAGAGGAAGTTAAAGGGAGTATTCTTCTAACTCCCTCTATCTACTTGGATGATTAAGTGTTAGAACTTAACGTTCTGAACAATCTCTGTTATCCAAGGTGCAACATCAACGGTTACCTTTACATTATATTTTCCACCATTAGGATCGGTTTCCTCGGTGAAGGTCTCCTTATCCTGTCCTTCACCAGTGATAGTTACATTAACAGAGTATTGGCGGTTAGGTGCTACAACACCATTACCAGCATCAGAAGTAGAGCCTTCTGTGTAGTTCACCTTGCCATCTGTTGTTGCTTCACGGTTTATCTCAATAGGATAATAAACTGTTTTTGCTGTTTCTTCGTGAGTGTATGTACCTTTAATTACAAGTTGAGTGCGATCCTCGAAAGCAGAGTTGTAGTTAGGGAATACATAGAAATAATCTTCAACGAAAGGATCAAGAACCTTTGGTGTTGAATACTCATTCTTAAGATACTCTTTAACTATACCGTCTTTCATGTCAGCATATGTTACACCACAGGCAAGTGATTTTGCTGCTGGCTGACCACTAAGTGAGAACTTTGTAACATCTGAAGCAATACCGCTATTGAAGAGGTTTGATTCAGTGTTGGCGTGACGGATAAATACTTCCTCTACAACAAACTGGTCGCCTGCCTGCTCGTCTTGGAAATTAGTGGTGATACTTGCTAACTTAATACGAGATACCATACGATTGAGCTGAACAGATGCTGTGTAAGAATTAGCCTCCGAACCAGGAGAGATGGCTCCAGTAGAACCAATCATTGGTAATTGGGTTGACAACTGGTTGTTCAAATCGTCATTGGCTGTGAGATCAAGACTAATAAATTTAGTCTTGAAGTCATCTTTTGTAAGACTGGTGATAGGGGTAGCTGTTGTTTCGTCGTATTTCTTGAAAACATCAGCAGGAACATTTGCTGCCACAAGAATACTTGGATTTGTTGTATTAAACGAGATGGTAGCTTCAATAGTGTTTCCTGAAACAGTAGGTGAATTGAAATTCTGTGATTTCTCAATAACATTGTTATTGTTGTCGTAGATAGCAACGACAAGATTCTTTACTGTTGCTTCCGAGACGGTAGAAGGTGTACCTGTTGCACGACTTCCATCATTGTTACCAGAAACAGTAAGTGTAAGTGTTTTGGCAACATTTGGCTTTAATAACAAACCACCATTGTCTGTGGTTTCATCGTTATTGCTGCATGATGACAATACTAAGGTAAGAATGCCCAAAAATATTAAACTTAACTTTTTCATAACCTTAAATGTTTTAATTAACTATTTAATATTGTTTCTATCGAATATGTTTATGCGTTATAAAGTTTGCACTTTATGCTCAGAATCTTATTTGTTGTAATATATGTCATTAAAAAGTGTAATTGCCTATTATGTTTCCCTGCCAGTCGGCTATTGTCATTGTAACATTAGAAACGATACCACCATCTGGTGATTGAAGTTTCATTTTGAACTGATAATTTTTACCACCTGTAAACACTAATGGGCTGGTGCTTGGTAATGAATATTCATAAGTGGTGCCGTTGGCAAGAACGATTTCAAATACTTGTCGGCCACCAGTATATGTTTGTGGAGGGATGATACCACTAACTGTCAGTTCTGTTGCAGATGTTATTCCTCCTATTGTAACATCGGCAGGATTGATAGGAGTTCCAATTATTCCAGTTGAGAGGTCGAAAGGGGCTGTAATGTTGGCTTGTTTTACCTTTACCTGTGCTCCTACCAAACTGTTGGCTGGTACTATATCTGATGGCTCCAGAGTGAATGTTATCTTGCTTAGAAGATGTTTGAAAGAAATAACTACATTCTGTGTCTTCTGTTCTGTGTCATGGGTGATAACATGATGAACAGGATTACCTGATTGAGGCACACCATGAAGCAAATCGCTTTTAATGTAGGCTTCATCTGATGTTTGGTTTGCCTGTATGGTAAAGTCGTAGCTTTGCAAACGACCATAGGTACTGCTGTAAGGAGCGTATGCTATGAAATCAACATCGATTGATTCTGGAGCTAATGGGAAATACATGGTGGTTGATGGGATAATACTTTCCAATCCATCAGTAATTCCTATTGTGCAGTACATATTGTAATAACCGTAATCAGGAATGCGATTGGTCTTTAGTGCAAACACACCTACTTTAGCAGTACTCAAAAGAGCATTTCCCTGCAGATTGGTAGCTGCACGTGAATTCATCATCTCGTAGGTGAGAGCAATAGCTACATCATCGAGCTGATTAGTTTCAGCCTGATGGGTTTCATTGCTGCATGCCTGAGTAGCCAAGAGTATGAATGTCAGTAATATGTAACTTGTGAACTGCTTCATGCGAAATGGCTTTTACTGTTTTATCTTTCCTGTTATCTCTTGCGGAGTAGAGTAAGCGTCAGCCCAATCAATAACTTCTATATTGCTAAGCGTAACAATGCTTGGGTCTCTGTCGATTTGTACATTGATATTAAATACGTATGATTTACCAGCTTCAAATGTATATGCTGATGGCATTACGCCATACACTTTCTCTTTTGTTAGCAACTCAATCTCTATTAACTTGGTGTCTGCTTCTATACGCTGTGGAAGTATGATACCGCTTGATGCTTGTGAGCCATCTGTAGAAATCAGGATAGATTCCTTGTTTCCATAAGCAGAACCAATAGAACCGTATTCTGCATAGAGCTGTACACTTGTCATTGTGTTAAGAATGTTGATTCTGCTGTAGTTTATGTCGATATTATCATCATCTGTAGTAACATTAACTGTTATCTTGCTTGTGGCATGTTTAAACAGTAGATTCATTGCTCCTGTGAGGTTGCGTCCAGATGTTTTTGCAAACATTAGGTCGCTTGCTTGATAGTTGTTTGTCTCATCCTGTTTTGTATTTATCTTGAATACTCCATCAGATGTTATTGCTGTGTAAGGGAAAACAGCACTGATAGTTACTGGATGTCCATTTGTTGGATAATATGGTGCCTGAGCATTTACAGGTGCCATAGAGCCCTGGGTATCTATAATGCGATATTGCATTGGTTGATCGTATGTAATAGAAGGCGTCTCGCTTGTTATTTCGTTTATATAGACAGCCATTCTATTGTTAACAGAGAATCGTGTTTGAAGAATATTTGTGGCAGCACGTGACACGGAATCAATACCTGCAGCAAATGAGATTACTGCTGGGGTGTTGAAGCTCGTATCTTCGTTTCCAGCACATGAAATGATGCTGAGAGCTAATGCAAACCAATATGTATTCTTAAATATTATCATATTAATTTTGAGATGTCCAATTAAAAGTATCGCCTACTTTCCAGTCTTCTATTGAGGCCTTAAGACTCATGCTGTTTAACGAATTGATTATAATGTTGTAGGTAACTATCTTACCTGCTTGCCATTCCTTTTCTGCTAATGATGTTGTAAATGTGTACTGTTTGCCATTATCAAATACCACGGTAACAGAGGCTTCGTTGCCAAGATATTGTGGCATCATCAAGAAGGCTTCGTCATCCTCAAGTGATATAGAGGAACCTGTGCCTGTTTTAAGACTTGTTGTCAGAGTGAAAGTCTTCTGGTCATCATTTACTGTTTGCCATGCAGTTGTGCCATTGTAATAGTATGTTCCTCCTGATGACACATTGTTTATTGAAATGCTATTGATGTAGCCTTGTGGAACTGATTCGTCAACAACAAACCTTATGGCTGTGAGTAAATGACTGAATCGTAGTTCTATCGGATTACCTGCAATCAGGTTTGTGCTGTTCATCTGTCCACTTGCTACCATCAAATCCACTTGTTGTGGAATATCGTCGGGGATGGAAAAATCGAAGTAGGGAGCACCAACTCTATTCTCGTCTCCACCATTGAAAGTGATGTACTTTGGAGTAATCTCATCACTCTGGTAAGGGTAATAGGCGTAAAAACTCATTCCTTTGTTTACAGGAGGCATTGTGAACGATGTGTAGGTTTGCCATTTCTCCATATACTCACCACTTTCAATGTCCCACATGTAATTCATTGTCTGACTGAGTTCTTCGCCGAGTGTGTAATGACTTGCGAATACACCAAACGATTCTGCCAGTTCGTTATAAGGAATACCTCTTGATATTGCAGACTTACTTGTTTTCTCCCAACTGCCTTTCAGATTCACCTTGAACTCCAAGCGACGTTTACTGTTGGAAGGATCAGACAGCTGCGTACTATCGTCGCTGTTACACGACAATAGTATTACGCTGCCTAATATTGCTAAATGTAATACTGCAACTTTTTCTCTATATGAGATACTTGAAGAGATATACATATTTCCTTATTACTTATTAGAATTCCCAGTCTATACCTGTTAATGTACTATTTTCATATCCAGTGTAACCGATAGCTGCAGATTCATCTGCAGCCCAGTTGATATCTTCTTTAGCACTTGTGCTGCCAGCAAGAATCGTAGATTCTAAAATCGTTTTCACTTCCTTGATAGAAGGACGTATATATTCTTTTTTCATATTGTTCTTAGTTATTAATGTTATAATTAGAAAATTAGATCTTCAGGATCCATTTCCTGCCAAGGATCAACAAGAATATCTTCTGTGATCCAGTTTGCGATGGTAATTTGCTCTCCTGTGTGAGGCTGCCAGGGTGTACCGTCTTCTAAGTAACCTCCTGTGAAAGTCAACTGGATGGGACGAGAGTATGCTAAAGCTTTGAAGTTAGTACTAAAAGGATAGTAAACACTTTCCCATTCGTTGTCACCAGATGCTTCTCCCCATATGAATCTGCCATTTTTGATAATCTGGCATTTTAGTTCCACATAGCAGTGATGCTTTTCATCTGCTTCGGAAATGGGAACAGGCTTGGCTTCTGTTGTCTTCCATTTGGTTGGACTCTGAGGCATCCAGATCCATGAATCTGTAAGTCGTACAGCTGTTGCAAGGTCAGGATTCAACGTTACTGGTGTGTCAAACACTTGCTTGTAGTTTCCATATTTCCCACTAACCAGTTTCCATGTGGCTTTTGAATCCTTCACTGCATCAAATGTAAGCGTTCCAGTTGTTCTAAGGTTGTGAACTTTTACTTCCTTGATAATTACAGTTACATCCTCTATACCCTGCACGCAAGTGAAATATGGATAGGCTAAAGCATAGTTGAAATCCAGATGTACCGAGCCACCAAGAACGTTATAGCTTGTCTCCAATGTACTTGCAAAAAGCAGGTCATGGGCTGAGAGCGTATCTACAGTGAAATCAAAATGCTGTTCAGCATAGGTCATCGTACTGTTGCTGATGCCTTTTCCGTTAGCAAATGATTGTGAGAGTCCCCAGAAACTAATTGCAGTGTTTCCACTTGGCCAGTTAATGTTCTTTGTTGATGTCCATTGACCGTCTTTCCATGTATATTTTATGTTCTTTCCCTTGTTTGATGATCCAGAAAAAGCTGTAACATAGAAACTTGTCATAACCTCGGAAGCTGCCACACGAGAAGAAGTATCACCAATAGTAGGTATTATGTTTACAGGTCGTTCTTCTGACATGACATCATTTGTGTTGTCGTTCATTTCTGCTGAACAACAAGTTAACAATGCTATTATTGGTAATATCCAAACAACATGTCTGAACGATATGTAAAACCTATTTCTCATTATGACTGACTTGCTTCTCTTAACGCTAATGAACCATCTGTATTTCTTACGTTATATAAATTGATTCGAAGATTGTATTTTTTATTCTTCTCAAATTTAAAACCTTGAGGAAGAGCACTATATACAGATACAGAATATCCATTGCTTGTATTGTTTCCGTCTGATATGATAGTTGCAAAATTACTAAGAGTACTTATGTCTGTATAATCAAATGGAGTTCCTTCTATAGGAACTTCTATATCTACTTCCTCGTCATCACCAGGTGCTTCATAATCTGGATCATCTTCAAGTTGTGCTTCATCATATGCTGCCTTTTGTTCTGGAGTTAAGGAGCCATAGGTGACTGTTTGTGTTGTGTAAGATTGTGCTACATCCCACATTACACCATGAATCTCTATATAAGCTCCATCAGTATCTGTTACAGGAACATCAGTCCTTTCATATGTCTCAGTACCATGTTTACTTAAAGTAGTATCCCAATAGCTTGGTGTTTGTGGAATAATCATGACCGACTGGTTACCAACCAATACATCTGTATAGGTGACAGGTGTGCTTGCTGTTGCGTCTTGTCGTGCTGTAAGAATAAGCTTGTTTGGGAAAGTAATAGTTATACTTGTTGGGTCTCCTGCGGTTACCCATTCGCCATTAGTTGACCATGTCCCTTCATTAGAAACATTATCACCATCTGTTGTATAGAAAGAATACTGTCCTTTAGTCTTTATATTGCAGATCTTGATATAGTCGATGGCGTATTTTGTGCCATCTTTAATTTGACCAGTTGAAGTTAATTTGTTCTTTGCTGTACTCCATTCTTCAGAATTAAATCTAAACTGTAGTGTAACATTAGCTAAAGCATGGCTGAAGTTTAAATCTACTACACCTTTTTTACCTGTTGCACTTTCGTCAGAGTTAAGAAGCTCTACCTGAGTAGCAACCATGATGTCTTTCTGGGTTGCTTCATCACCAGTAAAACTCATCGCAGAAGGAGTTTGATACATGAATACACCATTAGCAATCTGTGATACATCAATATTATCAGTAGTTATGTCTGATCCTCCTTGGACACTGATACCATAGAAATTGCATGATACTGATTTGTCTTCAGGCCATTTTGCTTTGTCCGCATCGGCAACAGGCACAGACCACGCTCCTCCAATTTCGCCTTCATAGTCCAATCCAACACCAGCACCAAAAAGACTTGTTTTGTTTGTGTTGTTCTGGAAGGCATACAGTTTAAACCCAGTGAAATTTGATTGTGTTAGTTCTGTTGCACGAGAGCCGTCAACAGAAGCATTGATTACTAGAGGTGTTCCTGTGGTTTTTCCGCCCTGTGTCTCAAGAACATCATTGTCAGAGCAACTACTAATCATAGTTGCCGACACAGCGAGAGCTGTAAAGATTAAAAATTTAGTTTTTTTCATTGAATTATTTATTAAATAAACGAACTATTCTATATCTTTGTCATTGCGAAGGCTAACCTATGAATTACAAGGGTCGAGCTCCTAATGTTTAATGGTTTCTTCTTTTTGTTTCTTTTATCGTTTAATGTGAATATGTTGAATTAAATGCGAAATTACACGGGCAAATATAAGTAATAGCTAAATCAATTAAAAATTTTTGGCGTTTTTTTTTTTTTGTTAACGCTTGCGCAAATTCGTAAGCGCACACAATTAATTAATTTAAACTTTTAAAACCCTTATTAACAAAAGAGTTTTCTCGTGTGAATCAGTTTTAAAATGTAGTTATCGTGTTTAACATAGCTTAACGTTACTTTTGTGTAAAATTACATCATCTTTGCTCTTAGTAATCTGTGTCTTATATCCCGCAAACAATCTAAGTTATATCCTTTATTATTTTGCAATGCGCATGAAAATATTTCTTGGTTTACATTTTTTTTGTATTTTTGCTTGTAAAATAATAATCGATGGCATGAAAGAAAC
>Ga0256405_10006475_pt1 | contig 18680 bp, 26 predicted proteins | sample RumenRJG_02DNA_FD_189096 | JGI IMG/M metagenome (GOLD analysis project Ga0256405, IMG submission 189096) | Bovine rumen microbial communities from Lethbridge, Alberta, Canada - RJG_02 | ecosystem: Host-associated > Mammals > Digestive system > Stomach > Rumen | place: Canada: Alberta... | reverse complement strand
GGTCATGATGGCGGTGAACACCGGTGCGACACAGACCAGGAAGGATACGTTCGCCGCTTGGGTATAGGCCAGGGCCGTATTCTCCGTCAAGAAATAGAACGATCCGCCCGTGATGCCCAGGAACACAAACAGCAACTCATCCTGCCAGCTGTCGCTCCACAGCCGGATCCGGGAATGACCGTCCCGGCCGCCGGATAACAACGTAAGAACCCAGATACCGGCATAGGCCAGCAGGAAACGGACGGCGAAAATGGCCGCGGGATCCATCCCTGCGGCAATCAGGGTCTTGGTACATACAAACGTGACACCCCAGACCGCAACGACCAGGAGTGCAAGCAGATGATCAAAAAGACGGACTTTACCCACCGGATCAGTCCCCATAAGGGTTCGCGTCGTCCCAATCCTTCAGCAGATATCCGTGCCGGCCGACGCAATGGTCATGAATCCATATTTTCCGATCCTCCTCAAGGCCGTTCCACCAGCGGGTGCAGCCCGGATACGACACCAAGGATTCATCCACGGAGCTGTCCGCGGGTGCTTTTGCCAGGGCCTTGCGGGCAATCCGCTCTTTCTGCGGAATGGACAGGGAAGACCACCAGATTTCCAATTCTCCTCTATTCATGGCATTCTGAATGATTTCTATCTACAAAAATAACAAGAAAGCCCGACATCTCCAATTGCACGGTCGCAGGATTTACCGTAAATTTGTAACCGGACCGGCATGGTGCCGGCCACCCCGCCGGCCCTGACTGCCGGACGCATCGCGATACGATGATACGCTGGCACTTTTGATAACCAAACCAACGGATTGAATTATGGACAAGCAAGCCAGAATTGAAAGGATCTCCCTGATGGAAAACCGCTTTGACGGGGCCACCCGCGTGCTGGGTGAGTTGGACGAAGCCATCAGCGGATACGAGGATTTCAAGAGCGCGCTCGAAGCGCTCAAGGACTACATGGCCTCCGGAGAGTGGAAGGAGGACTACGAGGCTGACGAGGCCGGGATGGTTCCTGCCGATCTCAAGCGGGGTGTCCTCTCGCAGGACGGTCTTTACAACCTGCTGCAGGACGCCGACCGGATCATCTGCCGCGCCCTGGCAGTTCTCGGCAAAGCCTTATGAGACATTACCTCTTCACCCTCGTTTTCCCTCTGCTCCTTTTTCTCGGCTGCCAGCCTTCCCCAGAAAAGGCCGCTGTCGCACGCCAGATGGAGGATTATCCCGAGTCACGCGTGCAGGACATCTACAAGAGCTTCTGCCAGGACAACCTCGGCCCCGGGCATCTGATCCCGGATTCGCAGTCCGCCAGGAACTACCTTGAGTCTGAACTCCGGACCTTCCGGGAGGACCTGGACAGCTCCAGGTATGACGCTCCGTCAATCATGTACTATCCGGTTGGAGATCAGGGGAACTATGTCCGGGTGGACCTCAGCGTCGTGCTGGACGGTCTCATCGGTGAGGAAACCTATCTGGATGCCTTCGTCCGCAGTGCCAATAAGGGGAAGCGCCTTACGGAGGAGCAGTGGGTTGCCAAGTGGAGGGAGGTCGAGAAGGTTATAAGGAAGGATTTCCCGGACATACCGGACGCAACGGAAGACCTCGAGATGATCGACTCCCATGTTAATGAGGGCAAGTTGATCATGCACCACAGCGAGGCATTCGGCAAAGCCTACCATCCGCATTACAGGATCATTGCAAGGGATATCTTCGAGAAAGAGATCAAACCCCTCATCAACCGCTGACGCCTTATGTACATCGACCGCATACGCATAGGCTGGGACAAGATAAGCCCGGACTCCTACCTGACACAGGTCCCCGCAATCAGCCTGCTGCAGGAGCTCGCTTTCCGCAAGCCCGTGACCTTTTTCGTCGGAGAGAACGGTTCCGGGAAATCGACACTGCTGGAGGCCATCGCGATCGCTTACGGGTTCAACCCCGAGGGCGGGACGCTGAACTACAACTTCTCCACGCACGACGATTACTCCGAACTCTGCGAGGCGCTGACGATTGTCCAGGGTACCGCAAAAGGAAGACGCGGCGGTTTCTTCCTCCGGGCCGAGAGTTTCTACAACGTCTCCACCAAGGCCATCGAATACGAGAGGGAGCTGGGCCGACCGATGTACGGGGACCGGACCCTGCACGAGCAGTCCCACGGCGAGAGTTTCCTGAATTTCATCCGAACCTTCACCCGGACCGGACTCTTCATCATGGACGAGCCCGAGGCGGCACTCTCCCCGCAGCGCCAGCTTTCCCTTTTCTCCCGGATCGCGGAAATGGCCCGGGAAGGCTCCCAGTACATCATCGTCACCCACTCACCCATCCTCCTGGCCATGCCCGGTGCGGACATCATCGGGTTCGATGACACGGGAATCAAGTATCTGGAGTATGAGGAAACAGAGAGCTACCGGATCACCGAAATGATGATCAACCACCGCGACCTGATGGTCGCTCAACTGCTTAACGAATGACCGGAGATATTTTCCTGGAAACGCCGAGGCTGCGTTTCCGCCCCTGGAGGGATACCGACGCGGAGGCCCTTTTCAAGTACGCCAGCGACCCGGAAGTGGGCCCGCGTGCCGGCTGGCCGCCGCACCAGAACATAGCGGAAAGCCTGGGTGTCATCCGGGATCTCTTCTCCAACGGACATACCTGGGCCCTGGAGCTGAAGGAGACCGGTGAACCGGTCGGGTGCATGGGTTATTACGCCTTCGGGGAGAGCAACATCGACATCGGCGAAAACGACGCGGAACTGGGTTACTGGATCGCGAAACCGTTCTGGGACCAAGGACTTTGCACCGAGGCGCTCCGCGCGATGGTGGCCTGGTGCTTCCATGAGAAAGGCTTCCAGGTCCTCTGGTGCGATTTCTTTGTGGACAACCCCGCTTCCGGTCGCGTGATGGAGAAATGCGGCTTCCGCGATACCGGGAAGGTCAACTGGTGCAGCCACCTGTACCGGGGCGGTGAACGGCCGGTGAAGATCATGCGGCTGGATTACGACAAAACAAATGAATGAAATGACATTGATTGAAGCCATCGAGGCACGGCATTCCGTGCGCAAGTACAAAGCGGATCCCATCCCGGAGGAGATCCTCACCCGCCTGCGTGACCGGATCCGGGAGATCAATAACGAATCCGGGCTGCACATCCAACTGGTAACCGGCGAACCCAAGGCCTTCAGCGGCCTGATGGCGTACGGCTCCTTCTCCGGCGTGAAGAACTACCTGGTGATGGCCGGGAAGAAGGGGGAAGATCTGGACGAAAAGATCGGTTATTACGGGGAGCAGCTCGTCCTGCTGTCCCAGACCCTGGGACTGAATTCCTGCTGGGCCGGGCTGAGTTACAGCAAGATCCCCGGGACCTATGAGCTGGCTGACGGAGAAAAGATCGGCTGCTACATCGCCCTGGGCTACGGGCAGACGCAGGGAAAGGGCCACAAAGTGAAGGACGTCAAGGAGATCAGCAACGCCAGTGAGGTCACCCCGAAATGGTTCAACAAGGGCGTCGAGGCGGCCATCCTGGCCCCCACAGCCGTCAACCAGCAGAAGTTTTACCTGGAATACCTCGGCCTTCAGGAAAACAGCACGGTCCACAAGGTCGCGGCCAAGTCTCTCTTCTCGCTGGTCGGCTACAGCAAGATCGATCTCGGCATCGTCAAGTATCACTTCGAGGTCGGTGCCGGAAAAGAGAACTTTGAATGGGCATAGTCAAGGGAATCCGTACGCTGGAACCCCTCTTTCACTTCGTAAACCATCCGCTGGAAGTCAACGCCGAATACATGCCGATGATCGGCCGGGACAAAACCGATGGATTCATAAAGCCGTACCAAATGCGGCATCGCGCTGTCGGCCACCAGCGCCGCCCGGTTGTACCCCAGGCTCTCCCCTTTTCGGATCCCGTCCAGCAGCAGGGCTTTTCCCATGCCCCGGCGGCGGTATGCCGGATGGACAGCCAGGGAATCGAGATAGTACTCTCCCGGGCCGGTCTCCATCTCCGATTCCGCATCCATCCGCGCCAGATCCGGCCAAAGTTCGCAGAACGTCTTGTGGCGCTTCTCCCGGTAGATCTCTCCGGGATAGGAAAGCAGTGATCCTGCCAAAACGCCCTCCACTTCCGCCACACGGGTGTATCGAAAGCTATACAGAAGATCATCCCGCCGTTCACATTCAATGAGCCGCTCATAGATCTCCGATTCCGCAGGGATGTCCGTTTCGAAATCATAGAAATGCATCCCGGCCATGATGCATTTGGCCAGGAACGGAGCGTCGTCCGGACATGCGTCCCGTATGATGCAGTCTGTCATAGGCTTAGTCTGCCGGATATGCATTTTATCAGTGGATTGTGACATTTGTCGCCTCCATCGGGCCGTAGGTATAGGAGCATGACAGGGCGAATACCTCGTCCAGTTCCTTGCGGAGGGCCGCAGCAAGGACTCCGTCCCCCACGCCATGGATGAAGACAATCCGCTTCCCTTTGTGTTTGAGATTCTTCCGCAGTACCTGGCGGAAAAAATTCATCTGATAATCCAGGGCGGCCCATTCCGGGACGCCCTCGCTCCCCGGTATCCGTTCGATATGAAGGTCCACTGTCAGTTCGGCCGTCGGATCTTCCACATGCAGCGGTTCTTCGATGACCTTTTCCCGTTTACCGGGAATGGCCGCGCGCAATTTCCGTTCTTCATCGGGGTTGATCGGGATGAACTCGCTCCGGACGGCACGGAACACCATCCCTTCCAGTTCCAGCTCATAATACCCTTTCCCGAAGCCGACAATCGTAGCGGTATCGCTGGAGTCCATCATCCGGACGCGCTGCCCTTTCACGAGCCCCTCGTTGCGGGCATGCTCCTCCTCTTTGCTTTTGACCATGACGGTACGGGAACGCGGCTGATTGGCGGCGGGCTTTTGCCCGGACTCGGGCGCAAGGTCTTTCTTAATGGCCTTCAGGTCTTTGAGATCAGTGAACTTCATCGCGGACGATCGGATTACGCCTCCCTTGCATTGATCCACCTGTCCAGGAACTGCGCCGCAACGACGATGAGTGCGGGACCCAGTCCGCAGTAGAACGAGGCGAAGAATTCCGTCGGGACGCCCGGAATGTGTTTCAGGCTGATTCCGAGGCACATCATGAAGATGACGAGAATCCATCCCTTGACCGGAAGGAAGGCCAGGATGGATTTCTTCTGCTGGGGAAAGTCCAGGATGCGGTCAGCGTATTTCTTCACGATCCGGTTGAACATCCACACGAAACCGGCCAGCACCAGGACGGTCCCGACCGCCAGCCAGACGATGGACTTCGAGGGCCAGAGGGCCAGGTAGGATTGGATGCCGGTCACAAGGATTTTGATGCCCGGGGCGCCCCAGACGATCGCGTTGGCCAGCAGCAGATGGCGCTTGGCCACGGGGAGGATCTTGTCTGCATTCATATAAGTTCGTTATCATGATTTTTCCATCCGGAAGCGCGCAGGCGTTTCCGGTCGTAGATCTTCTTGGATTTATGGACGGTCTTCCGGAAGGACACGGGCCGGCCGTGCTCGGCAATCTCCTCGAGCCGGGCTGCCCTGCGGTTGGCGAGCATGAAATCTGCCTCGGTGATCCGCAGTTTCTTATGTTTCTTCTTCTGTTTCAACATCCACCCCCGCCGATACGGCAAGACTCCCCGTAATTTTCCGGACGCGGAACCAGTCCGACATCTTTCGACATCAGCGTCACCGTACCATCCTCCAGCACATAGCAAGGAATGCCCACATCTCCGATCTTCTTCGCCTCGTCAAATGCCGGGTGACTGTCCCGCAGGTCCAGGAAGTGTTTCAGGTTACGCACATGCTCCCCGATATCGATCACCTCGAAATCAGGGTTTCCCGCGACCTGCTTTTCCACCCACTCGCAATCCGGGCAGGTGTGCATCACATACATCTTGATCATGCTCGTATCTTTAATCTGGCGTAAAGATACGGATAATCAGCCGGATGACAAAACAGGAAATCAAGCTTGTCATGAGGTGAAAACAACTAGAACCGGAACAAGGTTGCTGTTTTTTTTCGTATCTTCGCATGCATGAAACTCTTTGTGCTCATCTTTTCTTTCCTTCTGCCCTTCCTGTCCGATGGGAGGCCGGCAGAAGCCGTGAGTACAGTGGATTTTCCCCGGAACCGGGATATTTGCATTACTGCGTCGCAGGGATATACCTTTGCCGGCAACAACAGCAGCAACTCCCTTTCCATCAGACCGGTACAATCCAGCAGGCGGATCAATCCGCAGATCCGCTCGACCGTCCGCATCGTAAAAGGCGGCAAAGTCATCGACAATAGTCATTTGCATCCATTCCTGGCCCAGTCATTCGTACATCTGGCAGGAATCTATCTTTCTGAAAGGTATCTGTTTTCCATCTGCCGATTGCGGCTTTAGCAGAGAGCCTCTTTCGGCACTGCTTTTTTTCCCGATAGAAAACATTAATTCAGAACAACCATTATGACAATACTATGGCTGCTGGTCGGCCTGGGACTCATCGTCCTGGGCGCTGACTGGCTTGTTGAAGGTGCGTCCTCCATTGCGAGGAAGGCCGGCGTAAGCGAATTCGTAATCGGCCTGACCATCGTGGGCTTCGGCACATCGTGCCCGGAATTGGTGGTCAGTCTCACAGGGGCCTTGGAAGGAAATGCCGATGTCGCCGTCGGCAATGTACTGGGCTCGAACATTTTCAATGTCTTGTTCATCCTCGGCCTCACGGCGCTGCTTTGCCCGGTCTCGATGACACCGGAGAACAGGAAAAGGGACATCCCGGTGACTTTATTGGTCACGTTGCTCTTTCTGGGCTTCGGGATGTGCCATTCCTTGTTCGGAATTGGAGAGACGGATGGTCTTTCCCGCTGGCACGGAGCCCTTTTCCTCCTTGCGTTCGCCTTGTATCTATTTGCCTCCTTCCGGAGAGGAAAGCCTGCTGAAGAAGCTTCCGCGCAATCGAACCCCCGGAAGCTCTGGGTCGCCATTCTCCTGGTACTCACCGGATTGGCCGGTCTCATCCTGGGCGGCAACCTTTTCGTCGATTCGGCGACGGCGCTGGCCCGGATGCTGGGTGTCAGTGACAAATTCATCGCTGTCACCATCCTGGCCGGGGGAACCTCCCTTCCGGAACTGGCCACCAGCCTCGTGGCCGCCCTCAAAGGGCGGGACCAGCTGGCGCTTGGCAACATCCTGGGCTCGAACGTATTCAATATCCTCTTGATTCTGGGCACATCCGCCCTCATTACGCCCCTCTCCTTCGCATCCGTCACGCACGTGGATGCGCTGGTACTCCTGCTGAGCGCCATGCTTTTGCTCCTTTGGGCCTACACCGGCAGGAGAGAACGGATCGACCGCTGGGAAGGGGCCGTCATGCTCCTGGTATTCGGAGCGTATTACTATTATCTGTTTATCAATTTATAATCATGGAAATCCAACTCAAAAAGGTCCATACGACAAAGGACCTCACGATATCTGCCATTGTCCTGGCCGCTGGCATCGGCCTGTATTTCGTCAATGCCGGACTCGGCATAACAATCGCTGTCTGCGGACTCTTGATGCTCCTTCTCTACAAAGGCGGTTACAAACGTGAAGGAGACAGCCTCGTCCTCCGGAAAAAAGCGCTGGACGTGGCGCACTCCTGCAGGGATTCCCTGAAGGGGTACCTGGAAGGAAAGGACGTAGAACCGGTAGTGGAAGCCAGCATGAACGGCGGAGTCCTCCGTCTGGAGGCTTACTACAATGCGGAAGCAGCCGTTGCGTATGTCCAACTCTTCGATTTCTCCAATTATACCTATGAGCCGGCCACGGAATTGGTTGAACTCCGCGGTCCCCGGGCAGAGGCCCTTATTGCCAAATTATAAAAAGGTGCAGGTGAGAAAACGCAGCAATCCAACTGAAAAATGAGTATATTTGAGGCATGGAATACCTGTCAAGACAAAGATACGACGAGATCTCCGCCGAGTTGAAGCATCTGATCGACGAGGTGTACCCCAAGGTGAAGGATGCCCTCGCGGAAGCGCGCGCCCAGGGAGACCTCAGCGAGAATGCGGGATACCGGGAAGCGAGGCGGATCCAGGCGAAGACCATCAGCCGTATCCGTTTCCTGCAGCGGGTCCTGGAGCATACACGCGTCATCAATCCCGACCTTCTCCCCCAAGACCGGGTTTGCCTGCTGAGCCGGGTCGCATTCACGAATCTCGCGACAAACACCCGCATGGAATTCGAGATCGTCAGCCCCCACGAGATGGACCTTGAGGCGGGCAAGATATCCCTGAAATCCCCGATCGGCGCCGCTTTGATGGGCAAGAAGGTCGGGGAAACAGTCGAGGCCAGCGTCCCTTCCGGAACCCTGCGCCTGCGGATTGAAAGCATCTCGCCCGCGAGGGAGGAGTAGCTTCGGCAAAACCTTGACAACGGAAACAACAGATATGGACAAGAAAGCGAGAAATGAAAGGAGCGAGCTTGAGATGACAGAGCTTGAGAAATGCAGCGCGGGACTTCCCTACCGCTTCAATGATCCGGAACAGGTGGCGCTCAAGACGGCGGCCATCCGGGAATGCGAGCGGTTCAATGCCCTGGACGGGACCGACTATGCGGCCCAGTATGAGCAGCTCCGGAGGATGCTCGGCTCCGTCGGAGAACGGGTGTGGATCGCCAAGACATTCAACTGTGACCGCGGGAAAAACATCCATATCGGCAGCGATTTCACCGGCAACCACAACCTCACCATACTGGACATCCGCGAGGTGAGGATCGGAAACCATGTGATGATCGGCCCGCACACGCTCATCACGACGGTCAGCCATCCCCTCTCCGCAAAGGAAAGAAGGAATTATTTTGCCTGGGCGAAGCCCGTGACAATCGGCGACGACGTCTGGATCGGGGGAAATGTGACCATCCTGCCGGGTGTTACGATCGGTGAGGGCGCTGTGATCGGAGCAGGTTCGGTCGTCACAGAAGACATCCCGGCCCACTGTGTCGCCGTCGGCGCGCCGGCCAAGGTAGTCCGGACCTTGGAAAACGAATCCGAATAATCAGAGAACAAGTCCAAGCGCCTGATCCCGGACGGCAAGTTCTATGGTACCAGCCTCTGGATCAACAATTCAAACCGCTCCAAGCGTGCCAGTCTCGTGAAGGAATGGCTGGAGCTTATTTCCGGCAAACAAAACAATCAACAGTCATGAATAAGATTCTCCCCGTTATCACGGCCATCGCATTGATGGGCCTGACACTCACCGCCTGCGGGCAGAACAACAAGAAACACAACCACGAAATGAAAACACTCGTAGCCTATTTCTCCGCGACCGGCACCACCGAGGCGGTGGCCAAGGACCTCGCCGAAGTGACCGGGGCAACCCTATATGAAATCAAACCGGAGGTCAAATACACGGCAGCCGACCTGGACTGGACCGTCAAGACTTCCCGCAGCAGCGTGGAGATGCAGGACCGCAGTTCCCGCCCGGCCATCCTGAAGGACCTGAAGGATGCCGGCACCTATGACCGCATCTTCATCGGCTTCCCGGTCTGGTGGTATACGGCCCCCACGATCATCAATACCTTCATTGATGCGTACGGATTCAAGGGCAAGACCGTCATCTTCTTCGCCACCTCCGGCGGCAGCAGCATCGACAAGGCCAACGCCGAGTTCAAAGAACAGTATCCGGAAATCAACTGGAAGGCCGGCAAGACACTGAACCACGCGACCAAGGCAGAGATCAAGGCCTGGGCAGAGGGGTTGAAGTAGCGGGGTCGTCTGAACCGGATGTCCGGTCGCCGGGAAGGTTTTTCTTCGCCGTCGCATAGCCGATGGCTGCGACAGCAATGGCCGTTACCGCCAGGATACCCTCCAGCGTAACCATGCCGACTGACTTCTGGAGGATGACGGCAAGGCCGTCGACAAGCGCGTGCAAAGCAATCGCCGCGGGAAACAGCCAGCGCCATTTTCCGCCTTTCCGTACGGCGACCCATACAAACAAGGACAGGCCGACCTGAAGCAAGAGGGCGGAAAAACGCTCCCAAAGCCCGATCAACAACGTTCCTGCCCCCACCGTCTTCAACTGTTCCAGCTGTGCCTGGATTTGCCCGGCGACTTCCCCGGGAGCACTGCTGAAAAGCGCGTCGGCGTGTCCGGAATTGATCATGAAAGAAATGACCAGGTTGTTGATCATGGTGATTCCGAAGATCATGAGCATCTCCATGCCGCCGTGTCCCACGCCGTAAGCAACGCCGGGAAGAGGCTTTGAGGGTTCCGTCTTCATCAGGTATTTCATGGCAAGGAAACGGCCGGTTTCTTCAAAAATACCGGCAGCCAATCCACCATAGAGCGCATACCAGAGCGGATTGCCCATAATGGCCGCTCCCTGGGGCCCTTTCAGGACAAACAGATGCATGATACGCTCCAGGACCAGGGCAAACAGGAAGAAGGTTCCGGCACCGATCAGGATCGCGGACAGTCTGACGCGGAACCTGCGGACCAGATACAGCGACAGGACGACGGGAACGGCAATGCCAAGCAAGGCATTGACCGCCATCAGGATAAGTGAACTTGCTTGAACCATAACGTAATGCAATGAGCGATTAGCCGCATACAAATATAGTGGTTTTTCCCGCAAAGATTTCGTAAATTTGAGGCTAACGATAGACTGATATCATGAAACTTACGATCAAGTTCCTTCTTTCCCTGGCTGTCGCGGCCCTGCTCCTCTCCTCCTGCGGGAACAGGAAGGGTGGAAAGAACCATGTGCCCGCGGAACCGGAAGCGGTGCAGATGACCCTCACCGACAGATATTTCCAAGCCATCGACAGGTATTTCACGGACCAGGTCGCCCCGCAGTACGCTCCGGCCGAACTTTGCATCACCTACCACAATTATGCGGATGTGGATGACAGCAACCCGGACGACATCCAGGTCTGGGGCGACTTCTGGGTAGAGAACTACAACATCGCCGGCGACACCCTCCTGTTTGTCTCGGGCGGCAACCATGCCGGAAAGGTGCACGTCAAGAAGGATTCCGCGGGGAACTACCTTGCTACCGGACTCGATGCCGTCGGAGACGGGAACAACTACCTGCCCACGGCGAAGGCCATCTTCGGGGAGCGTTTCGACGATTTCCAGAAAGCCAACTCCGACCATGTCCTCCGCGAGAAGATCCGCAAGACCGCCATCTCCGAATATGTCTTCAAGAACAAGCTCAACGTCAAGTATTACAAGGACTACGGCTGGCCCGCAGTCAAAATCCCCAGCCCGGAAGATTTATGAAACTGCACAGAAAACACTTCCGGGAACTGACACTGGACGAACTTTACGAACTGCTGAGAATCCGCGCCGAGGTATTCGTGGTGGAGCAGGACTGCGTCTACCAGGACATGGACTACGATGATCAGCAGTCCGTCCATCTCTGGCTGACAGAAGGAGAAAAAGTGGTGGCTTTATGCCGTGTCTGCCCGGCAGGGACGCACATGCAGGAGGTCTCGATCGGCAGGGTCATCACGACCGAACGGAACAAGGGCTATGGCAAACGGATTATGCTGGAAGGGATCAAGACCGCGAAGGAATGCTTCGCCGCAAAACAGATTGACATTGAGGCCCAGGAATATGCCAAGGGGTTCTACGAACAGGTTGGATTCCGGCAGTCTTCGGACCCTTTCCTGCTGGATGGCATCCCCCACATCAAAATGACCTACAAAGAATAAGATCACGACGGACCGCGATCAAACACGGAAAAACCATGGAAAAGCATTTCGATATCCGCCCTGCCCGTCCCGATGAGGCCGGCGTCATCCTCGACCTGATACGGCAACTCGCCGTCTATGAAAGATGCGAAAACGATGTGGTTGCAGATGAAGCCACCCTCCGCCAATCCCTTTTTGTGGAGCATGCCGCCGAAGTCGTCTTGGCGGAAGAGGACGGAGCGATCGTGGGATTCGCCCTGTTCTTCCACAATTTCTCGACCTTTGTCGGCCGCAAGGGAATGTACCTGGAAGATCTTTTTGTCATCCCGGAGAAACGCGGCCGCGGCTACGGGAAGGCGCTCCTGAAATACGTTGCGAAACTTGCCGTGGAACGGAACTGCGGCCGTATGGAATGGATCTGCCTGGACTGGAACGAACCTGCCCTGAAAATATACCATTCCATCGGCGCCGCGCCGATGTCTGACTGGACAGTCCAGCGGTTGGACGAGCGGGCATTGAAAGCGTTTGCCGAATGATCACACTGATTATCATACTGATTACCGCCGGCGTGAGCATCCTGTGTTTCAACGGAACGTTGGACATCCGTTCCTGGGTGTTCAACGCTTACCAGGTATGGCACAGGAAACAATGGCACCGGATGCTCTCCTACGGACTGGTACATGGCGGGTGGGGGCACCTGGTATTCAACATGCTCACGCTGTATTTCTTCGGACCGGTCGTGGAACAGTATTTCGCGGCAGCTTTCGGAGCGACTGCCGGCGCGATCTTGTTCGTCGTACTGTATGTGAGCGCCATCGCCGTCTCGACAGCCGGCGACTTGGTCAAGTACCGGGACGACAATCAATACAATGCCCTGGGCGCCTCAGGAGCCGTATCGGCCATCCTGTTCGCCTCAATCTTGTTTGAGCCGAAGATGGGCATCTACATCTTCATGATTCCGATCCCGGTACCCGGCTATATCTTCGCTCCGATGTACCTGCTATACTGCTGGTACATGGCCAGGCGGAATATGGACAACATCGGCCACACCGCCCATTTCTGGGGTGCCGTCTATGGCCTGGTATTCCCACTGCTCTGCAAGCCGTCCATCCTGGGCCACTTCCTGGCACAGCTGGGCTTCTAGAACAGCTTCTTGATGATGTTCCAGACCCACAGAAGAACCACGGCGCCGATGAGCGCGCAGACAATCTGGCCATACCACTGAGACCAGAAGGATCCGGTAGCGCCCAGTTTTCCGAGCAGCCAGCCACCGACCAGACCGCCGAGAAGACCGATGATGATGTTCCAGATGAGGCCGCCTTTGTCCTTGGACACGAAGAAACCGGAAAGCCAGCCGGCGATTGCTCCGAAGAGCAGGGTAAGAAGGATGTTCATGATGTATTTGTTATTAAGTCGTTGATAACAAATATATAAAACTATTTGGAAGTATCAAATTATTCTTTCTTCAGTTCAACTGCCGGATTGGCTTTCGCAGCCTTCAATGTCTGCCACAGCACGGTGCAGAAGGCAATGGCCAGCGAAATCACTGCGGCAGCGACGAATACCCATCCATACCCCTCGATCCGGTAGGCAAAGCGTTCCAGATAGACCTGCGCGGCCCAGACGGCGACCGGAATGCCGATGAGACATGCGGCGCCCACCAGGAGCATATAGCTGCGGACCGTCCGCCAGGTTTCCTGCGAGACGTCAGAGCCGAAGACCTTCCGCACGGCAATCTGCTTCGTGTTCTCATCGGCAAAATAGGTGCTCATGGCCAGCAGGCCCAGCAGGGAGATCAGCACTGCCAGGACGGCAAAGAGTTCCACCAGGTGCAGCGTCCGCTGTACAGGCGCCAGCTGCTTCCGGTTGATGTCCCGGACAAAACCGTAGTTCCAGAGGGGGTCTTCCACGCCGGAGGTTTCCAGACGGAATTCCTTATATGCCTGCCGGATGGCTTCGTCATAAGACTTGTCTTCTCCGGTGGTTCCGATCAGCAGACAGTTGGAGTAGCTCAGTTCCTCCACCCGGGTAACGATGACCCCGCCATTCGGGTTCTGATTGCCTTCCGAGGCCGGCCGGGTGGGATAATCCGCCACGACACCGCCGATGAATTCCGGCCGGACACCGTTCATGCTGATTCTGCGGGGAAAGACGGTGGAGGTATCTGAAACGGCAGCGGCATGGAAGGCGGAGCGGCTCATCCAGAGCGAATGCACCAGCGGATGGCCGAAGTCCTCCTCCACCTCCAGTCCGAGCAGCTGGAAATAGGTGGAGTCGCAAACGATGACGGGCATGTCCACACGGTGTTCTTCGTCCACTTTGACGCCCACAGTCATATTGACCAGTCCGGGTATTCCTCTGCCCACGCCGGCTTTTGTCACGAAAGGCAGCTGCTCCACTTTGTCCTTGAAAAGCTTCATCGCATCATAGTTCTGCGCGGAATACTCAATGTAGTAAAGGTTGTCCGTAGCGGCATGCGTCGGCCGGGTGAGCATATGCCGCATCTGTACCTCCATCACCAGCGCCAGGGCAATCAGAAAGACAGAAAGGACGTTCTGCACCACGATGAACACCTTGCTCAGGACCATTTTGTTACGGCGACGGAGCGTACCTTTGATGACGTCGATGGGCTGGAAACGGGAGGCCGCGAAAGCCGGAAGCAGTCCATTGATGACACCCAGGACCAGAATGCCGGACAGGTATGCCAGCAGATACCCTGGCGTAAGCATGAAGGAAAGCGGCACATTGGCATCGATCCCCAGCGACAACATGTCAGGGTCGCTGACCGAGACCAGGCGGTTCACCATGGGGGCCAGCCAATCGGCCAGCAGCACCGCCGCAGCGAAACAAACAGCGGTGAAGGCCACGGATTCGCCGATATACTTCCACAAAATACCGGCCTTGTCAGCCCCGAGGAGCCGCCGGGTGGCCATTTCCCGGGACCGTTTGCCAGTGAACGCGAGGTTCAGGTTCACGTAGTTGAAGATGGCTGACAGCAGGAGCAGCAGCACCACGACGGTCAGAAGCCGGAGCATCTGGACATTGCCCGCGCGGGTGAACCCATTGCTGCTGCCGGCGAAAAAGAAGGCCTCGTCCATGCGGTAGACGCCCCACTTGTCCACCTTTTCAGCAGACCAGTCAGGGTCGTAATTCTTATGCAGCAACGCTTTTACCTTGGCCTGCACGGCGGAGGGGTCCGCATCTTCCCGCACGCGGAACCACGTAGTGAAGTTTCCGATACTGTTGAACTCCTTGCTTTTGGAGGCAGCCCAGGAGGCGGAAATGTGGGTAATGATGTCCGCTGGCAAGAAAAAGGCATTGTCAAAATCAGCAAAGATCCCTTTGACAGTATGGTCTGCCTGATCCAGGTTGACGGTCTGGCCGACCTGGACGCCCAGTTTGCGGGAGAACGATTCACTGATGAGGATATCGTCCTTGCCGACGAAGTCCGACAGGTTCCCTTCCAGGAGGCGATACTCCGGGAATACCTTGAAGAACTCGGCATCGGTTTCGATTCCGGAGGCCTGGAAGGGTTGCTCCCCTATCCGGATGACAGGCTGCCACAGAAGCGCCATGTGTGTGGCGGCATCCAGCTCCGGAACGTTCATCTCCAGTTCCTCTTTGTCCCAATAGGTAAGCCCCAGGAAATCATTGCTTCCCAGTACGAAGGTGCGTTTCCACTGCGGCGACTCGTGCGCCACCTGCAACTGCTGCACCACGTAGGAGCCGATGAGGATCACGAATGCCAGGCTCACGGCCAGTCCCACCGCCTCGATGGCGGTGTAGAGTTTATTGCGGGACAGGAATTTCAGGTAACTTTTCATACTATTCGTTCTTTAACGATTCCACCGGATTGGCCCGGGCGATGCGGAGGCAGTTCAGGACCACCACGCCCAGCACGATGGCCAGCACCAGCACGGTGCCGCCGATGAAATACAACGGATTCAGCGACACTTTCTCGGCAAACTGCTCCAGCCACCTGCGGGCGACGAAGAAGGCACCGATGCAGGCAAGGAGGGCCGCTGCAGCAGACAGTTTCATGATGTCCATGGAGAACACGCCCAGAATGTCGCGGGTGCTTGCACCGTTGATCTTGCGCACGGCCATCTCTTTGGAGCGCCGGAGGCTTTCGTCCCGGATAAAGCCGATGAGGCCCAGCAAGGCAATCAGCAGCGAGAACACGGAGCCGATGGTCAGGGTGTTGCGCATTTTCTTGCTGTCGTCGTATGCCGCCCGCATCTGCTCTTCGTAGGAGATGATGTTGATTTCGCGACCTTCCAGGGCCTTTTCCAACGCTTCTTTTGTCATTCCGAGCGAAGCCGAAGAATCTAATTTGAACAGCACATGCGGCATCCAGGAGCTCATGCTGCCGATTTCTCCATAGAACAAGGCGCTGGGGCGCGGGTCCACGCCGGTGAGGTTGCCGATGATATAGCTCTTGTACACACCAGAAATGGTGAAATAACGCCTCTCCGTATCGCTCGAACGGTCGTGACCCGTAATGAACACCTGCTTGCCAACGGCGCCGTCGCTCCAGTCCGTAAACTCGGCCATCTTGGTCACAAACTTCTCATCCACAACGATTTCGGAGGAATCCCGGGGCGCACGGCCTTCCAGGAACTCGATGCCCATCAGCTCGTAGAAACCGTCGGAGCATTCGTACTGGTCGGCGATGTTGAACAGTTCGCGGTCATCGTCCGGCAGATAGACATTGTCGCCATTGGAACCGTTGAAAGGCAGGTTGTAAGCCGCCCCGACACCGGTCACTTCCGGCAGGCTCTCCAGAGCGCGGACGGCACGGGTAACGGCCTGCCGGTCGCCGTCGAAGAGGCTGATATAGAAGAGCTTGTCGTAGTCATAGCCTGTATCGGCATGGGAGACCTTCTGATATTGCCTGCCGATAATGAGCATCATCACCACCAGGAACACATTGATAAGCACCTGGATGCCCAGCAGGCCGAGTTTCCAAGCCCGGGAGTTCTCGGTGTAGTTTTTCAGCGCGGCATAGACCGGAATCCGCTGGTACAGCTCCGCCGGGACTACGATGGAAATGATGAGGACGAAGAGAATCATGGCTCCGATGGCCCCGATGCTCTGCGGCACCATCAGCGTTGTGAACGGCACACCCAGCAAGTTTTCCACGATGCTCCGGCCCGCGAAGATGATGACGGCGGCCAGGGCAAGTGAGAGCAGAATATGGATAGATGCTTCCTGCATCAGCATGACATAAATATGCTTACCCTCAGCGCCATAGCACTTCCGCACACCCACTTCCTTGGAACGCTTCACCAGGGAAGAAATGACGATGAGGATGTAGTTCAGCAGGCTGATGAGAATCAGCAGTGCCGCCACAATCGAAAGCAGAACCACCTGCTGGCGCACTTCTGGGGCCGATGTATGCATCATGCTGAAGGGTTTCAGGAAATACTTGAGGCTGGTTCCCTGTGCCTCGATTTGCGCCAGCGGCTGGTGCGCCTCCTGCATCCTCCGGATGGCATCGGAGAGCGTGGCCGGGTCGACTCCGGGCATCAGTTTCACATAACCCTTGTACCGGTCGTTGCCCAACCAGTTATCCGTGCTCTGCTTGCCGTAGGTCTCCATCGAAAGCAGGATATCATAGACCAGGCTGCCGTTCTTCGGGAAGTCCTCAAACACACCTTCGATGGTCATTTTCAGACCGTCCATATCTTCGTTGGCAATCTGCTTGCCGATGCATTCCTGCGCGCCACCCATCTTTTCCGCGAAGCTCCGGCTCACCATCGCCGAGCCCCATTTCCCCAACACCTTCACCGGGTCGCCGGCAAGGATCGGCCGGTCGAAGACCTTGAAAAAGCAGGTATCGGCGCAGACGAGCGTGGCTTTGAGTTTGTTGCCTTCTTCGTCCAGATAGGTGTCGCCGTTGAAAACGAAAGTTGTACGTGTGCCGGCCTCCACGCCCGGGACTTCCTCCATGAAGCCCACCGCCACGGCGCCGCTCACCTGGCCATAGTCCTTCTCATTCCCTTGCATGGAGATCCAGGTGTTGATGGTGTACACCCGGTCGATATCCTGGTAAAAGCTGTCATAGCTCAGCTCGAAGAACACCTTGGCAATGAGCACGATGCCCACCGCCAGCCCGACGCCCAGGGAAAGGACTTCGATCAGAATATCAGAATGATGTTTCATTAAAGTTCGTTCTTGACGTCGGAGACAATCTGGCCGTCGAAGAGGTCAATGGTGCGCTGGGCGCAGGCAGCGTCCTTCTGGGAGTGGGTCACCATCACGATGGTGGTACCTTCGGCGTTGAGTTCCTTCAGGAGGTCCATCACTTCCTTACCATTCTTGGAGTCCAGGTTACCGGTAGGTTCATCGGCGAGGATCAGCTTGGGGCCTGCGACGACGGCACGGGCGATGGCCACGCGCTGCTGCTGACCGCCGGAGAGTTGCTGCGGGAAATGCTGGGCGCGGTGGCTGATGGCCATGCGTTTCATGATGTCCGTGACCTTCTGCTTGCGCTCGGAGGCGCTGATGTTCAGATAGCGCAGCGGCAGCTCAATATTCTCATACACATTCAGTTCGTCAATGAGGTTGAAGCTCTGGAACACGAAACCGATGTTTCCCTTGCGGAACTTCGTGCGTTCCTTCTCCTTGAGGTTGGCCACCTCGGTGCCGAGCAGTTCATAGCTGCCGCCGGTGGGGTTATCCAGCAACCCCAGGATGTTCAGCAGCGTAGACTTACCGCAGCCCGAAGGACCCATGATGGCGACGAACTCGCCGTCCTTGATTTCAAACGATACGCCGTTGAGGGCCGTGGTCTCGATTTCTTCCGTCCGGAAGATCTTGGAAAGGTTGGAAACTTTAATCATAATTATTTGATATTTAATTTGTTTATATTATTTCTTGATTATTATTTGGACTGCAACTAAATTTTAGTTACATTTGCACTATGAACAGTTTGAAGTATAAAGGATATATCGGCTCCGTTCGATTCAGTGAAGACGACGGAGTGTTTTTGGGAGAAATAGAAGGCATC
>Ga0256405_10006474_pt1 | contig 18680 bp, 10 predicted proteins | sample RumenRJG_02DNA_FD_189096 | JGI IMG/M metagenome (GOLD analysis project Ga0256405, IMG submission 189096) | Bovine rumen microbial communities from Lethbridge, Alberta, Canada - RJG_02 | ecosystem: Host-associated > Mammals > Digestive system > Stomach > Rumen | place: Canada: Alberta... | reverse complement strand
TAGTAGCGAAACAGAAAAGAAACCCACACCTCCCACACCTCCCGCACCTAAGCTCAGGTGTGGGAGGTGAGGGAGGTGAGGGTTCATTTTGGCTTATGACAATACTCTACGCGCGCGAGTTCACCCCAAGTCACAGGGGACAACCCCGTGTGAGGGTTTTTTACCCTCTCACGCTCCGCCGCATTAAAAAATCCGCAGAAAACCGTAAGAATGTCGGGAAAAAAGTGTATATTTGCACCGTCGAAACGAAACATCGCTTAGATTATGACAACGAGACGCGAGTAACTTGTGAGTTTATTCAATTAAATAAGGAGCAAAAATATGGAAGATTTAGTATTATCAATCCCCGTCCAGGATGCGGCCTTCATTGAGACGCTGGTTCAGCGAATGGGCTGGACGATGCGCAAGCGTCGCACGTCGGTAGAACGATTCATCAATTCTTGCCCGAAGTCCCCGCAGATGACTGACGAGGAAATCCAAGCAGAAATCAATGCAGTGCGCTACGGAGAATGAATTCTCGTGCAAGCCGAATGCAGAGAGCATTGCTCTATGCTGAGGCGCAGCCGAGGATGCAGAAATTGAAGATTTATGAAGATTCTATTCGATACTAACCTTTGGATTTCGTTCATGATAGGCAAGCGGCTCTCATCATTGGCCGATGTATTGTGCCGTCACGACGTGGAGGTCTATATCTGCGAGCAGGAACTCGACGAGATACGCCGCGTCATAGCCCGCGAGAAATTCGACAAACTCATCTCTGCAGAGACTCGCCACTACTTCTTCGAAATGGTCTATGATATCTGTTTCTTTACCGACATCACCATCGAGGCCCGGTCCGACATCCGCGACCCGAAAGACCTCTATCTCCTTTCTATGGCAGAGAGCGTCCCTGTTGATTACATCGTTAGCGGTGACAAAGACCTCACTGACCTCAACGAACATGCAGGCATACCAATTCTGACGTACAACCAGCTCCTTGCTAAGCTCTAATTCTCCAACACCATGCCACCGTTTCCCCTGTTACCTTGACATCCAAACGAAAGAATCGCTATCATCCACTGGTAGCGATTTTTTACGTGCCTATTTTGCACACCATTTTTGCGCGCGCGAAATTTCAAAATTTGTGATGAAAACACTTGCTCTTTTCGATTATATTTCCTATCTTTGCACAAAAAATAACGAGAGGCAACAAAAAACGTTATGGATGTAGCATTCATTTTGGATACGTATTTCAAGGGGGCGAAGAATGTCTCAATAGACGTGTTTGACGCTCAGACGCTAAATGATGTTTATCGAGATGTTGTTAAGGCCATGACTTCCCATTTTGAAATCGAAGTCAGTGTGCTTCAGGCACTAAGCTACTGTCTGTATGAGATGATGGATAACGTCCATATTCATTCCGGCAAACCGCTGGGAACGGCGATGACGCATTATGATGATTCGTGCAAAGCCTTGTGTGTCTTAATTGCCGATGATGGAATGGGTATTAGAAATTCGCTTGCTGAGAACCCTAAATACAAGGATATTGCTGAAGCAGAAGCTCTTAAGTTGTGTTTGAAAGATACAATTACTGATGGTAAGGGTATGGGCTTTGGGCTGTATACCACCTCACGGCTTATTGATAGTATAGGTAAAGAGTTTATTCTTCATTCTGGAACTCATAAGTTGATTGTAAAAGACGGAAAGACTTCGGTCGTTGAGAATGGCTTTTGGCAGGGAACGCTTATCTATATGGAAATAGGCACGGGCGAGGAGATTGACCCTAACCAAATTGTTGATCATCGAGCTGATGCTGCTGAAGAATTTAATGAGGCATTTGTAGAAACGGAAGAATTGGAATCGTTATGGTAGAATTCAGATTTATTGAGTACGGCACGGACTTCGGAACACGTGATATGGGGCAGAAGCTTCGGCAGAAACTATTACCCCTTATTAATGGCGACGAGAAAGTTGTCCTTGATTTTACGGGAGTTAATGTCGTCTCCAACTCTTTTGCTGATGAATGTATCGCAAAACTGCTTTTGGAAATGCCTTTGGCAGAATTAAAGCGTCGCACGACGTTTCGTGGACTGAACCCGTTGGCAGAACGTAGCGTTTTAGTGGCGCTTCAGCGGAGGTATAAAGTGTTGTCCGCAAAATAAAGGAACAAGTCAAAAAAAGATAGGTTATGTATGACAAGGAACGGGGGCTGTATATAGCCCACTGCGCCGAAGGGGCGCTCTGTATAACAGGTAAGATGGCCAACCGGCACGGACTCATTGCCGGAGCCACAGGTACGGGAAAGACGGTGACGCTGCAGGTCATGGCCGAGACATTCTGTCAGGCCGGCGTGCCCTGCTTTATGGCCGATATGAAGGGCGACCTCAGCGGCATCTCGCAGACGGGCAAGATGAGCGGCTTCATCGAGAAGAGGTTGCCGGAGTTCTTTCCCATTGACCATTCAACATTGACCATTGACCATTCTGCTACGCCATACGCCGAGGACAAAGGAAATGGTCAATGGTCAATGGTCAATGGTCAATCAATTCAGTTCCAGTCGTGCCCCGTGCGCTTCTTCGACGTCTTCGGCGAGCAGGGCCACCCGATGCGTGCCACCGTGTCGCAGATGGGGCCGCAGCTGCTGTCGCGTCTGTTGGGACTGAACGAGACGCAGGACGGTGTGCTGAACATCGTGTTCCGCGTGGCCGACGAGCGCGGGTTGCTGATACTCGACTTGAAAGACCTCCGTTCGATGCTCGACTACGTGTCGCAGCAAGCCAAGGAAATTCGAACTAAATACGGAACTGTGACAAGTATGACTGTAGGCTCAATCCAGCGCGCCCTGTTGCAGTTGGAGGCTCAAGGAGCCAACCAGTTCTTCGGCGAACCCTCGTTCGACATCTACGACCTGCTGCAGACCGAGCAGGGCAAGGGCGTGATGAGCGTGCTGGCTGCCGACAAGCTGATGATGCAGCCCAAGCTCTACTCCACGTTCCTGCTGTGGCTGCTGTCGGAACTCTACTCGACGCTGCCCGAGGTGGGCGACCTGCCGTTGCCGAAGCTCGTCTTCTTCTTCGACGAGGCTCACATGCTGTTCGACGGTACATCGAAGGCATTGCTCGACAAGATAGAGCAGGTCATCCGTCTTATCCGCTCAAAGGGCGTCGGCATCTACTTTATCACGCAGAGTCCGACGGACATCCCTGAAAACATTCTCGGACAGCTCGGCAACCGCGTGCAGCATGCCCTCCGTGCCTATACGCCGAAGGACCAGAAGGCCGTGAAGACCGCTGCCGACACCTTCCGTGCCAATCCCGCGTTCAAGACCGACGAGGCCATCATGAACCTTGAGACGGGCGAGGCCCTCGTCTCGTTCCTTGACGAGAAAGGCGCCCCTGCCGTCGTGCAGCGCGCCAAAGTTCTTTTCCCGCTGAGTCAGATAGGTGCCGTCACCGAGGGTCAGCGCTTAGACATCATCAAGCAGAGCCGTATCTACGGCAAGTACGACACGCCTGTAGACCGTGAGAGTGCCTACGAACAGCTGACCAAGGAAGCCCCCCCTTCAGCCCCCGAGGGGGCTACAACAGACTTGCCCTCCGAAAGCAAAACTAATGAAGCCCCCTCGGGGGCCGTAGGGGGGGCTAAGGCTAAGAAGCCCGGCATCATGTCGAAAGTGTGGAAAGCCGTGCTCACCGCCGTCACCTCGACCCTCGCCACCATCCTTGGCACCTATGTCAGCGAGAAGGTCTCGGGCAAGAAGTCGAAGAGCCGTACGTCGGCCAGGGAACGTGTGGTGAAGAACGCCACCAGTGCCGCCACCCGCACTATCACCAAGGAGCTGACCCGCGACATACTGGGCAATCTTGTGAAATGAAACCGTGAAAGAAAACGACTATGAAACGAAACTACTTACTACTACTAATAACAGTCTCGTTCGCCGCCCATCTGTGGGCCGGCGAACGGTTTAATTTCAACGCCGGGTGGAGACTGCTGGTGGGCGACCATCCGCAGGCCAGTGCTGTCAGCTATGACGATGGCGCATGGCAGGCGGTGACGCTGCCTTACTCGTTCAACCAGACGGAAGCCTATGCCAAGGCTATCGACCAGTTGACAGACACCGTGGCGTGGTATCGCAAGCATTTTGTGCTGCCCAAGGAATTGAAGACCGCCAAGAAGTTCTTCATCGAGTTTGAGGGCGTGCGCTTCGGTGCCCGCTGCTTCCTCAACGGCCAGGAACTGGGGTGGGGTGAGAATGGCGTGATGGCCTTCGGCTTCGACCTGACACCTTATATTAATAGAAGCGGCGAGAACGTTCTGGCCGTCTTCGTCGACAACGACTGGCGCTATAAGGAGCATGCCAACAAGGATGCACGCAGCGGTTTTCAGTGGAACGACAAGAACTTCTTCTGCAACTACGGCGGCATCAACAAGAACGTGTGGCTGCACGTCATGCAGAGCGATGTGTACCAGACGCTACCCCTCTACAGCAACCTCCAGACGACGGGCGTCTACGTCTACGCCACCGGCCATGATGTGAAGGCCCGTTCGGCAGTCATCCATGCGGAGTCGGAGGTGAAGAACGACTCTCAGATACCGCAGATGGTCTCTTACAAGGTCGTTGTCAGCGAGCGTGGCGGCAGGCAGATAGCTGCCTTTGCTGGAGAGAACGTGACGGTGGAGCCCGGGAAGACGGCCGTCTGCCGAGCCTCCCAGAAGGTCGACGGCCTGCATTTCTGGTCGTGGGGCTATGGCTTCCTGTATGATGTCACGACGAGCCTTGTCGTCGATGGCAAGGCCATCGACAATACCGTGACCACGACAGGCTTCCGCAAGACAGCGTTCAAGGACGGTATGGTCAGTCTCAACGACCGCGTGCTGCATCTCAAGGGCTTTGCCCAGCGCTCCACCAATGAGTGGCCTGCGGTGGGCATCAGCATCCCGGCCTGGATGAGCGACTACTCAAACCGCCTCGTCCTTGGCTGCAATGGAAACCTGTTCCGCTGGATGCACGTCACGCCGATGAAGCAGGACGTAGAATCGTTCGACCGGCTCGGACTCATCCAAGCCATGCCTGCCGGCGATGCCGAGAAGGACGTCGACGGCCGTCGCTGGCAACAGCGCACCGAGGTGATGCGCGATGCCATCATCTACAACCGCAACAACCCCTCGATACTCTTCTACGAGTGTGGCAACAACCAAATCAGCGAGGAGCACATGGCCGAGATGAAACAGATTCGCGACCTGTACGACCCCGCTGGCGGACGGGCTATCGGCTGCCGTAATATGCAGGACTCCAAGGTCGCTGAATACGGCGGTGAGATGCTCTACGTCAACAAGTCGGCTGGCAAACCGATGTGGATGATGGAGTATTGCCGCGATGAGGGTATTCGTAAGTACTGGGACGAGTGGAGCTATCCATACCACCGCGAGGGCGACGGACCGCTGTACCGTGGAGCCCGTGCCGTCAGCTATAACCACAATCAGGACGGACTGGCCGTTGAGAACGTCGTCCGCTGGAACGAATATTGGGTGGCACGCCCCGGACAGGGTCAGCGTGTCAATGCCGGTGGTGCGAAGATTATCTTCAGCGACTCCAATACCCACTTCCGTGGCGAGAAGAACTACCGCACCAGTGGCGATGTCGATGCCATGCGTATTGCCAAGGACTCCTATTTCGCTCACCAGGCGATGTGGGACGGCTGGGTGGACACCGAGCGCGACCATACCTATATTGTAGGCCACTGGAACTACGACAAGGGCGTGAAGAAACCCGTCTACGTCGTCTCTACGGGCGACGAGGTGGAACTCTTCCTTAACGGACGGTCGTTAGGCAAGGGCGACCGCTCTGACACATTCCTCTTCACCTTCAAGGACGTGCAGTTCCAGACTGGCACGTTAGTGGCTGTCAGCTATAAGGCTGGCAAGGAGGTCAGCCGCTATGCCGTCGAGACCGTCGGCGAAGCTGCCGCCCTGAAGATGCACTGGATAGAGGCACCTGCCACGTTCCGCGCCGACGGTGCTGATATCCGCATAGCCGAGGTGGAGGTTGTCGACGCCAAGGGACGTCGCTGTCCGTTAGCCAACGATATGGTGACCTTCTCGTTGACGGGGCCTGGAGACTGGCTCGGTGGACTGAGTGGCGATGTAGCCGACTCGCTCGACAACCGCGTGTTGTCGAAGATACTGCCCGTTGAGGCTGGCGTCTGCCGGGTTATGGTACGTAGCACCACAGAGGCCGGCACCTTGAAGCTCACCGCTGCTGCCAAGGGCTTCAAGACCGCCACGCTCTCGGTCGCCACCGCTGCCACACCCGTGAAGAACGGCTTCTATGTCGGTGCCGACGGCCGTGCCATCGAGGCTGCCTGGCAGCGCGAACTCCCCATCGAACTGTCGCGTGGCGAAACGCCGTCTTCCCCGTCGTTCCGGCAAGCCCTGAGGGGTGTCGCCATCAAGCGTGTCGATGCGCTATGCAACCAAGAGCAGGTCGGGAATATGTACGATGACAACGAGAAGTCGCAATGGGAGAGCGACGGCCATCTTGACAAGGCTGTGCTCACCTTTCACTTGGAACGTCCTGCCGCCGTGCGCCAGCTGTCCGTCCGTCTGCTGAACTTCCGCAGCAACAGCTATCCTTTGGAAGTGACCACCGCCGACGGTACTGTCGTTTGGACGGGTTATACCCCCAAGTGTCTCGGTAATGTGTGCCTGAACATCGACAAGCCTGTTGTGAGCGATGTCTATACGGTGCGGATGCTGGGACCAGCTACCGTCAAGGAGGCTTTCGGCGACATGACGGAGTTGGCAGCCAAGCAAAAGGTCAGCACCAAGGCGTCGAAGGACAACAAACTCACGATTATGGAGATTGAGTTTAATGAGTAGCCTAAACCAGGTACCCAAAATAAAATAACGACAACTTCCCCTTTAGGAAGTTGTCGTTAAAAATAGGTATATTATACCAGATGCTTGATAAGGTCTTCGCGGTCGCCTGGCAGCATGTCGGCGACGGGAATCTCAATCATGGTGTAGCAGCCGGGCTGCAGGCGCATGGAGGCACGGGCCACGTTGACCAGCACCTGACCCGTCAGGGCGGGGTTGTTGATGCTCATGTTGAACTCTAAGCGCTGGTTCTGCGTCTTGCCGCTGACACCCTTGCGCACGAGATTCACGCCGTGACCCATGTCGCGGACGTCGTCGACCGACTCCACCTGGAACACGTGGGTCTCGTCGTTGGCGAAGTAGGGGTCGGCCTTAATGGCTGCCGTCACCTCGTCAAGCTTGGCACCCTCTTCCAGCTCGACATATACCATGCGGCGATGGATGCCCTCGCCGAGGGGGATGGTCATCGACAGGGCGTTCTTCACGCCGACTTTCGAGCGGACGCAGACGGAGTGGCCCATCGACATGCCGGGGCCGAAGTTGGTGTAAGACAGTCCTTTCGGGGCGAGGCTCTGCATCAGTGTGCGGACGATGGAGTCGCTGCCCGGATCCCATCCGGCAGCAATCACGCTGACGGTCTTCGTCTCCTTATTGATAGGCATCAGTGCCTTGCGGTAGTCAAGAATAGAGGTGTGAATGTCGAACGAGTCGACGGTATTGATGCCGAGGGGCAGAATCTGCTTGGCATACTCCTCACAGGAGCGGGTGGGGGTGGCGAGGATAGCCACGTCGACATCCTTCAGTTCGCGGATGTCCTTCACCACATCATACTGGGCCAGTTCAGCGGGCTTGTTCTCGGCACCATTGCGGCGCACGATGCCTGCCACTTCGAAGTCGGGGGCGGCCTCCAGAGCCTGGAGGGCATACTGTCCGATGTTGCCGTAACCTACGACGGCTGCTCTGATTTTCTTCATGTTCGTATTGTTTTGTTGGTTTATCTCTGATTTCGGCTGCAAAATTACACATATTTTGCGAAAAGCGTTACAAAATGACGGAAAATTTTGTCAAACCCCGTATTTTTGTTATTTTCTTTATGCGGAATGCCTCTATTACATTGCGAGCAAGCGTAACCGTCCCTTCTTTGTGCGCAGTAAAACTGATGGATGGTGCAAGGATGGGGTGTTCTTATTGAAACGACCAAGAAAAAGGCGGGGGAATGCAATAAAAAGGGCAGGGCGGGCGTTATAGAAGATGTATTAATACAAAAAACGAAACAATGATAGAATACATCAAGGGCGAGCTGACCGAGCTGACGCCTGCATACGCCACGGTGGAAGCTGCCGGAGTGGGCTATGGCCTGAATATCTCGCTGAACACGTTTACTGCGATACAGACGAAGAAGGAGGTGAAGCTCTACGTCTACGAGGCTATCCGCGAAGACGCTCATGTGCTCTATGGCTTTTATAATAAAAAGGAACGCGAGATGTTCGAGTTGCTCATCACCGTCAGCGGCGTGGGTACGAACACGGCGCGGATGATGCTGTCGGGCATGAGTGTTGCCGAGTTGTGTAATGCCATCTCTACGGGCAATGCCAAACTCATACAGAGTGTGAAGGGTGTCGGTAAGATGACGGCCCAGCGCATCATCGTCGACCTGCGCGACAAGATTGTGGCCTTAGGTATTGCCGACGAGATTCCCGCTGGTGGCAGTGTGGCAGCTCCCGTCAACAATGCCGTGCGCGACGAGGCCGTGGCCGCCCTGACGATGTTAGGCTTCTCGCCAGCCCCGACGCAGAAGGTCGTTGTACAGATTCTGCAGCAGCAGCCTGAGCTGCCTGTGGAGCAGGTCGTGAAGCTGGCACTGAAACAGATAAAGTAAGAGACCCACCCCCCTGCAGACCCTCCCCCCCGCCCCTCCCTGGAGGGAGGGGAGTAATATGTGAAGAGGTTGAAGAAGTTGGAGAGATTGAAGGGGATAAAGATATTGAAGTAGATAAAACGGATAAAACGGATAAAACGGATAAAAAGAATGAAGAGGAACAATATATATAAGGTGATAAGGCAGTACACTTCTTCGGGAGGTGTGCTCTATCTTGTATTGTTCCTGTTCATTGCTGTTTCGCTGTTTGCCACGCCTCCACAAGACGACAACCGCAGACGCCAGCAGCAGACCAACCAACCGCAACGCAACCAATCGCAGCGCAACCAACCGCAGCAGGGTAACCCCTCCCCTCCCTCACAGGGAGGGGCCGGGGGTGGGTCTGTTGGGTCTGTAGGGTCTGTTGGGTCTTCCATTAAATCCCAGCCGAAGTTAGAGGTCGAGGACGAGACCGTGCCCGACTCGCTGGTACACTCCCGCTGGAAGATTCAGAAGACGGCACCGTTGCTGTTCGCCGACCTCGACTCGACGGCTGTCGACCTGCGTATGCCTGACAATATCAAGCAGCAGGTGGAGTATAACGACTCGCTGAATCTGTATTTCATCGGCTCGAAGATTGGCGACTCCTATCTGAACGCCCCCATCCTCATGACGCCGGCGGAATATATGAAGTGGAGCGAGCGCCGCAGCCGCGACACCTTCTTCCGCAACAAGAACGCTGAAGCTGTGAAGACGCAGGGCAAGGAGAAGTTCTCGTTTACCGATATGCACTTCGACTTAGGTCCCGCAGAGAAGATTTTCGGCCCTGGCGGTGTGCGTGTGAAGACGCAGGGAACGGCCGAGCTGAAGATGGGTGCTACGCTGAAGAACATCGACAACCCCTCGCTGCCTATCCGTAACCGTAAGACCACGAGTTTCGACTTCGACGAGAAAATCAACCTGAGTGCCAATGCCAAGGTCGGCGACAAGATGAACTTCAACTTCAACTACAACACCGACGCCACCTTCGACTTCGACACACAGAACCTGAAGTTGAAGTACGACGGCAAGGAGGACGAGATTATCAAGCTCGTCGAGGCCGGCAACGTCACCTTCCCCTCTAACAACTCGCTGGTGAAGGGTGCCAGCAGTCTCTTCGGCATCCGTGCCGACATGCAGTTCGGCAAGCTGAAGCTGCAGACGGTGCTGTCGCAGAAGAAGTCGACCACGAAGAGCGTCTCCACGAAAGGCGGCACACAGACAACAGCCTTCGAGATTGATGCTGCCGACTACGAGGAGAACCGCCACTTCTTCCTCGCCCGCTATTTCCGTCAGAATTACGACAAGGGCATGTCTACCCTGCCCAACCTGACCACTGGTGTGAAGATTAACCGCGTGGAAGTATGGGTAACGAATAAGACGGCCACTACCAGCAACTCCCGTAACATCGTGGCCTTCACCGACCTGGGCGAGAACAGTGAGGTGTCGAACCCGGCGTGGAATCTCCTTGGCCAGAACGTGCCAGACAACAACGCCAACGATGAATATGCAACGCTGATTGCCAATATCGACTCCGTCCATCGTAATATCGACCTCATCAGTTCGGCCTTGGAGTCGCTGGCGGCCACGCGCCGTATCAGTGGCGGTACCGACTACGAGAAGTTAGCGTCGGCCCGTCTGCTGTCATCGTCGGAGTACACGGTGAATGAGGCCTTGGGCTTCATCTCCCTCAAGACCGGCCTGCAGACCGACCAGGTGCTGGCTGTCGCCTTTGAATACACCTATGGCGGACGCACGTTCCAGGTGGGCGAGTTTGCCAGCGACGTCACCGACACGCGGAAGACGCTCTTCGTCAAGTCGCTGAAGAACACGTCGAACAGTCCGGCACAGGGCAACTGGGACCTGATGATGAAGAACGTCTACTACCTGGCCGCCAGCGTCGAGAAAGAGAAATTCCGTCTCGACATCAAGTACCAGAGCGACACCGCCGGCGTCTACCTGACCTACCTGCCCGAACAGGCCGTCAAGAGTTCTACCCTGCTGAAGCTCTTAGGCTGTGACCGCCTGGATAATAATATGAAGGCTCATCCCAACGGACAGTTCGACTTCGTGCAGGGCTACACCGTGCAGAACGGCCGCATCTTCCTGCCTTCGGCAGAGCCCTTCGGCGACTACCTGCGGGCTAAGCTCAAGGCAGCAGGTCTGGCGACTGTTGCCGACAAGTACGTCTTCGACCAGCTCTACGACTCGACGAAGACCGTTGCCAAGCAGACGGCTGAGAAGGACAAGTTCATGCTGATGGGACAGTATAAAGGCACGAGTGCCAACGTCATCTCCCTCGGTGCCTATAACGTGCCGCAAGGTTCGGTAGTGGTGACGGCCGGTGGCGTCACCCTGCAGGAAGGCAGCGACTACTCGGTAGACTACTCTGCCGGCGAGGTGACCATCCTCAACCAGAGCATCATCGATGCCGGCACGAACGTCAACGTGTCGTTGGAGTCGAACACCGAATACGGCATGCAGCGCAAGACGATGTACGGCGTGAACTGGGAGTACGACTTCTCCAAGGACTTCATCCTCGGCGGTACGCTGATGCACCTGTCGGAACAAGCCCTGACGTCGAAGGTGTCGATGGGCGAGGAACCGCTGAACAATACCATTTGGGGCTTGAACATGAGCTGGAAGAAGGAGTCGCAGTGGCTTACTAACATGCTGAACAAAGTGCCCTTCCTTCACGTCACTCAGCCTTCGCAGATACAGTTCACTGGCGAGTTTGCCCAGCTCATTGCCGGGCGAGCCAGTGGTACGCAGGATAACGCCTCCTATCTCGACGACTTCGAGAATACGAAGAACCTGATTTCCATCATCGACCCGAAATCGTGGGTGCTGTCGAGTGTGCCGACGAAGATGGCCAACGCTAACGACAAGACCAGCGTCGCCTCGGGCTACGACCGTGCCCTGCTGGCGTGGTACACCGTCGACCCGCTGTTCACCCGCCGCTCGTCGAGCCTCACGCCGGGTCACATCAAGAGCGACCTCCAGCAGCTCAGTGACCACCGCGTCCGCGAGGTCTATGTCAAGGAGCTGTACCCCAACCGCGACCAGTCGACATACAACGGTGCCACCTCGACGCTGTCGGTGCTGAACCTGGCCTACTATCCCCAGGAGCGCGGTCCCTACAACCTGACGACGCAGTACAATGCCGACGGTACGCTGAAGAACCCCGCGCAGAAGTGGGGCGGCATGATGCGCAAGCTGGAGACCACCGACTTCGAGCAGGCTAATATAGAATATGTGGAGTTCTGGCTGATGGATCCCTTTATCTATCAGCGGCAGGCCGGCACAGCGTCGCAGTATTCCGGCGACCTGTACATCAATCTTGGCGAGGTCAGCGAAGATATCCTGCGCGACGGCAAGAAATTCTATGAGAGCGGCATGCCCGTCGACGGCTCGCAAGCCTTCTCCTATACACATTGGGGCAAGATTCCCGAGCAGGCCACACAGACCTACGCCTTTGCCACCACCACCGGCAGCCGTGCCCTGCAGGATGTGGGCCTGAACGGTCTTACCGATGACGAGGAGCGCACCTACGGAGCCTATAAGGAGTGGCTCGACCAAATAGGTGCCGTGGTGCAGAACGACTCGCTGCTGCAGGCCTGGCGCAGCGACCCTGCCGGCGACGACTACCACTACTACCGCGGCTCCGACTTCGACGACGCCCAGACCAGTATCCTCGACCGCTATAAGCGCATCAACAACCCGCAGGGCAACTCCCCCGACACCGACAACCGCACGGAGTCGTACGACACGTCGTACAAGACGGGTCCCGACGTGGAGGATATCAACCAGGACTATACGCTCAACGAGTATGAGCGCTACTTCCAGTACAAGGTACATATCAGCGACGACGTCCTGCAGGCTTACAACAACGGCACCCTGGCCGACAGCTACATCACCGACCGCCGCGACAGTTGGGTGAAGCTGCGCAACGGCGACTCCACCACCGTCCGCTGGTACCAGTTCCGCATCCCCCTGGCTGAATGTAAGGACAAGGTCGGCGCTATCAACGACTTCACCTCCATCCGTTTCATACGTATGTACCTCACCGGTTTCGAGAAACCTATCGTGCTGCGCTTCGGCTCGCTCGACCTGGTGCGCGGCGAATGGCGCCAGTACAAGCAGAGTCTGCAGACGGCTGCCGGTGCCGAGACGGGAACGATGGTGATGAGTGCCGTCAACATCGAGGAGAATACCGACCGCCAACCCGTGGCCTATACCCTGCCGCCGGGCATCAACCGTGCCACTGACCCCTCGCAGCCGCAGCTCGTCGAGAACAACGAGCAGGCCCTCTGTCTGACGGTGCGCAACCTGGCTCAGGGTGAGTCGAAGGGCGTCTACAAGAACACTAACCTCGACCTGCGTCAGTACAAGCGCCTGCAGATGTTCGTCCACGCCAACCACCTGTTGCCTAACACCACGCAGCTGCAGGACAACCAGCTGGCCGTCTTCATTCGCTTCGGCAGCGACTACAAGAGCAACTACTACGAATATGAGATACCGCTGAAGCTCACCCCCGAGGGACAGTACTCGTGGCTTTCGGCAGGCGACCGCCAGAAGGTGTGGCCGTCGGAGAACATGCTCGACATCGACATCAGCGTCTTCACCAAGCTGAAGAAAGCCCGCAACAAGGCTAAGACCGAGGGACAGGTCACCTATTCACAAATCTTCTCGCAGTACGATGACGACAAGCCCAACAACAAGGTGAGCATCGTCGGTAATCCCTCGTTGGGCGAGGTGAAGACCATGATTATCGGTGTGCGCAACCTTGCCAGTCAGGAGAAGTCCGGCGAGGTGTGGGTCAACGAGCTGCGCCTGAAGGAGTACAACAACGAGGGCGGCTGGGCTGCCTCGGGTGCGCTGAACGTCCAGCTCTCCGACTTCGGCACCGTCAACCTGACGGGACGCTATGTCACCGACGGCTTCGGCGGACTGGAGGAGAGCGTCATGCAGCGTTCCACCGACACGCAGAAGTCGTACTCCATCACGACGAACTTCGAACTGGGCAAGTTCTTCCCCGACAAGGCCAAGGTCACCATACCTGTTTATTACTCCGTCAGCAAGGACGAGGTGCGCCCGAAGTACAACCCCTTGGATACCGACATGAATCTTGAGGATGCCCTCGATGTCGCCAGTGCCCGCGAGCGCGACAGCATCGAGTCGATTGCCGTCACCAAGAACGTGTCGCGCAATTTCTCGCTTTCCAACGCTCGCATCGGTATCAAGTCGAAGCGTCACCCCATGCCCTACGACCCCGCGAACTTCTCCGTCAGCTACAGCCACCAGCACCGCCATACCTCTGGCGAGACTACCATCTATGAGAACGACGACCAGTGGCGTGGCTCCCTGAACTACACCTACTCGCCCGTCTACAAGACCTGGGAGCCGTTCAAGGCGGCTAAGGGCAAGTCGAAGTGGCTGAACTTCCCCAAGGCTTTCGGTCTGAACTACCTGCCGCAGACCATTGCCTTTAATACCGACTTCACGCGTAACTACTATGAACTGCAGGAGCGCGACCTGGAGAATACGGAGAATCCGAACCTGCCCGTCAACTTCAACAGTCAGATGTTGTGGAACCGCGACTTCCAGTTGCGCTGGGACCTGACGAAGAACCTGCACATGAACTTCCAGTCGGCTACCCGTGCACAGATAGAGGAACCCTACCGCGAGAACACGCCCATCAACAAGGACCTCTATCCCGACTTCTACTCCGTGTGGAAGGACTCCGTGAAGCATAGCATCATGCACTTGGGTACGCCGTTAGACTATAACCAGACATTCACCGCTTCATACCAGTTGCCGCTGAACAAGTTGCCCATCCTCGACTGGGTGAACAGCGACGCCTCTTATAACGCTACCTATTCGTGGGTGCGTGGCGCCGAGTTGGAGAACGGCCAGACGCTGGGTAACACCATTACCAATAACCGCAACCTGAATATCAACGGTGCGCTGAACATGGAGACGCTCTACAACCACTCGCCCTATCTGAAGAAGGTGAACGAGCGCTTCAAGAAGGCTCCCGTCAAGCCCGCCAAGTCTGCTAAGACAGCTAAGTCCGCAAAGGGTGACGACAAGGCGAAGAAGGACGACAAGGACGCTAAGGACACCGCTAAGGAGAAGGATGCTCTGCCCAAGAACAAGAATACCTTCCAGAAGGAAATCACGTTGACGGCCGACACCACGCTCACCGTCAGCCACGGTAAGAAGTCGAAGCGCCTGCTGGTGTCTGCCCGCGGACAGGACGGCCGGCAGATTCGGGTGAAGTGGAAGGTGAAGGACGATAACAGCATCCTGGTGAGTCTGCCTAAGGACGTTGCAGCCCGTCTGCGTGCCAAGGACTCTACGCAGCAGGACTCTGCCCTGAAGCTGAAACTCAGCGTGCTGCCCAAGCAGTCGCTCGACAAGCAGTGGTGGTGGGAACCGGCACAGTATGCCAGCCGTCTGCTGATGATGGTGCGCACGGTGAACCTCAGCTACCGCAACCAGCGCACGATGACGCTCCCGGGCTTCCTGCCCAACGCCGGCGATGCCTTCGGACAGAACAATTCGGGAAGTGTGCTGGCACCAGGCCTTGACTTCGCCTTCGGTCTGGCTGGCGACGGCTATCTTGACAAGGCCCGTGAAAACAACTGGCTCCTGATGAGAGACTCCGTGGCTACGCCCTACACGTCGTCGACCAGCGAGGACCTGCAGATACGTGCTACCCTCGAACCCATCCGCGACCTGAAGATAGACCTCAACGCCTCGCGTACGGTCAACCGTGCACAGAGCATACAGTATATGTATGAGGGTTCGCCCACTACCCGTAGCGGCTCGTTTAACATGACAACCATCTCCATCGGTTCGGCCTTCGAGAAGACGGGCGATGCCAACTCTGGCTATACGTCGACAACGTTCGACAAGTTCCGTGAACTGATTCCCGAATACCAGGCCCGTGTGCAGTCGCTCTATGCCGGAGCACCACGGTCGGTGTCTGCCGTCAACCAGTATTCGTCCGACGTCCTCGTGCCCGCCTTCCTCGCTGCCTACACCAGCGGCTCCGGCGGTTCGCTCGACATCTTCCCCTCACTGTGGCGGATGCTGCCTAACTGGACGGTGCGCTACAGTGGCCTGTCGAAGATACCCTGGCTGGCCGAGCGTTTCAAGAGTGTCAACATCAACCACGGCTACAAGTCGGTCTTTGCCATCGGCTCCTATTCCAGCTACTCGTCGTGGCTCGAATATATGGGTGACTTAGGCTTCGTCAAGAATACCGACGGGTCGCTGTCGCCGTCGTCGATTTACAACATCTCTACCGTCAGCATCAACGAGGCGTTCTCGCCGCTGCTCGGCATGGACGTGACGCTGCAGAACAACATGACGGTGAAGCTGGAGTATCGCACCACCCGTGTGCTGAACCTCTCGATGACCAGTGTCCAGCTGAACGAGCAACGCTCCAACGACTGGGTCATCGGTCTGGGTTACAAGATCAGCGACTTCAAACTGAACCTCTTCGGTGCCGGTGGCAGTCGTAAGATCAAGAAGGCGCAGAGCCGCAAGGGCAACAGCAAGAACAATAAGGCTGACGACAAATCGTCGGGCAGTCAGTCGTCGTCGAATAGTAAGTCAAAGGGTGGCGTCAACCACGACCTGAATATGCGTGCCGACTTCTCGTTGCGCTCACAGGCAGCCATCACGCGCGACATCGCCTCTGGCGTGTCCTCGGCCAGCAGCGGCAACTCGGCATTGAAGTTCTCATTCGCTGCCGACTATACGCTGAGCCGACTGATGACGCTCACCTTCTATTACGACCGTCAGACGAACACGCCGCTGCTGTCGTCGAGCAGTTACCCGACGACAACGCGCGATTTCGGATTGTCTTTGAAGTTCTCCCTGACCAGGTAGAATAAGATAAACGACAACTAAGACAACCTTATTTGTCGTAAGCGTGCAGCGGGTAGTCGGTGGTGAAGTGCAGACCGCGGCACTCCTTACGCTCCAGTGCCCAGCGGGTGATGAGGTAGCCGACGTTGATCATGTTACGCAGTTCGCAGATGTCGCGGCTGGCTTTCACGCGCTTGAACAGGCGCTCCGTCTCTTCGTAGAGCATGTCCAGACGGTCCCAGGCACGGTGCAGGCGCAGGTCGCTGCGAACAATACCAACATAGTTGGCCATAATCTGGTTCACCTCGCGTACACTCTGCGTGATGAGCACCTTCTCCTCGTTGGTCATCGTGCCCTCGTCGTTCCACTCGGGCACGCGCTCGTTGAAGTCGTAGAGGTCGACGTGCTGCAAGGAGTCGCGGGCGGCAGTCTCGGCATAGACGACGGCCTCGATGAGCGAGTTCGACGCCAGGCGGTTGCCACCGTGCAGACCCGTACATGAACACTCGCCGAGGGCATAGAGACGCTCGATGCTGGTCTGACCGTTCAGGTCTACCTTGATGCCGCCGCACATATAGTGGGCTGCGGGGCGAACGGGGATGTAGTCGGTGGTGATGTCGATGCCGATAGACAGGCACTTCTGGTAGATGTTGGGGAAGTGGTGGCGTGTCTCTGCCGCATCTTTGTGGGTGACGTCCAGGCAGACATGGTCCAGACCGTGAATCTTCATCTCCTTGTCTATAGCGCGGGCCACGATGTCGCGTGGTGCCAAGCTGAGCCGTTCGTCGTATTTCTCCATAAACGTTTCGCCGTTAGGCAGTTTCAGGATGCCGCCGTAGCCGCGCATGGCCTCGGTGATGAGGTAGGCGGGGTGGGTCTCCTTCGGGTTGTGCAGCACCGTGGGGTGGAACTGCACGAACTCCATATCGGCCACCGTTCCCTTGGCGCGGTAGACCATGGCGATGCCGTCGCCCGTGGCAATGACGGGGTTCGACGTCGTCAGGTAGACAGCGCCGCAGCCGCCGGTACATATAACGGTCACCTTCGACAGGTAGGTGTCTACCTTTTCAGTATCGGGGGCCAGCACGTAGGCGCCATAGCACTGGATATGTGGCGAGCGGCGGGTGACGCGCACGCCGAGGTGGTGCTGGGTAATAATCTCCACGGCAAAATGGTTCTCCTTGACGATGATGTTCGGGTTGTGGCGCACGGCCTCCATTAGTCCGCGTTGAATCTCTGCGCCGGTATCGTCGGCGTGGTGCAGGATGCGGAACTCCGAGTGGCCGCCCTCGCGGTGCAGGTCGAACGAGCCGTCTTCCTTGCGGTCGAAGTTCACACCCCATTGTACAAGCTCCTTAATCTGTTCGGGTGCCATGCGCACCACCTGCTCCACGGCCTGTGGGTCGCTGATGTAGTCGCCGGCCACCATCGTGTCGTCAATATGTTTCTGGAAGTTGTCCAGTTCCAAGTTCGTCACACTGGCGACGCCGCCCTGTGCAAACGACGTGTTTGCCTCGTCGAGCGATGTCTTACAGATGATGCATACCTTGCGGCCTGCACGGGCCACCTTCAGGGCGTAACTCATGCCGGCAACCCCGGCACCGATAATCAGGAAATCGTATTTATAGACCATAAACTAAGGTTTTGATGCTGCAAAGTTATTGAAAAAAGCCGAAAGCACAAAACTTTCGGCTGATAAATTGCTGATGACGGTGGTTATGGTCATACTCGCGTCCTATTATCATGTATTTGTAGGGCGTACAGCGTTAATCTTCCAAAATCGCTTCCGTATGTCAGTTTTATTCTTTATCTTTGCAAACGAAATGAAGAAAAAACTGTTTGTATTTCTATATGCCTGTCTGACGCTGCCCCTGATGGCGCAGACAGATATCCCCGTAGAAGGCAGCCTGCCCTGGCCTCAGAGTCTGCAGGCCCGTATTGACACGATACTGACGACACCCCTGCTTGAGACGACACAGCTGGGGCTGATGGTCTACGACCTGACGGCTGACTCTACGCTCTATACCTTTGGTCACCGCCAGCGCCT
>Ga0256405_10006473_pt1 | contig 18682 bp, 19 predicted proteins | sample RumenRJG_02DNA_FD_189096 | JGI IMG/M metagenome (GOLD analysis project Ga0256405, IMG submission 189096) | Bovine rumen microbial communities from Lethbridge, Alberta, Canada - RJG_02 | ecosystem: Host-associated > Mammals > Digestive system > Stomach > Rumen | place: Canada: Alberta... | reverse complement strand
TTCTGTGTTTCCTGTTTCAGCCTTGCAAGGTCTCGTCTGTAAGCATCCTCCATGCCTGGGGCTACAATCATCGGAATGTCATCGTCCCGGTCTTCTGATGATGAGACGTTTCCCTTTAGAGGGAAGCTATTCCCTGCCAACTGCTTCAGGATTGGTGAGGGATTCGTGAGAGTCACCTTCTTCTTCATTCCTGCATTGAGAGTTGTCAGGTAATTGCTGTCCTTGGCATCAACGAGATTCTTACGGGCTTCTGACAAAGACCAGCTGTTTCCAAAAAGAGAACGGCTGATCATGGCATCAACGGACTGCCTGTTGTTGCCAGAGGAGAAAACGATATCCACTCCTGCACCTGCAGCAGTTCCTATAATGGCTGTCTTCATGCCACCGACAGGCATAACGGCAAAGTCTATCAGACCGCCGACACCGTAGGCGGCAATCTTTTCTTTCTTCGACGGGTTATATTGCCGTTCCTGCAAGGCTCTCATTCCTTCCCAGTCGCTGGGTTGTGCAAGACCGAGAATAGACAGCTGTGAGCCTTTCTGGAACAGGTATTCGATGGAATCCTTTGGAGCACCATGGGAAGCCATACGGTTCAGGGACTTTTCCAACAGCCTGTTGTTCACATACCATGTGGCCAGATCCTGACCGTACTTCCTGCTTTCTGCCAGATACTGCTCTTTGCCCATCTTGGAAATCATGGCTTTCTGATAGGCATTAATAAGATGCCCGAAGTCTGTCTTGAAATCCGAGGATGACTCAAAACGCTTCTGGAAGCTCTTCTGGATATTACTCCAGTAATACTGGTAGGAGTCGAGACTCTGAGACCTTGCCATCGTGGCTGCAGCTCCCGGGCCAGTGACAGTCAGGCTGCTAAAAACTCCGCTATCATTGACCATCTGCTGGTACTCCTTCAGGTATGCCGCATCGGCATCCTTCACGGCCTTGTCTGCCAGAGGAGCTATATGGGCATCAAAGTACTTGTTGAAATAGTGTTCCAGCTCAATGATGTCCTGCGGTACTTTCTTGTTTGACATGCTTATGGTTGTTATAATCCTAATAGTTGCTTTCTTGTCATCTCTATGGCATTGTGGTAAATGCTCATCTGCTTGGGATAATAGCGTTCCAGCCAGGCATCCTTGCCAATCTCTCCCTGTATGAACTTGATGGCCATCTCGCGGGAGATCTCAACGACATCCTCGCCGTTCTCCCTGTTATTGAACCAGGCCTTTGTCCACCAGCGGATACCTGCATTGTCAGGATAGACGCTCGCAATACGCGGAACGTCGAAGCTCCTGACAATGATTTTCAGGTTCTGCAAGGGGTCTATGTAGCGAATGTCGTCGGTGGCTGCTTCAAGGAACTTTTTTTTTTGACTTTCATCCCAAGTGGAAAGAAAGACAGAGTGACGGACGGCCAGATAGTTAAGGAAATCTCCAATGATGAGATCCTGAACCTTGCTGGCAAGTGGTACACTGCGGTCACTGAGTCCTAACGGATTGGTCACCGAGGGCAAGGTCTCGAAATAGTAGTTCTTCCTGGCACTCTGCACAAACACGTTCTGCAAGGCTTTCTCCGTCTGTTCAGAAGGACGGTAGCTGCCTTTGCGAAGCTCGTCCATATAGAGGGGCAGATAACGTGACATCAGACTGGCTATCTCATCCATATCCTTGGCAAAGGCCGAAGGAACCTCGATGCCCGTATTGCCGTCACCAACCATTCCTGATGACATGCAGTTCTGATAGAGCATGGCCAGAAAGTCAGCAGGATCAATCTCCTCGCCGTCAAAACGGATGCCGATATGTAGGATATTCCCACTCTTGGCGACCTGCTGACCAGCCGACACTTCCATGCCGAAGCCGACATAGATTTCTGTAACATGACCATATTCAACTTCATAGTTGCCATAGCGTATCTTGACATAGCCCTCATGGATGGGGTCACTGCCAAGTCCTGTGACTGTACCTGATGCAACGGCAAGAAGGGTTGCACCGTTTGCCGTCAAGTCCATTCCATGATGGAAGAACTTCTCCTTCGTCTGTGGATGAACCTGTTCGCCGTAGCCCAAAGTGGGTACTGGCTCACACTCATCTGCCGAATAAGGCATGCAGTAGCCTGTGGCTGACTGCAAGAACATTTCCTTTGTATATTTCATTTTCATCTTCCGAATCCTCTGCTACGTTCTACAATTTCCGGTTGTGGCTGTATGGGTGTCTGTGCTACAGGAGCCTGGGAATAGGCAGGCATGCGCTGGGCATAGACAGGATGGCTGTTCCTGCCGATAGTATGAAGGCCAAGCAATGCTCCAAGGGCTTTGGTAAAGAGACCGAAACGCCCGAAAATGAGGAAGCTGCTGGCAATCATCGCCGCCATGGACATGGCACTGACATTACCGTTCATCAGGTTACTGAGGAAGTTACCGCCCATACTGAGCGGATTGGCCATGAAACTGCCAAAGCCGTCTTGGCTGGCATACATCGGCTGCTGCATGGCATCGCCATAAGGCGTTACGGGAGTCATCTGCTGCTGGATTTCTGACATCTGCTGGCTGGCCATGTCTGTAGCTGCATTGACAGCCTGCTTGCCTTTCTCTCCAATAGCAAGGTCAACGACTTCGCCAGCCACGCCATGCGCTTTCACCTTCTCAGCCCCACCCTGACCGAACAGCACATCACTGGCAACACCAGTGAGACCATCCTCTGAATGGACGGCACCGACAACGGCTCCTGTACCGACAACGCCTTTCCAGCCTCCAAGTCCCTTGGCTGTGGCTCCCATTCCTTCACCAACACCTTTGGCAACAGCGCCAACGGATTTTCCTGTTCCCTCAGTTAGTCTGACAGTCCCTTTACCGACTGCCTTAATGAAATTTGTCCATCCCATATTGTTATTGCTTTAATGGTTATCTGTGCAAAGTGATGATGCAGCGGGCAGGATGGCTCTCAGTCTTGGGCGTTTCCTGCATGGCTCCAGTACCAAGCGAGTAAAGCCAAGCCTTGGCACTGGCCTGTCCGCTGACTTCTGAGCTTGTCCAATACCAGCAGCCTGCATCCTGTCTGTGGACAGGCTGACCGCCACAGCGGACGATCATCGGATTGACGATATCCAATGTTGCATAAAGCAGTCGCATTTCCGCTACACTGGGGATATAGGCACTCTGGACATATCTCCAGACGGAGAAGACCTCCTCTGCAAGAGGTGACTCTGCCTTGTTGTTGGAATAAAGGGCAAAAGTATTGGCATTGCCACATTTACTGTCCGTATCGGTGGACGTACCCTGATTAACGCCAAGGGTATCTGAGAATGCCACCGCAGAAATCTCCCTCAGTCCGATTGCCAGTCCGTCACCATCCTCTGCAGTTTCCCTGGAGGTGTAAAAGACAACAGCAACAGGCTCCTTGCCTTGTTTCTGGCATTCCTCATAGGAAGTAACGTGACCGTCTGAACACAGGACATGACCTACATAAATGTTCTTATCAATGGCCTCATGGTCATCGCAGGAAGTCATCCCATGGGCGACGGCCATAAAAGCCGCAGCCATTATTCCTAAATGCTTGTATTTTGTTAATCTCATATTCTTTAAAATCTTGATTGACCTATTTTCATATTGATGTATTGCTATGTTACAAGGGCAGCTTGACTCCGAGAGCAACGCCTGTCCTGAACAGGTCTTCGCCACGTAACACTACATCTTCCTTGATCTGCCAGAAGACTTGAAAGCCGTTACGCAAGGCATAGGTATGTTCATAGCCAATATGCGCTGCTCCAATCATCTTCTCTGTATCGCTACCGCCACTCACTCCAATTCTGAGGTTGCCGTGATGGTTACGGCCACGCACTACGCAAGGCTTATAGGCTATACCGATGCTATAGGTGAAGTAATTGTGCCAGAAGCTTTGCTTTGTCACATGCCCGGCATCAGGATCTTCTGCCCACTGGATATAGCCATTGGCGAAATACTCCCAGGCATGGTGATATCGGGTCTCATGCTCATAGGATATTGTCGCATCGAGGCCACGCTCATAGAGCGCACCAACGGCAAGGTTCAGGTGGTTGACATTACTGCTCATCTGTGCGAATGCAGAAGAGACAGTCAAGGCCATCATTGCAGCCAACAGGATAAACTTCTTTCCCATAGCTCTTACTCCTCCTGCAGTAATACCTTGTCGAATGCATCAGCACTCAGCACATCCTCATAGTCAATGGATATGCTGATGGTACGGCCACTGATCTGTTTCTCTGAAAGCTCAATGACAACAACCTTATCGTTGGGGAAGGTCATCTTCTTGATGACAATGACATTCCGGTAGCCGTGAAGAAAACTCTTGCACTTGTCAAGAACCAACGAAGGAGTGAGTTCTATCGTCTGGTTATTGGTGGCCTTCTGAACCTTCTTGTCTGAGAGTTTCACACGCAGCTCATCAATGTCAAAGCGGATGTTCGTCTTGTTCTCTACCGAGAAATCAATGAAGAAATACTCGCCCACCGCATAGACATTGTTCAGTCGCATTTCCACACGATGCTTACGTGACTTGATATTATGAATCTTGGCTGGGCTGTTCCAGACCCGACGGGCAAAGCGGGTCATATCCTCAGTAGAAAGTGAGACGGCAGGATTGGTATAGTTCATCCGTTCCTGGGGCATAATCTCCTTATCCGAAACGGCTTCTTCCATCTTAGTAGTATATACCAGCGCATACTGTGTACGATAGCGTTCCGTGATGATGGTGACGATGGCCAGCACCTCACCATCGGCATGGCCTCCTTCCTTGGGCTTGAAGCGAACGGTGTTATCGATGGGCTTGTCACCAGCCACCTTATCGGTTGACACATCGACGAAATGGATGGGTTCAGAGGCTGTCACCACTGTTGTAACCTGCTCATTGACGGTAATCTGCTCCAGTTCTTGATAGGTTTGCTGGGCATTTACGGATGCTACGAAGAACATACCGAGGAAAAACATTCCGATTTTCTTTTTCATAACGATGTTATTTGATTTACTGATTCTTACTTCTTACTGTTCTTTAACTGCTGTCCATTGATCAGATAGACACGGGTTCCGTATTTCAGCGTAACTTTGTTCTTACGGATGGCCTTGCTGATTGCCTGAGAGGTACGTTGATAGGCTTGCTGAACAGCCTGTCCTGCCCATTGTGCCACATTGGTTCCTGAACTGGAACCGTCCAAAGACATGCTCTGCTGCATGGCAGAGCTTCCTATCTCCTTGGCAGTTTCCCTGAATGAGCTGGACGGGACATATAAACCTTCCAAACCATCGGTATCATAGATGGAGAGGTTAATGGTCTTAATCTGGTCACCGACAAAGACGCTGCCGACTTTACCTTTGACACGCTGTTTGCTGAAGCCTGACATGGTAGCATAGAGATAGGTTCCTTTGGGAACGGACATACCGCCAATCTCCACATCATCGAGGAGTCTGAGGCGGACACGCGAGCCGTCAACAGCCTTGACGTTCTCATCAATGATGGCAGTTATAAGGTTGAAACTGGGATCGTTCTGAGAGACAGTGTTAAAGTACTCTGATTCGCCCTTGGTCTTCTTGACAACTGTCTCAGCTTCTTCTGATTCTTTATTGTCGCTATTGACGGCACCTGTTTTCTTACCGTTCTGGGCTACTGCCTCTGCTGTCCCGTCATCCTCCTTGTCAGGGGTATTATGGCTATAGCCCTTGCCATAGGAACGTGCCTGTGCAAGTAGATCATCAGCTTCGCTTCTGCCTTCACGTCCCCTGAGACGACGGGCATTCTGCCGTTCCTCATCAGTGAGAGGTACAACAAAGTCATCGTTTCCCATCTTAGGAGCTGATGCACTCTGGGCACGTTTCTGCAGCTGGCGCAGTTGCTCCAGCTCATTGTTATGCTGGACAGTGGCAGCCTCTTTCTCATTATAGCGGGTTTCGTACTCTTCTTTACCTTTGGCTGAGTCACGCTCTGCATTGGCTACAGCGGTATAGTCCTTCACGTCACCAAAGGCATTGACCATGTTCTCGCGCTTGCTGCCCAGACGCTCATCTACTCTGGCCTCCGGCAACTCAGAGTTTAGGTATTCCGTAGCCATCAGACGGGGATCGACTGTCTTAATCTCTGTCGTGAACATGTCTATGAACAGCCAGCCTGTAATCAGCAGGAGTACATAGAGAATGGCCGGAAAAATATATTTGGGCTGTTTGAAATTAATCTTGTTCATGGCTCTGTCTGCAAATAAGGGTTCACGTAATCATCTGGCAGCTCATGGACGTGGACACTCTTCTTCTGAAGGGCAGAGTCCACACGTTCTACTGCCACGCCTTTTCTTCCTGCTCCGGCCTTGTAACTGCTGACCATACGGTAGAAGTTGAAGAAGAAACAGAGCAACACAATCCCAAATACGACAACGAGGAAACCGCAACGGTGGCTGTCGGCAATCTGCTGAAGCTTTCTGGCCATCCAGCTGATACCTGTCTTGTCGGCAAAGCGACGGCCATAGTTCACCTCACGCTCATAGCGCTCCCTATACTTGGGATCATTCTTGTCGGGCATCTTTTCCCCGACGAACATTTTCTTGATACTCATATCTCTGATGGTTTTAAAAACGATTAATACTCACTCTTTCTGCGTTCCTCCAAATCCTTGTTAAGAAGGGTTCTCCAGTTGACAATCAGCAGACCATAAGGATTGTTCTCCGTGCGAGGCACACGCTTCAGCTGACCAGCCGTTACCAGCTGCCTCCAAAGAATCGTCGAACGTCGCTCGATACGCTGACGGCCATAGTAGGTGAAGTTCAGGGAATCCCTGTTGAACTTGATGCTGTCACAGAAGATACTGAACAGCATGTTCGTTCCCATGATGGTACTGTAGAAACCCTTTTCCTTCAGGGCATTGTACTGGGCAAGTCCAGTCTCGTCAACAAGGTACATGGCCTTGTCGATGGTGTACCTGATATACTTGTCATCAGGTGCCAGCGTGAAGAACAGGTGATGAAACATCTCGATATCGGCCTTTGCCTCGATGTCGAGTGTCACTTCCTGCGGGGTCTGTTTGACCAGGATAGGTACATTACTGTCAAGCACATAAATCTGCTTGTGGGCATCATCCACCATCTGTCTGGCCGTGAACATGGAGCCAAGACTGATGACGATACAGCCAAAGAGGAACAGCCCGCAGGTAATCGTCACGAGCTTGATCTTGTTTTCTACGTTCTTTAATACACTCATTGTTTTATCTGTTTTATCTTGTTAGCGAACCAATAACACCTGTGGCACTGGCCTTTGCCTGTGCTGCCACACCCTCACCGAAGTTTCGGGTAGAGAAAGCGGTATCTCCTTCGGGAATCATCCATGCTGCAAGGTCTGGTACAAGGTTCAGGCATTTGAGGGCTACAATACTGGCCACAAGCATGTACCCAGCTGAGAAGAAGGCATTACCCATATACTCTGTTACCGACGTGCCTACGTCTGTGGCGGCTTTCAAATCCTCATACTGCACACTCAACACGATATCGAAGAGCAGCAGGACATAGAAGCCGACGAAGTAAAGCATGGCTCCGTAGAAGTGGACTGTCAGATATCGTGTTGTCCATTTTGCCCAGGCACCTTCCCATTTCGGCAACAGGGAGAATGCCCATTGGATAGGCCCGAAGATAGTCAGCATACCAAGCAGGATCTGCTGGCAGTACATAGTAGCCCACCAACCGATACGGTAGATAATCAGGGCAAGGAACATTAGCAACTTGTCGAGGAACACGATGGTTCCAGCCGTCACCACCTTGGCATACTGGGCTGTAATCTCCTTTTCCTGTCGGCGCATATCATCAGCCGTTCCCATATCGAGGGCAGAGTCATCGGTATTCTTCAGCTTATCGAGGAGAAAGGTATATTCCTCCCTCTTGGCAATCACACTGTCATTGAGCTGTTTGATATAAGGCACAACTTCATCGTATTTCTGCTGTACCTGAGCGGCCTCTGTCTCATAGAGAGCATTGGTATAGCTGCCGATACAGTTGGGAATATATGCAAGGATGCTCAGAAAGCTGCCGTTCACATTCTGAGGCCCTACACCTGTTGTCGAAGGTGGATACCAGAACATCATAATCATTGACACACCCAGTACGCGCAAAATTTTCAGTACGTCCAGTGGTTCGTGGCGCACCTGCATCTTATAGGTCATTCCTGCAGCCATCACAATGGCGAACAGTGCACCGAGGCACATGCTCATCTGAAGGATCCACCAGAAAGGGCCATTGCTACCGATGAAGTCCGAGTTCAGCAGGAACTGGTTGGTCTGGAATATCACATCGTCTATCTCGTCTTCCAAAAGTCCGACCCCCATGAAGTCAAAGGCTTCATCGACCATCGGTTCAAGTTCTCCTATTTCTGCCATATCTTTCCTTGTTTATCTGATTATTGTTTATCGTCTTGTACGTATTGCCTGAACAGCGGCAATCTTCCATCTGGTAATACCATTCAGACTGCTTTTCCTTACCAGTCCGTCCGGTCTATGTAACTTGCGGTTACTCCAAGAAAGACCTCTACGCTCTTTCAGGATTCTCAGCTGTTTTAGCAGAAGGGCATCACGCTGCTTCACGTCTTTACAAATCTGCAAATACTGCGTCTGACGTTCTGAGTTAGGGATATAACCGCCCTGAATATACTGGACTCCAGACACGATCATGTCATAGACTTCCTTCCAGTCTTCATAGGTCTTATAGCTGCCACCGACAAGGGTAATCTCCTCGATGTGTTCCCTGAAACGGTCAAGGGCACCGTTGACCTTACCTTTCTCCACAAGCCAGACGGCATCCACCTCTCTGTCGAGAAGATTGGCGGCTTCAACCTTGGCACGTTTCACCAAGTCAGAGTCAATCTTCTCGGCATAGGGTTCCTGAAGCTTCATGTACGCTGCCGTCATGGTACGGTAAGAGAGTTTGTTTGTCTCTGAGGCACTATTACGGTAACTCTTATGGAAGACATCATAATATAGGTCAGGAGTGAGACTGCCTGAGCCTGTTTCCTGCACAGTTACCTGATTCATAACAGCATCATCGTGGTTGTAGGTGACACTCTGGGCTTCTGCTGTCAGTAGAGCCACCGTAGCCAGAACTGTTGTGAAAATCGGTCTTTTCATATTCTCGTATTTACGTATTGTCATATTCTGATATTTCTATCTTCTTCTATTTAGAGCGTCCACAGTGGATTTCTTCCAACGACCGAGAGCTTCAGCACCAATCTCACGGACATTTCTGTTGCGGTACACCTCGCCCTTATAGTAGGTCAGGCGAATCTGAATGTATCGCCAGGTTATCATATAGGCCGTGTTGATGGTCTTTCGGATATTATCCAGTGACTCGTCGATATGCAGGATGATATCAATGAGTTTGGACGTGTTGCAAGGAACCTGTCCTGTGCCATAGGCTATGATAGCAGTAAAGGAGGCATATATGTCCTTACCGTCCTCTGCTATCTGCTCCATAGCCTTTGCACCGACACTGATGATGAGCGTATCACCCATCTGGATGTTACCCCGAAGCAGCAGTTTCTCGTTATACTCATCAATCAGACTTCTATAGTCATTGATCCGCTTCTTGACATCGGTATAGGTGGTGGCTGCATTCATGACAGTTGTCGTGCTGTTGGCTATCAAATCGAGCACATCAAAAAGGCGTGTGAACTCATCGAGGCTGACATTGACCTCGTAATGGTTCTCCACGGCCTTCTTGCTGTACTGATGAAGCACCTCGTTAGCCTGCTCGATACCGTCACGCACCATCAGCACGGAACGGATGCGCTTATGGTCACGGATAAGTGCCTCGACGGTTTCCACGTCAAAGTTGAACTGTGCCAGCATCGTCTGAGGCACTAGCATAACAAGCAACAACAGGTATCGGCAGTAGCTTCTCATAGATCAACGGTTTTCTTTGAGTCGCTTCAACTTACCCTGAACATCCTGGAGCTTGCCGTTAAGGTCAACCATGGCACACGCATGCTTGCACAGGGCAATTGCCATCTCTTCACCGAGCTGATCTCCCATGCTGATGAGTCCCTTCAACTCCTTTTCCTTCGTTTCGAGTTTCTTGATCAAATCTTTTCTTTTCATTGCTTTTGTTTTTAAATGTTTTGAACTAATACCTAGAATTTATATATGCCATCAATATGATGAATAGCACGCTTCCGAGAATGGCCATCAGGAGAGACAGGCACACATAGACTAGAATCCATAGCCTGACATCCTCTGACCATTGTTTGAAAAACCGTTTCATATGTCACCTCCAGTTTCATCATCCCTACGTCTGGTATTCGACAGGACTGCCTGCCCGGCACTTTCCTTCCAACGGTTCAGAGCTTCGATGCCAATAGACCTGCGCTTGCTGTGGTCGATGCCGTTCATAACGGTGTTGAACAGCATACTCGTCAGGCTCTGGCTGGTCTTGATATAGCGTTCGAGCATGGCCAACTTGGTATAGATTGTGACAAGTCTAGATTCTATGTCACGGGCAATAGCCAGACGTTCACTGGCCCAAAGCAGATGCGGAAGGCCGTCATCCTCGTCTTCCACCTCAACTGGGGTTGACCTGCGGTATTCAGCTTCTACCGTACATGATGGATAGTCCTGGGCTATCTCAGACAGTCGGCGGTTGATAACATCTGCCCGCTGCTGGTCATCGAGTTCCGGATCAACCTCCATGACTTCCACAACATCCGAATAGCTGTATTCTGATGTCAGCTCCCAGTCAATCTGGAGAATGGCTCTATGGATGCGGATGCCAAGGAAATACTTGGGCTTGCGCTGCAGGCTGAGTCTGGCACGGAAAGTTACAAGACTCTCCATGCCGTCCATCTTTCCCTTGCGTATATACTCATAGCCACTCCAGTAGCCTTCTCCTTGCCAAGTGATGCGATAGGCAGCCTGCACATCGTGCATGATAGACGGGATGCGGTTCACATCATCGGTCTCATGTGAGAATTCTTCTCGTGCTTCCTCTGATGCCTCCTGAATCTGGCGGTAGCTTTCCTTGGCAGCAGTTAACTTGGCTTCAAGACTGTTGAGCTGACTTTGTATCTCATTGTATCTGGCCATCAGGGCTGCATCATAACCGAGGTCACGAAGCTGGACGGAAATGTTAGTCTGTTCCTGTTCTAAGCTGGAAATCTGACTGTTCAGGTCATCAATCTCTGCCTGCTTCTCACTGAGCATCTGGTCAAGCTCGCTGGTGGGATTGGTGTCAGTAAGGGTTGTTTCCATGGCATAACGCTTACTGTTCTCACCAAGAGACTTGCCCTGATCACCATTTTCCTTCCATGATGTACTGCCTTCGCCCAATTTCTGGCCGTCCGTACAATGTACGGTGAAGGTAACTGCTGAAACACCTTTTACCTTAGCGGCATCGGTTGCCTGATAGTAGTGCTTGGAGTCCATGCCCAGATAGTACTTCTTGCCATTCTCCTGTTGAGTGTTGTAGTAATAGAGCTTGGCATTCATTTGGGAAAGGAATCCGTTCAAGTCCATGCTGTAGCTGTCAAAGACATCCTCATAGACTTCCTCTGTGTGGTTCCAGTTCTTGGTGACTGTAATCTCATAAGCGTATGCTTTCTGATACTGGGAACCATTACGGCTGATGAGATATGCATTGCTGTAATAGTTGATATTATAGCGGTAGCCGTCATTGGTCTGGTTCAGCTGGTTGACACGACTGCGTGACCATCCCGCATAGCTTTCAGAATTAGACAATGCCTGTTCACGCTGAGCTGAGTTAGGATAGAAATTAGGATCGGTCGTGTCGAAACGAGTCCATTGAGAACCATATATCACATTATAGTCATCAGTAGGAGGAGTATAGCTACACAGAGTCTCACTACCTGAATCCTGACTGTAGATATAGTAACGCTGGGTGTAGTATCTGTTTTCTCCGTCAGTACTGTAATCGGAAATCATCTGCTCAATGTCATAGGTGTTGCTCTGGAAGAGGTTCAGCAAAGCCGTAGAATCCCTGCTGCCAAGAATACCGAGAACTATATTTTCTATACCACTGCCTGCCATACCCTCATAGATAGCGCCGACATTGTTATACAGGTTGTAGATCTTCTGAGGGACACCGCCAAACAGACCGGCCACATGACTGTTGTTCATTATATTGGCATTGATGCCGCCTGCACTGGCTATGGCAGCACCAGTGGCCACAATGTCATCAAGGTCTGCCTGCAGGTCTTCCTTGGTGATATTGTCGGCAAGGGTCGTCATATCATCGAAGGTGGCTTTCCAATCCACACCCCCCAGATGCTGAAGGTCGAACATCGCCTTGACTCTATCACTGATCTGAAGGAAGGGAATGTCACGGAAACTGAGGGCATTGTTGGTGACAACGCTCTCGAACTGCATACAGAGGCTCTTGGTGTCCTCAGTAGTCTTGATGAGGAAGGGCACCCAGTATGGGGCGCGGTCTGGATATTGCACCATCAGTTTGGCTACATCAATGGTCTTTGGGATGATGTTCTGGCTGACAAGGCGATAGATACGCTTATAATAGGCGTTCTCCTGTGCATTGCCGAACTTACCTGCATCGCGAAGGTGCTTATAGTCCATGTACTTCGTCATGAAGATACCTGCCGAGGCAATCTCTGCATTCCGGTAATGCTTCAGCATCACCCTGACACTCTCATCGCCCATCAGCTCCATGGCTCCTTCCGTATTATAGGCAAGGAGCATGGCCTGGGCTGTCTTCCAGTCAATATTGATGCTGTAATAGCCTCCGGCCTGCATGGAGCGGCTGATGAGAGAAATGAAGAATATGACAAAGATACGGTATTTCATAACGGACAAATCTTAATAATCTATGGTACTGATGACAGGTGGAAGGTTCAGCACACGGCCTGCAGCCTTGACTTTCTGGGCAAACTCGATAGGCTTTCTGATACCGCTTCTATCCCAATCCTCGCAATAACGACGGATGGCTTCCTCAAAGTCACAGTGCAGCTGGTCATGGTAGAGCATCAGGCCTTCCTTCTCAATCTTCTCGGTGGTGTAGGCCATATAACACTCATGGGGTTCCTCAACGCCGATAATCATGCCGTTGTTACCACGCTTGATGAAAACTTCCTTGAACTGACCACGGCCTTCCTTGTTCTCCAGTCGGTTGATGGTGAAGATCTTTTTCTTGTCAATCGCTGTCAGTGCTAGGGTATCGGCAATGGGAGCGAACTTCTCCTTGAACTTACTCTGGTCAAGCAGGATGAACACACCAGAGTTGCTGATGATGGCATCCTTGACAATCTTGTTGCCCGTGATGTCCTGAATGTCCTGAGTTACCACACCGACGGATGCCCAGTGCTTTCGGGCTGTCTTATAGAGATACTGGATATATTCTGCCATCGACGGGGTTGCAATGGCTTTCCATGCCTCTTCAATGACCAGTGTCTTACGGCACTTCTTGATACGCATCTTCTGGGTGAACACATCCATGATAATCAGCAGCACGATAGGAGCCAGTACGGGATTATCCTTAATCTGATCCAACTCAAAGACAATGAACTTCTCATCGAAAAGTGATGTTTCCATGTCGCTGTTAAGGGTTTCCTCATACTCACCGCCTTTGTAGAAGGTGGAGAGGATTGCTGCATAGTCGTGGATGTCGAACTTGGAGCGTTCCAGATTCATCTCCTCCATCAGCTGTGGAATACGCTGTAGGGAGAACTCATAGAAGGTGTTGAACGAGAGACCGGTGACTCGCAGCTGTTTGCGACGGTCTTCCATCTCGTCAATACGATGGTCTATCTCCATGAGGTATCTGTCCTGCATGGTCTCTGGCAACAGACGCTGAATCTGACGGGTGGCGGCAATAACCTCACCTTCAGCTGCTCCTGGATCATTGGCCAGATTACGGAGCTTCTCGATTTTCTCCATGGCACGGTCAGCGGCAGACTTTACTGCCTCGCTTGCTGCCTGAGACTCTTTCTTAACCTCAGCTTCTTGCTCTTCGCGGAACTTCTCGTTCTGTTCCTTGACGAACTTATCATAGGCTCCACTGGTCTTGTCGGTCAGCAGCAGACGTTCGCGCAGTTCCTTGCGCTCTGCATCAGAATAGCCATTGAAAGGATGGAAATATTCCTCGTAATATTCGAAGACTACCTTGTTCAGAATGGTTTCCTGTACTTTGGTGTACTCACTGTTACCCTTATAGATAAGGAATATAAGGCTCTTGATGAAGTTCTTCTTCTCATCGAAGTTCTTCTCGTACTCCTCGCTTGTGACCTTGAAGGGATTCATGGAGATAGGATGCTCCTTGGTATAGGAGATATAGATGCCTCCCTTGACCTGACAAAGTACCTGATAGCTGTTGCCGACATCGACAATGACAACATCGGTGTCCTGCTCGAAGAACTGGCGCATAACGGTATTCATGAAGAAGCTCTTACCGCTTCCGCTTGGGCCAAGAACAAAATAGTTACTATTGTCTGTCATCTTCTCGGAACCTTCCTTGCCTGTAAAGTCAATGGGCATGGGAACGCCCTGGCGGTCTGTGTACCAGAACTTCAGCGGGGTATGCTCTCCATGCTGCTGGCTCTCCTTATACATCAGGCAGAGGGCAGCATCACTGAGCGTCAGGAAACGGTCATAGTCGGCATTCAGTCGGCTGCAGTTGCCGGGGAACGACGAAACGAACAGCTCCAGCTGATTGTAGGCACGTTTAGAGATCTGGATATTCATGCGGCTGAAGAAGTTCTCCAGATAGTTGTTGGCCCTGGACATGCTGGCTTCCTTCGAGATACATACTGTCAGACTGAAATGGGCATACACAAGCTGTTTGTTCTCACGGGCAATAATGTCCTGTACCTTCTTGATGTCTTCAACGGCAAGGGCATTGCTGGGAGAGGGAATGGAGCTGTGGCGGTTCTTTTTCTTATCGAGCATGGCCAGCTCATGCTTCTGGTTGGGCATGAAGATGACCTGGTTATAAACAGCGGACTCGATGCCGGGGATGCTATCGATACCTGCCAGCAGGTCAACGGGCATCTCACTGTTGTTGACAGTCATCTGCGTATAGGGACGGATGATGGTGGGCAGATTGATATTGTCAACATCGACCAGGCTGAACACACGGCAATGGCGGTCACCCATCAGGATGTCCTCGCCATCGACCTTGAAATTGGTCATGGAATAGTGCGCGTCACGGAAGTTCATGGCAAAATAGCGGTCAACATAGTCCTGACACTCGGCACCATTGAGGAAACGGACATGCAGCTTCTCGGCATGGAACTGGTCACGAACCTTGTTGAGCTTGTCAAGGAACTCTCGCCATTTCTTGGCATCATAGGAGAAAAGTCGGCTTTTCCGATTTTCCTGAGTGATAATAAGTACGGTCTTGACCTCAGTATATTCGCGTCCGTGGAAATAGCGGAAATAGGACTGTTGGAGTGTGCTGAGATTTTGACCGTTAATGAGGGGTGAAGAATCAAAGCGCTTGCGGATGAATACATCCTGCTTCTGAAGGATGTAGCCCTCGCCGAGCGACTGGCAGATCTTGGTGAAGAGCTGCTGGTAGTCGTAGTAGCTGTCGGTGTCGGCAGAATACTTCTGGACTGGATTCTCAATCTCCATCAGGGCAGAATAGTCGCCTGACTTGGTATAGACAATGCCGATGCCCTCCACATCCTCGACGGAGAAATAGATGTCTTCGAAGACTTTGGCGCGTTTGCCGCCTGTGCCGAAAGCCTTGACGGCGATTGCCATGCCTACGAGGATGGAGAGGAACATGAGAACGACATAGATAGTCATAATGGTGTATGGTTGTATTTACGTATTTTCTTATTCAATTATGGGCGTATATCTATATTTCGGAGTCTCGCCTGTAGATGAGTATGCCCTGAAACTCGTGCTTGGTGTGCAGTCCCTTCATCTGTTTGAGGATGATAAGGGCAATGCCGACGGCGCAGATGACTGTGAGGGTAATGAGTCCCACGACGAAGCCCAGCAGCGAGTAGGCAATGATGAACGACAGGATGGCACAGCCTGCAGTGATGGCTGCCCAGGTAATGTAGCGACCACGGAGGCCCATGAATTCAAGGGGTCTTTGCAACCCCTTGAAAACTGGGTACTCCGGGTAGCTGGTGTTCACTGTGCTGTTCATCAGAATCCAGTGATTACACCGTCCTCGATGCCGAAGAACAGAGGCAGAGCCTGGGCAGCGGCAATCAAGAACACACATGCGCCGATGATCATCATGATCGACTTCTTCACGTCCTGCTCCTCGTTGTTCATCTTCACATACACGGAGATGGCACCGACGATGGCCACGACACCTGCAATGGCATAGCAGAGCTTGGTGGCGATGGGGACGTACTGGGCAATCTGCTCAGAAGCCTGGCTGATGGCGTTCTTACCAGCCTCGTAGCCTGCGCCGCTGTCGGCCAGGGCGGTGGCAACATTGAATGTGAGACACACGGCAACGAGGGCGCAGAAGCGCACGGCACGGCTGTTCTTTACAAGGTTGCAAGCACGCTTGCAGCCATTCTTTAAGTTCGCAAAAATCATTTGTTTTAGAATAAATTTGTGTTACCTGAAAACTTGTAGATTAAAAAACGAAACTATTAGAATAGAATAAAGAACGAAAATTAATGGTTATGTTTATGGCTGATTACCAGCCGAATACGACATTGTCTGAGCGCACTATTCCGAAGAATCCCGGCAGGGCGAACGTGGCTATCACAAGGAACAGACATGAGCCGAAGCACATCATGATCGACTTGGATATGTCGCCTTCCTGATTATTCATCTTAATATATATCTGCAGGGCATTGACGATAGCCGTCAGTGTGGCTATGGCATAGAGCACAAGCGTTACGTAGTGCATCATCACCAGCAGGAACTCTGTCATGCTATACAGGCCCTCGGCTCCCATGTTGTAGTCAACAGCACCGCCGTCAACCAGCGTTTCGGCAGTCACAGGGATGATGTGACAGACCATCAGGATGGGCAGGATGGATAGAATTCTTCGGATTTGCATAGGACTACACTCTTATTCGGGTTTGGGTGATTTTGTTTCCATCTGAAGTGTCACCGCCGTTGGCCATGATGAGCTGCATCTGCTCATGGGTAAACTCGGCATCTGACTGCATCTTGACGGGTTTGAACTGGCTCTGGATGTGACTCATAACATTGTCAGCCTTGTCACCATGAGCGGCATTTCCCTGATTCCGACTGCCAGAAGAAGCGTCTGAACCGTCTGTGCCATTCTTACCGTTTCTGATAACATAGCCGTCATCGGTCTCTTCAACCTCAGTAGGTGGAGCGTCTGGTGCAGGCTCTGGGACATCGATGGTCTCAACATCGCTCTTGTCTTCTTTCTTGGCCTTCAGGTCGAGATACATCAAAGCCAGATAGTAGATGGCGAAGACTACTGTCAGTCCGATGAAGTAAATTGTAGAATAACTCATCTTTTTACCTTGTTTGAACTAATACTTTTTTATTTTCGGTGTGCAAAGGAACGAAGAAAAAACGATGATAGAAGTAAATTCTGCAAAATCTTAGAATTTTAACATTTCAATATCGTTTCTATGTTAAAAACAAAACATGTTACAATATGTTTGTATAGCTTATAAGGAAAAATCTACCAATCGACATTGATGCAAATCAATTACTATATACAATTTAGTGCATTTTCAACAATATTAGCAAAAAGATTTGTTTGTTTCTAATGAAATGTTTACCTTTGCACCGCCAAAAATGGTATTTTTCAGCAGAAGAGAATCTTCTGTGTAGTATATAGAATAATGTAGAACAGGCTTTATGGCAAAAGAAAAAAGTATTCTGTACAAGTGGTGGCGACCTCAGTACCTTATATGTGATCACTGGTTGCCATATAATCGTTATGCTTAGTTCTGTCCCCTAAGTAATCTCTTTTGAAATTATCAACTATCCTGTTATATCTGGCAGGAATCATTATCTTATGTGCATACGCACGCAATCATTTAATTTTCTAAAATATGAAAGATTTAATAGACTCAAAAGAATTGGCTGTAGGGGCATGGGTAAGGACAGATGGTGAGATAGCCAGAATCACGTCCCTATACAAACATAATGGTGAACTGGTAGCAGAAGGAAAACTGTATGATGACAGCAGCGACATCTGTACAGACGAGATTATGATCTATCCTAACTGGATGGAACCAATCCCAGTAACAATGCTTCTGCTCGAAAAGAACGGTTGGTGGAGAGACAAATCTAATGCTAATGCATTTATCCATCCACAACTGGGTACCGACAACAAAATTGTTTTCAAGGACAATGTTCCTGTGTTCCACAACGTTCAGATTCCATACGTGCACCAGCTTCAGAACGTCTTGCATGAACACAATGAGAATATCAGCATCCACATGCAGATATTCAAGATTTAACTATTTATCAAGCTTTGACTTTTAATGACTCATGTTTCCGCCTCCGTCCCAATGGGGATGGACGTGGAAATTTTGTCGTTATCATATAAAGAAGCCCGGCTTGCAAATTGCAGGTCGGGCTTTGATTTTGTTTTGAGTCAGCATGTTATGAGACCTCAATGGCCTTGGTGACTTTCTCCTTCGGTTCGGTCTTCGGCATGGTGATGGTCAGGATGCCGTCCTCGACCTTAGCAGAAATCTGGTCTTTCACCACATCGTCTGGCAGCACGTAGTTCTGCTCGTAGTTAGAGTAGCTGAACTCAC
>Ga0256405_10006472_pt1 | contig 18684 bp, 23 predicted proteins | sample RumenRJG_02DNA_FD_189096 | JGI IMG/M metagenome (GOLD analysis project Ga0256405, IMG submission 189096) | Bovine rumen microbial communities from Lethbridge, Alberta, Canada - RJG_02 | ecosystem: Host-associated > Mammals > Digestive system > Stomach > Rumen | place: Canada: Alberta... | reverse complement strand
GTCGACAACGCCTGCTTCATCGCGCCGCTGGTCGCGGAAAACGGGAAAACGGTCGGGGCCTTCCCCCTCGTTCCGAGCTCCTGCGAGCTCGTAGAGAACGCGGCCGGAGAACTCTTCCTCCGGTACCGCTTCGGCAACGGAAAACACATCGCGATCGAGTACAGCCGCTGCGGCGTGCTCTTGAAGATGCAATACAAGAACGACTTCTTCCCGGAGTCGAACGCGCCGCTGCTGCCGACGCTCGATCTGATCGACGTCGAGAACCAGGGAATCGAAAACGGGATCAAGCAGTCGGCGGCGATCCGCTTCCTGGCCAAACTCGGCAGCAGCCTCCGGGATGAGGACATCGAGAAAGAGCGGCAGCGTTTCCGGAAGACGAACCTGTCGGCGGAGAACAACGGAGGCGTCCTTCTGATCGACACGAAGTATGCGGACGTGAAGCAGCTCGAGTCGAAACCCTTCGTCGTCGACGCGGATCAGATGAAGCTGATCAAGGACAACGTCCACGACTATTTCGGCACGAACGACAAGATCCTCCGGAACGAGTGGGACGAGGCGGTCTGGTCGGCCTTCTACGAGGGTAAGGTCGAAGTCTTCGCTCTCCAGATGCACCTGGCTCTGACGTCGATGTTCTTCTCTGAGCGGGAGCAGGCACTCGGCAACGACATCACATTCAGCGCGAACCGGCTCCAGTTCGCGAAGATCGAGGACAAGGTCAACACGATCAAGGAACTCTTCGACCGGATGATGCTCTCTCCGGACGAGGGCCGCGAGATCCTCCAGATGGCGCCGCTGCCGGACGGCCTCGGCCAGAAGTACTACATCCGCGGCGAGTATCTGTCAGAGCAGGAACGCGAAGCGATTAAGGCCGCGAAGGCCGGGAAGGAGAAGCAGGAATGATTGACAAGAAGAAGCTCCTGGAGCGGCTGGAGGCCGGCCAGGAATACCGGAACATCAACGTCGCGAACATCGAACTCCGGACGGAGGGCGAGAACGATCTGATCGTCGAGGGCTACGCGACGACCTTCAACCAGCCGTACGAGCTGTACAACTTCGGCGACTATATCGTCCGGGAACAGGTCGACCGGCACGCCTTCGACAGCTGCGACATGTCGGACGTGATCTTCCAGTATGACCACAGCGGCCGCGTGATGGCCAGGACGAGGAACAAGACCCTCGAGCTGTCCACGGATGACCACGGCCTGAAAATTCGCGCACACCTGGGCGGCACGGAACTCGGCCGCCAGCTATACGAGGAGATCAAGGGCGGGTACACGGACCGCATGTCCTTCCGATTCATGGTCGGAAAGAACAAGCGCGAAGTGATCGAAGAGGATCACGAGCACAATGTGACGACGGTCCTCCGCACGATCGAATCGATCACCAAACTGTACGACGTGTCGGCAGTCTCGATCCCGGCCAACGAGGCAACCGACATATCGGCACGCAGCGCCGCCGACGGAGCGATCGAAGGCCTGCGGGAGCAGGAGCGGCTCCAGGCCGAGAAACGTCAGAAGGCGGAGAAGCTGCAAGGGGAGATCCGTCAGCTGCTCGCCGGTGCGAAGAGCCGGAAATAATCAAATCTTGAGAAAAGGAGACAAAATCATGTACGACTTCACCAACTACACCGCAGAACAGCTCGAAGAAAGAGCAAACCAGATCCTCCAGGAGATGACGCAGGAAGGCGCCAACCTGGAAGAGCTCCGCGCAGAGGCCCAGGCGATCGCCGAAGAGCGCAGCGCCCGCGCAGCCAACGCCGCCCGGACTGAGATCCGGAACAGCATCGCCGCAGGCGCCGGCCGCGTCATCGGCCGCCCGCAGACCGCAGAGCGCGAGACCCGCAGCTATGATGCGAACTCTCCGGAGTATCGGTCCGCATGGCTGAAAAACCTATGCGTCCGCGACGGCGTGCATCTGCTCGGCGAGATGACCGAGGAAGAGCGCACAGCCTTCACCCACACGACCGCGAACAGCGGAAGCGTCGTCCCGACTCCGATCCTGAACCAGATCATCGACCTGGTCGAGTCTGAGGCCCCGATGTACGATGACGCCGAGAAGAGCGGCATGACCCAGGGCTTCGGCATTCCGCGCCGGACCGGAATCACCGCAGGCGATGCAGCCGGCAAGGCAGAAGGCGCCGACGTCGCAAACGACGAGCAGAACGCCTTCGATCTCGTCCCGCTGGACGGCATCGAGATCGCGAAGTATGTCGTCATCTCCCGGAAGATGAAGTTCAAGAGCATCGACGCCTTCGAGGCCTGGCTCGTCAAAGAACTCGGCGAGAGAATCGCCACTGCGAAGGAAGCCGTGATCCTCGCCCGTCTGGACGGCACCGCGCCGGCAGGCGGATCCGCCGTCGCTGCTGCTGCGATCGCCGCTGCGAACGTGAACGCAGCCGTCCCGAAGACCGACGCGGGCATCCGCGCCGAGCTGGCCAAGCTGAAAGGCAAGGGCCAGAAGATCATCTACGCCAACGCCTCCACGATCTACAACACGATCGCCGGCATCCAGGACACCAACAAGCATCCGCTGTTCATGGCGTCCGCGATGGATGATCCGACCGTCGCCGGTGTGATCTACGGCGCGAAGGTCAAGGAAGACGTCAACCTCGCGGACGGCGTTTTCTATATCGTCGTGAAGGGCCAGCTCCTCGCGAACGATTACGACGACCTGACGATCTTCTCCTCCACGCTGCCGAAGTCTGCGGCCGAATGCAAGACTGCATACAGCCTCTTCGACGCTGGCCTGAAGAACCCGAAGGGCGCCGTGAAGGGCACCTTCGCCTCCTGATCAGAGAGGCAAAGCAAAAACAACGGGAGAGCCTGATAAAGGGCTCTCCCGTCCTTTTGGAGGGATAGACGATGGCGACAATACTGCTTGACACCATCAAGGAAGATCTGAGCATCTCGCACGGGAAAAAGGATCGGGACATCCAGGACGCGATCGAGACGGCGAAGCAGCGCCTCTCTCAGATCGGCGTCGATGTGATCGACGAGAAGGACCGCACGACCGCGACGGCGATCAAGCTCTTCTGTCGCTTCTGGTTCAATTTCCAGGGCGACGGCGACAGATACGAGGGCAGCTTCAACAAACTCGCGGACGCCATGTCCCGGGCCACTGAATACAGAGGGCCGGAGACATGAGCAAGGCATACAGCCCGGAAAAGACGAACCGGACACCGTGGACGGACGTGATCACGCTGATCAGGCAGGAGAGCAGAGAGGACGAGGCAGGCTTCGAGAAAAAGGACCCGCCCCGCCGGAGGGAGATCTTCTGCACCTTCACGGAGGGCGCGTCCAGGGCGGAATACTACGAGGCCATGAAGGCCGGCGTCCGGATCTCGGCCACGGTGGAAGTCTGGGAGGACGACTATCAAGGGGAGCGGCTGCTGGAACGCGGCCCGGTGCGCTATGAGATCGGCCGGACGTATCCGACCGGACGCGGGACCGTGATGCTCTATCTGACGGAGGTCTGGAGATGAACACAAACATCGCACTGAAGGAAGCCCTCGATCCGCTGCTGCCGGGAAGGGCAGCTCCGGTCGAGTACACCGGGAAAAGCCCGGAATACATCGTCTGGAATCATTCCATGATCCCGGAGGTCTTCGCGGAAGGCATCCCGCACGCCGCCCGGTACCTCGTCCAGGTCCATTACTACCTCCCGAACGGGAAGAACCCGGACCCGATGAAGGTCCGGATCTGTCAGGCGCTCATGGCTGCGGACTTCACCTGCCCGAGCATCCAGGACGCGACCGAAGCGGAGGGCCAGCACTACGTCTTCGAGTGCGAGTACCTGAACGCGGGGCCTGCATATGGCGAGGATTGAGCTGAACGGCTTCGACGATCTCTGCGAGGCCTTCAACAGGATCTCGGACATCCCGGACAGCATCACCGAAGAGGCGCTCGAAGGCATGGCCAAGGTCGCCGAGGAGAAGATCCGGCAGCAGGGCGAGTCGATGGGTGTCCGCGATCCGGAGAGCGATGTGCACATCCTGGACAAGCTCAAACGGAAGAAACCGACGATCACGCCCGAGGGCGGGTACTCTGTGATCACCTTCGCCGGGAAGCGCCGGAGAGGACAGAAAGAAACCAGGAACGCGGAGATCGCCTTCGTCAATGAGTACGGATCCCGGAAGATGAAGGCCCGGCCGTTCATCGGGACGGCCATGTCGAAGAACGAGAGACAGATCACACAGCCAGGGATCGACACCGTCGGGAACTGGATCGAATCAGAATTCAAGAAATAGGAGGAAAACACAATGCCGCAATTTGACCTGAAGGGCATCAAGATCGCCGAGTATCAGCTCGGACAGAACAACGCCGTCACATATTCAAACAAGCAGACGATCGGCGACGCGATGGGCGTCAACATGGAGCTCCGCTTCGCGGAGGCCCGCCTCTACGCCGAGGGCCGTCTGGCCGAGTACGTCCGGGAGATCACCGGCGGGACCCTGTCCATCGCCGAGAAGTACATCCCGACCGCTGCTCAGAAGATTCTCTTCGGAGCCAGGGATAAGAACCGCACCGTAAACTCGGAATCGGTCGCGGGCCTCGTCGTGGGATCGAATGACAGCGGGAAGTATGTCGGCGTCGCAGGCTACGCACCGGACATGGTCGACACCGTGAAGAAGTATTACTGCTTCCACTTCCGGAAGGCGAAGTTCGGCCGCCCGTCAATGGCCTTCCAGACGAAGGGCGAGAGCATCCAGTTCGCAACGCCGACAACGACCGGCGAGCTGATGGCGGACGACACGGAGACGCACGACATCATCGAAGACGCGACCGTCGATACTGAAGCCGAGGCCAAGGCCTGGGTCGACGCGGTGCTCACATGAGCGACGTCCGGATGAGAGAGATCCCGTACGAGTTCGACGGGAGGGAGTACCGGCTCCGCTGCAACATGAACGTGCTCGCCGATGTCCAGGAGGCATACGACGGGGACTTCATGGAGTCGCTGAACAGCAAGTCGTCAATGAAGGGGATCCTCGAGTTCCTCGCGGCCATGCTGAACGACTACGCTGACGAAATGAACTGGCCGGAACGCTTCACGGCGAAGCAGCTCGGCCGGAAACTCCGCAGGGAAGAGATCCCGGGAGTCGAGATCATGGCCCTCGTGACGGAGGCGGTCCTTCCGAGAAAGAAGGAAGAGGCCGACGTGGAGGCCGAGGCGAAAACCGAAGAAACCGAGGACAACGCGGGAAACTGAACAGCCGGGCGAGTCGTTCCGTCGACTTCGCCCGGTATCTTTCCATATGGCTGTTTACTCTGAAAATGCCGGAGCCGCTTTTCTGGCGGACCATGAATCCGGCGAAGCTGACGGCGCTGTACGACTCGTATTTCAACGTCAGCGGGCCGGAGGTACATCCGGCCAGGCGGGAAGAAAAACCGCAGCAGAGCCTCAGAGATTACATGAGAGGAGGCTAATTTGTGGCGACAAGAACTCTCGGAGCGAAGGTCGAGCTATCCGGCGAAAAAGAATATAAACAGGCCCTGACGGACCTGAACAACGGGAACCGCGTCCTCGCCTCGGAGATGAAGAAGCTCCAGGCGGAATACAAGGGGAACTCCGATTCTGTGGAGTTCCTCACGAAAAAAGGCGACATTCTGGACCGGCAGCTGTCCGGGCAGAAGGAAAAGGTCGAAACCCTGCGGCAGGCCCTCGAACACGCGGCGAAGACCTACGGCGAGGGATCGGCCCAGGCCATGCAGTATCAGGCCAAGCTGAACGACGCCGAGGCGGCCCAGTATGAACTCGAGCACGCAATCAAAGAAAACAACGAAGCGATTCAGAGCCAGGGAAGCGTCTGGGACCAGGTCGGCGGCATAATGGAAGAAGTCGCCGGGAAGCTGGGCGTCAAGATCCCGGACGGAGCAAAGAAGGCACTGTCCGGAATGCAGGGACTGTCCTCCGGCACCGTCGCGGCCATGACCGCGGCCGCTGCGGCGATCACGGCTCTCTATGAGGGAGTGAAGGCCCTGCACGAGATGACCGTGCAGTCCGCGGCCGACGTGGACGAGCTGATCACGAAGAGCATGACGACCGGACTCTCGACGAAAACGCTCCAGCAGCTGAAGTACTCGGAGAACCTGATCGACGTCTCCGTCGACACGATCTCCGGATCCCTGACCAAACTGACGCAGAACATGTCCGCAGCGGACGCCGGATCAGAGGCGATGGCCCAGAAGTTCGCAGAGCTGGGCGTCTCGATCACAGACACATCGACCGGGCAGCTCCGGGACGCGGAGGAAGTCTTCTATGACATCATCGACGCGCTCGGAGGCATGGAGAACCAGACAGAGCGGGACGCCGCAGCGATGGGCGTCCTCGGAAAGTCCGCCCAGGAGCTGAACCCGCTGATCCTTCAGGGGAGCGGCGCTCTCCAGGAACTGGCCAAGGAAGCGGAGGCTGCCGGCTACGTCCTCGACGAGAGCCAGATTGCGAAGCTCGGCGAGGTTGACGACTCTTATCAGCGCGTACAGCTGACAATGGAAGCCCTTCGGAAGCAGATGTCCGCGGACTTCGCACCGGCCAGCAAGGAAGCGATGGATCTGTTCGCCGACGTGGTGAAGAAGGCGGGAGACGCACTGGAACGGTCCGGGATCATAGAGAACCTGGCCGTCGTGATCAAGAGTCTGCTGAGTATCCTGAAGAGCGGAGCGGATCTCGTGGCGGGGATACCGGGGCTGAACAGCGCCCTCGATGTACTGCACGCGGCTCTGAACGGCGTCGCGCTGGTGATGGCCACGATCGCAGACACGGCGAACGTCGTGACCGGCCTGCTGACTCTGGACTTCGGAAAAGTGAAGCAGGGCCTCGGCATGGACGCGAAAAACGGGAACTACTCCAACCTCCAGCAGCTGAACGGCACCGCGAAAACGATGGAAGCAGTCCGGAACGGGTACCGCGGGAACGGCGGGGAGGATATGTCCTCCTATGGCTACGACGCGGCCTCGGGCAGATACTACGACCTGAAAACAGGGAATTATATCTTCGGCCACAACGCCGGCGGGACGCAGAGCTGGAGAGGCGGCGCGACAGAGCTCAGCGAAGCGGGACCGGAGATGGCGATCCTGCCGAGGGGGACGCAGATCCTCACGGCCCAGGAGACGGCCGGAATCGGCGGGGACACCTGGTACGTCACCATCGACGCGAAAAACGTCCGGGAATTTAACGACGTGGTACGCATGGCCAAGCACTCCCGCGTCCGGAAAAGAATGAAGGGGTGATACTGTGGCGACTGCGACAAGGGATTTTTACTTCACCAAAAGCGCATACACAAAAGAAGCATGGCCGAACTCGGTATTCCGGACGAACACGTCGACAAACTACCTCCTGAGCGGAAATATCGACGCTTCGCCGAGGGAGGGCTGGTACTGGCTGTATTTCGGCGGGGCGACAGGATGGCCGTCCAGCTTAAAACGGAACAGGATCATCTCGGCATCGATCAGGATATACGTCCAAACCGGACACGCGACTCTTGTCCTCAAAGGCGTCAAAGACTTCGATCCGGCGACGGTAACATACAATAACGACCCGGACGATATATACGCGTCCGCCTCCAACTCGGCCGCGGAGCTTGGCCTGAACGAGGGAGTCTGGTCGAATGTATGGATCAATCTCGGCGGGAATGACGCGTATAGCAAAGCAGACTATGCTCTGAAGATGATCCAGAACGGCGCGTTCTCCCTGAATGGTCAATCATACGGGACATATTTAGGGCACCCGGCCTGGTATGCAAAGACGGTACTGTCGGACGGCAGCTGGCCAGTCCTGCGCGTCACATACAGCACGAACGAGTTTGTAACAAGTCAAGCGTCCATCGTGACAAGGATCCAGGGGACAATAAACACCAAAGTCGATCAGACCTGCACATGGAAACTGATCAGGATGGACGAATATTCCTCGGCCTCGTCGAAGTGGAAATGCTTCGACGACAAATTCACGCAGGCCTCGGCGAAATTCTTCTGGAAAGCCTCCGACGCGTCGACCTGGAACCAGATCGCCGTCTCAGGCTCCGGGATGTCTGTGACGGTCCCGGCGTACACCTTCCCGACCGGGAAAACGATCGAGTACTATGTCCAGGCGACGGACACAGACGGCACGACGACAAACTCGACGACACTGTCGTTCACGACCGCACCGACGCAGATTACACAGCAGAACTGCCCGACGAGCGGCTATAAGAACCCGCGGAATGACATACCGTTCTCCTGGTATATTTCCGACAAATACGGAAGTTATCCGCAGGCCTCGGCGTCTCTCTTCTGGAGAGTCTCCGGTGCGGAAACATGGAACGAGATCCAGGCCGGAACAGAGCAGAGCCTGACGGTGCCGGCGAACACCTTCCCGACCGCTTCGACGATCGAGTGGTACCTGTCAGGCGTGGATACGAGCGGACAGACATCGCAGACGCCGGTCTATTCCTTCTCGACGACAGCTGCGACGGCATACGCGACAGCAGTCAGCCCTTCCGGGAATGTGGAGGACGGCAGCGCCCCGATCACGTTCCGGTGGACCCTGACGAGCACGGACGGCCTGGCCATGAGCAAGATCTGCCTGTGGTGGAAGCTGCCGAGCGAGGACAATCAGCACTGGCACGTCATCAAAGAATCGACGGAGATCATCACGGAATGGACGGTCCCGGCCGGATACTTCGCAGCAGGCGAAACGGAGTGGCTTGTCCACGCATACAACATCGACGGGACCCGCGGGCCGGACAGCAAGGCGTCGTTCATCTGCGTCGCAGCTCCGGATCCGGTTCAGGGCCTCGCAGCGGAGCCGGTTCCTCTGACGACGATCAGCTGGCAGTCAGACGGCCAGGAAGCATACGAGATCACGATCGACGGGGAGGTCGTCAAGAAGGCCTACGGCGTCGGCGTGTACAGCTGGCAGGTGCCGGAACCTCTCGCAGACGGTGAGCACATCATATCCGTCCGGATCCAGGGGATGTACGGACTGTGGTCGCAGCCTTCCGAGACGTCGATCTATATCGAAAACGCCCCGGAGACGGAGATCGAGCTCTCGGGCGAGTTTGACATCGACGCCGATCTGACCGTGACCGGAGATCCGGACGCCGCGCCGGTGCTGCACTGGTACCGGGACGGGAAACGGATCGGGAAAACGTCCGGGACGCTGAAGTTCCTGGACAGAATGGTACTCGGCGAGCATGAATACTTCGTCGAGATCTGGCACGAGAGCGGAAACTACAGCAGGTCGAACATCGTGACCGGATCGATGGATACGCAGGGGCCGAAGATCGCCAGACTCTCCGGCGGGGAGTGGATCGACATCGGGCTCAGCGAGAACAGCGCAGACACGCAGGAATTCGAGTGGAGTCAGACGGCGGCATGGCTGCACGTCACGGGCGCGAAGCTCCCGATCCTGGAGACGTCAAAGTACGAGGACCGCTTCGGCTCCTACGACTGCGCGTTCATGGACACGGAGCAGGCCAAACGCTTCGAGCAGCTGAAAGGCAAGACGGTCGTGATCAAGAGCAGGAAGGAGAACGTGATCGTCGGAGCGCTGACCTCTCTGAACAAGCGCGTCCTGAAATTCTACACGGCGTACACGTTCACGATCCAGGCGATCGAGTGGGAGGATTTTGTGCAGCATGACGAGACAAATTGATTTTCGATTCGCCATAGTCCGCGACGGTGCGGATTATGGCAAACTCCGTCCGGTCGACGGAAGTCCGCCGACTCTTCAGATGGACGACAGCGGAGCGATCAAGACGAGCTTGTCCGGAGAATTCCTCACGCCGGAGACGGATGTGAACTGGCTTCGGGATGAGATCCGCCCGGAGATCATCATCGACGGGATCGCACACAACCTCGGCGTCTATCTTCCGGCGGCCGTCCGGGATCTGGAAGACGAGACGACGAAATACATCCAGGTCGAGGCGTACGATCGCTGCTGGAGGGTGAAGGACAATTACACGGAGAGCCTGATGCACATCGACAGCGGGACGAACTACATCCTCGCGATCGAGCAGCTGCTGACGGCTTGCGGGATCGGTCTGATCTCGGCCACGCCGACGTCGGCCACGCTAACGGAAGCGAGGGAGGACTGGAACATCGGGACGAGTTACCTCGACATCGTGAACCAGCTGCTGTCCGAAATCAATTACAATCCCCTGTGGTTCGACGCGAACGGCCTGGCCGTGCTGGAACCCGCCTCCGTGCAGACCGCGGCCAACATCGAGCACACGCTCGACGACACGGAGATCAAGAGCCTCGTCATCCCGGAACTGTCGAAAGAGCTGGACATTTACACGGCCCCGAACGTGATTATCTGCATATGCAGCAACGCGGACAAGAGCGGCCCGATGGTCGCAAGGTCCGAGAACACGAACCCACAGAGCCCTCTGTCGATTGCCAGACGCGGACGCAGGATCGCCAAGGTCTATCAGGTGAGCAACATCGCCTCGGCCTCGGAGCTCCAGGCATACGCGGACAGGATCCGAAACGAGACGATGATCACCGGCGAGACGATCCTCGCGAAGACGGGCCTGCTCCCGGGATTCGGCGTGGACGATGTGACCGCGATCCGCTTCGGGGATCTTTTCGCAGTGTGCATCGAGCGGGCATACTCGATGGAACTCGCCCCGGGCGGGGTTATGAATCACACGCTCGAGAAGGTGGTGGTCAATCTTGGATGAAATCATCACGGAAGATCTCGACGACGAGATCGATGAAGAAGAACAGGAAGAGATCGTCCTCGCGACGGTGACGGCTGTGTCTGCAAACGGCCTCCGGATCAGGCTCGACGGAGAAGAAGAGGCCGGCGAGAAATACTACAAAGCGAACGCCGGCCAGCGGTACGCGGTGAACGACCGCGTCAAAGTCAAGAAGAACTCCGGCACCTACATCGTCGAGTACGTCGTCGGGAACCCGGGAGCACGCTTCCCGATCCCTTCGGGAGGATCAGACGGCCAGGTCCTGACAAAAGACGGCGCGACGAACTACGCGGTCAAGTGGGCCTCCCTGCCGACCGTGCACAGTGTTCCGGCCGGAGGATCACAGAACCAGGTCCTCGCGAAAAACTCGAGCTCAGACTACGACGTGAAGTGGTCGGACCTGCCGCACGGCCTTCCGACCGGAGGATCACAGAACCAGGTCCTCGCGAAGAACTCGGCCACAAACTACGACGTGAAATGGTTATCACTGGAAGACACGCACGGCATCCCGAGCGGAGGAACGACCGGGCAGTATCTGAAGAAAAGCAGCAACACAAACTACGCCGTCGAATGGGGAAGCGCCCCGGCGACGGACCGCCTGACGTCGTCCGCAAAGCACGTTATATACAACGGCTCGGCGCTTTATGCGGACTACTCGTCATCACTCGGGGCGAGCAACTACTACTGGAACGGGTGCTACATCTCCGGAGACATGCGGCTCGGAGTCAGTGCATACAGCGGGGCTCTCGGATTCTTCGGGGCGACACCGATCAGGAAGATCTCGACGATCACGACAAGCTCAACCCTGTCGGCGCTGATCCAGGCGCTCAAAAACTATGGTCTGTTTTAGGAGGCACACATGAAACTGATTGAAATTGTGAACGCGAGGGACTCGCTCCAGAAACTCGTCCGGCAGGATCTGCCGCTGCGGCTGGCGTACCGGCTGACGCACCTGACGGACGCGATCAACTTCCATCTGAATTTCTACGGATCCGAGCGGATGAAGCTCGGAGAGAATCCGGATCCGGAGCGCCTGGAAAAGCTGGAGAACATGGAGATCACGGACCTGCATCACGAGCGGCTGAAGCTCCCGATCCGGGACGGCCTCGTCCTCTCGGCCTCCGATGTGAAGATGCTCGAACCGTTCATCGAATTCTATGAGGAGGGAGAAACATGAGCGAAAACCAGAAAAACATCGTCAAGGTGAGCTTCAACGGGGCGAGGGAAGCATACCTCGAGGAAGAAGAGGGCCTCGTCCAGTATGACTACGGCCAGTATCTGATCTTCGAGGACATCGAGCTCCCGGACAGCTACACGGTGCACTTCGGAAACGAAAAAGAGGACGGGCTGTCGAAGCCGATGGTCGGCGACGCGAACGGCGTCGAGATCCCGCCGGAGTACATCGAGACCGGCCTGCCGGTCTGGGCCTGGGTATTCCTGCACGAGACAGAGCTCGACGGCGAGACCGAGTACATCGTCAAGATCCCGGTCAAGCGCAGATCCCGGCCGACGAACTACGCCCCGACGCAGATCCAGCAGTCCGCGATCGATCAGGCGATCGCAGCACTGAACGCCGGAGTGACAAGAGCCGCAGCAGCCGCAGAAGCTGCGGAAGAGTCAAAGACCGCGGCCAAGGCCTCCGAGGACGCGGCCAAGGGCTCAGAAACGGCCGCGAAGGAATCGGAGGACAATGCCAAGGACTCGGAGACGGACGCCGCAGCGGCCGCCAAAACGGCCGAGAGCTACGCTCGCGGAGGCACCGGAACCCGCCAGGGTGAGGACACGGACAACGCTGCATACTATGCCGGCAGGGCGAAGAACATCGTCGACGGTGCGGTCGATACCATCAACGCCGCAAGAGACGCGGCAAAGACCGAAGTCCAGAGCACCGGGACGGCCCAGAAGAACCTCGTCACGGAAGAAGGCGCTGCCCAGGTGCGGGCAGTCAGACAGGAAGGCCAGACGCAGACGGCAAACGCGAGAGAACAGGCGGAAGCGGCGGGCAGATCCGCAGCGGCCGCGAAGACCTCAGAGGATAATGCCAAGGACTCAGAAACGGCCGCGAAGGAATCGGAGGACGCGGCCAAGGACTCAGAAACAGCCGCGAAGGAATCGGAGGACAATGCCAAGGACTCGGAGACGGCAGCGGCTCAGTCTGCCGAACAGGCGAGGCAGGCGGCCGCGAGCGTGATCTCTCTGAACTTCACGGACTTCGACACCGGCACGACGTACGGCTACGGCCTCGGAATCAAAGGCGGGTATCCGGCTTTGAAAATATACACAAACACGGAGGGATAACAAATGGCAAACTCAGTCGAAGAAGTGATCAATCTCTTCCCGAACAAGGACCAAATGGAGCGCCTGATCGCGGCGATCGCCGGCCAGGGCAGCGCCCCGCAGCTCGACGCGACATACGCAGCCATGATGGACGGAACCAACACGACGAAGATCTTCCGGTCGTGGTGGCCTCTCAGCGCAGGGGATACGATCACCAAGTACGAGCGGCTCTGCCGCTTCGGCCGTATGCTGGCGGCATCTGCTTCCGACAGGAAGTACACGCTGCGCTATTACAAGGACACAGTCTCCTCTTTGACGGTGATGACACCACTCGACGATCTGGCCGGAAAGAGCGCTGCGCAGCTCTGCACGGAGAACACGACGCCGGTGAAGGACTGGGCGGACGAAGATCAGATGACATGGTACGTCAGGGCGAACGCTCTGAGCCTGGCCGATGGCACGATGAACGTCCTCGCGGTCGAGGGCGTGGATCCGGACTTCGACATCTACGGCGAGACGGCCCCGGTGTACACCTTCTCGGCGGCCCTGTGGCTCCGCAGATGGACCGAGGGCGACTATGAGTATAAGAGCTGGGCAACGGTGAACCACGGCGGGTACGCTCCGTACGCGGGCGACGTGGCCCCTGACAACAAAAAGCGGGACCTGACATGGAGACCGACCTTCCCGGGCGGCTATGACAGCCAGGGCCGCCTCGGCTCCGGTTATGGCCAGAAACCATACAACAGGAAGAGCGGGACCCAGGGCATCGCGTCCGCGAGAACCGTGACGCCATACGAGGGCCTCTGGAACGACGCGGACACGATCTGGATCCTCGACACGTGGCAGCTCCGCCACTTCAACCTCGAGAACTCGGACATCTGCAACGGCTGCCAGAGCTACAACTTCCAGTACACCGTCGCAGCGGCCGAGAGCGGCGTGAAGCGCGTCCTCCTGACTGCGGCCCAGGCTGCGAACATCCAGGTCGGCTCGAATGTCTCTGTCGGATCTCATCCGAGCGGGACGAATAACGACCGCAACACCGCGGCAAACTTCGACCTCACAGACAACGCGACCGTGATCAGCAAGGAGACCGTCACAGTCGACGGCACGGAGTACGTCGCCCTGAACCTGGACGTCGACGCAGATCTGGAGATCCCGGCGACGGCGCTCGTCTCGACGGCTCCGTGGAGCTCCGGAAACACGGAGCAGCTGCCGGATCACAAGGACGGCGCCTGTCACAGCCTGACGGCCGGGCACAATCCTCTCCGCGTCCAGGGCGTCGAAGTGATGGACGGAGCATACACGATCGGCCTCGATCCGCTGTACAACGTCGTGAACTGGGACAGCACGGAAAAGCACGGGGATTATCTCGTCTACGAGTGCCGCGACAGTGAAAACCTCTCCGGAAGCATCACGGCGAACTACGAGGACACCGGGATCACCTATACAGGCATGGCCCAGGGCTGGAACTGGGTGAAGAAGTTCTTCAAGACCGCGAAGGCGATCCTCTTCCCGGAGACTGTCGGAGGCAGCTCGACGACCTACTACAAGAGCGGCTTCGCTGGCTCGTACTCCGCGGGGGTGCGGTGCCCGTGGCGGTTCGGGTATCTCGGCGACTACTCGGGCTACGGGCTCGCCTGCGAGGATGGCGGCTTTACGCCCGGGAGCGCGGGCTGGAATGGCCGGCCGCGGCTTTCTGGATCGGGCAAAAAGCGGGGTGAATGGACGGCGTAAGCCGTCCAGAGGGGCAGCAGGCCCCTCGTCTCTGATCTGATATAAAACTGAGGGCTTAAAGGCGTGAAGCGGCTTCAATGGCACGAACTCCGCGGGGGTGCGGTGCCCGTGGCGGTTCGGGAATCTCAACGACAACTCGAACTACGGGCTCGCCTGCGAGAATGGCAACAATACGCCCGGGAACGCGAACTGGAATGGCCGGCCGCGGCTTTCTAACCCGCAAAACATGCGGGAAGGGATCACAAGATCCTGACAGGACGTCTATAAGCCCACGAAATGAAAATCGCATGAACCGAGACCGAAAGGGCTCGGCGCAGATGGTGCCGGGCGTGGTTAGTAATAGAGCGCCGGAACCTGCTTCAAGGCTCCGGCTAACTGAAAGCCACTCTATGCAAGAAAGATTATCTACGGCCCGGGAGGGCTTTATGAAACAGCGATACAACGATTTTACACACGAACTCATCTGGAGGGCGGTCGACTGCTGCTTTGATGGCAAGTGGACCCGGACGGAGATCCTGACATTCGTCGAAGAGTATGCCGGGATCTCCCGGCTCGAGATCTTCGAGGGATCACTCGTGGACGATGTGAACGCGAAGATCGAAGCGGTCGACGCCTCGGCCTGCATGGTGGAGAACATGATCGAGGAGATCTGCTCCGGGAGGATCCCGGAAGAGGTCGCACCGGTGACGACGGTCGAGATCCTGGACGGGATGACGCTGAAGGTCCGCACGATCGCGAACCTCTGCATCCCGCACCAGCTTCTCGGCCATGCTGTCAAGATGGCACTCGATCCACTGTTCGCCGCCCGGATTCTGCCGACGCAGCACGCAAGCATCCCGGGACGAGGACAGACGCAGCTGAAGAGGCAGATCGGCCGGTACCTTCGCCGGCACGGCCTGGGGATCAACTACTTCGCGAAGACGGACGAGAGCAACGCGTACGGCTCGACAATGTACGCGGACGTGATCGCGGTCCTGAAGAAGGAAATCCCGTCGGCCCGGCAGCTGATCGCCGTGATGGAATACCTCGGAACGATCGCACCGGGCGGCCATCTGATCATCGGAGGATACCTCGACGCGTGGCTTTTTAACTTCATGGCGAGCTATGCGATCCGATACCTGCTCGCCCAGGGAAGCACGCGGAGAGGCATCTTCCGCCCTTTTGTCGTGAGGGTGATCAGCTATATGGACGACTTTTGTCTGCTCGGGCGAACGCGATCAGGACTCCGGAAGGCGATCGCGGCTCTCACGAAATGGCTGGACACCATGCACGGGATCAGGCTGAAACAGACGACCGGGATCATTAAGCTGTGCAGCATCGAGGAAGAACGGGCCAGGAAGAAGGAAGTGAAACCATCACGACGGGGCTGCCCGGGCGTGGACATGGGCGGGTATGTGATACACCGGACATACACCACGATCCGGCCGAGAGTCGTGAAGAGGATCTTCCGGACGTTCTCCAGGGCGTGGAGGGAAATGTGCAAGACCGGAACCATCCGGAAGGAACGGGCGCAGGCCCTGATCGCGAGATACGGACCGATCAGGCAGAGCGACAGCTTCTCCCTCATGGTGAAGTATCATGTCGAAGAAATCATGCAGACAGCGATCCGGGTCTGCTCATACTGGAGCAGGCAAAGAGAACGGAAGAGAAAGGAGAATTTGCGGAATGCTGTACACAGGTACCGTCTCAGCCTCGAGGCCTGACAAGGTCAAGCTCGAGAATCTCCCGGAGGGGAAGACAGTCGTCCGCCTGGCGGATCACATCACGGAGGAGGTCGTGGACGAGCGGCCGTCCTTCACTTATGACGAGGTCGTCTTCGATCTGCCGGAGGACAGAGAGGAAACGGTCGAGACTATCACGGAAGGCTTCGCTGCGTGGTGGGAATTCGGCCAGCAGGAAGAGGAAGCGGAAGCAACGCTCGAGGAGCGCCTCGCGGCCCTGGAGGACGCGATCATGGAACTGCTGGGAGGTATGTGATTATGTTTGCACTGCTGAAGCTGCGCTACAAAATGAGGAAGATCACGGCCGCGGAGGTCTGGTCCTACGTCGGGAAGGATCCCGGCATCACGGAGGAGCAGGCGATCCTGATCTGTGGGCCGAGGCCGTGACGGACGAAGAGAAGAACGAGGCCATCGACCATGTCCTCGCACTGCTCGACCTGTTCACGGCAGCGAAAGAGCCGGAGCTCGTCGAGCTCTGCGAGGAAGTGAGAGACCGCCTCGACGGGATGCTGTAGAGGAGAATGAAAGATGATACTGATCGTAATCATGGGCGCCCTGGCTGTGTTTTCGGCGCTGGCCATCTTCGCAGCCTGCATCGTCTCCGGGAATATCAGCAGAGAGGAAGAAAAGCGAAATGACAGGCATTGAAGAAAAGGCGCTGTACATCGGCCAGAAGTGCATCGCGGCCGGGATGACGGTCGCCGGCGCTGCGGGGATCCTCGCGAACATCGAGGCGGAGTCCGTCTTCAAGTCGACGAACCTCGAGGACTCCAAAGAGAACCGCCTCGGCATGAACGACGCATCGTACACGGCAGCGGTCGACTCCGGCAGGTACCAGGGCTTCGCCGGAGACGACGCCGGATACGGCCTCTGCCAATGGACGGCGGGAGATCGTAAAGACGGGATGCTGAAATTCCACAGACTGAAGGGAAAGAGCATCGGCGATTTTCAGACACAGGTCGAGTGGATGCTGACGGAGATCCGCGGATATGGCCGGGCCTGGGACAAGGTCCGGTCGAGCAACAGCCCGTACGACTGCGGGTATGCTGTCTGCAAATACTACGAGATCCCGGCCGACACGGAAAACAAAGCACAGACCCGGGGCGGGAACGCGCAGAAGTGGTTCGGCTTCCTCGCCCAGGCGATCGACAGCGGCGCCTCGCCGGTGATCATCCAGGAAGCGCCGGCAGCTGCTCCGGCCCAGGAACTCGACGAGGACGGCGTTCCGGTTCCGGTCACATGGCCGCCGAGGATGATCGACGCCCGCTGCGACGGATGGCCGGAAGTGAAGCTGCTGCAAGCGACTCTCGTGTGCAGAGGGTACAGCGTGCCGGTCGACGGCCTGTGGTCGAAGACGCTGACGGAGAAGGTGAAGGCCTTCCAGAAATCCCGCGGCCTGACGGATGACGGCTGCGTCGGCCCTATGACGTGGGGCTGCCTTTTGACAATCTAAAAATCAAAATAACAGGAGGAGAAAGAAATGGGACAGAAAGAACGGTACATCGTAACACTTGAAGACGGGAGACAGGCGAACGTCCTCGCGGCGACGTTCGGCGAAGTGATCATGATGCTCGGAGAAGAGAACATCGTGAAGATCGAGAAACTCCCCTATGAGGAGGTAAAAGAAGAATGAACGCACCGGACAGAGCGAAAGAGATACGCGGCGTCGTCGCTGCGGCGATCGGGTTCCTGACGGCCCTGTGGGGCTGGGCCGGCTGGGCCGTGATGGTCTGGGCGGCTCTGATCCTGATCGACTACATCACCGGCAGCATGGCGGCCAAGCGGGAGAAGAACTGGTCGTCGGCAATCGCCCGGGATGGCCTGTGGCATAAGGCCGGCGAGATCTTCGCCGTCTTGACGGCGGCCTTATGCGATATAGCACTGAAGGTCGTGGTCGAGGGATCCGGCATCACGTTCCCGTTCGAGATCTCGATGATCGTGACGCCGATCGTGCTGCTGTGGTACATTCTGACGGAGGCGGGCTCTATAATCGAAAACTGCGGCCGCCTCGGCGCTCCGGTTCCTTCCTGGTTCAAAAAACGAGTCGATACATACAAGCAAGCGATCGACAAAGCAGAGGGAGCGGAAGAGGAGCCTCCGATCCCGGAGATCTCCGGCGAAGTGATCGGAAAACACGAAAAGACAGACGAATAACAAAAGAGCAGCGGACCCGTCATGTGATATGATCCTCCTGAAGTAGACAAGGGAAATAACCAAAGTCTACATCAGGAGGATTATTTATGAGCAGACGCAGACATACACCTGAATGGATGCAGG